>WBZP01000540.1_pt1 | contig 50937 bp, 45 predicted proteins | sample 5204301 | NCBI WGS metagenome assembly WBZP01 (sample SAMN12412401, study PRJNA552823) | activated sludge metagenome | isolation source: activated sludge from nitrification reactor of wastewater treatment plant... | place: USA: Pennsylvania | collected 2017
CTAGTTGAGATAGCGACGCCGCAGGCGGATTCGTTAGCGTCTCCAGTGTCAGCCGCAGCTTGACTGCGGAGGTTTCGATAAGGTTCGTCGCGGCAGACACAAAGCTCTCCGCGAAATCTGGCGGCCGGTGCGCACCTATTCTCGCTAGATTTTCATCGACTGCGCTGCGGAAAGCTTCAATAGCACGGAAAGTACTTTCCGCTTCGCCAATTCGACTTTTCGAGCCAGTCATGGCCGGAAGCGCACGAAGTTGGCGAATGGCCTCGCGAAAAGCCTGATCTGCCGCCCCGCGCCTCTTGACGATCTCGGTACGGCGCTCAGCTGAAGATGCTTCGGGCGCCTTCAGGGCCGCGCTCGTCAACCCACGTTCGACCGCCCATTGGCCTGCGCTCCGCAACAGCAATTGCGATACGTGGTTGACCTTGAGGAATACCTTAGATTCCTCTCGTCGACCGAATGCCTGATAGGCAACCAGTCCGGAAGACGCGACGGCCATCATAGCGAGCGCCGAAATAGTCAAAGGGAGTATGGTTCCAATCCTGAGATGCATTTCACGCCTCCTTCTTCATCGACACAAGTCTTGCTCGTTCGACGTCATGAACAAACGATCAAGCAACCTTGATGCCGCTGAGGAAGGATTCGACTTGACTTCGCATTGTCTCCGATTGCCTGGACAGTTCGCTGGAGGCTTGAAGCACTTGACGGGCCGCCGCGCCGGTATCGCCGGCAGCCTGTTGCACTCCCGCAACGTTTGCGGAGATTTCACCGGTCCCGAGCGCCGCTTGCTGCACGTTGCGCGCGATCTCTTGCGTTGCCGATCCCTGTTCCTCCACAGCGCCGGCAATCGCGGCGGCGATCTCGCTCATTTCATTGATCGTGGCAGAAATGCCTTTGATCGCGTTGACGGCTTCGCCCGACGAATTCTGAATCGATGAGATTTGAGCACCGATCTGACCTGTTGCCTTCGCAGTCTGCTCGGCGAGATTCTTTACTTCGGCCGCGACCACAGCAAACCCCCTGCCAGCTTCTCCGGCACGCGCCGCTTCTATCGTTGCATTCAGCGCCAACAAATTTGTCTGGCTAGCGATTTCGCTGATGAGCTTGACGACATCGCCGATGTTAGCGGCATCCTTGAACAGACCTTCGATCGCTGCGTTCGTACGATCGGCTTCCGACACAGCCTTCTTTGCAATCGCGGCCGACTGAGCCACTTGCCGGCCAATTTCAGTCACGGAGCTGGCCAATTCCTCCGACGCTGCCGCTACGGTCTGCACGTTCGTTGACGCTTCTTCCGTCGCCGCTGCAACAGCGGTCGCCTGGTTGCTTGTCTCTTCGGCCGTCGCCGTCATCGACGAGGCGGTAGCTTGCAACTCGGTCGAGGCCGAAGCAACCGATCTCATGACGGAGGTAATTCCCGCATCGAACGAATGCGTCAGTTCTTCGACCCGCTGGGTACGACGGTGACGGCGGGCTTCCTCGAAACGCCTGACTTCTCCATCAAAGCCTAGCTTGGCCTGCATCGCCTGGAGATGGCGAAGTGCGATGCCTACCTCGTCATCGCGCTCTATGACTACGCGGTTGTTGAATTCGCCCTGAGCAATGCGTTGCAGCAGGCCAATCAATCGATCAAGCGGCCTACTAATGGCACGAATCGTCACTAGCCCCAGCAACCCACCAAGCACAACACCCATCAGTAGCATACAAATAGAAACGACGCTATTGATAGCGTAACTACTCTGGGCGTTCTCAAATGCCGTCTTTGCCTCGGCAATCTGGATCCCGGCTAGTTTGTCCGCTTCCTGCTTGGCTTCGACAAATAGTGGATTTAGTTTCTGAGCAACGTGCTGGGAGAGTTCATCGAACTTTCCTGCCGCGAGCAGCGTCAAGCCCATCCTCAAGCCGTCCTCGACATAAGCTCTTCGCTTGGCGATGTAGCGCTCAGCCACAATCTTCGATTCCGGCGTCTGCGCGGAATCCACATATCGCTGCCAAGCCGTGGAGATGGCCGCGATGTTTGCGGAGACGGCTGACGCTACTTCACCCACGGGTCTGCCGACCCTCCCATCAACAGCGGCGCTATACAAAAGCAAGATATTTGCTTGCATGTGGTCGCTGATGCCGGCGATTTCCGACAGCGGCATAAGACGGTCGTGATAGACAGACTGCAGCTGGATATTTGCGCTGCGACCGCCGGACATACCAATCGCGCCGATGATCAGCATAAAGCCTGCGAGGCAAGCAGTCATCGTGACCAGTCGTCGCTTCAACGTGCCAGAGAAGAAGCTGAGACGGTCAAGTGCCGAACGGCGGCGCAGTAGGCCGGCGGAAAGCATGTAGGAGTGCGGCTTCTTGGCCTGGATCAGGGCATACGCCCGCTCGGCTTCAGTTCGCTGATCGGCTGGCAGCTTCGTGCGGATCGACATATAGCCAGTAATTTGACCGCTCTCGAAAATTGGCGTAGCGCTCGCCAACACCCAGTAAAAGTCACCATTCTTGCGGCGGTTCTTGACCGCGCCAGCCCAGGGCTTTCCCTCCTGTAGGGTCGCCCATAAATTTTCGAACGCCTCCACTGGCATATCCGGATGCCGCACAATATTGTGCGGCTTCCCCATCAGCTCCTCTGCGGTAAACCCGCTGGCGTCAACGAAATCGTCGTTGAAATAGATCAGTTTCCCTTTGAGGTCAGTCTTCGACACGATCAACGTATCGTCGCCAAGAGGATATTCGACGGACGTAACCGGTAAATTCACTTTCATGGGGAACCCCGAATTGGCGAGCGCCCCCTGACGGCGGAATTGCGGTCGGCGCGCCCAGATTTCACCAGAACAATCTTCCATTAGTCATAAGATTTGGTTAACCTATTTGTTTCTTTTCAGGATGGCTTAGGCCTACCGAAGGGTAGGCGCTGGTAATAATTCATCCATGCGATCGACCCCTGTATGGCAGACCAGCCGACTCGGGGCGGGGTAACGCAAAAAGATCGTTTGCTCCGTGTGCGCTGGGTCCGCTTCTGCTGGAGAGGTCAAGCCGATCCAGGACCTCACCGTAGCGATCAGCTGAGATTGGCTAGGTCTAGCATTCTGTTGAAAAGCTCATCCGCGTTCGCAAACGTCGGCTGATTGAACTGCCATCCCCGTTCGAGTTCGCAGCTCGCCTGTCGAATCGAGTATTGGACTGAGGGCCGAAGAGTCTACCTTCCCGAACCCGAAGTGCGCTGGCGAAAGCGGCACGGATTGTTGCAAACTGAACGGTTGCGCTGGATCAACGACCACTTGCGTTGAGTTGGCAAAAAAAGGCGCTTCCAGACACGAGCCCACTAAGGCCATTTCTTCAGCGGCGGCGGGACAATGACGAAATTTGAAATCGTGGCCTATGGAGTTCTTGCCGCCGTAGGAGCTGTTGCGATCTTTGCAGGCGCTGTCGTCTGGAAGCTACCGTTTTAGGAAAGATCGACGCCGCCGCAACGCCGCGACGGTCTCGCTGCGCGCGGGCCAAGCGGCATCGACGCACGGTTTGATCTTGCGCACAGAATGATTTATCTGAATGAAGACTTGCTGGTTGCGTGAGGCTTCAGTGCCGGAGAGCTGACGGGCCAGTCGCATAACATAATTCTACACCCTGACATGCTGGTGGAGCCTTCGCCAGGCTCTGGCATACGCTGAAGGTGGGCAAGTCTGCTTGCCGACGAGGCTCGCGAGCTCATTGTTGCGGCCAAGCGGAATCTCGACAAGCTTGTAGCGAACCACACCAGCGAAGCGAAGCTTGAGTACAGCTCAGCCAATGCCCACTGTGTCACTCCCAGCAACAAAATGCCTGTCGAGCACGATGATCAGCTCGGCGAAGTCATGTGCAACCTGCGGAATGTCCGAGCCGTCGGACGCCTGAATGCAAATGAGGTCGAGGTGATGCAACGTTAGGCCACTCTGCACCAGAAGCTCGATGGCGAACATCGCCACCAAATTCGGAGGTTCGGTCGACGACCTCATCGAGACTGTCCTCTTGGCCTTGCATGCGTTGGAATCTTCTGCGAGCGCCTTGTTCTCAATCAAAATTGGGAACGCGATGTAGCCGCGCCTGACGCGTCGTCGATGCCGTAGACCGCCAATCCTGTGCGCCACCATGGACATCAACCGCTCGTAAGGGCGAGCAAGGTGGTTACGCACGTGGCGGCGAGCACCGCATACCGCCGAACTTGAGTTGAGGGCGATAGCCGTGGGAGCAAGGAATTGAACCCGCTAGCTCCGATGAGCGTGCCCGGCGTGGGGCCCCACGGTCTCGCTGCCACAGTCAAGCTCGATGACATCGATCCTCAGGTTAGGCTTGTCGCCATGTTGGCTTCCAGCCGAACGAAGTCGATTCGTCCGCTACGACAACAACCCGTAGTCAATTTCGAGTCAATTCTTGCTGCCTATAGCCAGCGATTTGCTCATGAGGTACCTTTAAAGTCGCTGACGGACTTCGTTTAGATATCGGAAACTAAGAGCTTTAGCCAAATAGTTAGGCGCAGAGCCTAGCCTTGCTCCCGTAGAGTTTGGGACAGCGGCGTGGCCAACAACGGAATTGCATCAAGGGAAGGAAAGCGGGACTTCTCAGTCGCGTTGGTTGTGCTTGTATTCGTTATCGGTGTGTGCGCGGTCATTGTTGGCCTACAGGCGTCCAAGATTCTCGAACAGCGCGTTGAGGCCTTGGCGGCCGGCAAGACCGACACCGCAAACTTGGCGAGGTCACTCACTCTGCACACCGATCTCACCTTCCGTTCGGCAGATACGATTTTGGCCGAGCTGGTCGAGCGACTGCAGGCGCGAGATTATGAGCACAATCATGGTTCGAGGAGCCTTAAGACCTGGTTTCACAGTGTTCTGCAGCGGCACCCTGAGATCGCAGGATTCTTGGTTGCGGATCATACCGGCCAAGTCTTGATCAGCTCTGGATCTGACGAACCTCACCTAGATGTTTCGGACCGCGAGTACTTTAGGCACCACCTTCCAACCGACAGCCGGGAACTGTTTGTCGGTGCCCCCATCTTTGGCGGAGCCGAGTCCCAATGGGTAATTCCAACCTCGCGTCGCTACAACAATGAAGACGGAAGTCTTGCGGGGGTGGCCACAACCTTCCTCGATGCGACACGCCTCCAGAAAATCTACGAGCAATTCGAAATTGGAAAGGAAGGCGCGATCCTGCTGATGTCCGGCGACAACAAGCTACTTGTCAGGCGTCCTTTCGTCGAATCGGATGTTGGTCGCGACATGTCGGACAGCGGTATCGCCAAGGCCCTCCAGCAAGCTCCTACCGGCACCATCGAGATCAAGGCAATCACCGATGGTATCGCCCGATTGAACAGCTATCGGCGCAGCGATGAATACCCACTCGTCGTCACAGTTGCACGATCGACAAACGAGATTCTTTCGTTCTGGCGGAGCCGCGCGACTCGCGACCTCGCCGAGGCGGCGGTGCTGTTGATCATCATTGCTGTCGTCGGCGGGATCGCATGGAAAATGGCAAGTCGGCTAGCCTTGGCGAAGCGGCAGTTCGGCACGGCGATCGAGGCCATGCCGCAAGGCTTGTGCCTATTCGACGCAGACCGGCGACTTGTCATTTCGAACGATCGGTTTCGCAAACTTTATGGATATCCCGAGGCTCTCACCCAAGCGGGAACGCCGCTCGAAACGATCCTCACCCATCTAAAAGAACGCGGAGCGGCCCAGGGCGACATGAACGTTCGGCAATATGCCGATGGGATTTCTACCGAGGGTAGCGAAACCGTCTTCAATATTGACGGCCGATTGATTGAGATTGTTCGCAGACAGGTGCCGGGCGGCGGCTGGGTGGCCACGCATGAGGATATTACCGACAAGAGGCGCGATGAGCGGACCCTGGCCCGTCAGGCCGCGGAGGTTCGTCGCGCCAACGACAATCTTGAAACCGCCATCAATAATATGCCTCAAGGCATCTGCTTGTACGATGCCGAACAACGGGTGATCGTCGCCAACTCGCGCTATGCCGAACTTTACAACCTCACTCCTGAACAGATTAAGCCTGGAACTGCACTGCAGCAAATCCTGATGCATCGCATCGAAAAAGGAACGAATTTCGGGATCGCGCCAGAGACGTATCGTAGCGTCAATATCAAGAGTACCCAGGAAATTCAGGACCTCGCCGATGGTCGCACGGTGTCCATCTCCCGTCGCATACTTCCGGACGGTGGCTGGTTGACGATACATGAAGACATTACCGAGCGGCGGAAGAGCGAAAAGCAGATCGCGTATCTGGCCGCGCACGATCCGCTCACCGGACTTCCTAATCGGACAGACTTCATGAATGCCCTCCAAAAGGCAACAGACGGCAACGCCGGCAACACGGCCATTTTCCTGCTCGATCTTGATCGGTTCAAGGCCGTCAACGACACGCTAGGCCATGCCGCTGGAGATCAGCTGCTCAGGGAGGTAGCAGTTCGACTGAGCTCGACGATCCGCGGCAGCGACACGGCTGCGCGCATCGGTGGCGACGAATTTGCCATCATTCAGAGGCTTGATAGTGCCAGCCACGAACCTGCCATCTCGCTGGCCTTACGGATCATTGGCGCCATCGCTAAGCCCTTTGAACTCGACGGTCATGTCGTGAACGTGGGAACAAGTATCGGCATAGCGCTCTGCCCCGAGCAGGGGAAAGACCGGTCGGAGCTGCTACAGAAAGCCGATTTGGCTCTCTATGCAGTCAAGGCGGAGGGACGAAACGATTTCCGCATCTACGATGCTGCAATGATGAAGGCCGTAGAGCAGCAAAAGCTGCTGGAGACGGACCTCGCTCAAGCAATCGAGCAGGAAGAGTTCGAGCTCTACTATCAGCCGGTCCTCGACACCAAGACAAGAGAGATCGTAGCCGCCGAAGCGCTCATCCGCTGGCATCATCCAAGGCACGGCTTGGTTTTGCCCGACAAGTTTATTCCGCTGGCGGAAGAAACCGGTCTGATCGTTCCCTTGGGAGAGTGGGTTCTTCAGAAGGGTTGCCGGGATGCTGCTACCTGGCCAGAGAACCTGAAGATCGCCATCAACCTGTCGGCGCACCAGTTCAAACCCGGCAATCTATTCGATGTGGTACTTTGTACTCTGCTGGAATCCGGGCTCAGCCCTGATCGACTGGAGCTGGAGGTTACCGAGTCGGCACTTCTGGATCAGCAATCTGAACACCTGCAAACGCTGCGTCAGCTCAAGAGCATCGGGATCACGATCGTGCTTGATGACTTCGGAACCGGATATTCTTCGGTCCGATACCTAATGCATTATCCCTTCGGCAAGATCAAGATCGGCAAGTCCTTTGTGCAGAGCATGGGTGTCCAGCGTGAGAGCTCCGCGATCATCGCCTCCACGGTTGCGTTGGCACGAGGCCTCGACATCGCGGTGACGGCTGAAGGTGTCGAAACCCAGGAGCAACTACACCAGTTGTCCTTCGCTGGCGTTGATTTTGCGCAGGGCTATCTGATCGGACGGCCAATGGCATTGAGTGAATTCCTTGGAAATGAACGGTCGTCGGCGCAGATCGTTGCCTGAAGTAGAGAGATCGATGAAGCCACAAGACAATCTCATAGACCTGCTTGAGGAGGCTGTAGCCGGCAAGAGCTTGGGGCGGCGCGCCGATGTGCTCAAGCGCGTTACCGATCTGTTTCTTGTCGGCTCCGGACAGTATTCCGAGGCTCAAGCGGAGCTTTTCGATGAAGTCATGACCCGGCTGATTGACGGTGTCGAAGTCGCGGCTCGGGCTCAATTTGGCAAACGTCTCGCTGGAGCGGCTGACGCCCCCTCCAACGTCGTCCGGCTGTTGGCCTTTGACCCGGCCATCGAAGTGGCGGGACCGATCCTTATTCGATCGGAGCGCCTCGGGGAGGAAGACCTGGTCAAGAACGCGCAAACCATGAGTCAGGATCATCTACTCGCGATTTCGAAACGGCGTGAGCTGAGGGAGAGGCTGACTGACGTCCTGGTCACCCGCGGCAATCGCGAGGTGCTTGTCAGCACCGCAACCAATGCTGGAAGCCGGTTCTCTTCATTGGGCATTACCACTCTGGTCGACAAGGCAAATTTGGACGAAAAACTGGCGCTTTCGCTCTGGTCTCGCCCGGACATCCCCCGGCAGCAGATGGTAAGATTGTTTCGACAGGCGTCCGAAGGGCTGCGATTGCAGCTTGAGGCCGCCAATCCCCGGCAGCTCAACTCGATCCGCACGGCCATTTCAGCAGCCTCGGAGCGAGTGCAGGAGATTGCGCGCACTGAATCCGCCGAATTCCGTCGGGAAAGCTTTAAACTTACCGAACTCCATGCCAGCGGCGGTCTCGACGAGAACGTCCTAGCACAACTTGTCAGTCAAAGGAGCTTCGACGGAATTGCCATGGCTCTCTCGCTGATGTGCAATCTGCCGGTCGGGGTATTAGAGCATGCGCTGGCGCAGGGGCGGTGTGAGCAGATTCTGCTGCTTGCGAAAGCGCTTGAGCTTTCTTGGGAAACAACGTTGGCGTTAATCCGATTCCAAGCTGCCGGAGATCCTTTATCCCCTGCGGAAGTCGATCGATGTTTTACAAGCTATTGCCGCATGCAGACTAAGACCGCGCAGACTGCCCTTCAGTTCTACCGGATGCGCAAAAGCGCCGGCCAGAATTCAGCTCACCGTTGAGAGAATTGGCCACCAGGCCCATGCTTGCATGCTAGCACACCGCAAGCACAGGTCGATCCCGCGGCATGCAGCCGTCACTCGATCCCGGCTAAGAAGCAACGCCGGATCTGATCCAATTCCAGTTTCACGGGAAAATCGTCACCGAGGAATAGAACTGCAGGCTATGCCCAGATCGAGGGTCAAGACGGCTCAGACAACCCGAGTTTCTTGACCGTATGAGCAACAGAAAAATGTCTTGTAGATTACAGGTATTACAGGACGCGCAATCCATGAACGGCAAGTTTGCAGGAGCAAGAAAAGGCCGTTGTCATTGATTGTGTGCGGGCTGACCGACTGCGGCCCCCGGGGAGGAGCGTGCTTAGAGTTATTTCCGATGGCCGCGTTGCCCGAGCGCTTCGAGCTCCACAATGACCGCGTTCGACGCCATCAGCCAGAAGGTCTCGCCAGACGCGCCGTGCACCATAGGTCTGCGGCTCGCGATAGCGCCCCATTCGCGTCAGAGCGATGAGTACACAAATCAAAAGCTCGATGCGAACGACATTGAGCTTGCGCAATCATGTTTCACGATCATGGCTTCCGTTTTCGGTGAAAGCGTCGCATCGGTAAGCCACGAGTACGTCGCCCGCTCCGTTGGACCGACCCCACTTTATTGCAATCGCGGGATTGTTAGATGGCCGATTGCAGTTCTCGCCGCATTTGAGCTTCAGCTGACACGCTCTGAAGCTGCGGAGTTGTACATCTTCAGTAAATGCGTCCCGAGAAGCCTCGGGTCCAGTACCACGCTACCGATCCATTCGGAGGCGAGGCGGGCGTATTGGTGGGTGTTTATATTGCGGTCAGGGCCCCGATGGCCGGTGACAAGAACTGGCCAGACCGTTTTCCGGTGGCCTTCAGATAGTCGTCCACCGCCTGCCAGGTCTGTTCAGTCGGTTCAAACCTGACACGTCGCCCGTTTTTCTCTTGCCGCACCGTTGCGCGATCGGTTGTGAAACAAATTCTTAAGTATGACTTCTTTCGATCCTCGCGGAACAGGATCGCACAACTGATTCAATACCCTTGAAGTATAGGCTGTCCATCGATGCCTCTCTGCCGTAAGCGGACTCGCCTGCTTGTAAGCGCCTTGGGACCGGATGATGTACGTGCACGATGACGCGGTGGTCGAAACCCCTGATTTCCTGCTTTCTGTGCTCGAACGGGCGAACGATGCCGTGGTGATCATCGATGACGATCGTCACGTCAGCTATTTCAACGCGGCGGCCGAGCTGATTTGGGGACTGGATCGTGCCGAGGTGCTTCGGTGTCATGTCAGCTGCTTGGGGCTCAAGGAACTACAACTCGATAGTGTTGCTGCACCTGCGTCAGATCAGGCGGAAGGCGTCGCCATGGTCCAGCGAGGCCGCGTGGAGGTCAAGATCCAGCGCAAGGACGGCAGCCGGATCCGTGTGGCAGTGTCGCTTTCGCGGATCAACATCGGCGATCAAGGCCGCACCGTCGCGTTCGTTCGCAATATCACTGCCGAGGTCGAACGTCGCGAGAAGCTGGCGCTGCTCAACCTGGTCGCCGATACCACCGACCGTGCTGCTCTCGTTACCGATCCCGATCTCAGGATCGTCTATACAAACGCTGCCTTCGCGGAAATGTTCGGCTACTCGCCCGAGGAAGCGCAAGGACGCGAGGCAATTGACTTGCTATTTGGCCGCTATACTGACCGTGCCGCACTGGAAAACCTGTTATGTCGGATCGGCGACGAAAGCGGTGGAGAGCAGGAAGTTCTCGCCTACGACAGGAACGGCGACGAGATCTGGCTCTCGGCGAACGTCAGGGCGTTCCGCCGCGGCAGCCAGCGAGTCAAGTTTGTGTTTGCGCTCTTGACCGACATCACCGAGACCAAGCAGTTGCGGTCGCTGCAGCAGCTTATCATGAACGCGCTGGCCGAGGACGTCTCGATCACGGAGATTGCCGACCGGCTGTGCCGGCGGGTCGAGGAGATTGCGCCCGACGTGGTGTCGTCACTGCTTCAAATCGACGCCGGCGGACTGATTCATCCGCTGGGCGGCCCCAAGCTCCCTGGCGACTATTCCCGGGCCCTGGATGGCGTCGCGATCGGTCCTGATGTCGGATCGTGCGGATCGGCGGCCTATTTCGGCGAGGCCGTGCTGGCGATGGATCTCGACACTGATCCGCGTTGGAAGCCGTACAAGACCCGGCCAATTGAGGTCGGTTTACGCGCCTGCTGGTCCACGCCGATCAAGGGCAAGAACGGCCGCGTGATTGGAACTTTCGCCTTCTATTTCAGGGAATGCCGTGCGCCGAGCAGGTGGCACCAGCGGATCGTCGACGCCTGCGTCGATCTCGGGGCGCTGGCGATCGAACGCCAGGAAGCTCGCGCCCAGATCGCACGGCTCGCCTATTGCGATATGCTGACCGGGCTGCCGAACCGGGCGCACCTGCGGGATCTGATCTCCGAAGCGATCCAGACATGCCGAGCAGGCAACCACACAGCCCTAGCGTTTCTCGATGTCGATAATTTCAAGGACGTCAACGATACGCTGGGACACTCGGCCGGCGACGAACTGCTGGTCCAATTCGCCCAGCGCCTGCGTGCGCAGATTCAGCCCGGTGACCTGTTAGGGCGGCTCGGCGGCGACGAATTTGTGATCTTGCTGCCGAACCACGACGCGAATGAAGCGTCGGCGGTCGCGTCGCGCATCATCGATGCGATGGTCCTGCCTATCCAGATCGGAGCCTGGCAGGTTCCAGTGTCCGCCAGCATGGGCATCAGCATCTATCCGGACAATGCGACCGATATCGATGCGCTGATGCAGCAGGCCGATACCGCCATGTACAAGGCAAAAGGGGCAGGCCGATCCACGTATCGATTCTTCAGCGCCGATATGAACCAGCTCGCTGAGCAGCGGCTGGCCTACAGCTCGGCGCTGCGCGCCGCGATCGCAAGCAATGCTCTTAAATTGCACTATCAGCCGCAGATTCGGACTCGCGACGGCGCCATCCATGGTATCGAAGCGCTGGCTCGCTGGCACGACCCGGTGCTCGGAGAGGTATCGCCGACGAAGTTCATCCCGCTCGCCGAGGAGTGCGGATTGATCGAGCAGATCGGCCTGTGGTCGATTCGCGAGGCCTGCCGGCAGATGGCGGAGTGGCGCAAGGCGGGACTGGATATCCCCTGCGTGTCGGTCAATCTGTCTCCGATTAATTTTAAGAACTCGAGCCTGGCATCGGCGGTAGCCGGAATTCTCGCAGGTCATGACCTACCGCCGGAGATGCTCATGCTTGAGATTACGGAAGGTGTGATTCTAGACGAGCGCGCGGTCGTGATCGAGACGATGAATAGCCTTCGCAAATTGGGAGTTGGACTCTCGCTGGATGATTTCGGAACCGGCTATTCGAGCCTCAGTCGGTTGGCATACCTGCCCATTCGCGAACTGAAAATCGACCGCACCTTCATGCGGGATATCGAGCAGGATCCGAGCGCCCGGGCCATCGTGACCAGCGTCGTTCGTGTCGGCCAGAGCCTGCAGCTCACCGTCGTTGCAGAAGGGGTTGAAACCAACGGACAGCGAGATCTGCTAGCAGAGGTCGGCTGCGACGTCGTTCAGGGTTTTCTCTACGCCCCGGCGATGCCGCCCTCTGCTTTTGCGCATTGGCTGCTTGACCATTCCGCCAACCGGGCATCCGCTATGCTTGGAAGTGTCTGTCGGTCCCTGGCCAAACAACCGGCCGACTCTTCGACGCGCGTCATCTCCGCCGAAAGGGTGGCCTAGCATCCAACCTGCTAGTCCACGTTTGGCGGATCGGCGGTCGATGTCATGTTCGCTATCGGGACAACCGGAAGTGTTATTATCTTATTGAGGTTTTCCGGGTTTGATGCTGTGGACGGCTCCTCCTGCGGCACACTAAATCCAACCTTGCATCGACCAAATCAATCACAAGATTATCTATAGCAACTCTCGTCGAGGAGAGGAGAACACCGCGAGATCATCCCCGGCCGGGGCTCAGGATTGCTTCACGGTTGCGAGTTATTGGCGATCCGGAGCGGACACGACGCAGAAGTTTTGCGAAAGCTCGCATGCGGATGCTGACCGCACTCAGAATCTCAAGGACTGTGCTCAGGCCGTCGGAGGAATGCCCCAGCCTTCAACTAACGTCTATGTTTGGGAACCGGTCGACGGCCTTCGCCTTCGCAGCAATGGTTACGTCCCCGTAATCCTCGGAAGCATTGCGCGGTGCGTGCCCCTGTATGGCATCGAGCACGCGCATGGCCACCTCTTGCTCAATGCCGATAGTCTTAAAACGATGGCGCCAGCCATGGCTGGGATCAACGTTCGGGTCCTTCACAACTTCACGCACGAAGGCATTGACCCTATTCCGCGCCGTCTTCACTGCCTTGCGAACGCCAAGATCTCCCGCTTTGGGGTCAATGAATAAATAGCCTCTTGAGGACCTCTCATAAAATTCTGGAAAACCTTCCTCGATGATTTGCCGATGCAGCACCACGTCTCTGGCTTCGTCAGTCTTCACGGGGCCCGCCTCGGGCGTCACGTGCACGACCCAATCTTTGCCTTCACGACGAACGTCCTCTTTGCGAAGCTGAAGCATCTCGCCTACCCGCGCTCCCGTGAAGGCACACAACCACGGCACCCACCGTTTGGCCAACGCCAGCTTCGGAGCAGCCCTCCCAGCAGCAGAAATCCGCGCGTGCTTGAGAATGGCGGATGCTTCTCGGTCGTAAAATCCCTTTGACCTAAGTTTGCGCGATTTGCCGACCTTGATGGTAAGTCCTTCGGCAGGGTTGGAGTGCATGCGGCGGTTCATGACTGCCCAGCCAAACACCGTCTTTAGGCCGGCTAAGTCACTGTCCTTCACGGTCTTCGCACTCGCGCCGCCCCGCAGCCGGTGATCCTTGAAGCGGACTATGTCCTCCGGCGTTACGCCGCCCGCCTGGTCATGCTTCAGGAAGGCCACGAGCTTCATCATCGTCTTCTGATAGCTCTCATAGGTACTCTGCTTGCGACCGGCGGCCTTCGCCTCCTTCCACCAATCCTCGACCAATGCCGATAGCGACCCGTTCGAGGCGCTAGGCTCTAAGCCTGCCTTTCCTCGTTCTGCCGCAGCGTTCCTTTGCGGGAATGGAATTGCTTGGGAATCGGGCGAGTAGTCGCCTTCACCTCTTGCCAATTTTGCCAAAAGTACGCTGGCACGCTGCATAGCCGCTCCGAGTGCACGGGCCATGGTTCGGCGGTTCTCAAAATTGATGAAGATCCCGTTGGCCGTCAAATAGCCATCAGCGGCATCCAAACACGCCTGTTCCATCCGGAAAATCTTGTCCTCCGGCAATTCCGGAGCGCCATCCAACGCTCGCTGAGACGCAGCAAGTCTCTGCTCCCTCGTCTGCGGGGGGCCAAACAGCCGATCTCCGACCGTTACATCCCAGCCGGTCTGTTGGCTTGGATTATCCCTGTACATCTGCAGCCACCGATCGTAGGCGACGACGGCAAGTTGATGCGCCTCACGTTCAGTCAACAGTTTTGGCCCTTTGCGCAAGTTGGCCCACCGGGCCTCAAGCTCGGCAAGCGCTTTCGCGAAGCGCTGCTTGGCCTCGCCGGGATCGCGGGTTTGAAGGCTTACCTTCTCCTCGCGCTTGCCGACGATCTTGCGCAAATCGTCAGGAACAGCTTTTCGGAGCTGATAGATTCCAGTTTTGGGATGCTTCCACGGACGCGACATAGCCAACGGCATTGTACCACCCTTCTGTACCACTGAGGAGCGGGTAAGCCGTTGAATTTGCTAATTTGCTTTGGATTTCACGCTCTTAGAAGAGCGATGGTGCCCAGGAAAGGACTCGAACCTTCACGGCCGTGAAGCCACTGGCACCTGAAGCCAGCGCGTCTACCAATTCCGCCACCTGGGCCCGGGCGGGTTAGTAAGGACGCCTTGCGCGATTGTCAAATCGGCCGCTGGCGGCCCAAATCCGCTGTACAGGATTGGCATGATGGCGTATCGCGAATCCGCTGAATCAGGCACGGCCTGAGCTCTCGACCGCAGGATTGATCGCCATGGCATCGAATCAGGAAACGCTCGTCACGGTTTTCGGCGGATCGGGCTTTTTGGGGCGGAACGTGGTGCGGGCGCTGGCCAAGCGGGACTACCGCATCCGGGTCGCGGTGCGCCGGCCGGAACTGGCCGGCCACCTGCAGCCGCTCGGCCGGGTCGGCCAGATTCACGCCATCCAGGCCAATGTGCGCTATCCGGCCTCCGTCGAGGCGGCGGTTCGCGGCGCCTCGGCCGTGGTCAACCTCGTGGGGATCCTGAGCGCGGCGGGCGAGCAGTCGTTCGAGGCCGTCCATGCCCGCGCCTCCGAGACGGTGGCGCAGGCGGCGGCCGCGGTCGGCGCGCGCATGGCGCATGTCTCGGCCATCGGCGCCGACGAGCATTCCGCCTCGCAATATGCCCGCACCAAGGCGGCCGGAGAGAAAGCCACCCTCGCCGCCGTGCCTTCCGCCACGATCCTGCGTCCCGCGGTGGTCTTCGGGCCGGAGGACCAGTTCACCAACCGGTTCGCCGCGCTGGCGCAGATGTCGCCCGTGCTGCCCCTCATCGGCGGCGGTCACGCGCGGATGCAGCCCGTCTATGTCGGCGATGTCGCGAGCGCAGTCGCCGATGCCGTCGACGGCAAGACCAGGCCAGGCGCGACCTACGAGCTCGGCGGCCCTGAAGTGCTGACCATGCGCGAGATCATGCAGATGATCCTCGACATCACCGATCGCGACCGCATGCTGGTGCCGCTGCCGTTCGAACTCGCCAAGCTCAAGGCGCTGTTCCTGCAATTCGCGCCCGGCGCGCTGAAGCTGACCCCGGACCAGGTCGAACTGCTGAAGTCGGACAAGGTGGTGTCAGACGCCGCCAGGGATGCCGGCCTCACCCTGCAGGGTCTCGGCATCACCCCGGATTCGATGGAAGCGATCTGCCCGCAATATCTCTGGCGCTTCCGCCCGATGGGACAGTTCCAGCGCAAGGACGCCTGAGGGGCTGGGCGCCTTCGAGGACGCCTGTTCTGAATTTCAAAATAGCTCCTTGACAATTCCGCAAATCGGAACTATTGTCCGCCTCAGCCCGTGCCGCCATGAGGGGGCGAAACGCGTCGTCACGTTACGTCGGTGCGGGTTGCGATGGACGCTGGCCGCGTCAGGTGATCTTTCACCGACGAGGCGCGGAGAGCGTACGGCGAAATCGCAGGGGCCTGGCGCCGCGACCGTGGCGTCTATCCGTCCCGATTGTTTGGGACGGCAACGGTGACAATCAACGCCGCTCACCGGGGCGACTGCGTATAAGCCGTAAAGCCATTGCGCGGGGAAAGCCGGGATGTCCTGGCTGTACCTGTCAAACCCGTGTGCATTCTCTTTCGCTACACACCGCACACGGTGGATAGCGGGTGCCGCCGGCGCCCGGCTTTCCCTGCGCCCTCTGAACGAGAGGGCCACCGAATTGGCAAGCCTCAGGCGAAAATCGCGCCGTGAGAACGAGAGCGCATGTCAGGATTCCCATGCATGTCTACACCCCCGTCATTGCGAGCGAAGCGAAGCAATCCATCGCTCCCCGAGCCGAAGTCTGGATTGCTTCGTCGCTTCGCTCCTCGCAATGACGGTGTGGTGGACTTCAAACTCTGCGGAGCTTGCGCAGCAAGCGGAGAAGGGTCGCTTCGCTCGCAATGACGGCGTGACTGGAAGTTCGACCGCGATGACCGGCGCGCCCTTACTTCCCCAGCGCGAGCGCGATCAGGCCGAGCGTGCCGACGATGACGCGCCACCAGGCGAACAGGACGAAGCCGTGACGCTGCACATAGGTGAGGAACGTCTTGACCACGACCATCGCGGTGATGAACGACACCACGAAGCCGATCGCGACGATGCCGAGATTGCTCATCGTCATGTCGCCATGGCTCTTGTAGAAATCATAGGCGAAGGCGCCGACCATGGTGGGGATCGCCAGGAAGAAGGAGAATTCCGCGGCCGAGCGCTTGTCGGCGCCGAGCAGCATCGCCGCCACGATCGAGGCGCCGGAGCGCGACACGCCGGGGATCATCGCAAGACACTGCGCGATGCCGATCCAGAGATACATCGGCAGCGGAAAGCGCATGGCGTCGTCTTCGCGCACCTCCAGCTCGAGCTGGTCGACCCAAAGCAGGATCGCGCCGCCGACGATCAGCGTGAAGCAAACCACCCACGGGTTGAACAGATAGCCCTTGATGAACTTGCCTGCGATCAGCCCCAGCACCACGGCGGGCAGGAACGCGATCAGCACGCCGATCACGAACCGCCGCGCGTCGGGATCGCTGAACATGTTGATGGCGACGCGCCACAGCTTGAAGAAATACAGCGCCACGATCGCGAGGATGGCGCCGAGCTGGATCAGGATAGTGAAGCTCTTCCAGAACTCCCCCTCGCCGAGATCGAAGAAGCGTTCCGCCAGCAACATGTGGCCGGTCGACGAAACAGGCAGAAACTCGGTGACGCCCTCGATGATCCCGAGAATGATCGCCCTCACCGTGTCAGACATCTTGCCGGGTCACTTTCGTGTTATGGTGCGCTATCGATTCCGATGGAAAAAACCGTGCTCTTCTCGCCTATTCGTTCCATCGCCGCAATCGCAAAAAGGGCGAAATCACCGGTTGCCTCAGATGCGCGCTGGGTTACCCTGCCGGCATCAGGCGCGATTGAGGATTTCTTAAAGTAGTTCCGCCTAGTCCAAGAGCTGCATGTTCACGCTTTTTCACCACGCCTTCTGCCCGCACTCGCGTTTCGTCCGGCTGATCCTCGGCGAATACGGTTTCGACGCGCGGCTGGTGGAGGAGCGGGTCTGGGAACGTCGCGAGGCCTTCCTCGCGCTCAACCCGGCGGGCACGACACCGGTGCTGTTCGCCGAGGGCATGCCCGCGATCCCCGGCGCTGCAACCATCGCCGAGTTCATCGACGAAGCCTATGGCGCCGAGATGGAGCAGAAGCGCCTGATGCCGGCCGCGATCAGCGAGCGCATCGAGGTGCGGCGGCTGATGGCGTGGTTCAACGAGAAATTCTTCGAGGAGGCTTCCGGACCGCTGGTGACGGAGCGCATCTACAAGCGCTTCATGAACGAGCAGGACGGCGGCGGCGCGCCGGCCACGGACGTGATCCGCGCGGCCAAGAACAATGTGCGCTATCATCTGTCCTATATCGGCTGGCTGGCGCGGACACGGAACTTCCTCGCCGGCGACCGGCCGACCTATGCGGATCTCGCCGCCGCGGCGCACCTTTCGGCGATCGACTATCTGGGCGACGTGCCATGGTCGGCAGACGACGCGGCAAAGGCGTGGTACGCGCGGGTGAAATCCCGTCCGTCGTTCCGTCCGCTGCTCAGCGAATGGCTGGCGGGCGTGCCGGCGTCGCGGACCTACGTGGATCTCGACTTCTGAACACGACCGACAAACTCTCTCCCGGTGAAGTGAAAGCCGCCCTGGCGCGCGAGGCAGCAGCGCTCGGCTTCGACGGCGTCGGCATCACCGATCCCGACGCGATCGGCGAGTCCAGTGTTCGCTTCCGCGAATTCCTGGAGGCCGGCCATCACGGCGACATGGATTGGCTTGCCGCCCGACCGGAGCGGCGGATGCATCCGCGCTCGTTATGGCCGGGCGTACGCTCGATCGTGATGCTCGGATTCAACTACGGGCCGGATCAGGATCCGCTCGCCGTCCTGCAGAGGCGCACGCAGGGCGCGATCTCGGTCTACGCGCAGGGCGACGACTATCACGACGTCATCAAGAAGCGGCTGAAGGAGCTGGCGCGATGGCTCGCGGCCGCCACCGGCGAGGAGGTGAAAGTCTTCATCGACACCGCCGCGGTGATGGAGAAGCCGCTGGCGCAGGCCGCCGGCCTCGGCTGGCAGGGCAAGCACACCAATCTGGTGTCGCGCGAGTTCGGCTCCTGGCTGTTTCTCGGCGCGATCTTTTCCGCCGCCGTTCTGCCGCGCGACGAGCCCGACACCGATCGCTGCGGCTCGTGCACGGCCTGCCAGGATATCTGCCCGACCGCGGCTTTTCCGGTGCCCTACACGCTCGATGCGCGGCGCTGCATCTCTTACCTCACCATCGAGAACAAGGGACCGATCCCGCGCGAATTCCGCCAGGCGATGGGCAATCGCATCTACGGCTGCGATGACTGTCTCGCCGTGTGCCCCTGGAACAAGTTTGCGCAGGAGGGGCGCGAGGCGAAGCTCGCCGCACGCGCCGAATTGCGCGCCCCGTCACTCCAGGAGTTGGTACGCCTCGACGATGCCGGCTTCCGCGCATTGTTCGCGAAGTCGCCGGTCAAGCGCATCGGCCGCGACCGCTTCCTGCGCAACGTCCTGATCGCGATCGGCAACTCCGGCGATGCGGCGCTGGCCGTGGAGGCCGAGCGCCTGCTCGGCGATACCCATCCCTTGGTGCGCGGCGCGGCCGTTTGGGCGCTGTCCCGGCTGCTTCCATCAGACGCGTTCGCCGAACATGCCGCGAGAGCCGTAGCCGAGGAAAACGAAATGGTGCGCGCGGAATGGAAGGATTGCGCGACGTGCCCTTGATTTCATTGCTTCAATCTTCCCACAATCTCGGACCATGAAAAACCAGCCCTTCTTCGCCAAGCAAGGCGACGCCTTCATCCCCAATCCCATCGCCAACGGCCCCTGGAATCCCGATTCCATGCACGGCCGCGTCATCGTCGGCCTGCTCGCCCATGTGATCGAGGAGCGGCACGGCTCGGCCGAGTTCGTGCCGGCGCGTCTCACCGTCGACATGTTCCGCCTGCCCGACGTCCACACGCCGGTCGAGATCACGACCCGGCTGATTCGCGACGGACATCGGATCAAGGTGGTGGAAGCGGAATTCTTTTCCGGTGGCACCAGCATGGCGCGCGCTTCCTGCCAGCTCTTGCGCCGGACGGAAAACGCGCCGGGCCAGGTGTGGTCACCGCCGAACTGGGACGCCCCGCTGCCGGATCAGATTCCCGCACCGACCGATCCGCGGCTCGGCATGCACGGCAAATGGAGCACGCGGCCGATCGTGGGCCATATGGGCTCGCTCGGACCGCGACGGCTATGGATGGGCGAGGTGCGCGAACTGGTCGACGGCGTCGCGATGTCACCCTTCGTCCACGTCGCCATCGGTGCGGATTTCGCGAGCCCCTTCGCCAACGCCGGCGATCAGGGCCTCGGCTACATCAACAGCGACGTCACGCTCTATCTGCACCGGCTGCCCACCGCGCGCTGGATCGGCTTCGAGGTGGTCAACCATCACGCCACCGACGGCGTCGCGATCGGCGAATGCTGGCTGTACGACGAGCAAGGCCCGATCGGCACGGCCACCGTCGCCGCGCTCGCCCAGCGCAAACCGATGGCCAATGCGCCGAAGTCGTGAGGCATACTCGCCGTCATTGCGAGCGAAGCGAAGCAATCCAGCCTTCTCCGCGGCAACAGGAAAGCTGGATTGCTTCCGCCTTCGCTCATCGCAATGACGGATGAAAAGACCTACGCCAGATGCCGGCGCATCTCCGGCCGCGCCTTCAGCGCCGCGCCCTGCTTGGCGAAAATCTTCGCGATTCGCTCCGGCGCGAAGTTCATGTCGACGAAAGCCGGCGCCGTATTCGCCACCTCGTGATACTCGAGGATTTTTCCATCGCGCAGCTTCATCATGGCCACGCCCTCGAACATCACCCGCGCACCCTTCGCCTCGGGCAGGGTCGAGCGATAGCTGAAGGTGTAATGCGCATACAACGTCTTTCCGTCGCTGACCGGCGAATGCATGTCCCAGCGAAACTCGGTCGCGGTGCGATAAAACACGTCGTCGATCATGTCGGCGATTTTCGCCCGGCCCGCGAACGCGCCGTAGAACACGTCGTGATAGACGCCGTCCTCGCAGAACAGTTCGGCAAACGCCTTGCCGTTGTGCTGTTCGACGGCATCGCAGAAAGCGCGCAGCAACTGTTCCGTTTTCATCGCATTCCCTCCCCTGTGGGGTCGAACCTAGCCGATCTCGGCGACCGCGGCCATCAGGCGCGCAATGTCCTGCGGACGGGACAGGCGGTGATCGCCATCCTGGATCATGGTCAGCACGACGTCTTCCGCCGGCAACCGCTCGGCGAGCGCGAACGCATGCCGCCACGGCACGTCGGGGTCCTGCGCGCCTTGCAGGATGCGGACGGGACAGCCGACATCTATGGCGGCGCCGAGCAGCAGATGGTTGCGGCCCTCCTCGATCAGCGCCCGCGTGATCGGATAGGGATCGCCGTATTGCGACGGCCGGTGCCAGACGCCCTTGGTCATGATCTCGTCGCGGACTTCGGGGGCAAAGCCCTTCCACATCAGCGCTTCCGTGAAATCAGGCGCCGGCGCGATCAGCACGAGGCCGGCGAGCGATGCACGCTTGAGGCCGCGGCGGCGGATCTCGCGCGCCAGCAGCAGCGCCATCCAGCCGCCCATCGAAGAGCCGATTACCACCTGGGGACCGGCGCAAAATTGCTCGAACACCGCCACGGCCTCTTCAAGCCAGCGGCCGATGGTGCCGTCGGCGAATTGGCCCTCGGACTCGCCATGGCCGGAATAGTCGAACCGCACGCAGGCGCGGCCGTGCTCGGCCGCCCAGGCGTCGAGCGCCAGCGCCTTGGTCCCCCGCATGTCCGAGTTGAAGCCGCCGAGCCAGAACAGGCCGGGCGGCCGCCCGGCGCGGGCGCGCACGGCGATGCGGCGTCGGCCTTGGCCTTCGCCGACGTCGATGAAGGCGGGTTCCGGGGCGGTATCGGTCATTGCTCTGTCATTCGCGCTCGCAGCCCCTTTTTCGGGGAGCGGAAACGATCCGTCAACGATACCGGGCCACGGCGCCGGGCCGACCCGCATCCGCTTGCGCTACACGGAGCGGCGCTCTATGTCCGTCCGTGGCCAAAATGCCGCGCATTTGACGGTTTTGGCAGACAGGTCAGGCAAGCTCGCTTGCCCCTTGCCGCGTCTTGCTTCAAAATAGCTGCTTCCCTTTCACAGCCTTGGAGAACCACCCATTCGCCGTCCCAATAGAGCCCCGCCCCCAGTCGCCAAAGACGGGCCGCGCATCAATGACGAAATCCGCAACGCACAGATCCAGCTGATCGACGTGGACGGCGCCAACAAGGGCACCGTCGAAACCGTGGCGGCCATCAGGATGGCCATGGAAGCGGGAATGGATCTGGTCGAGATTTCGCCGAACAACAACCCGCCCGTCTGCAAGATCATGGACTACGGGAAGTTCAAGTATTCGGCGCAGAAGAAAGCCGCGGAAGCCCGCAAGAAACAGAAGGTCGTCGAGATCAAGGAGATCAAGCTGCGGCCGATGATCGACGATCACGACTACGACGTGAAGATGCGGGCGATGCAGCGCTTCTTCGAGGAAGGCGACAAGGTGAAGATCACCCTGCGCTACCGTGGCCGCGAAATGGCGCACCAGGAGATCGGCACCAAGCTGCTCGACAAGGTGAAGGCCGATGTCGCCGAGTTCGCCAAGGTCGAGCAGGACGCCAAGTTCGAGGGACGTCAGGTGGTGATGGTGCTGGCGCCGCGCTGATTCGCCGCCGCCCCCATCGCCTCGATTGCAAACGGCCCGCCGGATCGTCCGGCGGGCCGTCTGGTTGTCGGGGGACAGGTTTCTATTGTTTCTCAGCCCCGGGTGGCCTGCCAGGTGCCGCTGCAGCGGTCGCCGGTGATGATGCCGCTCCAGCGGCCGAAACCGGCATTGCCGGCCAGCCGGCCGCCGCCGGAAGCATGGGAGGCGCCGACCGTAACGGCTACGGCCACGCTGCCGGACCGGCTCACCGAGCCGGAAACCCGGCCGCCGCCGGCCGACGACACCCGGCCGCCGTTCACGCTGAACGGCACGCTGTAGCCCGACGAGCAATTGCCGCGCGTGGTGGCGAAGACGGTGGTCCAGACACCGTCATAGCGGCCGGCGGCCCGGGCGTCGGTGACGCCGCAGGCAAGGACGGCCAGCGTGGCAGCGGCAAGGATGGCTCGGACCACGCGGACACGCGGGAAAGCGGGGAAGTGGCGGGAAAACACGGGAAATGGGGTCATTTTCATCCTGCCCTTGAATCTACCATGTGGTGATGACAGCCGTTCGTCAGGCCGCGCGGCTCGACGGTTCATCGTTGCAAAACGGCCGTTGGTCTGCCATAAGCCCGACCTTCATCGCCCGGCTGATCAAGGGCTGCCGTGGCGATGTTTTCGTGCGAGGGTCTCGCTAGAGAGAAACCCCAGCACTTTCAACGCTCTAACGAGCATTTCAGCCGGCCGACGCCCCTTGTGGGCGGTTTCGCGCTGGCGCATTAGGAGAGCCAAATGCCCAAGCTGAAGACCAAGTCCGGCGCCAAAAAGCGCTTCAAGGTGACTGCCACCGGCAAAGTGATGCACGCCCAGCGCGGCAAGCGCCACGGCATGATCAAGCGGACCAAGAAGCAGATCCGTCAGCTCCGCGGTACCCGCGTGCTGTTCAAGACCGACGGCGACAACGTCAAGAAATACTTCCTGCCGAACGCCTGATCGCTTCTCCGCATTTAGCCGAGCCGCCCGAGCCGCGGCCAAACGTCATCTCTGAACAAGGATTTTTGTCATGTCTCGCGTCAAACGCGGTGTGACCTCTCACGCCAAGCACAAGAAAGTCTACAAGGCCGCCAAGGGCTATTACGGCCGCCGCAAGAACACGATCCGCGCCGCCAAGCAGGCGGTGGAGAAGGCCGGCCAGTACGCCTTCCGCGATCGCAAGCGCAAGAAGCGCACCTTCCGCGCGCTCTGGATCCAGCGCCTCAATGCCGCCGTGCGTCCGTTCGGCATGACCTACAGCCGATTTATCGACGGCCTGTCGAAGTCCGGCATCGTCGTCGACCGCAAGGTCCTGTCGGATCTGGCGATCAACGAACCGGCGGCGTTCCAGGCGATTGCCGAGAAGGCCAAGGCCGCGCTCGCGGCCTGAGGTCTTACCTGGCGCCTGCGGCCCTGCGCGCCTCACGCGAGTAACGCTGGGCGGCCTGCGCCCGGCAAAACGCCGTCGCCGAGAGGTACATGGTGCCGGACCGGTTCCGGTACTTGCGATCGCAGACGCCGAGTTCGCGCCTGTAGGAACGCTTCCGCGACATTTTCGCCGTGTCGAGGAAGTCGGCCTCGCACTTCTTCTCGACCAGCTCGCCGAACTGCACGTCGCCGCTGGCGCCGAACTGACAGGCCTCGAAGACCTTCATCGCGGCGTCGCAGCCTCTGGCCTCATTGAGCGAGGCGATGACGTCGTCCGTCTGGGCCGACCTGGCCGGGCACTCCAGGGCTACAGCCTCGGCCGAAGCGAAGGTGAGCAGGAGGCCGATGGCCACCAGGCGGGATGTGGGAGTCATCGCAGTCCTCCGGTCGCATTCGCGTTGGTACACCCTCGGGCGACAGGGTTCAAAGCGCCCGTCCGAGGCTGAATTTGAGGCTTTTGGCTTGACGTTGCCCCCCTTGGCTGGCCACAACCAGCCGCCTTCTCAAAGCTCCAGGACTTGACCCGTGTCGGACCTCGCAACGCTTGAAAAATCCATCCTCGAGCAGATCGCCGCAGCCGGCGACGAAGCGGCGCTGGAAGCCGTCCGCGTCGCCTCGCTCGGAAAGAAGGGCTCGATCTCCGCCCTGCTCGCCACTCTCGGCAAGATGTCTCCCGACGAGCGCAAGACGCAAGGCGCGGCCATCAACCAGGCCAAGGACAAGGTGACTGAGGCACTGACGGCACGGCGCGACGTGCTGAAATCGGCCGCGCTCGATGCCCGGCTCGTGTCCGAGACCATCGACGTCACGCTGCCGCTGCGCGAACCGCCGGCCGAGACCGGCCGCATCCATCCACTCAGCCAGGTCTGGGATGAGCTCACGGCCATTTTCGCCGACATGGGATTCTCGGTTGCGGAAGGTCCCGATATCGAGACCGACGACTACAACTTCACCAAGCTGAATTTTCCGGAAGGCCATCCGGCGCGGGAGATGCACGACACGTTCTTCTTCAACCCGAAGGACGACGGATCGCGCATGCTGCTGCGCACCCACACCTCGCCGGTGCAGGTGCGCACGATGCTGTCGCAGAAGCCGCCGATCCGCGTGATCTGCCCCGGCCGCACCTATCGCATCGACTCGGACGCGACCCACACGCCGCAATTCCATCAGGTCGAAGGCCTCGTCATCGACAAGGAATCGCATCTCGGTCACCTCAAGTGGATCCTGCACGAGTTCTGCAAGGCGTTCTTCGAGGTCGACCACATCAACATGCGCTTCCGTCCGTCGTTCTTCCCCTTCACCGAGCCGTCGTTGGAAGTCGACATCCAGTGCCGGCGCGACAAGGGCGAGATCCGCTTCGGCGAAGGCGAAGACTGGCTGGAGATTCTCGGCTGCGGCATGGTGCATCCGAACGTGCTGCGCGCCTGCGGCATCGATCCCGACGTCTACCAGGGCTTTGCCTGGGGCATGGGCATCGATCGCATCGCGATGCTGAAGTACGGCATGAGCGACCTGCGCCAGCTGTTCGACAGCGACGTGCGCTGGCTGTCTCACTACGGATTCAAGCCACTCGACATGCCGACGCTCGCGGGAGGTTTGAGCTCGTGAATCTGAGCGCCGTCCCGGAGCAGTATCGCAGCCTGCGGTCGTTCGCCTTCGGCGACGGGCCTGCGCTCGCCGACGAGCTGCTCGATCTCGTGGTCCGGGGTCTCAAGACCGCGACCTGCAGCACCGAGGACGAACCCAACACGTCGACCCCCGGCGAGCGCTGGATCGTGCTCAACGGACAAGGCGAGCCGCGTTGCGTCATCGAGACCACCGAGGTGACGTACCGGCGCTTCGATGAAGTCGATGCCGGATTCGCCCGCGAGGAAGGCGAAGGCGACCGCAGCCTCGACTACTGGCGCAACGCCCACCGCAACTATTTCGGCCGTCAAGGCAGGTTTCGCGACGACATGATGCTGATGTGCGAGCGCTTCCGTCTGGTCGAGGTTTTCTAGGAACGGCAAAATGAAATTCACGCTCTCCTGGCTGAAGGAACATCTCGACACCGACGAGCCCCTGGAAAAGCTCGCCGACAAGCTCACCATGATCGGGCTCGAGGTCGAGAGCATCGAGGACAAGGCAAAGGCGCTGGCGCCGTTCACCATCGCCCGCGTCATCACCGCCGTGCAGCATCCGAATGCCGACCGCCTGCGCGTCTGCACGGTGGACACCGGCGACGGCGGCGCGCCGGTGCAGGTGGTGTGCGGCGCACCGAATGCGCGCGCCGGCCTGGTCAGCGTGTTCTCGCCGCCCGGAACCTACATCCCCGGCAAGAACATCACGCTCGGTGTCGGCACCATCCGCGGCGTCGAGAGCCGCGGCATGCTCTGCTCGGCGGCCGAGTTACAGATTTCCGACGACCATGACGGCATCATGGAGCTGCCGGCCGATGCGCCGGTCGGCAAGGGTTATGCCGAATGGGCGGGCCTCGGCGATCCCGTGATCGAGATCAACCTGACGCCGAACCGGCAGGACTGCACCGGCGTTCACGGCATCGCGCGCGATCTGTTCGCCGCCGACATGGGCAAGCTCAAGGACAGCTCGATCAAGCCGGTCAATGGCGAATTCCCTTGCCCGGTGCAGGTCAAGATCGAGGACCCCAGCCTCTGTCCGGGCTTCGCGCTTCGCCTGGTACGGGGCGTCAAGAACGGCCCGTCGCCGGAATGGCTGCAGCAGCGCCTGACCTCGATCGGTCTGCGTCCAATCAACGCGCTGGTCGACATCACCAACTTCATGACCTTCGATCGCGGTCGCCCGCTGCATGTGTTCGACGCCAAGAAGGTGAAGGGGAACCTCACGGTACGCCGCGCCCGCACGGGCGAGAGCCTGCTGGCGCTCGACGGCCGTACCTACAATCTCGATCCCTCGATCTGCGTGATCGCCGACGAGCACGGCATCGAGTCGCTGGCCGGCATCATGGGCGGCGAATCCTCGGGCTGCGACGAGCACACGTCCGACGTCCTGATCGAGTCCGCGCTGTGGAACGAGATCAACATCGCGCAGACCGGCCGCAAGCTCGGGATCAACTCCGACGCGCGCTACCGCTTCGAGCGCGGCGTCGATCCGGCTTTCATGGTACCGGGGCTCGAGCTCGCCACCCAGCTCGTCATGGATCTGTGCGGCGGCGCGCCGTCGGAGAACGTGGTGGTCGGCCATCGCTTCGGCGAGGACCGCGTCATCGATTTCCCGGTGAGCGAGGTCAAGCGCCTCGCGGGCCTCGATGTTCCCCTCGTCGAGATCAAGCGTATCCTCGCCCGCCTCGGCTTCATGGTGGCCGGCGGCGGCACGGTGGTGAAGGTGGCCATCCCCTCCTGGCGCAGCGACGTCCATGGCAAGGCAGACCTCGTCGAAGAGGTCGTCCGCATCTACGGCGTCGACCAGGTACCGGAGACGCCGTTTGGCCGTGGCGAAGACGCCCGCAAATCCGTTCTCACGCCGATGCAACTGCGCACGCGCCGCTCCAGGCGCGCACTCGCCGCGCGCGGCATGGTGGAAGCCGTGACGTGGTCGTTCATCGCAAAGCCCGCGGCAGAGCTGTTCGGGGGCGGCCAGCCTGAACTCGCGCTCGCCAATCCGATTGCCTCCGACCTTTCCGACATGCGGCCGAGCCTGTTGCCGGGCCTGATTGCGGCCTCACAGGGCAACATCAATCGCGGCTCGTCCGACGTGGCGCTGTTCGAAGTCGGCCAGATCTTCAAGGGCGACACGCCAGAGAAGCAGCTGACGGCAGCCTCCGGCGTGCGCCACGGCGATGCGTCGTCGAAGGGAATTGGACGGCACTGGTCGGGCACGTCGGCAGCCGACGCCCTCGATGCCAAGGCCGATGCCTTCGCCGTGCTGGCGGCGGCCGGCGCGCCGATGCAGGCGCTGCAGATCGTACCGGGTGGTCCCAACTGGCTGCATCCCGGCCGCTCGGGCACCATCCAGATCGGGCCGCAGAACGTGCTCGGCTATTTCGGCGAGTTACATCCCCGCACGCTCGAAGCGCTCGGCGCCGATGGACCGCTGATGGCTTTCGAGGTCATTCTCGACCGCATCCCCGAGGGCAAGCAGCGCGCCACTCGCGCCAAGCCGGTGCTGGAACTCTCCGCATTCCAGCCGGTGTCGCGCGATTTCGCCTTCATCGTTGACCGCAAGGTCAGGGCTGGCGACCTCGTGCGCGCCGCACAGGGAGTCGACAAGAAGCTGATCACGGCCGTGACCGTGTTCGACCTCTATGAAGGCAAGGGCATCGACCCGGACAAGAAGTCGCTCGCGATTGCGGTGACCATCCAGCCGCGCGAGAAGACGATGACCGACCAGGAGATCGATGCGGTCGCCGCCAGGATCGTCGCCGACGTCGGCAAGAAGACCGGCGGCACATTGCGGGGATGAGCCTCGGAGCGCTCATCCCGGCCGAGCTCACCACCTTCGCCTCGATTGCGATCTGCGCGATCGCCTTCGTTTCCGGCACGGCTCGCGGTTTTTCCGGCTTCGGCTCCGCGCTGATCTTCATGCCTCTCGCCAGCAGCATCGCCGCGCCGAAGCTCGTCGCTGCACTGCTGTTGATCATCGACCTGGTGGCGGCGCTGCCGCTGCTGCCCAACGCCTGGAAGCAGGCGGACCGCAAGGCCACGGCCGTCATGGCGGTGGGCGCGCTGATCGGCGTGCCGATCGGCACTTATTTCCTGACCCGGCTCGATCCCGTGACCACGCGCTGGATCATCTCCGGCTTCGTCGCCGCATTGCTCGCACTGCTGCTTTCCGGCTGGCGCTATCGGGGCCGGGAGCATTTCTCGATCTCGATCGGCATCGGCAGTCTCGCTGGCTTCTGCAGCGGCCTCGCGCAGACCGGCGGACCGCCGATCGTCGGCTACTGGCTGGGGCGGCCGCTCCCTTCGGCGATCGCACGCGCCAACATCCTGTTGTTCTTCGGTGCGTCCGACTTCTTCTCCGCCGTCGCCTATGCGGCGAGCGGGCTCATCAACGCCGATGCGGTCAGGTTCGCTCTCGTGGTGGGACCGGTTTACGCCATCGGCGTCTGGTTCGGCGCATCGCTGTTCGGTCGCGCCAGCGAGGCTCACTTCCGCGCCATCTGCTACGCCCTGATCGCGGCGGCCGTGATTATCGGGTTGCCTGCGCTCGATGGTGTGTTGCGAGGCTCGTGAGTACGAGGTCGCAATAGGCGTAGCCGTCGCGGAGGACGCGCTCGCCGGTTTCGACTGAGATCGGCCGCGAGAACATCGGTCCCGCCACGACGCAGGTGTGGAATTCCCCGTTCTCGCCGCATGGATCGATTCCAGCAGGGAGATCGTCGAGTAGCTGCGTATCGAAGCGACGGCCGGCGAACTTCTCCGGCAATTTCGTCAGGTCGACCGTCGCGAGATAGGCCTGCAGGCCGCTTGCAATCATCGCACGCGCCAGCTCCGGCGTCGGCCGTTGCCACAACGGGAAGACCGGCGTGATGCCGGTACCGGCCAGCCTGGCTTCCCGGTAGGCGCGGATGTCGGCCAGGAACAGGTCACCGAAGATCATATGCGTGATGCCATCGCGAACCGCGTTCGCGACGGCCTCGCCCATTCGAGCCTCGTAGACATCGTTCGGACACGGATAGGGAATCGATACGATCTGCTGCGGTAGGCCGGCCGCTTCGCACTGCGCGCACAGGATCTCCTGACGCACGCCGTGGATGGAGACGCGATCGAACGTCTCGGTTACGCTGGTAAGCGCGCCGACCACCTCGAACTCGCCGGCGGTCCTGACTTCGTGAAGCGCGAACGCGCTGTCCTTGCCGCTGGACCAGGAGATGAGCGCCTTCGGTCTGCGCATCAATTCGCCGAGGCTCCCGGGATGCCGGCACGCGGCGACCCGGCCGGCTGCCGTTTCTTGGCGCCAGGCGCGGGCTTAACGGGCTCCTCGCGCAGGGCTCCGATCCGGCGCAGCGCGGCTTCGGCGGCGCGCTCACCGCTTTCCCAGGCTCCATCGACCGTGCCCCACAATGTTTCGTGGGTGGCCTCGCCTGCGAAATAGACGCAACCGACCGGCTCGCTTAAGGCCTTGCGCGAGGTCTGCGACCCCGGCGGCGCCACGGACATCGCGCCCTGCACATACGGTGAAGCGTTCCAGCGGGTCGCGCTCGATTTCTTGACCGCTTTCGCAACGTCGCTGCCGAAAAGGCCCGACAGCCATTCGATCGCGAATGCGACCATGGCCGCCTCGCCCTGCGCCGAGAGATCGCGACCGAACGAGCCGCCGACATCGACCGAGCACAGCGAGGAGGCTCCGATATTGGCATAGAGCAGCGCCGTCTTCGTCGAATTGCTCTGCTCGATCAGGATATCGTCCCGGGCCAGACCAAGCGGATTGCCCGGCAATTCGAGCGCGATGTGATCATAGCTGCCGAGCCCGAGCCTTGCCGCCGCATCGAGCGTCCGCTTCGGCAGGTCCGGCGCGAACTTGATGTTTCCGGCCGCCAGGACGTTGCTGGACACCGTGATGATGGCCGCGCGCGCCGTGATCCGTCCCGCCGGCGTCTGCACGATCGCATCGCGATTGCTCCATTCGATCCGGCTCGCAGGTGTCGACAATGACAGCGGCAGCGACTCGGCCAATCTGGCGATCAGCGTGCCCAAGCCCTGACGGCAGGCGATGGCGGAGTTGCGGTCCTGGGCGCGGATCTTGTCGACGACCGAAATGTCCTTGAGGTCCTTGCCGGCAAAGCCTGCGCCAAGAACGAACTCGGCCGTGTTCGCCCAGTCGCCGATTTCCTTCGGGATCACCGAGGCGCAGGAGACGTCGAACCTGCGCGAGGCCTCGTCGATGGCGCGGTTGGCCTTGACGAGCGCGGCGAGGAACGCCTCGGTTTCGCTGGCGCGCGCATTGCGGCGGCCGATGCGGATTTTCTGGCCGGAGGGAGCCGGCATGATCTCGAGGCCGGCGGCACGCCCGAGCTTGATCATCGGGTTGGTCTCGGGATTGTGGATCCAGCGGGCGCCGCGATCGAAGGGCACCTCGAAGGTCGAGGTGTCGGTGACGCAGCGGCCGCCGACCTGGGCCGCCGCCTCCACCACGACCACCTTGCGGTTGGCGGCCGCGATCCGCCGCGCCGCGGCGATGCCGGCGGCGCCCGCGCCGATCACGACCACGTCGGCTTCCCGCGGCAGTGGCGCTGCAACAGCCGCGCGGCCGAACACCGGGATCGTTGCGAAGCCCGCGGACGCCGACAGGAAATTGCGGCGCGTGATTGTCATGTCATGGTTTCCGGGCGCTTGAGGCGGCAGAGAACAGGCCGCGAACTTTGCCGTATTCGCACAGAGGCGGCAACACTCATGGTGAATCAATCATGATTGATCGCAGCTATCGATGAACCGAATTGCAACAGCTCCGGGCCATGATAAGGAGGGAAAAAAGCGGTTTCGAAACCGCCGGGGGGAATTTGATGGGTGTCATGCTCGATACCATCGGCCAATTGATCGCGAGCTACCTGCAGAAGGAAGTTCCGGGATACGAGCCGTTCACGCCGAGCGATCCCGAGCATGTTCGCGGGGTCATTCAGCCTGGCGACGTGGTGCTGGTCGAAGGCAACAACCGCATCTCCGGCATCATCAAGTACCTGACGCAATCGACCTGGTCCCATGCCGCGCTCTATGTCGGCCCAATCGACGGCGCTTCCGAACCCGACGGCGAACCGCACGTGCTGATCGAGGCCAATATCGGCGAAGGTGTTACCTCTTCGCCGCTGTCGAAATACTTTCCCTATCACACTCGCCTGTGCCGGCCGGTGGGCCTTTCCTACGAGGATCGCCACACGGTCTGCCGCTATGCCATCAACCGGATCGGCTTCGGCTACGACACCAAGAACATCGTCGATCTGATGCGCTATCTGATTCCGATGCCGGTGCCGCAGCGCTGGCGGCGACGCATGATCGCATTCGGGTCCGGCGATCCCACCAAGATCATCTGCTCGGCGCTCATCGCCCAGGCCTTCGACGCCGTGCGCTATCCGATCCTGCCCAAGATCACCAAGGCGGGTTCGCGACGCGCCCGCAAAGAGATCCTGCACATCCGCGACTCCTCGCTCTACATGCCGCGCGACTTCGACATCTCGCCCTATTTCGAGGTCGTCAAACCCACCATCGTGCACGGGTTCGACTACACCGCGCTTCACTGGGCCGACAAGCAGAAGCCGCTCGAGGAGGTAGCGGGCGAATTCAGTGTGTTTCAGGAAGAGATCTGGTCGCCGTCACTTGTTCCTGAAGCGGTTGACGAAGAGACGGCGCTTCCGCAAATGACCGCGGTTGCAGCCGCAGAATCGGCGGCCTGACCGGACGGCGCCCGGCACCTTTCGATTGCCGCACTCATTCCGCGCGGCGTACTGACCGACTGAATTATCAGCACAGAATTGCGCCTGGCGAATCTATCGGGCCGAGCGGCCGATCACCTCCATCAATTCCGCGATCTTCTGACGCTGGTCGGCCTTGTTGCCGCTCGTGATCGCATGCTCGACGCAATGCGCGACGTGGTCCTGCAACACCTCCTCCTCGACCCGGCGCAGCGCGGCGCGCACGGCCGCGATCTGCGTCACGATGTCGATGCAGTAGCGGCCCTCGTCGACCATCTTGGCGAGGCCGCGGACCTGACCCTCGATGCGGCTCAGCCGTTTCTGACAGGATAGCTTGATGTCTTTTCGCATCCCGCCTATATACCCCTACAGGGTATGGGTTTCAAGGCGGAGATTTGCGATGACCGGGACGGGTGACCATGCTGGCGGGGGCCATTGCGGCTGCGGGGCGAAGGCCGCGAAAACGGAAGCCGGATGCTGCGGCGGACATGGCGATGCACACCACCATCACCACCATCATGATGCCGACGGCCGGGCCGGCGTGCTCGACCCCGTATGCGGCATGACGGTCGATCCGGCCACGTCGAAGCATCGCTTCGATCACGCCGGCATCACCTATCATTTCTGCTGCGCCGGCTGCCGCACCAAGTTCGCCGCCGATCCCGCCAAATACCTGAACAAGGCCGAAGCGGCGAAGGCGACCACGCTCGATCCCGTGTGCGGCATGACGGTCGATCCGGCGACCTCGAAGCATCGCTTCGACCACGCCGGCACCACCTATTATTTCTGCTGTGACGGCTGCCGCACCAAGTTCGCCGCCGATCCTGCCAAGTACCTGAACAAGGCCGCGGCGGCGAAGGCGACCACGCTCGATCCCGTGTGCGGCATGACCGTCGATCCGGCGACCTCGAAGCATCGCTTCGACCACGCAGGCACCACCTATCACTTCTGCTCGGCCGGCTGCCGCACCAAGTTTGCCGCCGATCCCGCCAAATATTTGAACAAGGCTGCGGCCCCTCCAGCCGAGGTGCCTGAAGGCGCGATCTACACCTGCCCGATGCATCCGGAGATCCGGCAGGTCGGTCCCGGAAGCTGCCCGATCTGCGGCATGGCGCTGGAGCCTGAAGTGGCAAGCCTGGATTCCGGACCCAACCCTGAACTTGCCGACATGACGCGGCGCTTCTGGATCGGCGCGGCGCTCTCGGCACCGACGGTGGTGCTGGAGATGGGTGGGCATCTCGTCGGAGGTCACGGCTGGGTCGATCCGGCGCTGTCGAACTGGATTCAGTTTGGCTTCTCGACACCGGTGGTGCTGTGGGCGGGCTGGCCGTTCTTCGTGCGCGGCTGGCAGTCGCTACAGACGCGCAATCTCAACATGTTCACGCTGATCGCGGTCGGCACCGGCGTCGCCTACCTCTACAGCGTGATCGGCACACTGGCGCCACAGGTCTTTCCCGCGACCTTCCGCGGGCATGGCGGCGCGGTATCGGTCTATTTCGAGTCGGCCTCCGTCATCACCGTCCTGGTGTTGCTCGGTCAGGTGCTGGAGTTGCGCGCGCGAGAGGCGACCTCCGGCGCGATCAAGGCGCTGCTGCAGCTTGCGCCGAAGACCGCCCGTCTCGTCGGCTCCGACGGCCACGAGCATGAAGTCGAGATCGAGAGCCTGGCGGTCGGCGACCAACTGCGCGTGCGGCCCGGCGAAAAGGTGCCGGTGGATGGGACCATCATCGAAGGCCGCTCCTCGCTCGATGAATCGCTTGTGACCGGCGAATCCATGCCGGTGACGAAGGAAGCCGGCGCTCGCGTCATCGCCGGCACGCTCAATCAATCCGGCGGGTTCGTGATGCGCGCCGACAAGGTCGGCCGCGATACGCTACTGTCGCAGATCGTGCAGATGGTCGCGGACGCACAGCGTTCGCGCGCGCCGATCCAGCGGCTGGCCGATCAGGTGGCCGGCTGGTTCGTACCGACCGTCATCTTCGTTGCAATTTTGGCCTTTGCCGCCTGGGCGTCGTTTGGCCCGGAGCCGCGCATGGCGTTCGGCCTCGTTGCCGCCGTCAGCGTGCTCATCATCGCCTGCCCCTGCGCGCTGGGGCTGGCGACCCCGATGTCGATCATGGTCGGCGTCGGGCGCGGGGCGCAGGCGGGCGTGCTAATCAAGAACGCTGAAGCGCTGGAGCGCATGGAAAAGGTCGACACGCTGGTGGTCGACAAGACAGGGACGCTGACCGAAGGCAAGCCGAAGATAGTCGGTATCGTTCCCACAGGCGGTTTCGAACCGGACGAGATCCTGCGCCTTGCCGCCAGTGTCGAGCAGGCGAGCGAGCATCCGCTGGCGGGTGCGATCGTGCGGGAGGCGAAAGATAAATCGCTTGCTCTCGGCAAGGTGGAAGGATTCGACGCGCCGACCGGCAAGGGCGCTATCGGCAAGGTGGAAGGCAAGACAATCGTACTCGGCAACGCCAACTACCTCGCCTCGCTGGGTATCGATGCAAACTCGCTGCAGGCCGAGAGCGAGCGGTTGCGGGGCGACGGCGCGACCGTCATCAACCTCGCCGTCGATGGCCGGCTCGCCGGGCTGTTTGCCGTCGCCGACCCGGTGAAGGCTTCCACTCCTGACGCGCTGAAGGCGCTGGCAGCCGAAGGCATCAAGGTCATCATGCTGACCGGCGACAACCGCACCACGGCGCAAGCGGTCGCGCGCAAGCTCGGCATTGCCGATGTGGAGGCCGACGTGCTGCCGGACCAGAAGAGCACGGTCGTGGCGAAGCTGCGAAACGCGGGGCGGATCGTCGCCATGGCCGGGGACGGCGTCAACGACGCGCCTGCGCTGGCGGCTGCCGACGTCGGCATCGCCATGGGCACCGGCACCGATGTGGCGATGGAAAGCGCAGGCGTCACGCTGCTGAAGGGCGACCTCGGCGGCATCGTGCGCGCGCGAAAACTATCGCAGGCGACGATGCGCAACATCAGGCAGAACCTGTTCTTCGCTTTCGTCTACAATTCTGCCGGCATCCCGATCGCCGCGGGCATCCTCTATCCGGCGCTTGGCCTGCTGCTGTCGCCGATCGTCGCGGCGGCAGCAATGGCGCTGTCGTCGGTGAGCGTGGTCGGCAACGCCTTGCGGCTGCGCATGACGGCGCTCTAACAATCGCGTCTGTTGACCGTCACCGCTTGGAGTTGGATTCGATCGAGAACCAAAGCGTCGCGTTGTACAGATCTGCGTCGGCCTGATCAGGTGTCGTCGACGGCGTCACCTTGTGATCGATGACCAGCAAGCTCGCTCCGGTCTTCAGAACGGGTATCGACGCAACACCTTCGGAATCCGTCGCGAAGCGCGGAATGTCTTTCTCGGCGACCATCGTCTTGCCGTCACCCCGCTCGACCTGCGCTCCAGCGAGAGGCTTGCCGCGAAACAACACTTTGACCGATAGTTTCTGCCCCGGCTTTACCTTGACCGGATCGGACAGGGGAACGATCTCCAGTTCGTGACCAACTGCGCTTTGCCAAGGCGCTCCCGGCCCGGTCAGCGCTTTGGCAAATTTTCCCGACCAAACGCTTTCGGTGGCATCCGGGACGAGGCGTCGCGTCGCATTGCGGAAAGTTCCGTCTGCAATCTTTACCCAAAGGCCGTTGTCATAGCGTGCCACCAGCAACATGCGTCCATTGTCGACAAACGCCCGGGTCTGCGCGACACCGAAACCATCTACTCTCGCGGCTTCGATTCCCTCGCTCAGGGACTTGTGCCCACCTGCCGAGATCGCCACGAGATCGACCACCTTGTCGGCAAATGCCGGAGGCCTATCACCGGGATGACCATAGTTGACGATGGCGCGGCGGCTGGCGGGCTTACCCGCGATCGACAACCACACATCGTGCGCCGATGCGCTCAGGATCGAACCGAGAAGAACCACGACCGACGTCGCAGCCCTCATCGGGAGAAAATTCGTCATTTGGTCATCAGCGCTGGCGCGGCAGAAGCGACCGCAGTCGGGAAGCGATACGTCAAGCCGCCGAGCACAGCAAGCCTCGGCACCGCGCTGACAAAGATGTCCGCGGGCGTCGCCGTAACCGGATCGCCAAAGTTGAATGCCACTTCGCTCAACCTATCCCCGGGATACCAGGTCGCTTGCGTAAATGCCGTCCACCCCTCGGGCCAGGAGTAGGCGAGCTTTCCCGTCACCCGTTGATAGGGTGAGGTCGTGATCTGGCCATCCTGGGCGAGGAACTTCTTGCCTACAAATGTCACATAAGCCGAACCGGACAGTCGCTGCGCGTTGACCGTCCCGACATTGAATTCGACGCCGACGTTGGCGACGTATTTCGGGACATTGGGGACGTAGTTTGTAAGTTGCGTGCCCAAAATCTCGGTACTCACGCCGCTGTAATTGGCGAACAGAGAAACAATGTCCGCCCCATCCTTGACGACATGGAAACGGCCATCGATGTCGAAGCCCTGTCGACGGGTCCGGCCGAGAAACGTCACCGGCAGGCCCGGTGCCGCCTGAAACGATTCATTCTGCGATTCCGTCGTCCAGTAAGTTCCAAGCAGCCGAAACCGTTCGAACGTGAGCTGCCCACCGCCTTCCATGCTGACGATCTTGAACGGCTGCAGTCCCGGATTCGGGATCAGTTCCAGCGGAACGTCAATGCTGCGGAATCCGTGTCCATAGTTGGCGAACAGTTCGAGCCATTGCACCGGCGTGACAGCAACGCCAACCTTGGGACTCGTGATACCGTTCGAAACGTTGGGTGTCGTGCCCGGAGCGATTCGGTCATCGATCGTGTAGTAAAATTGGTCGAAACGACCGCCGGCCGTCACCTTCAGCCAAGACAGTGGCTTCACCTGGACCTGACCGAACGCCGCGAGGTTGGTCTGGGTCAGACCGAGATCGACGACGGGAGGTTGCGTCACAACTCGCGCCGTCGTAGGCGCCTGATAGGCATTGATGACATCCGTTCGCCAGTTGCTGCCGACCAGCACCTGCACGGGCATGTCGTTGCCGACCGCGCCGGTCCAGACCTTGCTGACCCGGCCGCCGAACATGGTGCGGTCATCGTGCTGCCAGCGCTGCCCACCGCCGAAATCGGCATACCGGTTGAAGTAGTCGTGGCTGAGAAACAGTGTCGCCTTCAACTCCTGGTCCTTGGCCCCTGACGAGAAATTGGTGACGAAGTTCTCGAGTTGCTTGTTGCCCCCGTCGGTGTAATTCGTCGCTCTACGCTCCGGGACGAGGCCCGCCAGAACCGCTCCCTTGTTGGAATAACCGGGCGCCCCGAATTCAGTGCCGTAGGCTTGCGCCCGGAAAGAAACGGTCGAACCGTCAGGCAAGGTCGTCGTGATCTTGTTGAACGAATTGTAGCGATTTTCGAAGCTGTTATCGCGGTAGCCGTCGGTGCGATAGCCTTCCAGTGCGATGAACGGCAGCCACGCTCCCTGTGTCGTGCTGTAGGTGGCAACGCCACGCACGGTGCCCTGGGTGCCGCCCGAAGCGCCAACGCTTGCAAACGGCTCCGACTCCTTGGTCGTGATATTGACCGAACCACCGAGATTCGAGTCGCCGTACTCGACGTTGAAGGGACCGCGAACGACTTCGATGCTCTTGACGGTTTCGGGAAGCAGAATGTTCAGGTCGGCATAGTTCGGCGTATGCAGTGAGGACACCTCGTTCAGCGGTACGCCATCGATGTAATAGGCGATGTCACGCCCGTGCTCGGCGTCGGTAAATCCGCGCATGGACATGCCGTATCCGATTGCGCCCTGACCGTAGTTCGAAATGTTGAAACCGGGAAGCGAACGAAACAGATCGCCGTAGGTGACCACAGGTAGGCGATTGACGGTTGGAGCCTCCACGACGGTAACCGCTGCAGGAAGCGCAGTGACCGAGCTAGACACATCGCCGCGGCCGGGAATGGCCGTTAGGCCGGCTGACAGTCCGGTTGAAGGTGACTGCTGGGCCGCGCCCCGCGCCGGTACCTGCCGCCGCGCTGCCTGACCTCGCGGGGTCCGGGCGGCCTGTTTTGCCTGTTTCAGACGCTCGTCGCTTGGTGGGGTCACGATCACGGAAGGAAGCTGACCGCTTCCGGATGGCGATTGCGCAACCGCCGTCCCCCCGGGGACCGCGAGACAGGCCGCCGCCGAGAGAAAAAATACACGCGAACCAACGCTAACCAAGGCATGCCCCCGCATGACAACTGCTACAGTCGAGGCCGACTGCGCTATACCCAACCCGACCTTGCCACGCTAGCAGGCGAAGTATGACGTTACAATACAGATGTCATACTCGCAGAAGTCACGGAATGACCGGATGCAACGGATCACCATCACCATCGAAGACGATCTCCTTGCCGAGATCGATGCCGCGGCGAAGGCGCGCGGCTACCAGAACCGCTCCGAGATCATCCGGGATCTCACGCGCGCCGGTCTTCAGCAGAGTGCGGAGGACGCCCATGCGTCCGGGCAATGCGTCGCTGCGCTGGTTTATGTCTACGACCATGCGGCACGCGATCTCTCCAAGCGGCTGGTAGAGAACTATCATGGCCATCACGATCTGTCGCTGGCCACGCTGCATGTGCATCTCGACGACGACAGCTGCATGGAGGTGACGGCGCTGAAAGGTTCCAGCGAAGACGTCAGGCATCTCGCCGAGCACGTCATCGCCGAACGCGGCGTCCGCCATGGCCGCGTGGTCATGATCCCGACCTCACCCGGGAAGAAGCCAAAGCCGAGCAAGCATGGTCACAAGCATTAGGTCGCTGGCGCAGACCGTCGTCACGATGCTCCGACCCGCGCGCGGCGGAACACATGCTGGCGTCGTTTTCTTCCCGTTCAACGCGGATTTGTTGAAGTCAGGCAAAAGCCGCTGAGACTTAGAGCCTGTTCTGCCCTAGTAAGCGCACGGCGGAAGTGCCCTTGCCGAAGGGCCCCGCGATATCTACTTGTCGGCGGGTGTTTTTGACCTGAGAGGTTGGACTGCCATGTTGGATGCCGCCGTCAAGGCGCTCTCGCAAATCCTGTCGCCGCCGATGCGCTCGATTCTGTGGCGCTCGATCGGGCTCGCGGTGGTATTGATCACGGTGATCGCCGTCGGCCTGCAGCGGCTGCTCGCCTGGTTTGCCGGCAACGGCGAAGTCTGGCTCGAAACCGTGCTCGGCCCGGGTTTCCATACCTCGATCAACGTATTGGCCTGGATCGTGTCGATTGCCGCGGGCCTCGGCATCGTACTCGGCGGCATCTTCCTGATGCCGGCGATTACCTCGCTGGTGGCGAGCCTGTTCGTCGACGAGATCGCCGAACATGTCGAACGCGAACATTATCCGGCGGAGCAGCCCGGCGACGCATTGCCGCTTGGCATTGCCTTGCCCGAAGGCATCAAGACCGCCCTTGTCTCCGTGCTGGTCTACCTGATCGCGCTGCCCTTCGTGCTGTTCGCGGGTGCCGGCTTCCTGATCTTCTTCGTCGCTACCGCCTGGCTGCTCGGCCGCGAATATTTCGAGCTGGCCGCCATGCGGTTCCGCTCGCCGGCGGAGGCCAAGGCCATGCGCAAATATCATGCGGCCACCGTATTCACCGCCGGACTTTTCATTGCGGCGTTCGTGTCGATCCCGATCGTCAATCTGGCGACGCCGCTGTTCGGCATGGCCTTCATGGTTCACTTGCACAAGCGGTTGTCGGGGCCACGGCCAGAACTGATCGAGCCTTCGCGGAAGCCGGGCGTGCCGGTCGCGTAACCCTCCCTCTCCTCGCAAGGGCGGGGCGAGGTGAGGAATTAGACCGTCTTCTCCGGCCAGCGGCAGAGATCGTTGATCAGGCAGGTCTCGCAGCGTGGGCTGCGGGCGAGGCAGGTGTAGCGGCCGTGCAGGATCAGCCAGTGATGCGCATGCAGCATGAATTCGGACGGGATCACCTTTTCCAATCCCAGCTCGACTTCCAGCGGCGTCTTGCCCGGCGCCAGTCCGGTGCGATTGCCGACCCGGAAGACGTGCGTATCCACCGCCATCGTGTGCTCGCCGAAGGCCATGTTGAGCACGACATTCGCGGTCTTGCGACCCGCGCCCGGCAGTGACTCGATCTCGGCGCGGGTCCGCGGCACCTCGCCGCCGAAGTCGCGGATCAGCTTCTCCGACAGGGCAATGACGTTCTTCGCCTTGTTGCGGTAGAGACCGATGGTCTTGATGTAGTCGCGTAACCTCTCCTCACCGAGTTCGAGCATCTTTTGCGGGGTATTGACCACTGCAAACAGCGCACGCGTTGCCTTGTTGACGCCGGCGTCGGTCGCCTGCGCCGACAGCACGACGGCCACCAGCAACGTGTAGGGATTGCGATGCTCAAGTTCGCCCCGCGGCTCCGGATTGGCCTTGCGGAACCGGCTGAAAGCCTCGTACACCTCGGCGGAAGTCCAGGGTTTTGGCTTCGCGGTCTTCCTAGCGGGCTTCGATGGCGCGACCTTGGCGGGCTTGCTCGCCGAAGACTTCGCCGGTCCTGCCTTCGCTTTCGCCTTGCGGATGATTTTGGCCATGATCGGCGTATACTGGCAGGGCATGGCCGACGGCAGCAACGCATTTGACCCCGAACTTCCACAGCCGGAATTGTTTTCCGCGCTGCTGACACCGCATCGCTCGCTCGGCCGCACGGGCTTCCTGGCGCTGATGGGCTTCATCGGCGCGGTTAGCTTCATCGCCGGCATCGCTTTCCTGCTGATGGGCGCGTGGCCGGTGTTCGGCTTCTTCGGCCTCGACGTGCTCGCGATCTGGTGGGCGTTCCGGGTCAACTTCCGCACCGCCAAGGCATTCGAGGAAATCCGGGTGACCGCGACCGAGCTGCGGGTGCGCCGGACCAGCCATCGCGGCCAGGTGATGGAATGGGTGTTCAATCCGCTCTGGGTGCAGCTCGACCTGAAGTCGGATCCGGAATTCGGCCTCGAGCGCCTCTATGTAGTGTCCCGCGGCCGGCGCCTGTCCGTCGGCAGTTTTTTGGGGCCGGAGGAAAAGGCCAGTTTTGCCAAGGCCTTGATGGTTGCTCTGCAGGCCGCCAAACGGGGGCCGACCTACAATCCCGTGACATGATCCCCATCGGGAATCGGGTGGCCCGAGGGAAGCAGGCCCGCTACATCCAGAAGCATGATGACACTCGCCATACATGACCAGCGCCTGGCCAAGCCGGGCTCCCAGGACACCGCCGCGCTGCGCGACTACGACTCGGTGCGGCGCGCGATCGCCTTCATCAGCGAGCACTGGCGCACGCAGCCCCCCATCGAGGCGATGGCGGACGCCGCTGGCGTCACCCCGGATGAGCTGCACCATCTGTTCCGCCGCTGGGCCGGGCTTACGCCGAAGGCCTTCATGCAGGCGCTCACCCTCGATCATGCCAAGAGCCTGCTGCGCGACTCCGCCAGCGTGCTCGACGCCGCGCTCGACTCCGGCCTGTCGGGCCCGGGCCGGCTGCATGATCTGTTCGTCACCCACGAGGCGATGTCACCAGGCGAATGGAAGAACGGCGGCGCGGGACTGACGCTGCGCTACGGCTTCCACCCCTCGCCGTTCGGCACGGCCGTCGTGATCGCGACCGACCGCGGCCTCTCCGGGCTTGCCTTCGCCGATCCCGGCCAGGAACAGCCGGCCTTCGCCGACATGAAGCGGCGCTGGCCGAATGCAACCTATGTCGAGGACAACGAGGGCACTGCGGGACTCGCCTCCCGCATCTTCAACACCAAGCTCTGGAGGCCGGACCAGCCGCTGCGCGTGGTGCTGATCGGCACCGATTTCGAGGTGCGGGTGTGGCAGACGCTGCTCAAGATCCCGATGGGCCGCGCGGTGTCCTATTCCGACATCGCCTGCAAGATCGAAAGCCCTAGGGCCTCGCGCGCCGTCGGCGCCGCTGTCGGACGCAATCCCGTGTCATTCGTGGTGCCGTGCCACCGCGCACTCGGCAAGAGCGGCGCGCTGACCGGCTACCACTGGGGCATCACCCGCAAGCAGGCGATGCTCGGCTGGGAAGCGGGACAGGTGGGCGTTCACTGAATCGAATTTCGGACGGCCCGCTGGATCAAAACGCGAAAACAACCCCATGCAAAGTAAAGCAGGCCTGCTCAAGGAAGGCCTCTCTCATGCCCGGGCTTGTCCCGGCCATGACGAAGACCGTCCAAATTACGACGCCAGATCGAGTTTGGTTGCGACCGTCGAATCCGCATTGAGCCGGTAGATGATCGGCACGCCGGTGGCGAGTTCACGCTTGAGGATCTGCTCGGGCGAAAGCTTCTCCAGCACCATGATCAGCGCCCGCAGCGAATTGCCGTGGGCGGCGACCAGCACGCGCTGGCCGCGCAGCACGCAAGGCAGGATCTCCTGCACGTAATAGGGCAGCGCGCGCGCCAGTGTGTCCTTCAGGCTCTCGCCGCCCGGCGGCGGCACGTCATAGGAACGGCGCCAGATCAGCACCTGGTCTTCGCCCCATTTCTTGCGGGCGTCATCCTTGTTGAGCCCGGAGAGATCGCCATAGTCGCGCTCGTTCAGCGCAAGGTTCCTGGTGGTCGGAAGATCGGGCTGGCCGATCTCGGCCAGCATCAGTTTCAGCGTATGCTGGGCGCGCGTCAGCGCGGAGGTGAAGGCGAGATCGAACGACAGCCCCTGCTCCTTCAGCTTGCGCCCCGCGGTTTTCGCTTCCGCGATGCCGAGCTCGGTGAGATCAGGATCCTTCCAGCCGGTGAAGAGATTCTTCAGGTTCCACTCGCTCTGGCCGTGCCGCACGAGTACGAGGAGTCGGTCGCTCATTCTGTTGTCCGTTCCAGGTAACTAAATCTAGTCGGCAAGGCCGAGTACGTCGGCCATGGTGTAGAAGCCGGGCTTCTTGCCATGCGCCCACAGCGCCGCCTTCACCGCGCCGTGCGCGAAAATCATGCGGTCCTCGGCGTGATGCGACAGCGTGAGGCGCTCGGAGGGACCGGCGAAGATCACGCTGTGATCGCCCGCGGCGGTGCCGCCGCGAAGCGAGGCAAAGCCGATGTCGCCGGGCCGGCGAGCGCCGGTATGTCCGTCGCGGCCACGCGCCGAATGCTCTTCGAGCTTGATGCCGCGCCCCGCGGCTGCGGCTTCGCCGAGCATCAGCGCCGTCCCCGAGGGAGCGTCGATCTTGGCGCCGTGATGCATCTCGACGATTTCGATATCGAAGGTCTGGTCGAGCGACTTGGCGACGCGCTTGACCATCGCGGCCAGCAGATTGACGCCGAGGCTCATATTGCCCGACTTCACCACGATCGCGCGCTGGGTCACGCTCTTGATCACGGCATCGTCCGAGGCCGAGAGCCCGGTGGTGCCGATCACATGGACGAGGCCGCGTTCGGCGGCGATCGCGACGTTGGCGATGGTGGCGCCGGGAATGGTGAAATCCAGGATGCCGTCGGCATTACCAGCGAGCGACCACAGGTCGGCGGAAAGCTTGACGCCATTTTCCGGAAGGCCGGCGAGCACGCCGGCGTCCTTGCCGAGCAGCGCAGATCCCGGCGCTTCCAGCGCGCCGGTCAGCACCGCACCCTTCGTCTCCGAAATCACGCGCACCAATGCGCGGCCCATCCGGCCGCCGGCTCCCGCAACGATCAAACGCATATCGGCCATGGCAATACCTCTCCCCGCCCTATAGCGGGCGCTGGCTGTTCCGGCAACCGCCCCCGCCGTCATTGCGAGCGAAGCGAAGCAATCCAGGTCTGTTGCTACAGGAAGCTGGATTGCTTCGTCGCTGGCGCTCCTCGCAATGACGGTTGATGCTTACGGCTGCGGACCGTCATAGCCCTCGATGACGATGAGATCGGCAATCGAATGCGGCTGCCGCACCTTGATGTTGGCCTGGTACTCCGGCGAATTGTAGCAGGCGAGCGCAGTCTCGTAGTCCTTGAACTCGATCACGACGTTGCGCGTGCGGCTCTGGCCTTCGACGCCGGTGAACTTGCCGCCGCGGATGACGTAGCTTCCGCCGAACTTCTTGAAGATGGCGGGGTTCGCCGCCGCATAGGCCTTGTAACCCTCGTCATTGTGAACGTCGACGCGTCCGATCCAGTAACCCTTCGCCATGTTGTTTCCTTCCCTGTTCAAACCAGTGCTTGCTTGATTTCCGTCTGGATCGCCTCGGCCGCAGCCTCGGGGTCGGCGGCTTCGACGATCGGCCGGCCGACCACGAGATAATCGGCGCCGGCGGAAATGGCGCGGCCCGGCGTCATGATACGTTTCTGGTCACCGGTAGCGGCGCCCGCGGGGCGGATGCCCGGCGTAACCAGGCGCATCTGGTGGCCGACGATCTTATGCAGCCGGGCGGCTTCCTCCGGCGAGCAGACGAGACCGTCGACGCCGAGCACCTGGGCCTGCTGCGCGCGCGCCTCGACCAGATCGGAAACGTTGAGCCGATAGCCCGCGGCGTGCAGGTCGCCGTCGTCGTAGGAGGTCAGCACCGTGACGGCGAGGATCTTCAGCCTGTCGCCACGCGCCTCGACCGCGGCCTTCATGGTTTGCGGATAGGCATGCACCGTGAGGAACGTCGCGCCTGTCTTTGCGACACTCTCGACCCCGCGCGCCACCGTGTTGCCGATGTCATGCAGCTTCAGATCGGCAAAGACCTTCTTGCCGCGATCGGCGAGCCGGCCGATCAGCGGCAGCCCGCCGGCATAGGCGAGCTGATAGCCGATCTTGTAGAACGTGACCGCATCGCCCAACCGGCCGATCATGGCTTCCGCCGCCTCGACGCTCGGCAGGTCGAGCGCCACGATAAGCCGATCCCGGGAAGCGATTTCAGAAGGTTGCATCTCACCTCACATCGTGCGTTGGGAAAATTCGATCAGTTGCCGCACCATCGCGTTGAGCGCTTCGACGTCGGCATCCCGCTTCAGGCGATCCATGTCGTCATAGGCCTCGGCCGCGAACGATAGCGCGAGCTGGTTCGGGATGACGGTGGCATGGCAGGCCGTCAGGATCAGCCGCAGCGCCGACAGCGCGCGCGTGCCGCCGAGGCGTCCCCCGGAGGCGGATGCGATCGCGAATGCGGGGCGTCGAAATACCTGTCCTCGCGTCTCGTGCGGGTCCTGGACACGGCTGACCCAGTCAATGGTGTTCTTGACCAGCGCGGGCACTGACGCATTGTATTCGGGCGTGACGATAAGCACGCCGTGGCGCGACCCAATCATGCGCTTGAGATTGACGGCATTCCGGGGCACACCGGATTTGGCCTCGTGGTCGCCGTCGTAGATCGGAAGCGGGAAATCGCCGAGCGATATGCGCGTCACCTCGGCGTCGGCCCGCACCAGTTCATGCATGACGGCAGCCGCCAGCTTCGCGTTGTGCGAGCCGGTTCGCAGCGATCCCGGGATCACGAGGATTTTCAGGGCGGCCATCTACTCAAATCACGATCGGGACAAATCCCGTCGCGGATGGCGGCGGGCAAATTAACGCTTGCGATACACCCAGACCCGGGCGGGCGGAAGGTTCATCCAGATCCGCTCGGAGGCTTCTGTGGACACGCCGGGCAACGATTTCGGGATCGGCGGAACCACGGAATAGGTGAATTGCACGAAGGGCGCGCCCGGCGAAAGAGCCGCAAACGCATCGCGGATCAGTTTGAGCCGGATCATCATCGGTTTCGTGACCAGCGGCAGGCCCGACACCACCGCGGAGGCCGGCTGTTTCAGCACGTCTCCCAGGGAGTCGCGGAGCGCATAGGCGTCGCCCTGAACGACGGTCGCCTGCGGATAGCGGTCGCGCAGCAGCGAACAGAAGGACGGATTGTACTCGACGAGCACGAGCCGCTTCTGGTCGACGCCGTGCTCGATCAGTGCGCTGGTAATCGGTCCGGTGCCCGGACCAAGTTCGACCACGGGTCCGTCGGCATGGGGATCCACATATTGTGCCATGGTGCGCGCGAGCAGCTTGCTCGACGGCACGACCGCGCCCATGTGCAGTGGCTTCTCGATCCAGGATCGAAGAAAACGAACCTCGTCGTCGAGACGGAGAGGCTTCTTCAACGCACGCGCGGACGACTGCAATGGCATTTCGCTACCAGGCGGGACCGCAATCAAGCGGGGAATGTCAGAAAACAGTCATAAACACGTATAGCCAGCGGCCCGGACGGTCAAGCGGCGGATCGCCCTAGGACGCGGCGCGACTGCCAAAGAAGTCCTTGACCTTGGAGAAGAAGCCCGCGGATTCCGGCTGGGTTGCACCTGAAGAAAGCTTCTCGAATTCCGCCAGAAGATCCTGCTGTTTCTTGGTCAGGTTCTGTGGCGTTTCGACGACGACCTGAACGTACATATCGCCCATCTGGCGCGAACGCAGCACCGGCATGCCCTTGGATGCAATGCGGAATCGGCGGTTGGACTGTGTTCCGGCCGGGATTTTGACCTTCGTCTTGCCTTTTTCGATGGTGGGCACCTCGAACTCGCCGCCGAGCGCGGCCGTCACCATCGAGATCGGGACCCGGCAATGCAGATCGGCGCCATCGCGCTGGAAAAATTCGTGGGCCGCCAGCGACAGGAAAATGTAGAGGTCGCCGGGCGGGCCGCCGCGAACGCCGGCTTCGCCTTCGCCCGCCAGCCGGATGCGCGTGCCGTCTTCGACCCCTTGCGGGATGTTGACCGACAGCGTGCGCTCGCGGGAGACGCGACCCTCGCCGGAGCAGGACGGACATGCGTCCTCGATCATCTGTCCCCGGCCCTGGCAACCCGGACAGGTCCGCTCCAGGGTGAAGAAACCCTGCGCCTGCCGAATGCGGCCGGCGCCGCCGCAATGCGAGCAGGTCTTCGGCTTGGTTCCGGCCTTGGCACCGGTACCGGAACAGGATTCGCAGGTGACCGAGACCGGGATTTCGATCTGCGCGGTCTTGCCCTGGAAGGCTTCCTCGAGCGTGATCTCCATATTGTAGCGCAGGTCGGCGCCGCGCTCGCGGCCGCCGCGGCCACGCTGGCCGGCCATGCCGAACAGATCTTCGAAAATGTCGGAGAAGGATGATGCGAAACCGGCGCCGAAGCCGGGACCGCCACCGCCCGCACCTTGCTCGAAGGCGGCGTGCCCGAAGCGGTCATAGGCGGCGCGCTTCTGGCCGTCCTTGAGAACCTCGTAGGCCTCGTTGATTTCCTTGAAGCGGACTTCGCTCTCGGCGTCGCCGGGATTGCGGTCCGGATGCCATTTCATCGCGAGCTTGCGGAACGCCGACTTCAGCTTGGAATCGTCGGCGGTGCGTTCGACTTCCAGGGTCTCGTAGTAGCAGCGCTTGGCAGACATCGGTCAGTTCCGAATTCGCGGCCGTCCCCATGCGGGAACGCGTTTGGAAAGATGCAGCGTTCGGCTTAACGAAAAATGACCCCCACCCGTCGAGACGTGTCGTGCACTCTCGGGCGTGGGGGTCATGATCGCAAACCCGCTCTTAGGCGGACTTCTTGTTGTTCTTGTCGTCGTCGACCTCGGTGAACTCCGCGTCGACGACATCATCCTTGGCAGCGCTCTTGGCCGCGGCTTCACCCTCGGCCTGCTGCTTGTACATGGCCTCGCCCAGCTTCATGGAAGCCTGCGCCAGCGTGTTGGTCTTGGCCTTGATGGCCTCGGCATCGTCGCCCTTCAGCGCTTCCTTGAGATCGCTGACGGCATCCTCGATGGCGCGGCGCTCGCCTTCGGCGATCTTCGAACCGTGCTCGGCCAGCGCCTTCTCGGTGGAATGCACCAGCGCATCGGCATGGTTCTTGGCATCGACCGCTTCGCGGCGCTTCTTGTCGTCGGCCGCGTTGGCCTCGGCGTCCTTGACCATCTTCTCGATGTCGGCTTCGGACAGACCGCCGGATGCCTGGATCCGGATCTGCTGTTCCTTGCCGGTCGCCTTGTCCTTGGCCGAGACGTTGACGATGCCGTTGGCGTCGATGTCGAAGGTGACCTCGATCTGAGGCATGCCGCGCGGAGCCGGCGGAATGCCCATCAGGTCGAACTGGCCGAGGATCTTGTTGTCGGCCGCCATCTCGCGCTCGCCCTGGAAGACCCGGATGGTGACCGCGTTCTGGTTATCCTCGGCGGTCGAGAACACCTGGCTCTTCTTGGTCGGGATGGTGGTGTTGCGGTCGATGATGCGGGTGAACACGCCACCCAGCGTCTCGATGCCGAGCGACAGCGGGGTCACGTCGAGCAGCAGCACGTCCTTGACGTCGCCTTGCAGCACGCCGGCCTGGATCGCCGCGCCGATCGCCACGACTTCGTCCGGATTGACGCCCTTGTGCGGCTCCTTGCCGAACAGCTGCTTCACGACTTCCTGCACCTTCGGCATGCGGGTCATGCCGCCGACCAGCACCACTTCGCCGATCTCGCCGGCGGTGAGCCCGGCATCCTTCAGCGCCTTGCGGCAGGGCTCGATGGTCTTCTGCACGAGGTCGTCGACCAGCGCTTCGAACTTGGCGCGGGTGAGCTTCATGGTCAGATGCTTCGGACCGGTCTGGTCCGCCGTGATGAACGGCAGGTTGATTTCGGTCTGCGTGGTGGACGACAGCTCGATCTTGGCCTTTTCGGCGGCTTCCTTCAGCCGCTGCAGCGCGAGCTTGTCGTTGCGCAGGTTGATGCCCTGCTCCTTCTGGAACTCGTCCGCGAGATAGCCGACCAGACGCATGTCGAAGTCTTCACCGCCGAGGAAAGTGTCGCCATTGGTCGACTTTACCTCGAACACGCCATCGCCGATCTCGAGGATCGAGATGTCGAACGTGCCGCCGCCGAGGTCGTACACCGCGATGGTGCCGCTCTTGGTCTTGTCGAGGCCGTAGGCGAGCGCGGCCGCGGTCGGCTCGTTGATGATGCGCAGCACTTCGAGCCCGGCGATCTTGCCGGCGTCCTTGGTGGCCTGGCGCTGGGCGTCGTTGAAGTAGGCGGGGACCGTGATGACGGCCTGGTCGACCTTCTGGCCGAGATGGGCTTCAGCGGTTTCCTTCATCTTCTGCAGGATGAAGGCGGAAATCTGCGAGGGCGAATAGGTCTTGCCGTCGGCTTCGACCCACGCGTCGCCGTTGGAGGCCTTTACGATCTTGTAGGGGACGAGCTTCTTGTCCTTCTCGACCATCGGGTCGTCGTAGCGGCGGCCGATCAGGCGCTTCACTGCGAAGAAGGTGCGCTCGGGATTGGTGACCGCCTGGCGCTTGGCCGGCTGGCCGACGAGGCGTTCGCCGTCGTCCGTGAAAGCAACGATCGAGGGCGTCGTCCGCATGCCCTCCGCGTTCTCAATGACTTTCGGATTTTTGCCGTCCATGACGGCGACGCACGAATTGGTCGTGCCCAGGTCGATACCGATGACCTTTCCCATGATTCTATCCTCTTTTCTGCGGCAGGCTGGTTGGGCCCTGACGGCGCCCCGGACCGAACCCCCAGGAGTTCAAATGCGCGCGATCTTGTCGGCGTTGAGCCTCATATAGGAGGGGGGGTTGTGCCCGCAAGGACCGTGAACAACCTTAGTCCATGAAAAGCCTGCCGTTTGAAAGATAGTGTCAGCCCAGCTCCGGCGGAGGCCCGGCCGATCGGCTCGCGTCGTTAACGATTGGCCGGCACGCGCACGAGACGGGAGAACATTGCCCGAACGCCGGTGACTCGGACGAGGGTTTGAGGCGCGACAGGACGTCCGGCCTCTCACCCTGTTGCCCCGGCGGCAAAACCGCTAAAAGGCGGCCCGACCGAACGGGGTATCCGGCCAAAAGGGGGCGCGGGCCAGCGACCTCCCGATGACTCCAAGCAACGGATAGAATTTCCATGATCCCGATCCGACGCCTGCTGGCCGCCGCACTCCTCGCCATCGCCACCTCGAGCACGGCCTTGGCCGCCGATCCCGTGTTTCCGCCGGGGGCGCGGGTCGGCATGGTGCCGCTGGTAGGACTTAATCCCGCGAAATCCTTTGTCGGCTTCGAGACCGAGGACAAGGGCGTCAAGATCGTCATCGCCGACCTGCCGGCCGAGGCCTACAAGGAGGTTTCCAACGCCTTCAAGGGCAACCCCAGCGGCGTTGGCGGCATCAAGCCCGAGAGCATCGAGACCCCCGCCGGCCTTGGCTACTACACGATCGAAAACGCCAAGGACGGCGCCACCAACGTCAAGCGCTACTCGATGATGGTGCCAGGCCTCGGCTTTTCCGGTTACGTGGCCGTGCAGGTTCCCGAGAACGCCTGGAAAATCTACAGCGACGAGGCGGTGCGCCAGATGTTCGCCTCCGCGGTCGTGCGCAAGGAGGTGCCCGCCGAAGAGCAACTCGGTCTGCTCTCGTTCAAGGTCAGCGAGCTTGGCGAGTTCAAGAACGTCCGCACGCTGGCGCCGGGCGCAGCCGTGATCATCGCCGACGGCGACGAAACCGCGGGCTTCGAGGTGGCGCCGTTCATGATCATCGGCCTGATCGGCCAGACCGCCGCCACGCCCGACGATCGCGGCCGGCTTGCCCAACAGATCGCCACCACGATCCCCGGCGTCCGCGACGGACGCATCACCATGTCCGAGCCGGTTCGCATCGACGGCCAGCCCGGCTACGAGACGCGGATCGAAGCCACCAGCGGCAAGGACAATACGCCCGTCACCATCGTGCAGTGGCTGCGTTTCGGGTCGCAATCGGCGATGCGCATCATCGGCAGTTCACCCAGGGATCAGTGGGCCAAGGCGTTTCCGCGTTTCCGCGCCGTGCGCGACGGCATCAAGCCCCGCAGCTGACATCCGACTGCCGGAGTTTTCGGCGCGTGGCCGCACGCAAAAGCGGCTTTACGCTTCGCGTGCGACCTGATTTGCTGATGCACATCCTCTGAACGACGGAGACGTGCCATGCTCGACCGAAGGCAAATCCTGTCTGCTTTGGCAACGACTGCGCTTGCAGCGGCGATGCCACG
>WBZP01000541.1_pt1 | contig 50915 bp, 45 predicted proteins | sample 5204301 | NCBI WGS metagenome assembly WBZP01 (sample SAMN12412401, study PRJNA552823) | activated sludge metagenome | isolation source: activated sludge from nitrification reactor of wastewater treatment plant... | place: USA: Pennsylvania | collected 2017
TCCGGTTGCTTGAGGTCCAGGCGCAGGCCACGCTTGTTGCGATTGACGGCACGGAAGAACCACGAGGTGCCGTCGGCCCCCTCCCCCATGGTGCGCGCATAGTCGCCGGCGCCGGTGTCCTCGACCTTGATCACATCGGCGCCGAGGTCCGCCAGATGCAGGCTGGCGACCGGCCCCGGAAGGAGGCGAGAGAGATCGAGGATGCGAACGCCGCTCAGCGGCTTCGCGGCGGCTGGCACGGTCATGGGTCGCAGCGCAGCAGCAGGGTGCCGTCGATATCGAGTTCGACGCCCTGCTTCAGTTCGGTATCCAGGAAATGCCCCTTCATCAGCATTCCGTTGCGGCCGTGCTGCGGGGCCCAGGGGGTCTCCCAATCTTCAACGCGCATGCGGATGCGGATGGTTTCCACCTCGCCGACTTTCGCCGGGTCGCTGACACAGGGATAGGCGTCGGCCAGTTGACGCCAGTCGTCGCGGGTGTAGTTCAGGCGCGTCCGGGGAATGCTGGGGCAAAGCTCCATGCGGTGCTGGCGCTTGTAGACCTCGGTGATCGTGCCCCGCACGTAGTAGGTCGGCGCGACGAGAATGTAGCCTTCCCCCCCTTCGCGATAGAGCGCACAGTCGCCAGCTTGCGGCAGGACGGTTTCGGCCGCCTGGAGACACATGGGAAGAAGGAGAAGCGAAAATATGAGTGAGCGCATCACTCGTATTTTCGCACGTCCTCGATCACTTTTCCGTCGTTGGGCAGCTGGCCGGCGCCGCAGAACTGCACTTCGCCCCGCAGTTTGGTGATGTCGCGCAGGCTGGCGACGATCGCCTCGCCCAGCGCCGGATCGCCGGCAGCTTCGCAATTGAGCGTCATGCGGTCCTGCCCGCTGGCGTTGTCGACGACGAGGCGGACGCGGCCCAGTTGCGGGTGGCGCTTGACAACGTCGGCAATCTGCTTCGGGTGCACGAACATGCCCTTGATCTTTGTCGTCTGGTCGGCCCGCCCCATCCAGCCCTTGATGCGCAGCGCCGTGCGCCCGCAGGGTGAAGCGCCCGGCAGTACGGCAGAGAGATCGCCGGTGCCGAAGCGGATCAGCGGATAGTCGCGGTTGAAGGCCGTCACGACCACCTCGCCGACCTCACCTTCGGGCACCGGGTCACCGGTGCCGGGGCGAACGATCTCGACGATCACGCCTTCGTCCGTAATGAGCCCTTCGCGTGCCTGGGATTCATAGGCGATCACACCGAGGTCCGCGGTGGCATAGGTCTGGAAGGCGTGGACCCCGCGTGCGGCGAGTGCATCGCGCAGGCTCGGCGGGAACGCCTCACCGGAGACCAGCGCCTTCTTCAGGCTGGAAACGTCGATCTGCAGTTCGTCGGCCTTTTCCAGCAGGATCTTCAGGAACGACGGCGTACCGACGTAGGCATCGGGGTGCAGGTCGGCCATCGCCTGCAGCTGCTGTTCGGTCTGGCCGACACCACCCGGGAAAACGGTGCCGCCGAGCGCGTGCACACCGGCTTCCATGATCCAGGCGCCGGGCGTCATGTGGTAGGAAAAGCTGTTGTGCACCAGGTCGCCGGCACGGAACCCGGCGGCAAACATGGCGCGCGCCGTACGCCAGTAATCGGCGCCCCGCCCTTCCGGTTCGTAGATCGGTCCCGGCGACGAGAAGACTCGCCCGACACGCCCGCGCCACTCACCGACAAAGCCGCCGAATGGCCGTGCTGCCTGCTGGCGCTCGGTCAGCTCGTTCTTGCGCACAACCGGCAGCTTCGCCAGCGCCTCGCGCGTATTCACCGCCTCGGCATCGACCCCGTCCAGCAACTCGGCCCAGGCCGGTGCATAGACCTTGGCGAACGCAATCAGCGATGGCAGCGCTGCCATCTGCTGCCGCTCACGAACCTCCGGCGTACGTGTTTCGAGTGCGTCAAAATATTCCATATGCATATCCTCGGGCAAAGCAGCGGCCAGCCTAGGGCAAAAATTCTTTTAATTTCGGGGGTTAGGGGGGCGGCAAACAGCCCGCGCCAAAACGGTTCCGGAGGTTGCCAAGTAGCGTCGACAGGCGAGGCGCGAGTCCGCGCCGTGTGCTACAGGCACACAAGCGGACGAGCAACGAAGCATGACGACGCGCACGGCAACCTCAAGAGAGCCAGCGCTTGCGGCGGCGGTAATGCTTGACGTCGCGGAAGCTCTTCCGCCCGGCACTCGACAAGCCGAGGTAGAACTCCTTCACGTCCTCGTTCGATGCCAGTTCCTTGGCATCCCCTTCCATCACCACGCGGCCGTTTTCGAGGATGTAGCCGAAATCGGCGTAGCGCAGCGCAACCATCGTGTTCTGTTCGGCGAGCAGGAAGCTGACGCGCTCGCTCTGGTTCAGGTCCTTCACGATCTCGAAGATTTCCTCGACGATCTGCGGCGCCAGACCCATCGAAGGCTCGTCGAGCAGGATCATTTCCGGCTTGGCCATCAGGGCCCGGCCGATCGCGCACATCTGCTGTTCGCCACCGGAGGTGTAGCCGGCTTGCGTCATGCGTCGCTGCTTGAGGCGCGGGAAATAGTGATAAACCATTTCCAGGCTCTGCTTCAGTTCGGCACGCGAGATGCTGCGCGTGTAGGCGCCGGTCAGCAGATTTTCCTCCAGCGTCAGGTGGCCGAAGCAGTGACGGCCCTCCATGACCTGGATGACGCCGCGCTTCACGAGTTCGTTCGGCGTCATCTGGTCGACGCGTGTGCCCTTGAAGACGATGTCGCCCTTGGTCACGTCGCCGCGTTCGGCCGCAAGCAGGTTCGAAATCGACTTCAGCGTCGTCGACTTGCCGGCGCCGTTGGCCCCGAGCAGCGCGACGATCTTGCCCTTCGGAACCTCGAGCGAGACCCCCTTGAGCACGAGGATCACGTGATCGTAGATCACCTCGATGTTGTTGACCGTCAGATAGCTATCGCCTTCAGCGGCCTGGTGTGTCGTTGTCGTCATAGTCTCCATCCGGTGTTACCGCCGGATTGAACGGCGCCCCTGCGGGCGTCCGTTCAATCCGGCGAGTTAGCGCGGTGCGCCAGATGCGCCGCGCTAACCGGTCTTAGCCTTCCTTGGAACAGTCACGCGGGGTGATGTTCTTTTCCTTCGCGTACTTGGCTGCCGATTCCTCGATCATCGGGCGGACCAGTTCCTTGTCGGCATCGACCCAGTCAGTGATGACCTTCCACTGCTTGCCGTCCCACTGCTGGAACTTGACCTTGCCGGAACCCTCGTGGTCGAGGCAGCTCACCTTCAGGTCGGGCATGAAGCCTTCGGCACCGAGTTCCTTCAGGCGCTTGGCGTCAATGTTGAGATGCTCGAAGCCCCAGCGCATCTGCTCGCCATTCATCGTCTGGCCCTTGCCGTACTTCGCCTGCGCGGTACGGATGGCTTCGACGGTGATGATGCCGTGCACCACGCCACGGTTGTAATAGACCGAGCCGATACGGGCCTTGTCTTCCATGTTGCCCTTGTTCTTCTTGTAGACCTTGTCCTGGATCTCCTTGATCACGGGATAGTTGGCACCGGCGACGTTGAAGCCGGCAGCGATGAAGCCCTTGGCGGCATCGCCGGCGGGAATCGTGTCTTCCTCGGCGCCGGACCACCAGACGCCGACGATCTTGTCACGCGGGAAGCCGATCTTGGCGGCAGCCTTGATGGCGGTCGGGTTCATGACGCCCCAGCCGCGCAGGATCACCCAGTCCGGCTTTTCCTGACGGACCTTGAGCCATTGCGCCTGCTGCTCGTTGCCCGGATGGGCGACCGGCACATGGACGACGGTGAAGCCGTACTTCGCCGCCTGCTTGTCGAGCAGCGCGATCGTTTCCTTGCCGTAGGCCGAGTCGTGATAGATGTTCACGATCTTCTTGCCCTTGAGCTTGTCCATGCCGCCTTCCTTCATGCCGATGAACTTGATCTTGGCGGTGTTCTGCGACCAGTAGTTGGTCAGCAGCGGGAAGACCCACGGGAATACGCGGCCGTCGGACGCATCGGTACGGCCATAGCCGATGGTGACCATCGGCACCTTGTCCTGCGCAACCTTGTCGATCACCGCATAGGTAATGCCGGTCGACAGCGGCTGGAAGACGGTATTCGCGAGGTCGCCCTTCTTCTTCATGCGCTCGTAGCACTCGACGCCACGGGCGTTGTTGTATTCCGTTTCGCACTCGTCCCAGGTCAGCTTGACGCCGTTGATGCCGCCGGTCTCATTGATCAGCGACATGTAGTCGATCCAGCCGCCGTAGATCCCCGAGCCGCCGGCGGCGTAGGCGCCGACACGATAGCTGGGAAGGCCGATGTACTGTTCCTTGGCCTGGGCCATCGCCGCAGACGTCGTCAGCGTGCTGGCGACGGCAATGGCGGAAAGCAGCAATTTGGTTTTGACTTGCATGGTTTGTCTCCTCGTCTAGTAGTGGTATTGCGAGCCTTCTGTTACATGCACATTCCGTCGCCCGCGGAAAAACCAGGGGCGACGGGAAAACCTATCTTAGTGGGGGAATGGCCACAGCCGCAATTTCTCCTTCGCGATCTGCCACAGCCTTGCCAGGCCATGCGGCTCGACGATCAGGAAGAAGATGATGAGGCCGCCGAAGACCATCAGCTGCAGGTTCGACGCGATCGACGGCGGCAGCATGCCGGTGAAGACATCCTGCACGAGCACGTCGAGGAAGATCGGCAGCAGCACGATGAAGGCAGCGCCAAGGAAGGAGCCCATGATCGACCCGACACCGCCGATGATGATCATGAACAGGATCTTGAACGACAGGTCGAGGTTGAAGCCTTCCGGTTCGACGGTGCCCAGGTAGGCATAGGCATAGAGCGCCCCGGCCACGCCGCAGTAGAACGAGCTGATGGCGAAGGCAAGCAGCTTGGTGTACATGATGCGGATGCCGATCACCTCGGCGGCGACGTCCATGTCGCGTACGGCCATCCAGGCACGACCGACCGTACTGCGCGCCATGTTCTTCGCCATCAGTGCCATGACGGCGACGATGGACAGCACCAGCAGGTACTTGGCCTGCGGCGATGCGAACTTGTAGCCGAAGATCACCATGTCCTGCGCCGTGATCACGCCCGACGACGAATCGTTCGAGAACCAGCTGACCTTGGTCAGGATCCACACGATGAAGAACTGTGCCGCCAGCGTTGCGACCGCAAGGTAGAAGCCCTTGATGCGCAGGGACGGCAGGCCGAAGGCGATACCGACCAGGGCCGCCATCAGGCCGCCAAGCGCGAAGGCCAGCAACAGCGGCATGCCGTCGATGCGCAGCATGAAGTTGTAGGAAGCGAAAGCGCCGACCGCCATGAAGGCTGCCGAGCCGAGGGACAGCTGGCCGGCGTATCCGGTCAGGATGTTCAGCCCCAGTGCCGCGAGCGAGAACACCAGAAACTGGATCAGGATCCCCTTCAGCCAGTATTCGCTGGCGAACATCGGCACCGCAATGAACGCGACGGCGAGCAGCAGCATGACGCCGATCCGGTCCTGGCGAATGGGAAAGATCTGCTGATCGGCGGCGTAGCTCGCCTTGAATTGACCTGCTTCACGGTAAAGCATGTTGTTGTCCTCTCCTTGCCGTTACACGCGGTCGATGTGCTTCTCGCCGAACAGCCCCTCGGGCCGCACGAGCAGGAAGGCCAGCGCCAGTACATACGGGAACCACGAATCGATGCCGCCGCCGACATAGCTGCCGAGATAGACCTCGGCCAGCTTCTCGCTGGAGCCGATGATCAGGCCGCCGACGATGGCGCCCGGCACCGACGTGAAGCCGCCGAGGATCAGCACCGGCAAGGCCTTCAGGGCGGTGAACACGAGCGCGAACTGGACGCCGTTGCGGGCCCCCCAGAGCAGACCGGCCACCAGCGCGACGAAACCGGCGACGGCCCAGACGATGCGCCAGATGTTCTGCAGCGGAATGCCGATCGACAAGGCTGCCTGGTGATCATCCGCCACCGCACGCAGGGCGCGACCGATACGGGTGTATTGGAAAAAAAGAGCCAGGGCCGTGACCAGCACCGCCGCAACCCCGGCTGCAAAAAGGTCGAACTTGGAAACACCGATGTCGGTGGCGTTCATGATCCATTCGATCGGTTCATCCTGGATGCCGAGGTCGAGGCCACGCACGCTGGCGCCCCACATCGCCTGGGCCAGGCCCTCGACGAAGAAGGTGAGGCCGATCGTGGCCATGAACAGCGCGATCGGCGGCTGGTTGACCAGCGGCCGCAGCACGACCTTCTCGGTCGCGATGCCGAGGATCACCATCGCGCCGAAGGCGAGCACCAGGGCCAGCCAGAACGGCACGCCCATTTCCATGATGCCGACGAAGGTCAGCGCCGCGAAGAAGACCATCGCCCCCTGCGCGAAGTTGAAGACGCCGGAAGCCTTGTAGATCAGCACGAACCCGAGCGCGATGAAGGAGTACATGACTCCCGACAGCAGCCCGCCGATCAGCACTTCGAAAAAGAATTGCATGTTCCTGGCCTCCTTTTAGTGCCCGGTGCCGAGGTAGGCACGGATCACTTCTTCGTTGCTGCGCACTTCATCCGGCGTGCCGTCGCCGATCTTCTTGCCGTAGTCGAGCACGACGACGCGGTCGGAAATATCCATCACCACGCCCATGTCGTGCTCGATGAGCACGATGGTGGTACCGAACTGGTCGTTCACATCGAGGATGAAGCGACACATGTCCTGCTTCTCCTCGACGTTCATGCCGGCCATCGGCTCGTCGAGCAGCAGCATCGACGGCTCGGCAGCCAGCGCACGGGCAAGCTCGACGCGCTTCTGCAGACCGTACGGCAGGCGCCCGACAGGCGTCTTGCGGATGTGCTGGATTTCCAGGAAGTCGATTACTTCCTCGACCTTCTTGCGATGCTCCATCTCTTCACGATGGGCGCGCCCGAAGAACAGGGCCTGTTCGATGAAGGTCGCCTTCATCTTGGTGATGCGGCCGGTCATCACGTTGTCGAGCACGGTCATGCCCTTGAACAGCGCGATGTTCTGGAAGGTGCGCGAGATGCCCTGCATCGCCGCCATGTGCGGTTCCATCCTGCGACGCTCTTCGCCGTGGAAGGTAATGCGGCCTTCCTGCGGGTGATAGACACCGTTGATGACGTTGAGCATCGAGCTCTTGCCCGCGCCGTTGGGGCCGATGATGGCCCGGATCTCGTGTTCCTTCACATCGAAGGAAATGTCGGTCAGCGCCTTGACGCCCCCGAACCGCAGCGAGATGTGCTGCAGGTCGAGGATGACATCGCCGATTTGTCTTCCGCTCATGGATTCTTCCTCAGGCTGCTTTTTTTACGACCGGCAGGGTCTTCGCATCGAGGATCTTCAGATCCGCCGACACCTTGCCGCGACGGCCGTCCTCGAACTTGACTTCGGTCTCGATGAACTGAGACGCCTTGCCGCCGTAGAGCGCATCGATCAGCACCGCATACTTCTCCGCGACGAAGCCGCGACGAACCTTGCGCGTGCGCGTCAGTTCGTCATCGTCGGGATCGAGTTCCTTGTGCAGGACGAGGAAGCGATGGATCTGCGAATCGGCGAGCATGCCCTCGGCCACCAGCTCCTCGTTGATCTTGCCAACGCATTCCTTGATCAGCTCCAGCACCTGCTGCTTGCCGGCGAGATCGGCGTAACCGGAATAGGCGATACCGCGCCGCTCGGCCCAGTTGCCGACGGCGCCGACGTCGATGTTGATGAAGGCACAGACCATGTCCCGGTCGTGACCGAAGCAGACGGCTTCCTTGATGTGCGGGAAGAACTTCAGCTTGTTCTCGATGTAGTTGGGCGCGAACATCGCACCGTTCGAGAGCTTGCCGACGTCCTTGGCGCGATCGATGATCTTGAGGTGGCCGTCGTCGTCGAAGAAGCCGGCATCGCCGGTCATGAAGTAGCCATCGGCGTTGATCGACTCGGCCGTCGCATCCGGGCGCTTGTAGTACTCCTTGAGCAGCATCGGCCCCTTGACCAGGATCTCGCCATTGTCGGCGATCTTGACCTCGACGCCGGGCGCCGGCATGCCGACCGAATCGAGCTTGATCTGGCCGTCCGGCTGCAGGCAGACATAGGCGCAGGTTTCGGTCTGGCCATAGAGCTGCTTGAGGTTGATGCCGATCGAGCGGTAGAAGCGGAAGAGGTCGGGACCGATCGCCGCACCGGCGGTATACGCAACGCGGATGCGGCTCATGCCGAGCACGTTCTTCAACGGGCCATAGACGAGCAGGTTGCCGAGCGCGTATGCCAACCGATCGCCGAAGCTCACCGATTTGCCGTCGAGGATATCGGCGCCGCAACGGCGCGCCACCGCCATGTAGTGATGGAAGATCTTCTGCTTGATCGCGCCGGCATCCTCCATGCGGATCATCACCTGCGTCAGCAGGTTCTCGAACACGCGGGGCGGGGCGAAGTAGTAGGTCGGGCCGATCTCGCGCAGGTCGGTCATCACGGTATCGCCGGACTCCGGGCAGTTGATCGTGAAGCCCGACACCAGCGCCTGACCGAACGAGAACAGGTGATCCCCCACCCAGGCCATCGGCAGGTAGGAAAGGATTTCCTCGGCATCAGTCAGCCGGTCGAACTCGCAGCCACCGCGCGCCGAAGAGATGAAGGCGTTGTGCGTCTGGCACACCCCCTTCGGCTTGCCGGTGGTGCCCGAGGTGTAGAGCATCACACTGGTGTCATCCGCACGCCCCTGCTCGACTTCGCTTTCGAGGAAGCTGGGATGATTCTGGTTGTGGATGCGCCCCATCGCCATCAGCTCGTGGATGTCGTGCAGGAAGGGCTGGTTGTAATGGCGCATGCCGCGCGGATCGTCATAGACGACGTGCTCCAGCGCCGGCAACTGATCCTTCAGCTCGAGCAGCTTGTCGACCTGCTCCTGATCCTCGACCAGCGCGAAGCGCACACCGGCATCCTGCAACACGAACGACATCTCGTTGGCGACCGCATCCTGATAGAGCGGCACCGGGACGCCGCCGAGGCACTGCACGGCGGTCATCATCATGTAGAGATGGGGGCGGTTGTCGCCGATGATGGCGAGGTTGTCGCCACGCTTGAAGCCAAGCGCCGCAAGTCCGCTCGCCAGGGCGCCGACGCGGTCGGCGACATCGGCCCAGGTCCAGGATTGCCAGATGCCCAGATCCTTCTCGCGCATGGCAACCTTATTGCCGCGCACCTGGGCATGGTAGAACAGCAGGCGCGGGAAGGTATCCAGCGCCCGGGTAGCCGTATCCGGCATATCGTCTCCTCCGTTATTCCAGACGCCCCCGCAGGAACGCCGCTTGTTTTCTATGCCGGACTCATTGTAGCCCCGCCGGGACCCCCGTCAATCGGGATCTTTGCAGCGGCGAGACACACCACGGAACCGGTATCGGGCACCCGGAAAAGTGCCCTCTATGCGATGCAGTGTAGCGAGAGGACAGCGCTATAATTGTCGCCGTCCCAACATTTAGCGAATATTTCATTTTCATGCAGACTCTCGCCGAATCGCTGCGCGCTTCCCATTGGGGGAAGAACCTGACGGCGGAGGAATTCGAGCGCGTTCTCGCCGGCACGATCGAACGGCGCATCGAAGCGGGAGCGTTCGTCTGCATGAAGGGCGAACCCGTCGATCACTGGATGGGTGTGGTCGACGGCCTCGTGAAGATGAGCAGCGACTGGGTCACCGGCAAGACCACCACGTTTACCGGACTCGCCGCCGGCGGCTGGTTCGGCGAAGGCTCCCTGCTCAAGAACGACCCGCGCAAGTACGACGTCGTCGCATTGCGCGATTCGCGCATCGCCTACATGAACCGAGCCACCTACCTGTGGCTGATGGATCACAGCATCCCGTTCAACCGCTTCCTGATCACCCAGCTGAATGAGCGCCTCGGCCAGTTCATCGGCATGATGGAAAACGAGCGTCTGCTCGACACAGACGCGCGACTCGCCCGCAATCTCGCCGCCATGTTCAACCCGGTGCTCTACCCCGGCACCGGCACCGAACTGCAGATCTCGCAGGAAGAGATCGGCTTTCTCGCCGGCCTCTCCCGCCAGCGCGTCAATCAGGCCTTGAAGACACTGCAGGATGCCAACCTGCTACGCCTCGAGTACGGCAAGGTCATCATCCTCGACGTCGCCGGCCTGCGCTGCTTCGGCGAATAAGGCCGCCAGAGCGCCTGCGACGCCAGCAGGTCGCGCAGCCGCCCCACTCACCCACGCTCAAAAACCAGATCGAAGCGGGCGCCGACGACGCGCACCGGCTTCGCTGCCGCCTCACCGCCCGGATGGCGGATGTACTGCCAGTCCGGCTGGATGGCAAATGCCGGCGACAGCTCGACGCGCCAGGTTGCCTCGAAGGCCTGCTCGGCGTTCGCAGCCCGATCCAGCGACCAACGGTATTTCTCCGCCAGCTGGCCACGCGTCCAGCCGATCGTGATCGCATCCTGTGGCCGGTGCGCCAGCGGGCCGCGCCACTTGAAGCCGAGGTTCCAGCTGCGATCGATGGCGATCGTGTTCGGATCAGCGAGCGTATAGCGCCCGAAAACCGACAGATTGCGCAGCGGATCGCCCGGCAGCCCGAACAGCGTCCGTTCGCCAAGCACTTAGGCGCCATGCGAGCGACGACGCACGGGCGTACCGGCGGCATCGACATCGGACAGATCATCGCGCTTGCGGCTGTAGGCCCAGACACCGGCTGCGAGCTTGGCATATCCCGAATATTTTTCGTGCGTCTCGACGGCCGGCGACTGCCGCACATTGGCCGGATCGGTCGGCTCGAAATCGAAGGCATGCCGGCTCTCCTGCGGCATCCAGCCAAACTCGGCAATACCGAAGGCGCCATCCCTTCCCGACAACCTGACGGTCGTTCGCCGCGGATGTTTCGGGTCGTTCGGCACGCCATCCAGCACCGCCCCCATGGCGTAGAGGGTGCGATCGTCAGACAGCACCTTCCCGCGCAGGCCGAACGCGGCGTTGTTGAAAATCGATGGCGTGTTCGTCAGCGCCAGATCGGCCGCAGTACCGTAGGCCGGATGCAGCAGATTGGCCGCCGAGTCCATCGTGAAGAATTCCGAGTCGATCGGATAGATGCCGGCCAGCAGCGATACGCGATCTTCGAAGAAACCTTTCTGCACCCAGGCGTGGAAGACACGTGCGGTCGCGACAGGCACCTCGATGTTCGAAATCCCCATCAGGCTGCCGGCGTGTGCATTCGAGCCATTGCCGCGGTCGTCGATCACGTTGAGATAGGCAACGGCATCCTGCCAGCCGAGGAGGCGATCGAGGTCGGCGCGCAGCTTGAGATCGAGATGCCGCACATTGCGGGTCGCCGTGCTGCCCCCCTGGTGGCCCTGCAACACATCGGCCTTGTAGCCGGCCTCGAGATGCCAGCCCTTTTCCCAGGCTTCCGTGCGCGCGCCACCCCAGTCGCCGGAAAGGGTCGTGGCTGCAAAATCGGGAGCGTCGTCCGCAAGCAATTCGCCCGCCGCCAGGGATAGCGAGAGCGCAAGGACAGCGGTGAGACGACGGTCAGGAGTCATCGGAGCGGCGCCTTCGGGCAGGCAGAAGGCATCGATTGTAGACAAAAAAAGGCCGGCACGAGGCCGGCCGAGGGTACTGACGAGGGTATTCCGTTCAGCGCATCAGCTTGCCGCTCTTGCCGACGATGGTGACTTCGGCAAAGCGCGACCCGAGGCGGCTGCCGCCGGCGTAATTCACCGGGAAGCCGCCGACGTCATAGTCCTTCAGCGATTCGAGGGCACTCACGAATTTCTCGCGCGAGGGATTCGGGCCCGCCCGGCGCAGGCCTTCGACGGCAACGCGCGCGGCGATGTAGCCTTCGAGGGTGGTGTAGGTAATGCCGGCCGGCGGCAGCATCTCGGCCGGCAGCTGGCGCATCTCGCGCACCACCGGCGCCGTCGCGCTGTCGGGGAAGGGCACCACCTGCGAGATCGCGATGCCGGCCGACTCGCTGCCCAGTTCGGCGTTGAGCGCCTTGACGCCGACGACCGACAGGGCGAAGAACTGGGGCAGCTTTCCGCTCAGCCGCATCTGCTTCACGAAGGCGGCAGTGGGCTTGTAGGTACTGATCATCACCACGGCCTGCGGATCGGCGGCACCGATCGCCTTGACCGCACTGCCGACATCGTTCTTCGTCTTGTCGTACACGCCGGTAGCGAGCACCTTCAGCTTGCGTTTCGCCAGCGCATTCTCGACTCCGGTCAGCCCTGCCTTGCCGAAGGCATCGTCCTGATAGAACACCGCGATCCGGTTGATGCCGAGCGTCGCCAGCTGGTCGACGATCTTTTCCGTCTCGTCGCCATAGCTGGCGCGCAGCCAGAAGGTGGTCGGCGAGTTGGCTGCGCGCAGACTGTCGGCACCCGTATAGGGCGCGATCGAGGGAATGCCGCGCTCATTGATGAGGGGCAGCAGCGCGGCATAGTTGGCGCTGCCGAACATGCCGAAGAAGGCGAAGACATCCTCGTCGAGCAATTTCTTCGCGTTCTCGGCGGTGCGATCGACCACATAGCCATCGTCGAGCGTCAGCAGCTCCACCTTGCGGCCATGCACGCCGCCCTTGCTGTTGATCCACCTGAAATAGGTCTGTGCGCCGTCCCGGTACTCGGTGCCCAGTTCGGTCAGCGGGCCGGAGAGCGGCAGGGTCTGCCCCAGGCGGATCGTGTTGCCCAGCTGTGCGATAACGGCGGGGGCTGCCAGCAGCATGAGCGAAGCCAGCACGCGCGCCAGGGCGCGATGCAAAAGCTGCATGAGTTGTCTCCTCGATGTGCTGGTATTGCAGGCGATCGCTGCCGGGACCGCCGTGCGGATGCCGGATCAGCAGTCCTCCCGGTCTGCGCCGGGATGGGGTGATGGCGACGACTTTAGGCGAAGCGCAGCGGCAAGACTGTCGCGCGCCGGACAATCGTGCCGTATGGAATCGGGGGAATCATTGCGCGGGAATTCGCTGGCCTTTTTTCGCTCTGCCGCCAGTACGCCCATCCCCTTCCGGCGGTGTCGAAACCGCCGGAGCAGCGGGCGGAAGATCGGCCTGAGAAGCCGCCAGTGCCGCCGCGAGGAAATCGATCAGCACGCGCACCCGGTGCGGCACCTGGCGGTTGCCCGGCAGCATCGCGTAGATGCCGAGTTCGGGCAGCGGAAAATCGGCCAGCACTTCCTCGACACGGCCGGCGCGAATGAAATCGTCGACGATGAAATCCGGATGCGCCGTCATGCCCATGCCCTGCGCCGCCGCCTCGACCAGCACGTCGCCGTTGTTGCCTGCCAGGCGGCTGCGTACCGTCACGTTGCGCCACTGGCCATCGACCATGAAGCTCAGCGTGCTGCCGCCAGCGTGGGTGTAGCCGAGGTATTCGTGATGGGCGAGATCCTGCGGCTGCAGCGGCCGGCCATGGCGCGCCAGGTAGTCCGGTGATGCGACCACCTTCATGCGGCTGCTCCCCAGCCGGCGGGCGATGTCGCCGGCCGCGAGCTGGCGCGTGATGCGGATCGACAGGTCGATCCCCTCCTCGATCAGGTTCTGGCGCCGGTCGCTGAAATCCATGTCGAGGCTCACCTCGGGGTACTGGCGCGCGAAGTCGAGCAGCAGCGGCGCCACCCGGCGCAGGCCGAAGCTCAGCGGCACGCTGATGCGGATGCTGCCGCGCGGCGATTGATGCTCGGCTGCGATGTCTGTCTCGGCCGACTCGACGAGATTGAGGATGACGCGGCACTTTTCCAGATAGGCCGCACCGGCCGAGGTCAGCGTCAGGCGGCGCGTACTGCGCGCCATCAGCTTGCTGCCGAGATGCGCCTCGAGCGCGGCCACCTGCCGCGTCACCACCGAACGGGCCACGCCCATCTGCTGTGCCACGGCCGAAAAGCTGCCGAGCTCCGCAACGCGCACGAAAAGCTGCATGGCATCGAGGCGATCCATTGTTCCCATTCAAGCAACAGTTATTTGCGAATTGTCTCCTGTTTCACGCCAATCAAAAAGCCTACAGTGCGGCCATCGACACTCAGGACAGCACGCAAAACATGACCCCCACCCTGCCCAGCCTCTTCGTACCGCACGGCGCACCGACCTTCGCGCTGGCCCCCGGTGCGGCCGGCCCTGCACTGAAGGCACAGGCTGACGCACTGCCGCGGCCGCGCGCCATCGTCATCGTCAGCCCTCATTGGCAAACCGGAAGCGCGACGGTCGGCACCGCCGACCGCCTGGAAACGATCCACGATTTCTACGGCTTCCCGGAAGCGCTCTACACGATCCGTTATCCGGCCAGCGGCTGCCGTGAGGGCGCCGACGTGGTTGCTGCCGCCCTCGCGGCGGCCGGCCTCGCCGTCCAGCATGATCGCCAGCGCGGGCTCGACCACGGCGCCTGGGTACCGCTGCGCCTGATGTATCCGGATGCCGACGTGCCGGTCATTCCGCTCTCGCTGCCACGCCAAGCCACGCCGGCGGAGGCACACCGCCTCGGCCTTGCACTGGCACCGCTGGCAGAACAGGGCTTCCTCGTCATCGGTTCCGGCAGCCTCACGCACAACCTGCGCGATTTCCAGAACGCATTCCACGACGGCGGCGAAGGTACGAGCTACGTACGCACGTTTGCCGACTGGTTCGCGAGCCGTCTCGCCGCCGGCGATGTCGAAGCTTTGCTCGACTACCGCCGGCGCGCGCCCGAGGCGGCACGTGCCCATCCGAGCGAGGAACACCTGCTGCCGCTGTTCGTCGCCCTCGGCGCCGGCGGCCCCGCAGCACACGCCGAACGTTTCCACAGCGGCATCGACGACTACGTGATCGCGATGGACGCCTACGCTTTCCGTCCTTCGCAAGGAGCCCTGCAATGAACGCCGCCTACACCCGTACCGCGAAATCGCTGCACTGGCTGATGGCCCTGCTGCTGATCGGCCTGCTCGCCCTCGGGTTCTACATGCAGGATCTGCCGCTGTCGCCGGAGAAGCTGCAGCTCTACGCCTGGCACAAATGGGCCGGCGTCAGCGCCTTCCTGCTCGTGCTGCTGCGTCTTTCCTGGCGGCTCGCCCACACGCCGCCGCCGCTGCCGGCCGGCATGTCGCGGACGATGCAGCTCGCCGCGCACGGCGGCCACCTCCTGCTCTACGGGCTGATGATCGTCATCCCGCTCTCGGGCTGGCTGATGAGTTCGGCCAAGGGCTTCCAGACGGTCTGGTTCGGCGTCCTGCCGATCCCCGACCTGATCGGCAAGGACAAGGAAACGGGCGAGCTGCTGGCGTTGGTGCACAAGAGCCTCAACCTGCTCTTCGTCGCCGCCATCCTCGGCCACGTCGCCGCTGCGCTCAAGCATCACTTCATCGACAAGGACCGCCTCCTCGACCGGATGCGCTGACCCCACCCAGGAGAACCGACATGCAACTCAAAACTGTCTCACTCGCCGCAGCCATCACTGCCATTACGTCGCTCGCAAGCTTTGTTCCCGCCGCGGCAAGTGCCGCCGAATACACGCAGGTGCAGGCCGCGCAAAGCAGCATCGCCTTCAGCTACCAGCAGATGGGCGTGAAGATGGACGGCCGCTTCAAGAGCTTCGCCGCGCAACTCGCCTTCGACCCGGCGAAACCGACTGCGGCCAGGGCCAGCTTCGACGTCGAGCTGGCCAGCGTCGACACCGGCACGCCCGACGCCGATGCGGAAGTCGCCGGCAAGCCCTGGTTCAACACCAAGGTCTTCCCCACCGCGCGCTTCGTCTCGTCGTCCGTGAAGCCGCTCGGCAAGGACCGCTACGAGGTCGCCGGCACGCTGACCATCAAGGGGCAGTCGCGCGAGATCGTCGTGCCGGCCAGCTTCAGCGCCAACGGCAACGCCGGCGCCTTCGACGGCAGCTTCACGATCCGCCGCGGCGACTTCGCCATCGGCGAAGGCAGTTGGTCGAAATTCGACATCGTCGCCAACGAGGTGCAGATCAGGTTCCGCATCGCCGCCACGGCCAGCGCGCCGAGCGGTTCCCGCAAGTAACCCACCCCAACGGAGAACTTCCATGAAAAAAGCCATCAGCCTAATCGCCCTCTCGCTCGCCGCCCTTGGCGTGCAGGCCGCCCCCGAGACCTACGCCATCGACGGCACGCACACCGGCGCGCGCTTCTCGTACAGCCACTTCGGCTACTCGACGCAGCTGAGCCGCTTCGACAAGACCACCGGCACCGTCGTCTTCGACAAGGCCGCGAAGACCGGCGCGGTCGACATCACGATCGACACGAAATCGGTAAACACCGGCGTCGCCACCTTCAACGAGCACATCCAGGGCGAGGACTTCCTCGACACCGCGAAATACCCGACCGCCACCTTCAAGTCGACGAAAGTCGTCTTCGACGGCGACAAGCCGGCCAGCATCGAAGGCCAGCTGACGCTGAAGGGCGTGACCCGCCCGGTGACGCTGACCGTCACCTCCTTCCAGGCGATGCCGCACCCGATGCTGAAGAAGGATGCCATCGGCGCCAACGCCTGGACGGTCGTCAAGCGCACCGAGTTCAACGCCGGCAAGTACGCGCCGCACGTCGGCGACGACGTGCGCATCGACATCTCGCTGGAAGCGATCAAGCAGTAACGGACAAGTAAAGGCCAGCGCGCAGCCGGCCTGATGTGCCAGCTCAGCGGCGGTCGTTATGGTTCTGTCGGCAAGGCATAGGACACCTTGGCCCCCTCAACCTTAACGACACCGCGCTTGCATAGCGCGGCAAACAACGCGGCAAGCTGCTGCTCAGATAGCTCTTTCTTGAAAAGTGCGTGAAGCGTGCTCAGCAGGGTCTTTTGCGTTCGTGGCTTCGAGGCCTTGCGGCGAACAAGGTCTGCGATTACTGCCTCTAATTGGGCCTCTGGTGCAACAGGAAGGGCCGGTTTGAAGTAAGGGATGTCTGCGATGCAAGTTGAGCGTTGCGCAAATACTTTCTTTCCCTTGAGATATTTCAGTAGAGGATCGAACCCGGAGTCTTTCGAGATGACATGAAAGAAAGCGGATGGTTCGACTGCAGACAAGGCACCGATGTAATAGGCAATGTGAAAATCAAGAGCGTTGTTACCGGCAGTTTCGAGAACGATGTACTCAGCACTCTCACCAAGCGACTGAAGCGCGGCCGCGAGTGCAACCGGAATCTTGGATTGATTGGGGCCGAGAAAAACTTTGACCTTGAAGGGACCGTCCTTGAGCAGGCCAATGTCTTTCGGCTGCACATTTTCGAAATCAACCAGTACGTAATTCGTGCGTGTTGTCACAAGAAACCCTTCAAGAGAAACAGGCGTTCTTATTTTGATTAACTGGCCGATTCATGTAGGCCGTATGTGTGGCATCGCGACTATAGCCAATACGCCACCAGCACTCAGCATGCCTTCAGCATTCTGACACAGTTAACCAAAGGCACAAAAAAAGGCCGGCATAAGCCGGCCGAACCACTACTAACGAGAGGACTGCTGTTCCCTTTCGTGCTTACATGCTCCGGCGGTACTGCCCGCCGACTTCGTAGAGCGCCGACGTGATCTGGCCGAGCGAGCAGCAGCGCACGGCGTCGACCAGCACGGCGAAGACGTTGCCGTCCTCGATCACGGTCTGCTTCAGCTTCTCGATCATCGGGCCCGATTCGGCGGCGTGACGCTGCTGGAAGTCGCGCAGGCGCTTGATCTGCGACTGCTTTTCTTCGTCGGTGGAGCGCGCCAGTTCGATCTCGACCTGCGCGTCGCCCTTCGGGTTACGGAAGGTGTTCACGCCGATGATCGGGTAGGAGCCGTCGTGCTTCTTGTGCTCGTAGTAGAGCGACTCCTCTTGGATCTTGCCGCGCTGGTAGCCGGTTTCCATGGCGCCGAGCACGCCGCCGCGGGCGGCAATGGCTTCGAACTCCTTGAGCACAGCTTCTTCCACCAGATCGGTCAGCTCGTCGAAGATGAAGGCGCCCTGGTTCGGGTTCTCGTTCTTCGACACGCCCCACTCGCGGTTGATGACGAGCTGGATGGCCATGGCGCGGCGTACCGATTCGTCGGTCGGCGTCGTGATCGCTTCGTCGTAGGCGTTGGTGTGCAGGCTGTTGCAGTTGTCGTAGATGGCGATCAGCGCCTGCAGCGTGGTGCGGATGTCGTTGAAGTCCATCTCCTGCGCGTGCAGCGAACGGCCGGACGTCTGGATGTGGTACTTCAGCTTCTGGCTGCGCTCGTTGGCGCCGTACTTGTTCTTCATCGCCACGGCCCAGATGCGGCGGGCGACGCGACCGATCACCGAGTACTCGGGGTCCATGCCGTTCGAGAAGAAGAACGACAGGTTCGGCGCGAAGTCGTCGATGTGCATGCCGCGCGCGAGATAGGCTTCGACGTAGGTGAAACCGTTGGCCAGCGTGAAGGCCAGCTGCGAGATCGGGTTCGCGCCGGCTTCGGCGATGTGATAACCGGAGATCGACACCGAGTAGAAGTTCTGCACCTGGTTGTGCACGAAGAACTCCTGGATGTCGCCCATCATCTTCAGCGCGAATTCGGTCGAGAAGATGCAGGTGTTCTGGCCCTGGTCTTCCTTGAGGATGTCGGCCTGCACGGTGCCGCGCACGTTGGAGAGCGCCCACTCGCGGATTTTTTGCGCTTCATCTTCCGTCGGCTCGCGGCCATTGTCGGCCTTGAACTTGGCGACCTGCTGCTCGATCGCGGTATTGAAGAAGCAGGCCAGAATGATCGGCGCCGGGCCGTTGATCGTCATCGACACCGAGGTGGTCGGGTTGACCAGGTCGAAGCCATCGTAGAGCACCTTCATGTCGTCGAGCGTGGCGATCGAGACACCGGAGTTGCCGATCTTGCCGTAGATGTCCGGACGCTCGTCGGGGTCGCAGCCATACAGCGTCACCGAATCGAAGGCAGTCGACAGGCGCTTGGCCGGCATGCCTTCCGACACGCGCTTGAAGCGGCGGTTGGTGCGGAAAGCGTCGCCCTCGCCGGCGAACATGCGAGTCGGATCCTCGTTCTCGCGCTTGAAGGCGAAGACGCCAGCGGTGAAGGGGAAGGAGCCGGGAACGTTTTCCTTCATCAGGAACTTCAGCACTTCGCCGTCGTCCTTGAAGGTCGGCAGCACCACCTTGCGGATCTTGGTGCCGGACAGCGATTCGGTAATCAGCTTGGTGCGGATCTCCTTGTCGCGGATCTTCACGACGTACTCGTCGCCGCTGTAGGCCTTGACCGTGTCGGGCCACATGTCGAGCAGCTTCTTCGCCTTCGGGTCCTGCTCGCCGTCTTTCCACGAGATCAGTTCGTCGAAGTCTTTGGCATTCTTGCCACAGCCCTCGAACAGCTGCTTCGAGGTGCGCAGCGCCTGACGCTCGCGCGCGATGCCGGCCTGCTGCTCGGTGTGGGCGTGGTAGGTACGTACCGACTCGGCGATCTCGGCGAGGTAGCGCACGCGCTTGGTCGGCACGATGGCGCGCGAGCCGGAGGAATGCTTGACCGTGACCAGCGGCAGCTTGCCACTCTTGAGATTGAGACCGAACTCGGCGAGCTTCGGCACCAGCGCCTGATAGAGCGCAGTGACGCCGTCGTCGTTGAAGCGTGCGGCCTGCGTGCCGAATACCGGCATCTCGTCGGTCGGCGTGCTGAACATTTCGCGGTTGCGCTGGTACTGCTTGCGCACGTCGCGCAGCGCATCGTCGGCGCCCTTGCGGTCAAACTTGTTGATGGCGACGAAGTCGGCGAAGTCGAGCATGTCGATCTTCTCGAGCTGCGAGGCGGCGCCGAACTCCGGGGTCATGACGTAGAGCGAAGCATCGACGAAGGGCACGATCGCGGCGTCGCCCTGGCCGATGCCGGAGGTCTCGACGATCACCAGATCGAAGCCGGAAAGCTTGCAGGCGGCGATCACCTCGGGCAGCGCGGCCGAGATCTCGGAGCCGGTGTCGCGCGTGGCCAGCGAGCGCATGTAGATGTTCGGGTGCTCGATGGCGTTCATGCGGATGCGGTCGCCGAGCAGCGCGCCGCCGGTACGCTTGCGCGACGGGTCGATGGAGATGATGGCGAGCTTCAGCGTGTCGCCCTGATCGAGGCGGAAGCGGCGCACCAGTTCGTCGGTGAGCGAGGACTTGCCGGCGCCGCCGGTGCCGGTGATGCCGAGCACGGGAATCTGTGTTTCGGCAGCGGCCTTGAGCAGATCCTTTTTCAGGGGGTCGCCGTAGACGCCGTTCTCGAGGCCGGTGACGACCTGCGCCAGCGCGCGACGGTTGCCGGAGCGCAGCACGTCGAGCACCTGGTCGGCGCCGGGCACGGTCGGCCCGAGGTCGACGTCGCACTGCGACACGACGTCGTTGATCATGCCCTGCAGACCCATGCCCTGCCCGTCTTCCGGCGAGTAGATGCGGGTCACGCCGTATTCGTGCAGCTCCCTGATCTCGGCCGGCACGATGACGCCACCGCCACCGCCGAAGACCTTGATGTTCTCGCCGCCGCCAGCCTTGAGCAGGTCGATCATGTACTTGAAGAACTCGACGTGACCGCCCTGGTAGGAGGTGATGGCGATGCCCTGCACATCCTCCTGCAGCGCGGCATTGACGATTTCCTGCACAGAACGGTTGTGGCCGAGGTGGATGACCTCGGAACCGGTCGCCTGCAGGATGCGGCGCATGATGTTGATCGAGGCGTCGTGGCCATCGAACAGCGAGGCGGCAGTGACGAAGCGCACCTTGTTCTTCGGCTTGTACGGGGAAATTTTCTTGGCGATGGACAGATCGGTCATTTCACTACTCCATTACGCAACACTGATTGAATTCGTTCGAGCGGCGCGTTCAGGCCCCGAAGTTCTCGGGCATCTGCAGCGCGATCACTTCACCGCGCGCCGTGGCAACACCTTCAGCATAGACGGTGACATCGACCACCACCTTGCGTCCCTTGATTTCGCGGACGCTGCCGCGCAGTTCCAGTTCGGGGCCGAGCGGGGTCGGCTTGAGGTACGAGACATTGAGCGCGCCGGTGACGAAACGCAGCTGCGGTTCGCTGCCCATCTCGCGCCCTTCGGCACGGTAGGTGGCCGCGGCGGCGGTACCGGTGCCGTGGCAGTCGATCAGGGAAGCCAGCAGGCCGCCATAGACGAAACCGGGCACGGCGGTGTGGAAAGGCTCGGGGGTATAGCGGGTGACGGTTTCATCGGGATGTCCCGCATCCCAGAAGGTGCGGATGCGATGGCCGTGCGCGTTTTGGCTGCCGCAGCCGTAGCAGTGGGAGAGGCTTTCGGGGTAGTAGTCCTGGAAGGCTTTCATGGTCGTGCGGAAGCATCCGTCATGGGAATCGTTGCATCCTACGCCGCCCGGAATCACCGTACCAGTGCGAAACAGCCCCAATTTCGTGCAAAATACGCCAAGTGTAATCGGCGCGACAATCCATCCAGAAGGCGCATAAACAGTGGATCAGGCCAAAAACAGTGCAATTCCCGCCACCCCGCCAGCCCCTCGCGGCACGGTCGCGCCGGCCTTCGTGCGCGGCATGCTCGCCGGCGCCCTGCACGACGGCCACGACGCTGCCGCCCTGCTCGCTGCCGTCGACATCGACCCGGCCTGCCTTGGCGACGATACGGCCCGCGTCCCGCTCGCCGATTACGCCGCGCTCTACAACCACCTCAACGACCTGCTCGACGACGAGGCCTTCGCCCTGTTCTCGTCACCAATGCGCAGCGGCTGCTTCGAGTTCCTCTGCCGCGCGACGATCACCGCGCCCCAGCTCGGCGAGGCGCTGGCGCGCGCCATCCGCTTCCTGCGCGCCGTCCTGCCGGACATGCACATTGCACTCGAGCGCGAGGGCGGCACCGCGATCCTCGTCATTTCCGAGCAGCGGCCGCTGCTGGTCGACCGGGTCTTTGCCTACGAGTGGCTGCTGCGCCTGCTGCACGGGCTGTCGTGCTGGCTGGTCGGCCGCGGCATCGCGCTCGACGGCGTCGATTTCCCCTACCCGCGCCCCGCGCATGCCGACGACTACGCGCTGATCTACACGACGCACAGCCGCTTCGATGCCCCGCGCCTCGCTGCGCGCATCGCCGGCAACCTGCTCGAACTGCCGGTGCGCCGCGACGAGGCGGCGCTGCAGCGCTTCCTCGACGGCGCGCCGGGCAAGCTGACCATGCTCTACCGCAACGACCGCGAACTGGTGATGCGCGTGCGCGATCACCTGCGCGGCGCGCTACCGGAGCTTCCGGAACTGGACGAAACCGCCGCCGCGCTGAAGCTGACGCCGCGTACGCTGAACCGCCGGCTGGAGGCGGAAGGCTCCAGCTTCCGCGCGATCAAGGACGCGCTGCGCCGCGACATCGCGCTGACGCGTATCGCCAAGAGCACACAGCCGGTCGCCACGCTCGCCGCCGACCTCGGCTATGCCGATCCCTCGGCCTTCTATCGCGCCTTCGTCGGCTGGACGGGGATGTCGCCAAGCGCTTACCGGCGGCGCTTGCAGGACTCCTGACAACAGGAGCCGCGCCGCCGGCACATCGTTACTTCACCGAGTATGCCCGCAGCTCATCGAGTTGCTGCCGGAAACCTCTGGCCCAGGTGGCCGCGATGCCCTTCAGGTCTTTCCAACTGATATCGGCGCCCTGCGGCAGCGTCAGGTCGCTCTTGCGCGTCGCCACCGCCTCGGCAACCATCCGCCCCGACGGATCGAGCACCTCGACCTCGGCCGTGAGTTCGGCGACGCGCGGGGCGTCGCCCGCGGCATCGCGTGCCACGTCGAATACCGCCTTGATCGGGATGAAGTCCGTCGCCGTGAGGTTCGGACGCACCGGATGGATACCGGTGATCGCGAGGCGAACCCGGATCACATCCGGGCCGGGCGCATTGACGATCTGGTAGCCCCAGCGCTCGCCGACGTCGACCTCGTAGTCGGAAAGCAATGCCCCCACGTATTCCATGCGCACGGCGTCGGCAATCCAGCGCATCATTTCCGGGCTGGCGTGCGAAGCATCGGCGCCGGGGGCGATGATCAGCCTGACCGGATCGATCATCACCTTCTCGTACGGGCGCAGCCTGACGCTGGTGTCGACGTACCGGTACGCACCCTCGACGCCGTCGACCGGCTTGAGCTTGCCGTAGTCGGAGAGGAAACCGGACGGCACCAGCGGCGCCGAGGCCGCCGTTGAACCGGCCTGCATCGAACCATCGCCAGCGCAACCGGCCAGCACGGCAAATGCCGCAAGCATCGCTCCGACCCACAGTTTTCTTTTCATGACCCTGACTCCCCTTTGTTCCGGTCACCGACCGGCATGCCGAAAATTCTAATGCAGCACGGCGCCCGTTCGGGACGCTGCATCGCGCAACACCGCGAGCGGATGCTGAAACATCTGCTTACAAATTGATGGACAACCCTATCGAGGGTGCGTGCGTTTAGCGGGAAAGCCCCCATCAGGAAGCGCCCGCAATGAATACCCGCCAACTCACGCTGCTCTCGATCCTCGCCACCGTGCTGCTCGCAGCATCGCTGCCCGCTACGGCCGACAGCAAGCACCACCATCATCATTCCCACAGCCGCGCCAGCGTCGGTTTCTATTTCGGCGCACCGTGGGGCCCTTGGGTCGCTCCGCCGTACTATTACCCGCCCTCGGTGTATTACCCCCCACGCGTCATCGTCGTGCCGCCGCCGCAACCGCCGGTATATATCGAACAGGCCCCGCCCGATGCCGGCAACTACTGGTACTACTGCCAGCAGGCCGGCGCCTACTACCCGCAAGTCCAGCAGTGCCCGGCCGGCTGGATCCGCGTGCCGCCGCGCTGATCACCGGAAGCCCCGCCCATGAAAACCCGCATCGGCCTTGTCGCCACCCTGCTGCTTGCCGCGTGCGCGAGCGCACCGACGGCACCCAGCGTCATGGTGCTGCCCGGCAGCGGCCGCAACTTCGATGATTTCCGCGCTGACGAAGCCAGTTGCCGTCGCTACGCATTCGAGCAGACCGGCGGCACTTCGGCGCAGCAGCGCGGCCGGGAGGCTGCCGCCACCAGCGCGGTGGTTGGCACCGCCGTCGGCGCCGTTGCCGGTGCTGCCATCGGCGGCCAGCAGGGTGCGGCGGTCGGTGCCGGCAGCGGCCTCATCGTCGGCAGCGCCGTCGGCGTCGACAGTGCGCAGCAGGCCGGCTACGGCACACAGCGGCAATACGACAACGCCTACGTCCAGTGCATGTATGCGAAGGGGCATCGGGTACCGGTACCGGCTGGCATGGCCAGCGCTCACGCCGCGCCGCCAGCGACCGGGACACCGCCGCCGCCCAGCGGCAACCCGCCACCGCCGCCGCCAGACCTGCGGCGCTGAATCACGCAGAAACGACAATGGGCGCCGCAGCGCCCATTGTTCGTCATTGTTCGTAATGCCGACAGCAGAGGCCGTACTTACTGACCTGCGTAGCCGCGCACCTTGTCGAGGTTCTGGCGCATGCCACGGCCCCACGAGGCAGCAATCGCCTGCAGATCCGACCACGTGATGCTTTCGCCCTGCGGCAGGGTCTTGTCGGCCTTGCGTGTCGACACGGCGGCCCCGACCACGCGGCCGTTCGGAGCAAGCACCTCGACCTCTGCCGACATTTCCGCGACCTGCGGCGCATTGCCGGAAGCGTCCCGGGCCACGTTGAACAGCGCCTTGATCGGGATGAAATCCGTCACGCCCAGCGCCGGGCTCGTCGGCTGGACACCGGTGATGGCCAGGCGGACGCGCAGTACGTCAGGCCCCGGCTGGTTGACCACCTGGTAGCCGGACGCCAGCGCCCCGACGAATTCCATGCGGAAGGCGTCGGTCATGCGCTTCATCGCGTCGGGTTGCATGCCCTTGTAATCCGGGTTCGGTGTCAGGAACACCTGGACCGGCTCGACCATCACCTTGGTGAAGGAGCGCACGTTGGAGGTCGTGTCGATATAGCGATAGGTGCCATCCAGGCCATCGACCGGGCGCAGCTTCGAGTAATCCGACAGGAAGCCGCTATTCGGCACCGCGGCCGAGCCGTCCCCCTGCGACATGCCGCCACCGGCACAACCGGCCAGGGCAATCACTGCTGCAGCAAGCGCAGACATGACGTATTTCTTGTTCATCGTCTTTCTCCTTGAATGAACGATCGGGAATGCAATCATCAGAACTTATATGAATACTGCGCCGACAGGAACACCATGTACGGATTGTCGAACTTGCCGGCGATCAGCTGGCTCGGGTCGCGCATGTCGCCGGCGCGCAGGTACTCCGCTGCGAGCCCCAGTTCGGACTTCGGCGACAGGGTGTATTGCACGCCAAGACCGAAGCGCCAGGAATCGGACGACGGCATCGTGAACGACGCCTGGTTATTGTTCTTGTACCAGGAGCTGTCGTAAGCGACACCCGCATTGATCCGCGTCGTCGCGTTGTACTGGTAGCGGGCCCCCAGCGCGACATGCCAGGTATCGCGTAGCCGCAGGCTGCTGGTCACCGTGCCATTGTTGGTTTCCAGTTCGTTCTTCGAGAACTGGCTCCAGTCCTGCCAGCCCAGATTACCCGTCAGCGCCCAGCGGTCGCTGAGCTGCTGGTAGACGCTGGTCATCAGCTGCTGCGGTGCATTGACGCCGGCCTCGGCGGCAAAGGTTCGCGTGCGGGTGCCGCCGATGACGGCACGCCGGGTCGCCGTACGGTCGAAATCAAAGTCGTACTCGACCTTGCTCGTCCACACGACGCCGATACGGGTGGCCGCCGACGGCTCGAACATCACGCCCAGGCGTGCGCCATACTGCCAGTCGTGGTCGCTCTGATCGAGCTTGGCGCCGGTCACCGGCTGGACACGCTCGAGCTTCGCGATGCCGTAGTTCGCCGTCAGGCCGGCACCGAGCGACCAGCGCTCATTGATCCGGTAGGCCACGGTCGGCTGCAGCGTCATCGCCATCATGGCCGAGGTGTCCGTCAGGTTGCGGCCAGCCCAGCTCTTGCCGTAGTCCAGGGCCAGGCCGAAGTTGCCGTAGAGGCCGATACCGACTTTCAGATCGTTCGAAAGGCTGTGGCTGTAGAAGGCACTGCCGCCCGGCAGCCAGCCGATGACGTTTCCGGGGCTGCCGCCGCCAACGCTCTGCTGGAGGAAGCCCTGGTTGTCGACCTTGTAGTCGACGCCGCCATAGAGCGCCTGCGCGCCAACGGTCATCTGGTTCCCGGCCAGCCGGGTCATGCCGGCGGGGTTGCCGTAGACCGTCGAAGCGTCTTCGGCACGGGCTGCCGTGCCGGCACCGGCGAAGCCGAGGTCGGTGGTGCCGATCTCGTACAAGTAGAGGCCACCGGCCTGTGCGAACAGCGGCAGGCTCAACACTGAGCCCAGGAGAATTTTTTTGATCATCAATTTCATAGGGGATTCCGCAGAGAACGCTAAAACCGCCGCCATTCCGGCGACGCGACGCCCGCCAGACTACCCGGCCGCGGCGCTGCGTGTCATTGGCATTTTACGACACATTGCGCCATGACATATTGCTGTACCGCGCCGGACAGCCCGGTCACCTTGGCTGACGCCAGCGGATTCGCGACCATGTGCGTAGATGCGAGCGGCAGGGCGCACGGGGGCTGTATAGAGTACAGCAGCGCTGAACTCGAAGCGCCCGGCGGCGGCTACTTGAGATACGAGGCGTATTGCTGGTCACTACCCAGGATGTGATGGAGCCACCAGTCGTTGACATGGCGGTGGATGGCAAGCTTGTCGGGGACACCGGACATCGCCTCCAGCATCAGCTCGACAAGCTGCCCCTCGTAGGCCAGATGTTCTTTCTGCTGCGAATCGAGAAGCGGACATCCACATTCCTCGAGCAGCCGCTCCTCCGTCCGGAAGTGGTATTTCGCGTATTCGGCGAGCTCGTTCAGGATGAGGTGCAGGTCGCCCTTTGCCGAGTGCTCCAGGCATGCCTGCGCACGGTTGCAGATTTCCATCAGCTTCCTGTGCTGGGCATCGAGTTCGGCGTTGCCTACGCTGTATTCGTCTTTCCAGATGAGCGTCATTTTTGGTCTGCAGGCATTGGGTGACCGGGGATTCTATCCATTCAAAAACCGGATGGGTCAAGTAACGTACAATCAATTCCCATGTTCAGGCGCCTATCCATCGTCGATCTTTCCAGGCTGTTGCTGGTTTCGATCCTCCTGGCCGCACCGGGTTTGACGGGGGCAGCGGAGCGGGTCGCGCTTCAGCTCAAATGGAGCCACGCCTTTCAGTTCGCAGGATATTACGCCGCCGTCGAAAAAGGCTACTTCCGGGAAGCGGGTCTTGACGTCACCCTGCTCGAGGCCACGCCCGGGATCGATCCACTCGACGCCGTTCTGGCCGGCAAGGCGCAGTATGGCGTCGGGACCAGCAGCCTCCTTCTGGCGCGCAAGAGCGGAAAGCCGGTCATCGTCCTCGCGGTGATTCTCCAGCACTCCCCGCTGGTTCTGATTGCCCGTCGGGATAAAGAGTTCAATGGCACGCAGGGGATTCACGACATCGTCGGCAAGAAGGTGATGATCGAACCCCAATCCGACGAATTGATCGCCTACCTGAAGCAGGAAGGCATCACGCTGGATCGCGTCGTTCAGCTGCCCCACAGTTTCCAGCCGAAGGATCTGATCGAGGGTCGGGTGGACGCCATTTCTGCCTATGTCAGCAACGAACCCTACTTCCTTGACCGTGCAAAACTCGACTATCAGACCTATACACCCCGAACCGGCGGCATCGATTTTTACGGCGACAACCTTTTCACCACTGAACAGGAGTTAAGGGAGAACCCGGCGCGGGTGCGTGCGTTCAGGGAAGCAAGCCTGCGTGGCTGGCAATACGCCATGCAGCATCCCGAAGAAATCGCTGATCTGATTGTCGCGAAGTATTCCCGGCAACAACCGCGAGAGTTCTTTCTGTTCGAGGCTCAGCGCATGGCGTCGCTGATGCGTACCGACCTGATCGAAGTGGGTTACATGAACAGCGGCCGCTGGCGCCACATCGCCAATACCTATGCGGATATCGGCCTGCTGCCGCGCAACTACCCGCTCGATGGATTCCTGTACGAACCTCAGGCCCGCCCGGATTTGCGGACGCTTTACATCGCGCTGGCCCTGCTTGCGGTGGTGAGCGGCATCACCGTGTATATCTACCGGATCAACCGGCGCCTTTCCCGCGCCCTGGACGAAAGCCGGGCGGCGGAAGAGCGCATCCGCCATCTCGCCCAGCACGATCCGCTGACCGACCTGCCCAATCGCGCACTCTTCTCGGATCGCCTCAATCAGGCCCTGTCGAATGCCAGGCGCGATGGCCAGCACCTGGCGGTCATGTTCATCGATCTCGACAACTTCAAGCCGGTCAATGACAACCATGGACATGAAGTCGGCGATCGCCTGCTCCAGCAGGTGGCGAGCCGGCTACGGCACAGCCTGCGGGAATCGGATACCGTGGCCCGTGTCGGCGGCGACGAGTTCATTGCACTTCTCCGCAACACCAGTGATCCGCCGGATGCACTGGCCGTGGCGGCGAAACTCGCCGAGGCGCTGGTCGAGCCGTTCGAAATTGACGGGCGCGCGATCGAGGTCACGGCAAGCATCGGCATCGCCCTTTACCCCGATCACGGCACCGGCGATATCGAACTGCTCAGGCATGCCGATGACGCCATGTACGAGGCGAAGCGAAACGGCGGGAATCAGGCTCGGGTCACCACCGTCTGATCGAGCGACGCGGGAGGCACGCCCGCTGCCCGGGATTTGCATTTTGCGACATCCTGCGCGCGGACACCTTGTCGCGCCGAGCCGGCCACTGCACCATGTTCGGCACGTACATTCTCATCCATACCGAAATGAATCCTGGCGAAGGGATGATCCGCGCGGGGCAGGTGATGCCGGCATTCGGGGCGCTCGACGAACTTGGCATCGATGCCGCCCCCCTGCTCGCGGACTGCGGCCTTGTTCGCCCGCAGATCGAAGACCCGGAAAACCCGGTCTCGCTTGCCGCTGCCTGCCGCTTCATGACCATGTGCGTGGAAGCTACCGGCTGCGCGCACTTCGGGCTGCTTGCAGCCCGCCACACTTCGCCGGCAACACTGGGGAAGGTTGGCGACCTGATGCTGGCACAGGGCGATGTCGGGTCGGCAGTCTGCTCGCTGATCCGCAATCTCCATTTTACTGATCGGGGTGCCGTTCCCCTGCTCGATCTTCGCGACGGACATGCCCACCTTGGCTACGTAATTTCCGGCTACCACCCCTCGGGTACTGCAGCGGCGCTCGATCTCGCCATCGGAATCGGCCTGTACCTGATGCGTGAGTTGTGCGGCCCCCGCTGGCGCCCGGCCGAAATCTGGCTCGCACACTGCTCACCACCGGAGCCGCAGGCCTACGAAGACTTCTTCGGCTGCCCGGTGCGCTTCAACCAGCCCTATTCCGCCCTGCTCTTTCCCGAGGCCGACCTGCAGCTTCGCGTGATGCGGAACGAACGTGCCACGGCACGCAAAACGAGGGAAGGCTGCGGCATGCCGAAAGCCGGCGAACCGGAACTGCACGTCGACCTCGGCCCGGTTCCCCCTTTCGCGCTCCAGGTCAAGCGGCTTTTGCGCGCATTGCTCGCCATTCGCTGCTGTTCGGCACCGGAAGCAGCCGACCTGATGAATGTGCACCCGCGCACCCTCAACCGACGACTCGCGGAAGCGGGGCTCACCTTCCGCAGGCTCGCCGACGACGCGCGCTTCGATTACGCACGCACACTGCTTCACGAAACGGAAATGTCGCTGACGCAGATTGCCACTGCTGTCGGCTACGCTGACCCCAGTACATTCAACCGCCGGTTCATGAAGCGCGCCGGCCTCCCGCCGGGACGATGGCGAAACGATCCCCCGTCCGGTGCAATCTGAAACGATGCCTTACAGGCGCGGCCGCAAGACGTCTACACGCCCCCGAGAAAACGGAGAGGTCACACATGCATAGTCTTCTACGGTACGCCAGGGTCTGTTCACATTCACTCGGTGGTTGCGCAAGGGGTTGTCCCGGCATGCGGTGACTGCGTTGCTGCGAGGCTTGGGAAGGGAGCGGCCATTCCCAGCACCTCGCGCCTAGCAGCCGTTCGCGTGCCGGGATAACGCAATCCACCGGATGAATGTGCACAGAGCCGATGTCACCCTTTAACACTCGATATTGCCGGGAGCTTGTTTCTGTGCGAGCCCCCGAAAAACGAATAACCCGCCTCCGGGGAGGCGGGTGGCACACTTCGGGGACTATGCAGTCGCCGGGCTCAGGAAGCTTCCTTGACCTGCGGTACCTTCCAGCTGCCATCGATGATCGACGGCGACTTTTCCTTCGGCCAGTACATGCGCAGCATCAGGACGAAATCGCCTTTCGGTGCCGGTAGCCAGTTCGCTTCCTTGTCCTTCCCGGGCGATTCATTCTGGATATAGAGGTCGACCGAGCCATCCTTGTTTGCCTTGAACTTGCTGCGCGAGCTGACGTTGTAGCGGTTCAGCTTGTTGTCGACGAAGAAGTACTTGTCGTCGTACATCGTCAGTGACCAGAAGCCGTCGACCGGCGGCATCTGCCCCTTCTCGAAGCGCATCACGTACTTCTTCTCGCCGTTGTACTTGGCGGCGATATCCGGGCCTTCAGAGGTCGGATACACGGCGTCCTGCGGCCGGTTGGCGCCGAGGCCGATGGCGGTGACGAGCGCACGCTGCACGTAGCTCGTGCCGTAGGTGCCCGCCTTCGTCGTGAACAGCCAGCCATGTTCCAGCTTCATGTCACCCGCGACAATGCCGGCCTTCATCCAGTCCATGATCAGTTCCTGCGCCGGCTTCGGCGCGCCGGCCAGGCCCTTGGCCACGGCCGGATCGAGCTTGGCGGCGTCGAAATCCTGTCCGGGCACAACGCCGATCTTCGCCAGCTTGTCGACCATCGGGGCATCCTCGGCGACGGGCGGATTGGTCTTGAGCAGTTCGGCGAACAGCTTGAAGTAGGCGGCGGCATCGAGCGCATTGACCTGCTCGCGGACGGCCGTCTTCATGTCCTGGGCGGCATCCACCGTGGCCGGCGGTGGCGTGTAGGGCTTGCCGTAGGACGACAGCGGCACCAGGCTCACCTTGTCCTGCAGCGCGTGCACTTCCTTGTAATCCTGTGGCGTGCCGGTGCTGTAGATGCGGCCAAGAATCCACACGAGGCCGGTCTGCGACTTGTACTCGGTGACGCCGGCCGGCAGTTCGCCGGACCAGCCCGGGCCGGTGATGGCGTAGGTCTGCGCCTTCGTGCCCGTCGTCCGCTTGCCCGGCACCTGGAAGACGTTGGTCCACCCGTCCAGCATCGGAAAGAGGGCGTAGCGCCCCTTCATGTCGGGCAGGCTCAGAACCCAGGGCTCCTTGGCGACATCGACCCAGGCGACCGTGTACAGCGTGTCGGCGTTCGGTGCGGTGACGTCGCGGTATGAGGCATCCGGATAGGTGCGCTTGCGCAGGAACTGGCCCATCGGCGCCCTGTTTTCCTCTGCTGCGGCAACGTTGGTCATCACCCGGCGGGTCATTTCCATGGTGACCAGCGGGTAGGCGTAGACATAGCTCTCAATCGCGATGGCACGCGCTTCCGCCTCCTTCGCCAGCGCCTCGGCTGCTGCCTTGGCTTCCTTCGCCTTCGCCTCGGCTGCCCGGGCCTCGGCTTCCACCTTGGCCTTGGCCTCCGCAGCAAGTTTTTCGGCCTGTTGCTCCGCCTCCTTGCCGCAAGCGCCGAGCAGCACAAGCGACAATGCGGTCATTCCGATCGATGCAATTCTGATGATTGGCTTCATGGTGCTTTCTCCGTGGGGATCCAGAAATTCCGGCGCGCACGACCTTGCACTTCGCAAGGGGACTGGCTCAAGCCGCGTGGCATGCAACAAACTGCGGGGAGCAGGTATTGCTGCTGGCATTTGATGATAGCGCCAATCGCCTTGCCCGAAGGCGTGCGCGACAGCGATGTCGCAAAATGCAAATCAGACAGCCTGCTTCAGCAGGGATGCCCGGAGCGCTCAAGGTTCAGCGCCAGCAGGCGGCGCAGGATTTCCTCGTCGGGCATGTCAGGGGTGTAGTCGGCCCAGCCGTAGGCGGCGGCGACGGCAGCGTCGAGCGCCTTGTGGGCATTGTCCAGCCACGCCGGGCGGGTGTTGTAGAGATTGGTCAGCGTGCGCTTCTTCAGTTCGGCGGCGTGTTCGGGCTTCGGCATGATGCGGTCGGGAAAGCCCGGCACGACTTCCGGCACGCGCTCGACCCACTCGGGCGGGTTCAGCCAGTTCTCGCGCAGCTCGTTGAGGCGGCGCGCAGCGGCGGCGATGTTCCCGGCGAGGATGTTGCCGGCCATGCACGGCGGCGACCCGGCCGGGTGCCGGGCGGTATCGCGCGGCGTCATGCCCTCGGGGAAGGGGAAGGTTTCGAAGGTGGTGGTCGGGGTGTAGCGCGGATCGTTGCCGACACCGAGGTAGGTGCACAGGCGCAGCGACCAGAGTTCGTGGAAGCGCGAGTGCAGGATGCCGAAGGTCGTGTCGTCGGCGCGGGCGATGACGGTGAGGTTCTTGTCGGCGACGATGGACGGAACAAGCCAGGCAAACACGCGATATTTGGCAACTTCGGGCGTGACGATGAAGCGCGGCAAGTTGGCAATGGCACGGCGCATGTTTGGGCGCGACCACTGAAAAAGCCACCACATTTCGTTGGTGCGCGCCTCGCGCTTGCCTACACGCGTTGGCTGCACATGCGTCTTGGCGTAAGTAAAGGGGGCTTCGTAGAGGCAGGCTTCGGCTTCCGTGGTGTCGGTGCCGTAGTCGATGATCCAGCAGTCACGGTTGCGGCGGGTGACGTCGAGGCCGTTGAACCACGGTCTGACGACCTCGCTGTTCGGCCGGCCATGCGGATTCGGCAGATTCAGCCATTGCCGCGCGAGGTCGCCGGGAATGTCGAATGGCCCGGTCTTCTGGATGCCGAGGTAGGCGGTGCCCGCATTTTCCGGCAGCGGCTTGGCCGCCGAGAGATTCAGCCCACTACCTGCCGTCAGATCGGCGTGAATGACGCTTGCCGCCTGCCCATCGAGCATCGCCGCCCACCCTTCGACAGGCTCAGGGCGAACGGTGTTGGCACCGAAGCAGACCAGTGACACGCGCACCGCCGCGCCATCATTCACCCAGTCTTCATCGCTCCACGCCTCAAAGATGCGCCCCGATTCGACGATGCGTTCGAGCACCTTGCGGTTGGCGCCACCACGAATGCTGTTGGTTGAGACCAGCCCGGCGGCGGTGCATTGCCCGGTCTCGATCTGCGCCCGCGCCTTTTCGAACCAGTAGGTCACAAAGTCGGCACCGCCGGGTACGCGGCCTGCGTAACGCTTACGCAATGTATCGGTGTAGTCGCTGCCGAGTTCGCCGCGCATGACCTTGTCGCCGAGGAAAGGCGGGTTGCCGACGATGGCGTCGCAGGCCGGCCAGTCGGCTTCGCTGCCGTCGGCATTGAGCAGCGCATCCCGGTGCTCGACATGGTCGAGGCGGGCGAGGATCGGGTTCCGCCGCACCGGGTAGCCGTGCGTGCGCATCCATTGCAGTTCACCGATCCAGATGGTGACGCGGGCGAGTTCGGCGGCGTATTCGTTGAGTTCGATGCCGAGCACGTTGGCCGGGCTGACTTCGATGCTGACCTGCCGCTGCAGGCCGAGCGCTTCGGCATCGAGGTTGGCCTTGTGCTCGAGATCCTTGAGCGCCTTGAGTGCGAGGTAGAGGAAGTTGCCGGAGCCGCAGGCGGCGTCGAGGACGCGGTAGTGCTTGAGCCGTTCGAGGTGGGCGACGAAGCGGGCCTGTGCCTGCTTGTACGGCTTGTCGCCGGCCTTTTTGCTCTTGGCCATGTCGGCGGCGATGTCGGTCTTCGCCGCTTCCCATTCGGCGCTGAGCGGGCGCACGATCACCGGGTCGATCAGGCGCATGATGGTGGCCGGGTCGGTGTAGTGGGCGCCGAGCTGGCTACGCTTCTTCGGGTCCAGCCCGCGCTCGAACAGGGTGCCGAAGATGGCGGGGTCGATGGCATTCCAGTCGAGCTTGCTGGCGGCGTGCAGGATGGCCGCTTCGTCGGTGGCTAGCGGCAGCGGGTCGATGACTTCGAAGAGGCCGCCGTTGAAATACGCGATGTCCTCCAGCGCGAAATCGCCGCCCTTCTGCATGACGGTGAAGAGTTCGCGCAGGCGGCTGTCGAGCTTCTGGCCGTCCTGCTTGCTCTTGTCGAGCAGGCGTTCGAAGAGGCCGCGCGGCAGTAGTTCGGCATCCTCGGCGAAGAGGCAGAACAGGCATTGGGTGAGAAAGTGGGCGACACGCTGCTCGCCCTCGGCGCCGGGATGGCGGGCGCGCAGGCGGCTGGCGAGGTCGGCGAAGGCACGGGCGGCTTCGTCGGTGATCTGGCGGTTGTCGCGGCTGGGGCGGAAGCGCTCGGGCGCTTCGAACAGCCATTGCAGCTTCTGCAGGTTTTCCGGCGTGCCGATGTCCTCGATGCGGATCGTATGCACTTCCGACGGGGCGCCGGTGAAGTGGGTGTGGATCTGGATCAGGTGGCGGTCGGAGACGACGAGCAGCGGCGGGTTGTCGAGCGCCAGCGCGTAGGTCATCAACTGCTTGAGGGCCTTGCCGAGGTCGGCGCCCGGCGCCTTGTATTCCCACGCGAAGCAGTGGCGCTTCCAGACATCGGCCCAGCCGTGGTTGCCGCCGGTGCGCTGGGTGCCGCGCTCGAAGCAGTAGTTCTCGGGGTCGGCGGGTTTCGGCTGGCCAAGCAGTTCGCACAGGTCGAGGAAGTGGGCCTGTGCGCCAGCGCGCTCGGAGAGGGCGTCGGCACTGCCGCCGGGTTGCCATCTGGCGATGAATTCGTGAGTAAGTCGGGCAATGAGTGAACTGCGGGTCACGGGCCTTGCCTGTCTGCTGTGATCAGAGCTGAACGGGATACTGCATTCTACATGCCGTCGCCATGAACGGTGATGAGGGGGCGGCCCTTACCCGGCCGGGGATGCCGCATCCTCACCCGCCGACAGCCATTTCAACAGCATGTCGTAGAGCGCATCGGGATCGATCGGCTTTGCCAGGTGATCGTTCATGCCCGCCGCCAGGCATTCAGCACGGTCTTCTGCGAAAGCGTTGGCGGTCGTCGCGACGATTGGAATCTTCGCGCAGCCGGGCAGCGCACGTATCGCACAAGTCGCTTCGACGCCGTTCAGTTTCGGCATCTGAATGTCCATCAGGATCAGGTCATAGCGCGTCCGCGTAGCGAACGTCACCGCAGCTTCACCATCCGGCGCGAAATCCGGCGCGATGCCGACATCCGCGATCAACAGGCCCAGCACTTCCCGATTGACGGGTTCATCTTCTGCGACCAGTATCCTGGCGCCGCCGAAACGGCTGCGCAACTGTTCTTCCGCAGGCTCGTCGTGGGTGCTGGCGGCGGCTGCCTGAACCTGATCGGCGATACGCAGCAGGGCGGTGAACCAGAAGGTGCTGCCTTGCCCCGGCTCGCTGAGCAGGCCGATCTGCCCGCCCATCATCTCGGCGAGGCGGCGGCTGATGGCCAGCCCGAGACCGGTGCCTCCGTAGCGTCGCGTCAGCGAGCTGTCGGCCTGTTCGAACGCCGAAAACAGTCGCCGCTGGTCGTGGGCATCGATGCCGATGCCACTGTCCTCAACCTCGAAGCGGAGCTGCAGTGTTTCCGCATCGTGCCTTTCTCCGCTGATGCGGACACGGACGAATCCGGCATCGGTGAACTTGATGGCGTTGCCGACCAGGTTGACGAGGATCTGGCTCAGCCGCAGCGGGTCGCCCATCAGTCGGCGATCGACGAGGTCGGGGGGGATCGTGATGCCGAAAGTCAGCCCTTTTTCCTGGCATTTCGTTTCGACGAGATTGATCAGGTTGTCGCGGATGTCGCCCAGCCTGAAACTGCTCGCGTTGAGCTGCAGGCGGCCGGCCTCGATCTTCGAGATGTCGAGAATGTCGTTGATGACGGCGAGGAGGTGGTCCGATGCACGCTTCACTTTCTCGAGCTTGTCGCGAACACCGTCATCCCGGGTCTGGCGGAGCGCGATCCCGGTGAGGCCGAGGATGGCGTTCATGGGTGTCCGCAGCTCATGGCTCATGTTGGCGAGGAAAGTGCTCTTCGCCTGGCTGGCGGCCTCTGCCTGATCCTTGGCGATGGAGAGTTCGCGGGTACGTTCCAGAATCCGCGCTTCGAGCGTCGCCTGGTGGCTCTCCAGTCTCTCGAGGGCGCGTTTCCGCTCGGTCACGTCGATTGCCGTGTAGACGAGATGGTCGACCGTGCCATCTACCCGGCGGATCGCGGTGACCGAAATATCGGCCCAGAGAGGTTCGCCGCTTGCCTTGTGCAGGCATTCCTCGATGCGATAGCTCTCCCTGGTACCGCCGAGCAGCTCGGCTCGCAGGCCGGACAACATCCCGGTGGTCGCAGGAGCATCCTCGCTTGCGGCGAACTGGCTGATGTTGGTACCGATCAGACTGTCTTCGGCCTGATCCAGCAATCTCCCGAAGCTGAGGTTGGCGTCGATGATGTCGCCCGGCGGATTCGTGATGGCGATCGCGGCGTTGCTGTGCTCGAAGATGCTCCTGAAGCGCGTTTCCTGCGCGCGTAGTTCGTGCGTCCTTTCGGCGACGCGCGCCTCGAGCTGTCGTTCCGAGTCCCGCAGGGCCGTAACGAGCGCATCTCCCGCTGCGATGGCTTCCGCCTGCGCGTGCTCCTTCTCGATCTGCAGGTAGTTGATACGGTCGGCCAGCGCGAAGGAGAGCATCAGCATTTCCAGCGCCGAGCCGATCAGCATGCCGTAGGTGGTGACGAAGTTGGTCGGTAGCCAGCCGAGGTTACGGAACGCCAGAACGGCGACACCGACCAGCAGCAAGGACCAGGCGATCAGGAACCAGCGGGCACCGCGGTTGCCGCTGCGCAGGCAGCGGATGGCGGTCATCACGGCGATGATGGAGAACACGGCACCCGCCAGCGAGATCATGATCGAGCCGGCGCGGTAGTCGAAGAGGATGACGACGCCGATGGAAAGCGCGAAGAAGGCGATCAGCGCTCTGATCCACGTGTCCAAGCGTGGGGCGTTGGTTCGGGTTGCGAGGAAGCTGCGTGTGAAGAGCGCGCCGAACAGCCCGGTCAGTCCGAAGCCGAGCGGAAAGGCGAGATGCCCCCACGTTGGCGACGCCGGCCACAGGAACTGGTTACCGAGGCCATTGACCGATAGTTGCCCGATGGCCATGCCGAGACCGAAAAGCACATAGAGGAGGAAACTTCTGTCCCGCACGGTGAGGAAGAGCAGGAAGTTGTACCCCATCAGCGCCATTATCATGCCGAAGTAAAGTGCCAGCGCGACGTAGGCGTTTCGCGCCGCCTGCGCGAAAGGCTCGGCCGCCCACAGGTGAAGAGGTACCGTCATGCTGCCTTGCGATGCGACACGGAGATAGACGAATCGCGGATCGCCCGCGGAGACCGTCAGCGGTACCACGAAATTCCGGTGGTCGATCGGGCGCTCGGCATAGGGGAGCCGGTCGCCCAGCATCCAGCGCCGGTCGGCGTCATGAATCTCGATACTGTCGAGGGTGGGATAGCTGATTTCGAGCAGCCAGTCGCGGCGCGCATCGGTGGCCGCATCGAGCCGGAAGCGCAGCCAGTAGACAGATTTCGTGTAGCCGAAATTGAGTGTTCCCGCCGTCCCCGCCGCCTTGAATCCTGCGCCGTTCTGCGAACGGACATCGTCAATGGCCAGCTCGCCCGTGGGGTCTTCGAGGATCTCCACGTGCCGGGCGAGATCGACGCTGGTCGTGCCCGGCAGAAGCAGGGGAGCGCCCGCCGCAAGTGGGCCGGTACCGAGGCACACAAGAAAGGCGAGCAGCAGCAGGAAGCGTTTCTGCGTCATTAGGCCCCGGACTAAGACATCATGTCGTCGGCCTATTGTAGTGATCTGAGGTCGCTGCCGCTATGACGGCGATAAATAAGTATCGGGCCGTGTTTTCGTCCAACTGTTTTCCCGATTGCGGCCCTCGCTTGCCGGAAGATCAGCCTTACCAGTTCGGCTCACGCTCGGGCGTCGCCGTAATTCTGTGGATGCTGAGGTCGGCACCTTCGTATTCCTCTTCCTGATCGAGGCGCAGGCCCACCGCGGCCTTCATCGTGCCATAGACAGCCGCGCCACCGATCAGCGCGACGGTGATCGCCATCGCAGTCATGATCAGCTGCGGCATGAAGGCGACGCCGCCGAGGCCGCCGAGCGCCTTCTGGCCGAAGATGCCGGCGGCGATGCCCCCCCAGGCGCCGCACAGGCCGTGCAGCGGCCAGACACCGAGCACGTCGTCGATCTTCCAGCGGTTCTGCGTCAGCGTGAACATCACCACGAACAGCGCGCCGGCAACGCCGCCAACGACCAGCGCCCCCATCGGATGCATCAGGTCGGAGCCGGCGCAGACGGCTACCAGCCCGGCGAGCGGGCCGTTATGCACGAAGCCGGGGTCGTTCTTGCCGAGCACCAGCGCGACCAGCGTGCCGCCGACCATCGCCATCAGCGAGTTGAGCGCGACGAGGCCGGAGATCTTGTCGAGCGTCTGCGCGCTCATGACGTTGAAGCCGAACCAGCCGACGGTGAGGATCCAGGCACCGAGCGCGAGGAAGGGGATCGATGACGGCGGGTGCGCCGAAATCTCGCCACTCTTGCGATAGCGGCCGTGGCGCGCGCCGAGCAACAGCACTGCCGGCAGCGCAATCCAACCGCCCATCGCATGCACGACGACGGAGCCGGCAAAGTCGTGGAACTCCTCGCCGAACGTGGCCTTCAGCCAGGCCTGGATGCCGAAGGCCTGGTTCCACGCGATGCCCTCGAAGAACGGGTAGACGAAGCCGACGATGAGGAAGGTGGCGGCGAGTTGCGGATTGAACTTGGCGCGCTCGGCGATACCGCCGGAGATGATCGCCGGGATGGCCGCGGCGAAGGTGAGCAGGAAGAAGAACTTGGTCAGCTCGAAACCGTTCTTCTCGGCCAGCACTTCCGCGCCGACGAAGAAACTGGTGCCGTAGGCGATGCCATAGCCGATGAAGAAATAGGCGATCGTCGATACCGCGAAGTCGGTGAGGATCTTCACCAGCGCGTTCACCTGGTTCTTCTTGCGCACGGTCCCCACTTCGAGGAAGGCGAAGCCGGCATGCATGGCCAGCACCATGATGGCGCCGAGCAGGATGAACAGGGTGTCGTTGGCAGTCTTGAGCGCGTCCATGGCTCCTCCGGAAAATTCGGTCGGAGCCATTTAGCAACTTCTACGCCAGTACGCTATCCATTAAAAATCAATCAGATGGCAATACGGCACAGCGAAAGCCGCACCATTGCCGTGCGGAAAAGGGGATGTGCGCACCATCGCGGTGCGAAATGCACCATGCCGGACCGTTCGCTTCACTTCGGTGCAGCCCCCGGCGGCAGGAGTACCCACATCTGCCCGGCCTGCTTCATGCGCCCGGCCTGTGCACCCGCCTCGGCGCCGAAGCCCCAGAAGAAATCGGCGCGTACGACGCCCTTGATCGCACCGCCGGTATCCTGTGCCATCAAGAGGCGACGCAGCGGCACTTCGCTGTTCGGCCGGGTCGTTGCCAGAAAGACCGGGGCGCCAAGCGGGATCGAACGCGGATCGACGGCGATCGTGCGCTCCGCCAGCAGCGGTACGCCGAGCGCACCCAGCGGGCCCTCTTCCGGCGACAGCCTCGGCGAGAGTTCACGGAAGAAGACATAGCTCGGGTTGCTGTTCAGCAACTCGTCGAGCTTCGCCGGATTTGCACGCGCCCAGGCCTGGATGCCCTGCATCGAGGCTTCGCTGGCAAGCAGCTCACCGCGCTCGATCAGCACGCGGCCGATCGACTGGTAGGGGTGCCCGTTCTGGTCGGCGTAACCGACGCGGACCATGTCGCCGGACGGCAGCTTGACGCGGCCGGAGCCCTGGATCTGCAGGAAGAAGAGCTCGATCGGATCATCCACCCAGAGCAGGACCGGCGGCGTTCCTTTGGCGTGATCGACGATGTCGGCACGCGAGTAGTAGGGCACAACCTTGTTGCCGACCAGGCGGCCGCGTACGCGCTTCCCCTTGAGCTCCGGAATGACATCGCCGAGTTCGATCGTCAGCAGGTCCTTCGGCACGCCGTGCAGCGGGAAACGCGCCTTCTCGCCGCGGGCACGTGCGCCGGCGAGCAGCGGCTCGTAGTAGCCGGTGACGAGCCCGTCGCGGTTGCCGTCGGGATTCACGGCAACATAAGGCTGGAACTGCGTCTCGAAGAAGCGGCGAATGCTTGCCGTGCTTGCTGCTCCGCTCTTCGCATCGACCGCCTTGGCCGCCTCGCAGGCCTGGCGCCAGGCCGGCCATTGCGGCTTGCCGGCAAGGCCGCGACAACTCTGCTGGAAGGCAGGCCAGGCGGCGGCAAGATCATCCTCGGTCCAGCCCGGCAGATCTTCCCAGCGCGCAGGCTGCAAGGGCTTCGCGGGCGACGGTGCCGGCACGGCCGGTTCGGCCCCCGGGCACTTCGGGCAAGGGGCACAGGTGGCCGACGGGCAGCCGGCATCACGCAATTGTGCGCAGGCGGAAAGAAGCAGCGGCAGCAGCAGAATGGCCGCGAGTTGGTATTTCTTCATTCGTTCGCTAGAGTTCGGGATTCCTGAAGCCTCGCATTCTACCGCCCCGCCATGACCGACTCCGCAAGTGAACTGTCTCGTTTTCTCGCCCGTGCCGAGCGACTGCTCGACCGCATCGACACCCTGTTGCCGGCCGGCCACTCCGTGCCCGACTGGAAGGCCGCCGTCGCCTTCCGCTGGCGCAAGGGCGCCAACGGCAGTGGCTGGCTGCAACCGGTCGTGCGGCCGCACCCGATCAGGCTCGCCGACCTGCACGACATCGACGACCAGAAAGCCCGCGCCGTCGCCAACACGCGCCAGTTCGTCGCCGGCCAGCCGGCCAACAACATGTTGCTCACCGGCACGCGCGGCTGCGGCAAGTCGTCGCTGGTCAAGGCGCTGCTCAACGAGTTCGCAAGGAAGGGGTTGCGCCTGATCGAGGTCGACAAAAGCGACCTGGTCGACCTGCCGGACATCGTCGACCTCGTCGCCGAGCGCCCTGAGCGCTTCATGATCTTCTGCGACGACCTCTCCTTCGAGGCCGGTGACGCCAGCTACAAGGCGCTGAAGGTGGTGCTCGACGGTTCGGTCGCAGCACCGCCGGACAACGTGCTGATCTACGCGACGTCGAATCGCCGCCACCTGATGCCGGAATACTTCGCCGAGAACCTGGAAGCGCACTCGGTCGGTGACGAGATCCACCCCGGCGAAGCAGTCGAGGAAAAGGTCTCGCTCTCCGAACGCTTCGGCCTGTGGATTTCGTTCTATCCGTTCACGCAGGACGAGTATCTCGACATCGTCGCGCACTGGTTGCAGCACTTCGGCGTCGCGGCGGACGATCTCGCCGGCGCCGAGCGCGATGCGCTGAACTGGGCGCTGCAGCGGGGGTCGCGCAGCGGCCGCGTGGCGTGGCAGTTCGCCAAGGACTGGGCCGGCAGCCGTTCGAAAAAGAAGCGCAAGTGAGCGGCCCGATCACGCTGGTGTCGGCGGCCGTGCTGCTGCGCGGCGCCAATGAATTCCTGCTCGCTCGCCGTCCTGAAGGCAAGGTCTACGCCGGCTGGTGGGAGTTTCCCGGCGGCAAGGTGGAAGCGGGTGAGACTTTCCATGACGCGCTGGTGCGCGAACTGCACGAGGAGATGGGAATAAGCATCACAGCGGCCACGCCATGGCTGACGCGCGAGTTCGTGTACCCGCACGCCACGGTGCGCATCCGCTTCTTCCGCGTCACGGCATGGGAGGGGGATATCCACCCGCACGAGCATGACGCGATTGCCTGGCTGCGCAGCGATGATTACGCGCAAGGGCGACCCACCGTCGAACCGATCCTGCCGGCCAACGGACCGATCCTCAAGGGTCTCTCGTTGCCGACGACGTGCGCACTGACGAACGCAGAGGAAAATGGCATCGAAGCCGAACTGGCGCGACTCGACGCGGCACTCGCGGGCGGGCTGCGCTTCGTGCAGATCCGCGACAAGCGGCTGCCGGCGGACGACCGGGCACTTTTTGCAGGCGAGGTGGTCGCCCGCGGCCACGCACACGGCGCCATCGTCGTCGTCAATGACGATGCCGCGCTTGCGTCACGCATCGGCGCCGATGGCCTGCACCTGCCAGCGGCGGCACTGGCCCAACTGGCGGCAAAACCTGATTTTGCGTGGGTCGGCGCCTCCTGCCATTCGCAGGAAGCCCTGGCGCACGCGGCAGCAATGGAACTCGACTATGCGCTCCTCGGCCCGGTGCTGCCAACGCCAACGCATCCCGAACACGGCGGCATCGGCTGGGACGCCTTTGCGGCAATGGTGGCGCAATCGCCGCTACCGGTGTTCGCCCTCGGGGGAATGAGGCCAGACCTGCTGCCGATCGCACAAGGGCATGGCGCGCATGGCATCGCGCTGATGCGCGGCTGGTCTGCGAATGCCGGCTAGTAGCTCCACCATTGCGCGAGATGCGATGACACCCAGGCGCGCGCCTCCGTCAGCGTCGGGAAGATACGCACCGGATGTCCGTTCTCATACAGCGGCGCCTGCAGGAGGGTGCCGATGGTCAATCCGGGCTCACGGGTCGCGACAAAGGGAGAGAGCACCTGCCGGTTGATCTGCGCGGCCCCGATCCGCAGGCACGCGAAGTACTCGATCGCCGCACGATCGATGGCATGGCCCTCGACATCCAGGAAATCGTTGATGATGTAGCGCAGGTCATCGAACCGGGGATCGCTCTGGATTTCCCGGGAGGCTGCCAGCAACTCATCGGCAGCGAGAAACCCGTGATGTCGCTTCACGACACCGCGCGCTTCCCAGAGGATCTCGTAGGGCATTTCGTTTCAGGTCGGCAGACTGGATGAATCCTGTGCATTTTACGCCCTTGCGGAATGAAGCGGGCGCTCGCGCCTCGCTCAGGTCTGGGGCAGACCGTCGTCTTCCGGCAGACCTTGCGTCTCCTGCACCGGTACCCGATACGACTCGTCAGCCCAACAGCCCAGGTCGATCAGCTTGCAGCGCTCCGAGCAGAACGGACGCCACTTGTTTTCGGTGCTCCAGACGGACTCGGTCCCGCACTGCGGGCAGCGCACCTTCGGTAACCGCTTGACCATTACAGGTTGCAGAAGGTCATGTCGAAGGCGACGTCGCGATCGCAGGGACGCGGGCGCAGGTCGCCGTCGGGAGAGGTGAAGCGGATGTTCAGCGCGTACTTGTTGGCGCTGATTTCAGGAATGTAGGGCTCGCCGAGCCGAAGGGAGACGCGCACCATCTGCGCCGCGCTGCCGCCCAGCATCATCTGGAAGGCGCCGGATTTTGCCGTCTGGTGTTCCGGACGACCGCTCGCGCGCAGCAGGCGCAGCACGATCGCCAACCCGTCGCGCAGTGGCAGCAGCGGCTTCAGCCATGCCGATACCGCGTCGCGCCGCCGCTCGGGATCCTGATGCAGCCAGTAGTGATAGGACGGCAGGTCGAATTCGCAGACGCCGCCGGGAATTGCGGCGCGGCTCTTGATCCCCATCAGCCAGTCGTTCTCGCGCAGGTACTGACCGATCTTGCCGGTCATGCCGAGCAGCGCCGCGGACGACTGTTCGATTTCATAGAGGGCGCCGGAGAGCGCCTCTTCGGAAATATCAGGGTTGTTGCGGAAGGCGAGCAGCGTCTGACGCTGGCGCTCGAGTTCCTGGATCAGGTCCATCTTGAGGTCGGCGCGACCGGCAACCTCAAGGATTTCGAACATCGTGACGAGGGCGACATGGTGTTCCTGCGCGCCATCATGGAGCAGAAAGTGGGCGGTCTTGTCGAACAGATCCTCCAGGCGCAGCAGCGTGCGGATGCGCTCGTTGAAGGGATATTCGTAGGTAATCACGCCAAGGTCCGAACCGGAAGCCGGAAAATGCTTGGATTCTGAACCATTTGCGTCGAAATCTCAACAGTTCGCCTTAACTTTGGTCAAGGCGGCGGCGAGGTAGACGTGATGCAGAGCATCGACCTGCCCCGAAAGCGCCGCCGGGGCCCCACTGTTGTCGATGACATCGTCCGCCACGGCCAGTCGTGCGGCACGCGTCGCCTGGGTGGCGATAATGGCGCGCACCTCGGACTCCGGCAGGGCGCTGCGGGCCATGACGCGCGCCACCTGCACCTCCGGGTCGCAATCGACGACGAGGATGCGGTCACAGCGCGCGCGGTAGCTGCCGGATTCGACCAGCAGCGGTACGGCCAGAATCACGTAAGGTGCCGTCGCTGCCGCGCAACGGCGATCGCTCTCGGCACGGATCAGCGGATGCAGGATCGCTTCGAGCGCCTGTTTCTCCAGCGGATCGGCAAAGACGCGGCGGCGCATCACGGCACGGTCGAGGCCGCCGTCGGCCCGCACGACCTCCTGGCCGAAGCGCGCCATCAGGGCCGGCATGGCGCCCCCGCCAGGAGCGGTCAGTTCGTGCGCGAGCGCATCGGTATCGACCAGTGCCGCGCCGCGTGCGACGAAGAGGTCGGCGACGGTGCTCTTGCCGCTGCCGATGCCCCCGGTCAGCCCGACGACGTACATCAATGGCGGCCGCAGCCGGCGCTCTTCACGTCCGGCAGCTGGGCGGCAACGGCGTCACGCGCGGCGTCGACCATCGGCTCCGGCCCGGTCACTTCGAACGACACCTGCTCGGGGCGCGTCGTTCCCCGGCGCGCCACCTTCGCACTCTTCACACCCTTTTCACGCAAGGACTCGAGCCGGTCGTTCGCCGCCTGCTCGCTGGAGAAGATGCCGAGCGAAATCGCCCAGCGGTTCGGCCCGGCGTCCTGGATCACGAAGAACTCCGGTGCACCGAGGCGCTTCAACTCCCCGGACTTCTTGTCTGCCTCGGCCTTGTTCGGCAGCGGCGGAATGAACACCCACCATGACCCCAACTCCGGCACGACATGGCGCTCGCGCCGCAGTCCGGCGAACTTGTCCGCGAGCAGGGCGTCCAGCTGGCCGGCATCGGCGCCGGCGAGCGCCGTCCACGCCAGACACTTCTCCACCGGCACGACCTTTTCGACCTTCCTTTCCGGCGCTTTCGGCGCCGGTGGCTCGTCGCGCGACAGGACGCGCAGCTTGTCCGCGTCCAGTTGCTGCTGCAGGCGGATGGCATCCGGATTCGCACGCTCGCCGAGATAGCCCTGCGTCCAGGCCAGGAAGACCAGGTTGGCCGCCACGAGAATGAAGACGAAAACGCGCATGGAGTCAAGAGTCCTCAGAATTTCGGCAGATGCTCGAGCGACGCGGCGATGGCCTCGGCCGGGTAGGCGTAGTCCTCCAGCTGGCCGGAAAAATAGCGGTCGTAGGCCGCCATGTCAAAGTGGCCATGGCCGGTCAGGTTGAACAGGATCACCTTCGGTTCGCCGGTCGCCTTGCACTTCAGCGCCTCATCGATGGCGGCGCGGATGGCGTGGCAGGATTCCGGCGCCGGCACGATGCCCTCGGCACGCGCAAACTGCACGCCGGCGTCGAAGGTGGCGAGCTGCGGCACGGCCACCGCCTCGATCTGCCGCTCGTGGTAGAGCTGCGAGACCAGCGCCGAATCGCCGTGGTAGCGCAGGCCACCGGCGTGGATGCCGGGCGGCATGAAGTCGTGGCCGAGCGTGTACATCTTCATCAGCGGCGTGTAGCCGGAGGCGTCGCCGAAGTCGTAGGCGTAGTGACCCCTGGTCAGCGTCGGGCACGAGGTCGGCTCGACGGCGACGCAGCGCAGGTGCTGCGCGCGCTTGTCGCCGGCCGCCTTGTCGGCGAGGAAGGGAAAGGCGATGCCGCCGAACGACGAACCGCCACCGCAGGGGCCGAGGATCACGTCCGGGTAGAGGCCGATCTTCTCGAACTGCTTCTTCGCTTCCAGCCCGATGATGGTCTGGTGCAGCAGTACATGGTTGAGCACCGAGCCGAGGCCGTAGGTGGTGTCGGCACGCGAGGCAGCCTCTTCCACGGCTTCCGAGATCGCGAGTCCGAGCGAGCCCTGGTTGTCCGGATCGAGCGCCAGCGCCTTGCGCCCGGCCTCGGTCATGTCGGTCGGGCTGGCGAAGACTTCCGCGCCCCAGGTCTGCATCAGCGAGCGGCGGAACGGCTTCTGCTGGTAGCTGACCTTGACCATGTAGATGCGCACCGCGATGCCGAACATCTGCCCGGCGAAGGCGAGCGACGAGCCCCACTGGCCGGCGCCGGTCTCGGTGGTCATGCGGCGGATGCCGGCGGCGTGGTTGTAGTAGGCCTGCGGCACCGCCGAGTTCGGCTTGTGCGAACCGGCCGGCGAGACGCCTTCGTTCTTGTAGAAGATCTTCGCCGGCGTACCCAATGCCTGCTCGAGGCGCAGCGCACGGCACAGCGGCGCCGGCCGCCACAGGGCGTAGATCTGCCGAACTTCCTCGGGAATCTCGATCCAGCGCTGAGCCGACATCTCCTGCTCGAGGATGTTCATCGGGAAGATCTCGGCCATCTTCTCCGGCGGCACCGGCTGGCCGTCGGGCCCGAGCGGCGGCGCCGGCGGATTGGCGAGATCGGCGACGACGTTGTACCAGTGGGTCGGAATTTCGCTCTGATCGAGCAGAATGCGCGTGGTTTCCATGGTCTCCCGGAGCTTGTTTTTATCCGCGCGCAGTATATCAGCCGCGTTCACCGGGCTCGCCGCGCGCGATCTCCCGTCGGACCACGCGCTGCGGCGCGAAGGCCGCCAGCAGGTGCTCGCAGGCCGCGCGCGCAGCGGCGCTGTTGTCCTGGCTGAAGTTGCAGACGTAGAGGTCGAGCGTCACCGCGCGCAGTTCCGGCCACGTGTGCACGGCGAGATGCGATTCGGCAAGGATCACCGCACCGGTCGCCCCGGCCGGCGCATCGGCGCTGCCGAACTGGTGGAAGACCTGGCCGACCGGCGTCAGTCCGGGTACTGCACAGACCTTCAGGCACAGCGCACGCAGCGCGTCGGCATCGGCGAGCAGCACCGGTGCACAGCGGCATTCGTACAGCTCGGCGATGAAGTGAAGTCCGCGCATGAGGGGAAATGTGGTGTCGTCAGACGAGCGAAGAGTTGAATCGTACCCCGAGTCGGCGCAGGGTGCGCTCGGCAGCGAGCACGCCGCGATACTGCGCTTCCTCGAAGATCGAAAAGCCGCTGACGTCGGCATGGGCGAAACGCAGGCGCGGCGCATCGGCCGCGAACACCTCGCGCGCGCCGCCCCAGACGAAACCGACCGTCGGTCGCGCCATGGCGTGACCGAGGCGAACGATGTCGGCGGCCACGGTCAGCGAACGCAAGTCGCCATGGGCGCGCCCCAGGTCGGCAAATACCTCGTCCAGCCACGATTCGCGCGAACGGTTCAGGAGGGCCTCGCGGCCGACGGCCGGCGGCACATCCGCGAGAGCGCGGTAGTAGGTGAGCACGGCGCCGGCATCGGCCAGACGCATCTGCTGGTGCGTGGAGACGACATAACCGAGCCCGGGACTGCCGTAGAGCACGTTGTCCCAGGCAAGCGAAGCCCCCGCACCGGCGGACGGCAGGCGGGATACGGCCAGGTTGGCGACCAGCCAGGGCGCGTGGCTGTATTGGCGGGCCGCGGCCGCCAGCCGGGGCTCGCCGACGAAGACGCGCGGCACGAGAAAGAGCGGCGCCGCCCAGATCAGCTGTGCCGCCTCGTAGCGCACGCTGCGCCCTTCGCCCGGGAAGAAGACGTCGACCCGGACCGACGACCGGGTCGGTTCGACGCGATAGGCCAGCGCGTTGTTCACGATGCGCCCTGCCGCCCGCGACGTGATGCCGCGCGCGAGCCCGCGTGCCAGCCAGGCATTGCCGTCCGGCGCGGTGAGCACGGTGTCGTGCTCGGCGTTGGCGGCCTCGCCGCTGCGACAGGCGAAATAGTGGATGCCCGCCCAGGCCGAGGTTTCCGAACTCGCGGTACCGTAGTCGTCGCGGCAGGCGTAATCGACATACCAGTGCAGCGGAGCCGAATCGAGCTTCTGTGCCAGCAGCCAGTCGCGCATGCTGACGCGGTCGAGCGCCAGCAGTTCGGGTGAGCGTCGCGAGAGCGCCATCGGCACCGTGAAGGCGCGGCGTTCCCGGAACGCGGCCATCCGTTCGTTGAACTGCGCGTACTGCGCACGATCGTCGGCCGTGGCACCGATCTGCGGCCACAGCCCCTCCTGCCACAGGCCATTGCGATAGAGGCGTTCCTGCGGTGCGGCGCAAAGGTAGCGCTCGTCGTAGGTCGGCTTTGGGGCACGCGAATCACCCTGCAGGACGCCCAGCTCGGCGAGCAGCTCGCGCACGGCGACGGCTTCTACGCCGGGCAGGGGCAGGTAATGCGCCGCCAGCGGGCAGGCGCCGGCGACCGTGCTCAGGCCGCGCGAATTGCCGCCAGTCTCGCCCGACATCTCCAGCAGCTGGAAATCCGAGAACCCCGATCGGGCAAGCTTCCACCCGGCGGCGAGGCCGCCGATGCCACCGCCGACGATCAGCACCGGGATCCGCCGCGTCTCGCTCGGCGCGGGGAAGCCTTCGGCGCCGTCCGCGCGCAGGCGGTGGCCAAGTTCCGGGGCATCCCCGAGCAGGCGACCCGGCGGCAGGGACGGCGGAAGCGCGGGCGAGCAGCCCTGCAGCAGCGGCGCGCCGGTCATCGCGCCGACTGCGCTCATCGATCCGAGTGCGCCAAGGAACCTGCGCCGTCTCATCAGCGGATGACGTGACGCCACTCGCGCTCGAAGTAGCGCACGAGGACCTGGTTATTGAGCTGGTTGACCTCGGCCGGCACACGCGCCATGTCCTTGGGGAACTCGAACAGAGCCGGCGTCATGGCGGGGGCAAGGAAGCGCGTCTCGACCGGATAGGCCGGCGGCGGCGCGTAGGCGCGACGGCCGACGAGCACGTAGCCCCACTCGCCGAAGGACGGCACCAGCGCGTGGTAGGGCGTGGCGCGGAGGCCCGTGCTCTCGATGGTCGTGACGACGCACCAGAACGACTGGCGGGCATAAAGCGGCGAGGTCGACTGCACGACCGCCAGTCCGGTCTCGGAGAGATGCTTGTCGAGCAGACGATAGAAGGCAGCGCTGTAGAGCTTGCCGATCGCGAAGTTCGACGGATCGGGAAAATCGATGACGATGAAATCGAAGCGCTCGCGATTCTCTTCCAGCCAGACCAGTGCATCGGCATTGACCACCGTCACCTTCGGCGACGAGAGGGCACGCTCGTTGAGCGCCGTGAGCGCAGGCGCGGTCGAGAAGAGACGCGTCATCGCCGGATCGAGATCGACCAGCGTCACCGACTCGACCTGCGGATACCTGAGGATTTCACGCACGGCCAGCCCGTCACCGCCGCCGAGCACGAGCACGCGCTTCGCCCCCGGCAGCGTCGCCAGCCCGGGATGCACGAGCGCCTCGTGGTAGCGGTATTCGTCGCGCGAGCTGAACTGCAGGTTGTTGTTGAGGTGCAGGCGCAGGTCGTCCTTCCAGCGCGTGACGACGATGCGCTGATAGGGCGAGGACTCGGCGTGCACGACCTCGTCGGCGTAGAGGTGTCGCTCCGCGATCGAGGTCAGTTCACCGGCCCCGGCAAAGGCTGCTGCCAAGACAACAAAGGCGGTGACGCCTTGCCCGCGCAACCAGGCGATCGCCGGCAGCTGCGCACGGAACAGCCACAGCGCCCAGAGCGCGACGGCGACATTGAGCAGGCCGAAGAGCAGCGCGCTGCGCACCAGCCCGAGATGCGGCACGAGCAGCACCGGGAAGAGGATCGAGACCGCCAGCGCACCGAGGTAGTCGAAGGTCAGCACCTGCGAGACGAGATCCTTGAAAGCGACGTCGCGCTTGAGGATGCGCATGATGAGCGGGATCTCCAGGCCGACCAGCATGCCGATCAGGAAGACGATCAGGTAGAGCGCCAGCTTGAACGGCTCGGGCGCCCAGACGAACATGAAGTAGAGCAGCGCTGCGGAGAAGCCGCCGAGCACGCCGATGATGATCTCGATGCGCACGAAGCGGCCGACGAGGTCGCGCACCACGTATTTCGACAGCCAGGAACCGACGCCCATCGCGAACAGGTAGGTGCCGATGACGGTCGAAAACTGCGTCACCGAGTCGCCGAGCACATAGCTCGCGAGCGCACCGGCGATCAGCTCGTAGGCAAGGCCGCAGGAGGCGACAACGAAGACGGAGGCGAGCAGCGCCTGTTGCATGGTGAGCCGCCGACCTTACTTGTGGTAGGCGCGACCGCTCCCGCTGCTGCGCAACTGCTGCCCCTGGTTACCCCCTTCGTTGTCGAAGAGGTTCCAGCCGGCGTATTGCGCCCACGAGAAGAACGATATCGCCATCAGCGCGGCGGCGAGGTTGAAGCGGACCATCAGTCGTCTCCTCCGCCGTCGCTGTCCCCGTCATCGCTATCGACCGGCGCATAGAGCGCGCTCTCGCTCCAGCGCCGGGTCTCGAAGGCGGCGCGCCGGCTGCGCGAGAAAAGGGGGAAGGCCGCCAGGAAGATGAGCACGAGCACGAAATTGGACCAGCCGGGGGCATTCTTCTCGATCTCGATGTTGTCGACCACCGAGCGCATGCGGTCGGTACCGAGTTCGTAGTCGATGTCGAGGAAATAGGTACCGGGCGGCACGTTTTTGAAGACGATCTCGTCGCCCTTCGAGCCTTCCGACCAGCTCTCGCCGCCGTCGACGCCGCTGTAGTGCGCGATTTCCTGCATGCCGAGCCAGGCCTTGCCCGTTCCCTTGTCGACCAGCGTCGTCGACAGCGACAGCCAGTTGTTGTCGATGTCCGTCCTATGGCGCACCGTGAGCGTGCGCGCCGTGCCCTTGAGCACGAACTCCGGCGACAGTACCGACGACTCGCCGGCGCTGGGCGAGGCGACGAACTTGTGCTTGAGCAGGGTGCTCGCCAGCACGAAGACG
>WBZP01000542.1_pt1 | contig 50857 bp, 51 predicted proteins | sample 5204301 | NCBI WGS metagenome assembly WBZP01 (sample SAMN12412401, study PRJNA552823) | activated sludge metagenome | isolation source: activated sludge from nitrification reactor of wastewater treatment plant... | place: USA: Pennsylvania | collected 2017
CGACGGCGCGCTCGTTGATCTCGTCCAGCACCGCGTCGGCGGCCTCACGGTCCAGCGTGAAGTCACCGTCGGTGAGCTTGCGCTCCGACCAGGTGTCTGGGACCTGTTTGATCAGGACCACGATGTTTGTCATGACTCTGTTTCGTCCTCCTCGACGGCCCCGCGCGGCGCGAACCGACACAGGGTGCTTGGCCATTTTTGGGATCCCCCGGCAATGTTACTAGTCAGTAACTTATGGGGGTTCGCCCGTACACCATAACCGGTCGTCCTGCATGTTCAGCCCACCCATACCTGCCACGGGTTAGCCTGCCTTCCAATGAGCGCATTCGTTACCGACGGTCCCGCCGACGGCAGGCCCGCCCCCGGCGGTCCCTCCGAGCGGGTTTCTGTGGCTTCTGAGCTGCCGTTGACCGGCGAGCGGACCGTTCCGGGCCTGGACATCGAGAACTACTGGTTCCGCCGGCATGAGGTGGTCTACCAGCGCCTGGCCGGCCGCTGCACCGGGCGTGACGTGCTGGAAGCGGGATTCGGCGAGGGCTACGGGGCCGACCTGCTGGCCGGCGTCGCACGCCGGGTGACCGGCGTGGACTACGACGAATCGGCCGTCGCGCACGTTCGGGCCCGGTACCCGCGCGTGGACGCGCTGCAGGGAAACCTGGCGGCGTTGCCACTGCCCGACGCTTCGGTGGACGTCGTGGTGAACTTCCAGGTCGTCGAACACCTGTGGGATCAGTCACAGTTCGTCGCCGAATGCCGGCGGGTCTTGCGCCCCGGCGGGCTGCTGCTGATGTCGACGCCGAACCGGATCACGTTCACCCCCGGCAGCGACACCCCGGTCAACCCGTTCCACACCCGCGAACTCAACGCCACGGAGCTGACCGAGCTGCTGGTCGACGGGGGCTTCGTGGTGGAGGGCATGTTCGGGGTTTTTCACGGGCCGGCGCTGCGCGCGCTGGACGCCAAACACGGCGGGTCGATCATCGACGCACAGATCGCCCTCGCGCTGGCCGACGCACCCTGGCCGGACGATCTGCTGGCCGACGTCGCCGCCGTGCGCACCGAGGACTTCGAGCTGCTCGAAGACGGGCGCGACAACTGCGACATCAATGACAGCCTCGACCTCGTCGCGATCGCGGTGCGCCCGTGACCACACCCACCCCGGGCATGTTCAGCCTGGTCCTGCACACCCACCTGCCGTGGCTGGCACATCACGGCCGCTGGCCGGTCGGCGAGGAATGGCTCTACCAGTCGTGGTCGGCGGCCTACCTGCCGCTGATGAAGGTGCTGCGCACCCTGGCCGCCGAGGACCGCCGCGGGCTGCTCACCCTGGGTATGACGCCGGTGGTGACGGCCCAGCTCGACGACCCCTACTGCCTCGACGGCATGCACCATTGGCTGGCGAACTGGGAACTGCGCGCCCAGGAGGCCACCACGCTTCAGGAAGAGTCGTTGCGCGCCTTCGGAATTCGTGAGCAGGCCGAAGCCGCGCAGGCGCTCGGGGATTTCGAGACACTGTGGCGTCACGGAGCCAGTCCGCTGCTGCGCGAACTCATCTCGGCGGGCACGGTCGAGCTGCTCGGCGGTCCGCTCGCCCATCCGTTCCAGCCCCTGCTGAATCCCCGGCTGCGCGAGTTCGCGTTGCGCGAAGGCCTGGCCGACGCCCGGCAGCGCTTCGCCCACACCCCCGTCGGCATTTGGGCGCCGGAATGCGCGTACGCCCCCGGCATGGAGGTCGGCTACGCCCAGGCCGGCGTCGGGCACTTCATGGTCGACGGGCCCTCACTGCACGGCGACACCGCGCTGGGCCGGCCCGTCGGCACCGGCCCCGACGCCGGAAAGGTGATCGCCTTCGGCCGCGACCTGCAGGTCAGTTACCGGGTGTGGTCACCGAAGTCCGGTTACCCCGGGCATGCGGCCTACCGCGACTTCCACACCTACGACCACACCACTGGGCTCAAGCCGGCGCGGGTCACCGGGCGCAACGTCCACTCCGACGAGAAGGCGCCGTACGACCCGGCCCGCGCCGACGCCGCCGTCGACGTGCACGTCGCCGACTTCGTCGAGATGGTCCGGCGCCGGCTGGTATCGGAGTCCGAACGCATCGGCCGGCCGGCGCACGTGGTGGCCGCGTTCGACACCGAGCTGTTCGGGCACTGGTGGTACGAGGGTCCGGTGTGGCTGGAACGGGTGTTGCGCGCCCTGCCCGCCGCCGGTGTCGAGGTGGGCACACTGGCCGACGCGGCTGCCCGCGGGTTCGTCGGTGCACCGGTCGAATTGCCCCCCAGCTCTTGGGGTTCCGGCAAGGACTGGCAGGTCTGGTCCGGTCCGCAGGTAGCCGATCTGGTGCAGTTGAACACCGAGGTCGTCGACACCGCGCTGACATGTGTCGACAAGGCGCTCGAGCAGGCCCCGCCCGGCCCGGGCACCCGGAACTTCGTCGCCGATCAGATCCTGCGGGAGACGCTGCTGACGGTGTCGAGCGACTGGCCGTTCATGGTCAGCAAGGACTCCGCGGCCGACTATGCCCGCTACCGGGCCCATCTGCACGCGCACGCCACCCGGGAGATCGCCGACGCCTACGCCTCCGGCCGGCAGGACGCGGCGGCCCGGCTGGCCGAGGGCTGGAACCGCGCCGACGGGCTGTTCGGCGCCCTGGACGCCCGGAGACTCCCTCGGTGACTCCTATCCTGACGCTTCTCCGCGAGAGTGCGCGCCGGTACGCGACACGCCGCTCGGGGCCGTCCCTGTGCGCACCGTCGGCGGGGGTGCCGCGCGGATGAAGATCCTGATGGTGTCGTGGGAGTACCCGCCGGTGGTGATCGGCGGCCTCGGCCGGCACGTGCACCACCTGGCCACCGAACTCGTCGCCGGCGGCCATGAGGTGGTGGTGCTGTCCCGGCGGCCCACCGGCACCGACCCGAGCACCCATCCGACCGTCGACGAAGTCAGCGAGGGCGTGCGCGTCGTGGCCGCGGCGCAGGATCCGCACGAGTTCACCTTCGGCGACGACATGATGGCCTGGACGCTGGCGATGGGCCACGCGATGACGCGCACCGGCTTGTCGATCAGGGACTGGCGGCCCGACGCGGTGCACGCACACGACTGGCTGGTCGCCCATCCGGCCATCGCCCTGGCCGAATTCTTCGATGTGCCACTGGTTTCCACGATTCACGCGACCGAGGCCGGCCGACACTCCGGCTGGGTGTCCGGTACGGTCAGCCGGCAGGTGCACGCGCTGGAGTCCTGGCTAGCGCACGAATCCGACTCGCTGATCGCCTGCTCGGCGTCGATGCGCGAGGAGATCACCGCGCTGTTCGGCCCCGGCCTGGCCGAGATCACCGTCATCCCCAACGGGATCGACACCCACGGTTGGCCTTTCGCGATGCGCCGCGAACATGACGGTCCGGCCGAGCTGCTCTACTTCGGCCGCCTCGAATACGAGAAGGGTGTGCACGACGCGATCGCGGCGCTGCCCCGGATCCGGCGCACCCACCCCGGAACCACCCTGACCGTCGCCGGCGACGGCACCCAGCTGGACTTCCTGGTCGAGCAGGCACGCAAGCACAAGGTGCTCAAGGCCGTGAATTTCATTGGCCGCGCTGATCATTCACAGTTGCTAGAACATCTGCACCGCTGTGATGCCGCCGTGCTGCCGTCGCACTACGAGCCGTTCGGCATCGTGGCGCTCGAAGCCGCCGCCGCCGGCATCCCGTTGGTCACCTCGACGGTCGGTGGGCTCGGCGAGGCCGTTATCGACGGCGTCACCGGAACCTCGTTCCCGCCGCGGAACCTGACCGCCCTGGCGATCGCGGTGCGCACCGTGCTCGACGACCCGGCCGGTGCACAGGCCCGCGCGCTGGCCGCGCGCGACCGGCTCACGTCCGACTTCTCCTGGATGACGGTCGCCGATCACACCGCGCAGGTGTATCTGGCCGCCAAACGTGCTGAGCGCCAACCACAGCCGCGCCGGCTCATCGTGGAACACCCGCTGCCCGACTACGGCTGATGCGCCGCGCGGTCTGCGCGAGCGTGCGAGTTTGTCCGCAACTCCCGGCGTGGCGCCGTACCGACATGCACGCTCGCGGGATCAGCCGGCGGCCTTCTTGCGTTCGATGTCGGCCAGCGCCGCGGCCAGTTCGGCGCGCTGGGCGGCGGTGGTCTCCCAGTCGAGTTTGCGGTTGCGCACCACCTTGGCCGGCGCGCCGACCGCAATCGAATAGTCCTCGATCTCCCCTTTGACGACGGCATGGGCGCCGAGCACGCACCCGCGCCCGATGATCGTGCCGCGCAGGATTGTCACCTTGGCGGCGATCCAGGTGTCCGGGCCGATGCGCACCGGGCTCTTGACGATCCCCTGGTCCTTTATCGGCAGTTCGATGCTGTCCATCTTGTGGTCGAAGTCGCACACGTAGCACCAGTCGGCCATCAGCGCAGAATCCCCGAGTTCGATGTCGAGATAGGTGTTGATGACGTTGTCGCGGCCCAGCACCACCTTGTCGCCGATCCGCAGCGACCCCTCATGGCAGCGGATGGTGTTCTTGTCGCCGATGTGCACCCAGCGGCCGATCTCCATCTGCGACAGCTCGGGGGTCGCCTGGATCTCCACACCTTTGCCCAGGAACACCATGCCGCGGGTGATGATGTGCGGATTGGCCAGCTTGAACTTCAGCAGCCGCCAGTACCGGACCAGGTACCACGGCGTATACGCCTTGTTGGCCAGCACCCATTTCAGCGAGTCAACGGTCAGGAAGTTGGCCTGACGTGGGTCTTTGAGTCGTGATCCGCGCCAGCGTTTGTGCAGCGGCGCGCCCCACATGGTCGTCATGGGCGCAAAGCCTACGCGAGCCCACAGCGGCGACGGGTTACCCTCGTGGCGACCTCGCTACAACCCGGACCGGGAGGGACGACACTGGTGCTTCGGCGACTCGCCGCGCTGGCCCGCGTCCCCTTGGCAACCGTGCTCGTCGGCGCAACCGCGCTGGGCGCCGGCGGCTGCCGCGGCACCGACTCGTGGGTCGACGCCGCCCCGGCGGCCGGTTGGCCGGCGCAGTATGCCGATGCGGCCAACAGCAGCTACACCACCACCGCCGGGGCGCGCGAGCTGAAACTGGACTGGACACGCTCGGTCAAAGGTGACCTGGGCGCCGCCATGGCGCTCGGCTCCGGCGGTTATCTGGCGGCCAACGCGCAGACCGCCGGCGGTTGCTCACTGATGGTGTGGGAGAACGACAATCACGGCCGGCAGCGGTGGTGTACCCGACTGATCCAGGGCGGCGGCTTCGCCGGGGCGCTCTTCGACGGGTTCGACAATCTGTACGTCGGTCAGCCCGGCCTGATCATGTCCTATCCGCCGACCCAGTGGATCCGGTGGCGCGCCCAGGTCATCGGGATGCCGTTGACCCCGCGCCTGCTCGGCGACAACCGTCTGCTGGTGGTCACCCACCTCGGTCAGGTGCTGGTGTTCGACGCGCACCGCGGTGTGGTCGCCGGGAACCCGATCGACCTAGTGGGCAACATCGACCCCACGGATTCGGCCCGCGGCCTGGCCGACTGCGCGCACAACGGCCCGGAGTGCCCGGTGGCGGCGGCACCGGCATACTCCCCGGCCACCGGGACGATCGTCGTCGCGGTCTGGCAACCCGGCGAACCGCGCTCGACGCTGACCGCGCTGCGCTACCAGCCCGCCGGGACGCCGATGCTGAGCCGGGCGTGGACCACCGACGCGGTCGCCGGCGGCGCGATCGCCGCCCCGGTACTCTCGCCCGACGGCAACACGGTGTACGTCAACGGCCGCGACCGGGCGCTGTGGGCGCTGAACGCCGCCGATGGCAGCGTGAAATGGTCTGTGCCACTGGGCTTTCTGGCGCAGACACCACCCACCGTCGCGCCGGACGGACTGATCCTGTCCGGCGGTGGCCCGGATACCGTACTGACGGCGGTCCGCGACGACGGCGAACACGCCGCGGTGGTATGGCGGCGCGGCGACGTCCGACCGCTTACCACCGCGGCACAGGCCGGCCACGACATCGCCTACACGGTGGTCGAGGGCGGCGGTGGGACGCACCTGGCCCTGCTGGCCTTCGGCACCGGCGACGGCCGGACCGTCAACAGTTATCCGCTGCCGGAGGCCACCGGTTTCCCCGTCGGGGTTTCGGTCGGGCCGGATCGCCGCGTGGTGGTCGGCACCAGCGACGGGCAGGTCTACGGATTCGCCGCGGCGGGCTGACTCACCAGATGTCGTCTTCGGGCCCGATGGCCCGCTCGTCGAGGCTGGGCGCCGCGGTCTCGATGTAGCGTGCCTGGTTTCCGCCGGCGCGGCGTGCCGCGGTCATCTCGACCTGGGCGAGGGCGATCAGCGCATCGATGGTGTCCTCGGGCGGCAGTTCGGCCAGCGCGCGCAACGGGGTGCACACCACGCCCATGCTGGCGGTCAAACGCGGCGGGGTGGTCGCGATGGCTTGGCGTACCCGCTCGACCAGCGGGGTGGCATCGGCGGACGCGAACGTGTCCGAGATGAGGAACTCGGCCAGGCCGCTGCGCGCGACGACCGCATCACCGCGGGTGGTTTCGCGCAGCGTCTGTGCCACCGCAACGCACGCCCGCTCGCTCGCGGCGGCCCCTTTGGTGTCATTCAGCAGCATGAAATTGTCGAGGTCGATCAGCACGATGGTCAGATAGCGGTCGTCGAGACGTCCACGGACCGAGAACAACTCGGCGGTGCGCCGGTAGAACGATTTCCGGTTGAGCAGGCCCGTCAAGTGGTCGATGTCGCTGTTGGATTCATCGACGTCGAGCAGTCGCATCAGGACCAGGCCCGCGAACGGCACCAGAATGAAGGTCACCCACACCCCGAGGGCCGCGCACGCCGCCAGAATGGGATCGCCGGCGAGCGCCACCCGCAGGGCCAGGGTGACGGTCGTCGCGCAGGCCACCACCGCGTTGAAAGTCAGCAAGCGGGCGCTGTGGAAGAACGCGGTGTAACCGGCCAGCCCCGCGAACGCGCTGCAGCCCAGCAAACCGGCGACGGGCTGCGTCTGGACCAGGCAGAAAACCGCGATGCAGAGCGAGCACAGCATCACATAGATCATGGACCGCGTCTTGGAGGGCCATCGGCCGCGCAGCCACATCCCGGTTTGCTCCAGGCTGACCACCGTCACCAGCAGAGTGAGGGCGATACCGGTGCGCCCGTGCGGGCCGGACGGGCTGGCGATCATGACGACGGGGGCCAGCCCGAATCCCACCGTCACCAGCGCCATCACCCGGCAGGCGTGGACCCGGATCGAACGCGCGGTGAGCAGCGCCGTCAGCCAGTAGTAGTGGTCGGAACGCCGCCACCAGTGCAGCGCTGCTTCCATCAGTTCTTCCCGCCCACACCCATCAACCACACCCCTGCCTTCAGCTAACGGTCAAATGTTACCGATACCGCCGCACATCCAGCATAGATCCATGCACATGGCCTGAATCGGTAGAGGTGCGAACGTCCGTAGCAATCTACGATCCGTTCGCCGCAGCCACCTCAGCGCGACGCCCGGCAAACAAACGCGACGGCCCGGGCGGTCGCCCCGGCTCCGACGCGCGTGATCACCACCGAAAGCGCCTGCGTCCCCTTTAACCGAAGCCGTCGGCGCAATCCGTCGGGGTCGACGTCCAGGCCGCGCACCAGGATCTCGCAGCTACCGCAATCATTTGCCGTCAACGCCCGGCGTAGCCGATTCTCCGAGTAGGTCAATTCCTCGATCACCTCGAATCCGCGGACGCCGGCCGGCACGTGGTCACCGGACAGATAGGCGATGTGCGGATCGAGCTGCCACAGCCCGTGCCGCGTCGCGTACTGACACACCAGACCGGCGCGCACCACCGCCCCATCGGGGTCGACGATCCAGCGCCCGGCCGGCGCGACCATCCGCGCGGCGGGATCGGCGTCGGTGATCTCCTCGGCCCGGTCCAGAACCACCGCGCGCCGCGTGATCCCCGGCTCGGTCAGCCCGGGCGACCACAGGCAGGCCTCCCGTACCGAGCCACCCCATGAGACCACCTCCACCTCACCGTCGTACCCCAGCTTCGGAAGAACACCGAAATCGATTCCCGGAGCGCACTTCACGACGAGATCGCGGCCCCGGTAGACCTCGGCCAATCGGTCCAGGGCCGGGGTGTAATCGCGCGGATCGAAACGGCGGCGCCCACCGGACCGGCGGGCCGGGTCGGCCACGACGACCGTGTCGCGGCTGACCGGGAGCAGTGCATCGGCGCGGCACAGCATGACTTCTCCGAAGCGTTCGCCCAGGTTGTGCCGGGCCATCGCCAGCCGGACCGGGTCGCGGTCGCTGCCCATGAGCACCGCGGTGGTCGCGCGCAGCGCCGCCAGCTCGCTGCCGATCGAACAGGTGACGTCGTGCACGGCGCGCCCGGCCAGCCGCGCGGCCCGGTGGGCGGCCACCGGCGCCGCTGTGGCCTGCTGCAGGGCCTCGTCGGTGAACAACCATCCCCCGGTGCCGGGGAGTTTCACGTCGGCTCGACGGCGCAGCAGCGTCGTCTCGATCAGGATCGGGGTGCGGTCCCCGAACCGGGCCCGCACCGCGGCCACGTCGGCGACGCGGCCGGTCAGCGGCATCCGCTCGACCTCGGCGAGCGCCGCGCAGCCCTGCTCGGACGTCAGGTAGGCGACGTCGCCCAGGGTGAAGTTCAGGGTCCGGGGGGGGCGAACGAAGTGGACTGGGGTTTGACCCCGGTGATCATCAAGTTGTAGAACCAGCCCTTCGGCACCACCCGACGCCACACGTTGGCGTCGACCCAGCTCAGGGCGGTCCAACTGCCGAAGGCGAACTTGGCCCAGCCCCAGCCGAGCTTGCCGGGCGGGACGGTGGATTCGAAGGTCCGCACCGGCCAGCCCAGCATCGCCGCGGTGAATTCCTCGCTGGCGGTCTTGATGTCGACGGCGCCGGCGGACCGTGCCATCCGCTCGAGGTCGGCGGGATCGAAGGTGTGCAGGTCCACGATCCACTCCAGTGCGGCGGCCCGGGAGTTCTCGTCGAGTTCGGACTGCGGCCGGCGCCAACTGCCCAGCCCGGGCAGCTTCATCGCCGCGACGGTCGACTTCCAGGTCAGATCCGCCAGCCGGCGGGCGTAGGCGTTGCCCACCGTGGTCGGCTCACCGGCGAAGACGAACCGGCCACCGGGCTTGAGCACCCGCACGACCTCTCGCAGCGACAGCTCGACATCGGGGATGTGGTGCAGCACCGCGTGCCCGACGACGAGGTCGAAAGTGTTGTCCTCGTAGGGAATTCCCTCGGCGTCGGCGACCCGGCCGTCGATGTCGAGCCCGAGGTTCTGACCGTTGCGGGTGGCGACCTTGACCATGCCGGGCGACAGGTCGGTCACCGATCCGCGCCGGGCGACCCCAGCCTGGACGAGGTTGAGCAGGAAGAAGCCGGTGCCGCAGCCCAGTTCCAGTGCCCGGTCGTAGGGCAGTTCCCGTTGGACGTCCTGCGGCACGATCGCGTCGAAACGGCCGCGTGCGTAGTCGACGCAGCGCTGGTCGTAGGAGATCGACCACTTGTCGTCGTAGCTCTCGGCCTCCCAGTCGTGGTACAGGACCTGAGCGAGCTTGGTGTCATGCCGGGCGGCCTCGACCTGCTCCGCGGTGGCGTGCGGATTGGGGGAAGGGTCAGTGCTCGTCATGCAGGGCAGCCTAACGTGTCGCGACGATGAGCCCCGAGGGACGAGGGGCGCTGAGGAGCGACACCATCTAACGTGTCGCGACGATGAGCCCCGAGGGACGAGGGGCGCTGAGGAGCGACACCATCTAGCGTGTGACCGCGCTCGCGCCGGTCGTCCGGCTGGCCGCGAAGACCTCGACGTAGCGGCGGCGTTCCTCGACGATCTGTTTGGGCTTCGCCGCCAGGCCCTCGTCGATCACGGCCTTGGCCGCGGCCAGCGCGGCCGACGGGGCGTCGACGAAGCGGCGTGCCCACGCCGCGGCGGCGTCGTAAACCCCGTCGGGCGCCACCAGTTCCTCGAGCAGACCGAGGCCGAGCGCTTCCTTCGCGTCGACGAACCGGCCGCTGTACACCAGCTCCTTGGCTCGGCTGGCGCCGACCACCCGAACCAGCCGGGCCATGCCGCCGCCGGGGATCAGCCCGGCCAGGATCTCCGTGGCGCCGACCCTGACGTTGTCGCCGGCGACCCGCCAGTCAGCGGCCAGGGCGAGAGTCAGACCGCTGCCCAGCGCGTAGCCGGTCACGGCCGCCACGGTCGGTTTGGGGATGGCCGCGATCGCCGCGATGGCGTCGTTGCGCACTCCGTCTCCTACGCCGGCCTCCTCGGCCGACAGCGTCCGTAGCTCCGGGACATCGTCACCGGCGCAGAAGATCTCGTGGCCGCCGAACAGGATGACCGACGCGATGTCGCTGCGGCCGGCCACCTCCTCGGCCGCGGATCTCAACTCGCGACAGGCCTGCCGGGTCAGCGCGTTCGTCGGTGGCCGGCTCAGTAGGACGGTGGCCACCCCCGGAGATCCCGGGTCGGTGTGGACGGAGACGAACTCGCGATCGGTCACGGCGCCCGTCCCGCGCGGGCCGCGTTGTAGCGCGCGCTATCGAAGAATTCGATCTCCCAGTTGCCCCCGGCCACCGTCAGGGTGGGCTGCACGGCGGCGATCTGGCGGTCCACCGACAGCACCTCCGCGACCGAGCGCCCGGTCAGCGAATCCAGTTGCGTCCAGGTTGGCGGCAGCAGAAATGCGCGGTGCGCGGCGAAGTCGTCGAGGGCCCGGTGTGGGGTGGCCCAGCCTGCCCTGTCCGATTCGGTGTTCTCACCGTCGGCGCGCTGTCCTTCCGGCAGGGCGCCGACGAAGAAGTAGGTGTCGTAGCGGCGCGTGCGCTCCTGCTCGGGGGTGACCCAGTTGGCCCACGGGCGCAGCAGATCCGCGCGCAGCACCAGCCCGTCGCTGCGCAGGAACTCCCCGAACGACAGCGAATTGTCGGCCAGGGCGGCACGCTCCTGTGCGTAGACGCTGGAGTCGCTGATGATGCCCGGTTCGCCGCCGGTGCCCGCCGGGCCGGCGAACAGCACCCCGGACTCCTCGAAGGTCTCCCGGGCCGCCGCGCAGACCAGGGCCAGCGCGAGGTCTTCGTCGACGCCCAGGCATTGCGCCCACCACGACGGCGGCGGGCCGTGCCAATCGATGTCGGCGCTGCGGTCGCGGTCGTCCACACCGCCGCCGGGGAAGACCATCACGCCGCCGACGAACTCCATGGCCCGGTGCCGGCGCATCAGGAAGACCTCGATGCCCTCGGGCTCGGTGTCGCGCACCAGCATCACCGTGGCCGCGGGCCGGGCCGGCAGCGGCACCCAGTCGTCGTCTTCCACGCGCTCGTTCCTCCTCGGGCTCCGGCCCGCGTCGTCGACTCGCGGGCTCACGCCCGCCTCCGGTGTGCGGCGCGGCTGCGTATCCGCCGCGCGAAGTAGCGTCCGTCGAGGACGTCGACGGCGATCGACTGGCCGAACGCCTTCGACAGATTCTCCGCGGTCATCACCTCGCTGAGCAATCCGGCGGCCACGATCTTTCCTTCGGAAAGCATCAGGCAGTGGCTGAAGCCCGGCGGGATCTCCTCGACGTGGTGGGTCACCAGTACCAGCGCCGGAGCCTCGGGATCGGCGGCCAGGTCGGCGAGCCGGGCCACCAGTTCCTCGCGGCCGCCCAGGTCGAGGCCGGCCGCGGGTTCGTCGAGCAGGAGCAGTTCCGGATCGGTCATCAACGCCCGGGCGATCAGCACGCGTTTGCGCTCGCCCTCGGACAGCGTGCCGTAGGTGCGGTCGGCCAGGTGCTCGGCGCCCAGACTCTCCAGGGTGTCCACCGCGCGCGCGTAGTCGACGTCCTCGTAGCGTTCGCGCCAGCGGCCCAGCACCGCGTAACCCGCCGACACCACCAGGTCGCGAACCACTTCGTCGTCGGGAATCCGTTGCGCCAGAGCCGAACTGGACAGCCCCACCCGGAACCGCAGCTCGGCGGTGTCGACCCGGCCGAGCCGTTCCCCGAGCACGAAAGCCGTGCCCGACGACGGGTGTTCCATGGCCGCGGCGATGCGCAGCAGCGACGTCTTGCCGGCGCCGTTGGGGCCGATGACCACCCAGCGTTCGTCCAGTTCGACCTGCCAGGTCACCGGGCCGACAAGCACCCGTCCGCCGCGCCGCAGCGAGACCTTGCGGAAGTCGATCAGCAGGTCTGGGTCGGTCTCGGCGTCGGCCACCCGACCATGGTAGTCAGCTGGTCAGCGGGCACCCGTTCCCGGTCCGACCAGCCGCTGCCCCGGCGCCCGCGCCGGTGCGGGCCGCAGGATCAACTGGACCAGCGGGCCGATCCCGAAGGCGTAGACCCCGGCCCCGGCCGGCTCCACGCCCGCTGCCGCTCCGGTGGTCTGAGCCGTCAGGCTCGCGGGATGTCCACCCGGCGCGCCGTGCCGTCGACGGCGTCGGCCGCCTCGATCTCACCGCGCGTGACGCCCAGGAAGAACAGCACGGTGTCCAGGTAGGGGTGGCTCAGCGAGGCGTCGGCGACCTCCCGCAGCGCCGGTTTGGCGTTGAACGCCACACCGAGCCCGGCGGCGGCCAGCATGTCGATGTCGTTCGCGCCGTCCCCGACCGCCACCGTCTGCTCCATCGGCACACCGGCCTGCTCGGCAAAGTCCCGCAGCGCCTTGGCCTTTCCGGCCCGGTCGACGACCGGCCCGATCACCCTGCCGGTGAGCTTGCCGTCGACGATCTCCAGTTGGTTGGCGGCGACGAAGTCCAGCTTCAGCTCGTGCGCCAGCGGGTCGATCACCTGCCGGAAGCCACCGGAGACCACCCCGCAGTGAAAACCCAGGCGCCGCAACGTCCGGATGGTTGTGCGCGCCCCGGCCGTCAACTCCACCTGCTCGGCGACGTCGTCGACCACCTCGGCGGGCAGACCGGCCAGGGTGGCCACCCGCTCGCGCAGCGACGCCTCGAAGTCGAGTTCGCCGCGCATGGCGGCCTCGGTGATCTGCGCGACCTTCGCCTCGGCGCCGGCGCGGGCCGCCAGCATCTCGATCACCTCACCCTGGATGAGGGTGGAGTCGACATCGAACACGATCAACCGTTTGGCGCGGCGTTCCAGGCTGTAGGCCTCCAGGGCGATGTCCACACCCTCGTCGGCGGCGACCCGGGCCAGCGCGGTCTGCAGACTGGTGCCGGCTCCGGCGGGCACTGACACCCGCAGTTCCAGCCCGGTCACCGGGTAGTCGGACACACCGCGGATGGTGTCGATGTTGACGCCGAGTGCGGCCGCCTCGCGGGCCAGCACACCGAATGCCTGCGCGGTGATCGGCCGGCCCAGCACGACGATGGTGTGCGTAGACGGTTCGCGGATCACCTCGATGTCGCCGCTGTGCTCGACAGCGACCTCGAGACCGAGGCCGTGAATCGTGTCCTCGATGTCGCGGCGCAGCGGTGATCCGTCGGCCGCGTCCGGAACGCCCGAGGCGCCCGCCACCAGTACACCGAGGATCAGTCGGCCCCGAATGACGACCTGTTCGACGTTGAGCAGATGAACGCCATGGCGGGACAGCACCTCGAACAACGCCGAGGTGACGCCGGGCCGATCGACACCGGTGACGGTGATCAGCACCGGCACCTCCGATGCCGACACGCCCTCAGCTGCTGGTATGCGCGCTGGTGTGCGTCTTGGTGTGGTCGCGGCCCACGTGGGCCTCGGCGCGCATCCGCTCGATCATATGCGGATAGTGCAGTTCGAAGGCCGGCCGCTCGGAGCGGATCCGCGGCAGCTCGGTGAAGTTGTGCCGCGGCGGCGGGCAACTGGTGGCCCACTCCAGCGAGTTGCCGTGACCCCACGGGTCGTCCACGGTGACGACCTCGCCGTAACGCCAGCTCTTGAACACGTTCCACAGGAACGGCAGCGTCGAGATGCCGAGGATGAACGCACCGATGGTCGACACCACGTTCAGCGTGGTGAAGCCGTCGCTGGGCAGGTAGTCGGCATACCGGCGCGGCATGCCCTCATTGCCCAGCCAGTGCTGGACGAGGAACGTGGTGTGGAAGCCGATGAACGTCAGCCAGAAGTGGAACTTGCCCAGCCGCTCATCGAGCAGACGGCCGGTCATCTTCGGGAACCAGAAGTAGATACCGGCGTAGGTCGCGAACACGATGGTGCCGAAGAGCACGTAGTGGAAGTGCGCGACGACGAAGTAGGTGTCGCTGACGTGGAAGTCCAGCGGGGGGCTGGCCAGCACCACCCCGGACAGGCCACCGAGCAGGAACGTGACCAGGAAGCCGAGGGAGAACAACATCGGAGTCTCGAAGGTCAACTGCCCTCGCCACATCGTGCCGATCCAGTTGAAGAACTTGATGCCGGTGGGCACCGCGATCAGGAACGTCATGAACGAGAAGAACGGCAGCAGAACGGCGCCCGTCGCATACATGTGGTGCGCCCACACCGCCACCGACAGCGCCGCGATCGACAGCGTGGCATACACGAGCGTGGTGTAGCCGAAGATCGGCTTGCGGCTGAACACCGGGATGATCTCGGTTACCACTCCGAAGAACGGCAATGCGAGCACGTAGACCTCGGGATGGCCGAAGAACCAGAACAGGTGCTGGAACAGCATCACCCCGCCGTTGGCCGGGTCGTAGACGTGCGCACCCAGCCTGCGGTCGGCGGCGACCCCGAACAGGGCCGCGGTCAGCAGGGGGAACACCAGCAGCACCAGGATCGAAGTCACCAGGATGTTCCAGGTGAAGATCGGCATCCGGAACATCGTCATCCCGGGTGCGCGCATGCAGACCACCGTGGTGATCATGTTGACCGCGCCGAGGATGGTGCCCAAACCGCCGATGGCCACACCCAGGATCCACAGATCCCCACCGACACCGGGCGAGTGGATGGCATTCGAGAGAGGGGTGTAGATCGTCCAGCCGAAGTCGGCGGCGCCGCCGGGGGTGATGAACCCGGACAGGGCGATCAGCGCGCCGAACAGGAACAGCCAGAACGACAGCGCGTTGAGCCGCGGGAACGCCACATCGGGCGCACCGATCTGCAACGGAAGCACCAGGTTGGCGAAACCGAAGACGATCGGGGTCGCGTAGAACAGCAACATGGCGGTGCCGTGCATGGTGAACAGCTGGTTGAACTGCTCGTTGGACAGGAACTGCAGGCCGGGCGCCGTCAGCTCCATCCGCATGAACAGCGCCATCAGGCCGCCCACCAGGAAGAACGTGAAGCACACGACGCAGTACATGATGCCGATCAGCTTGTGATCGGTGGTGGTGATCACCTTGTAGATCAGGTTGCCCTTGGGCCCCAGCCGTTCCTTGAACGGACGCGTGGCCTCGAGTTCACCAATGGGGGGTGCTTCGGCGGTCAAGAGCTCCTCCAAACATCGCGGACTTGAGAAGAATCCTAGCCGCCGATGACCTGTCTGTCGGCGCGGGTCCGACAATACGTCGTAGATGTCTTCCGAACGACACCGACCCGGTCTTTTTCGCATCGCCGCGAGGAGCCACTTTGTGACCGTTGGCGGGCCGAAAAGTCACTCAAGTGGCTCCTCGGTAACCGTCGTCGACGGTGCCCGGCCGGATCGTTTGTTACCGTCGGGGCCGTGCCCGCGGTCCCCATTTCAGCCGGTGTGACGGCCTGCCTGCTGCTGGTGACCACCCTTGCCGCCGCGGGCTGCAGCCAGCCGCAGGGCATGTCCCCGGTCACCCCCTCGACCAGCGTGATCACCAGCACGACCAGGATCGCCTCGGCGGGGGTGCTGGGTAATCAGCGTCGCCCCGACGAGTCGTGCGCGGCAGCGCCCGCGCCACCGGAACCGGGGGCGCCCACCCGGCGCGTCAACAGCGGAACCGAACGCGGTGACGTCGACGTTCCCGCGGACCCGACCCGGATCGTCGCCCTGGACGTCGGGCAGCTCGACGCCCTGTGCGCGCTGGGACTGCAGTCGCGCGTCGTCGCCGCCGCGGTGCAGCCGTCGTACCTGGGGACCGCGCTGCACCAGCTGCCGGTGGTGAGCTCCCCCGGTGCTCTCGACCCCGGCGGCATCGCGGCCGCCCGGCCCGATCTGATCCTGGGCACCCCGGCCGACGGGGGGCCCGCCTACAGCGCGCTGGCGGCGATCGCTCCCACGGTGTTCACCGGCGCGGGCGGAGCCGGCTGGCAGGACACGCTGCGGGCCGTCGGCGCGGCGACCGGTCGTCCCACGGCGGCGCAGGACCTGATCGACGCGTTCGTCGACCAGGCCGGGCAGACGGCGGTGGCCGCTGACGCCGCCCATTATCAGGCGTCGATCGTGCAGCTGACGGAGAACAGCGTGCGCGTCTACGGAGCTGACAACTTCCCGGCCTCGGTACTGGCCGCCGTCGGCGTCGACCGGCCGGCCGGCCAGCGCTTCACCGACCGACCCTATATCGAAATCGGTTCCAACACAGAAGAATTGGATGACGCCGACTTCTCGGCTGCCGACGCCGACATCATTTATCTCTCGTTCGATTCCGCCGCCGCCAAGGCCCGCGCCGGCGCGGTGCTGGACAGCGCGGCATGGCGCAAGCTGTCGGCCAACCGGGACAACCGGGTCTTCGCCGTCAACAACGAGGTCTGGCAGACCGGCCAGGGGCTTGTCGCCGCGCGCGGCATCCTCGACGATCTGCGCTGGATCAACGCCCCGATCAACTGACGGTACCGAACCCCGGGCCCGTGTGGATCGGCCCGCTCAGGCGTCGTCGGCGGGTTCCACTCCGGTCAGGGGCCAGCCGGCGGCGGCGAGCTTTGCGGCAACCCTGCGGACGTTCTCCGGGCCCGCATCGTGGTGGGTCACCTCGGCGATGAAGGTCTCGATCTCGTCACCGGTGATCGTGCCGTCGGCTCCCGCGTCCGATCCGGGCGCGGTGATGTGGCGGACCACTTCCTTGATCTGATCCTCGGTCAGCGGGGTGCTGCGCAGCAGCGACAGCAGCGGAACGCGGTCGGTGCCCGGCACTCCTTCGGGGTAACCGGCACGCAGCCAGTCGAGCACCCGGCGCACCAGCGAGGCGGCCGACGAAGACGCAGCTGAGGTCGCGTTCACGATCCAAGTCTGTCGTTTGCCCGGCACGGCCGCCACTCTACGACCCGACAGTTCGCCTGCCATTCACCGGGTGTTCACTGCGCCGAGATCGACGAAATGACCCGTACTACCTGAACTTTCCCGCCCGGACGTACATTTCGGCGGGATGGGCGATCAGAAGTTCCAGTCCTCGTCCTCGGTCATGACGGCCTTGCCGATCACGTAGCTCGACCCCGAGCCGGAGAAGAAGTCGTGGTTCTCGTCGGCATTGGGACTCAGCGCCGACAGGATAGCCGGGTTGACGTCGGTCTCGTCGCGCGGGAACAGGGCCTCGAAGCCCATGTTCATCAACGCCTTGTTGGCGTTGTAGCGCAGATACTTCTTGACGTCCTCGGTCAGCCCGACCGAATCGTAGAGATCCTGGGTGTACTCGATCTCGTTCTCGTACAACGCATACAGCAATTCGTACGCGTAGTCCTTGAGCTCCTGCTTGCGCTCTTCGGTTTGGACCGCATACCCCTTCTGGAATTTGTAGCCGATGTAGTAGGCGTGCACGGCTTCGTCGCGGATGATCAGCCGGATCAGATCGGCGGTGTTGGTCAGCTTGGCCCGGCTCGACCAGTACATCGGCAGGTAGAAGCCGGAATAGAACAGGAATGCTTCGAGGAACACCGAGGCGATCTTGCGCTTGAGCGGATCGTCGCCGCGGTAGTAGTCGAGGATGATCTGCGCCTTGCGCTGCAGGTTGACGTTCTCCTCCGACCAGCGGAAGGCCTCGTCGATCTCGGTCGTCGAGCACAGCGTCGAGAAGATCGAGCTGTAGCTCTTGGCGTGCACCGACTCCATGAACGTGATGTTGGTCAGCACCGCTTCTTCGTGCGGGGTGAGCGCGTCGGGGATCATGCTCACCGAGCCGACCGTGCTCTGGATGGTGTCCAGCAGCGTCAGCCCGGTGAACACGCGCATGGTCAATTGCTTCTCGTCAGCGGTCAACGTGTTCCACGACGGGATGTCGTTGGACACCGGCACCTTCTCCGGCAGCCAGAAGTTGCCGGTCAGCCGGTCCCACACCTCGGCGTCCTTCTCGTCTTGCACACGGTTCCAGTTGATCGCCGTTGCGCGGTCGATGAGCTTCATTCCATCGGACATTCGAAGGACCCCTCTTGACGGTGCGAGCAGCGGAGAGCTGTATCCACGACACTACAACTGGTGTCCGACAACTCGCCGCAACACAACACGTTGTGTCGCACGGGACTTTCTGCGGTTTCCGGCTACGAGCCGTCCGGGTCGCGGGATTCCCGCGGCACGGCCTTGTGGATCGGCAGCTCAGGGTCGATCCGGATGCCCAACAGTTCGGTGGTGCCGATGATGGCACCTATCATGATCGTCGTCAGGTGGGCGATGAACTTCTCCCGCGACATCCTGCGGGGCGTATCTGAATTGGGCCCCAGCCACCAGTCGGTGGCCGATGCCGCCGTGCCGAACGTCGCGTGCGCCGCCAGCTCGAGGGCCTCGCGGTCGAGTTCCATCTCGCGCAGCTCGTTGTTGAACAGCTCGGCCATCGCCAAGGTGATCTCGCGGCCCTGGTTCACCGCGCGCATGGTGGCCTCGGCCTGCTCGGGGAACCGGCCGGCCAGCACGAACCGCACCACGTTGGGATGCTCGTCGACGAGATGGACGTACTGCTCGATGCTCTTGCGGATGACGTCCCGCGACGAGTCGGTGGCCAGGTTGATCACCGGATATATCTCGGCCCACAGCATGTCGCGCAGCCGCTCGCCGATGGCCTGGAACAGGTCGGACTTGTCGGCGAAGTGCCGGTAGATCTTGGGTTTGGCGGTGCCGGCCTCCTCGGCGATCTCGCGGACGCTGACCTCCGGGCCGTGCAGGTCGATCGCCCGGAACGCCGCGTCGACGATCTCGGCGCGCACCTTCTTGCGATGCTCGCGCCACCGCTCGCTGCGCGCGTCGACCTTGCCCTCCGGGACGAGACCAGCCACGTCACCGGTGGGCTTCGGTTTCGGCCTCGGCACCACACGCACGGTGCTCAACCTTACCGCCGCGACCGCGGCAACTGGCCCTGACCTGCTTACACGGCGCCACTGGACGACATTCACTACCATCGCGTACCAGTCGGGTTGCCCCAACGGAAATGAGACACAAGAGTGGCGAGACGATTCGATCTGGCGGTCGTCGGCGGCGGACCCGCGGGTTCGGCAGCAGCCTGGCAGGCCGCGCAGTCCGGGGCCGACGTCGTCGTGCTGGACAAGGCGGACTTCCCGAGGGACAAGCCCTGCGGTGACGGTCTGACCGCGCGCGCGGTGAGCTACCTGCAGAAAATGGGTCTCGCCAAGGAGGTCAGCCGCTTCCACCAGATTCGCGGCATCAGCGTCTACAGCCCCAGCCGGTGGGAGCTGTCGTTCCCGAAACGACCCGGCATGCCCGATCACGGCGCCACCGTCAGCCGTACCGAACTCGACATGCTCCTGCTCAAACACGCCGAATCGGTGGGTGTCGAGATTCGGCAGTCCGCCGAGGTCACCGCACCGCAACTCGACAGCGGCGGTCGCGTCGTGGGCGTCGTCCTCAAGAGTGGCGAGAAGGTGTTCGCCGACGCGGTGATCGCGGCAGACGGCGCCTACTCCCCCGTCAAGCGCGCACTGAAGCTCGACTCCCAGTACAACGGTTTCTCCGCCATCGCGATCCGTGCCGAGATGCAGGCCAGCCGGCCCGACTCCGACCTTCTCGACATCTATCTGAACCTGAAGTTCCGGGGCGATCAGCTGCCCGGCTACGGCTGGGTGTTCCCGATGGGCGGCGGCCGCTTCAACATCGGGCTGGGTTACGTCAACAGCTACCGCAACTGGCAGGCCATCAATGCCACGCAGTTCTTCGGCGAGTTTCTGGCGAGGCTGCCCGGCGACTGGGAGCTGCCCACCATCGATCAACTCAAGAAGAACAAGAGTGTGCGGGCGTGGCGACTGCCGATGGGTTTCACCGCGTGGCCGCCGTGGCGTCCGGGCGTGCTGTTCGCCGGGGACGCGCTGGGAGCCGGAAAGCCGGCATCCGGCGCCGGGATCTCCAAGGCGCTCGAGTCCGGCCTGACCGCCGGCGAGTGTGCCGTCGCCGCGCTGAACAACGGTGGGCCGGACGACTTCACCAACTACGCGCAGCGGATGGAAGCGGTGTGGGGTCGCGAATACCGCCGCGGCCGCTACTTCCACAAACTCATCGGCTATCCCAGGGTCGCCGAGGCTGGCGTCAAGCTGATGGACAACGCCGCGTTCCGGGATCGCCTGCTCAGGGCCCTGTACAAGAAGGCCCAGGCGCCCACGCACTCGTCATAGATTTGTCGTCGTGGTTGACGACGATGGATGCCGGCTGGGCGCCGAAGCGGCCCGGCGGCTGGCCGCCCTCGGTCCGGCCGACATCACGCCTGGGCTGTCGGTCAGCGAATTCGCGCGCATCGAAACCGATTTCGGCTTCCGGTTCGCCGATGACCACCGCGCCTTTCTGAGCGCCGGCCTGCCGCTCGGTGACAGCTGGCCGGACTGGCGCGCCGGATCGCGCAAGGATCTCCGGCGGCGCCTGCAGTGGCCCGCCGAGGGCATTCTCTTCGATGTCGAATGGAATGCATTCTGGTATCCCGCTTGGGGAGAACGGCCGGCGGCCATGAAGCACGCGCTGCGCTCGGCGCGTTGGCACCTGGAGCGGGCACCGCGGTTGGTACCGGTATACGGGCACCGCTACCTGCCTGCCGGGAACGGCACTTTCGGCCACCCGGTCCTGTCGGCGTACCAGACGGACATCATCTGCTACGGGGCGGACCTGGCCGACTACATCGACAACGAATTCGGTGCGCCCGGCCCACCCCGGGTCGCGACGCCCACCGTCGAATTCTGGTCGGATCTGGTCAGCTGACCGCGGAGACGGTCGAGGTGTGGAACAGCGCATCAGCCTCGTCACCCTCGGGGTCGACGGCCGGTTCTCCCGGCCGTCGCACCGAATGGGGTGGCTGCTCGGGTTACTTCACCGACCCCGACGGCCACGTCTGGGAGATCGCGGTCAACCGTGCCCGGACCATCAGTTCCGATGGCACGTTGACTATCTGAGTCGATCTGAGCGGCCGTCGGCCGGTCAGCGCGTGACGACGGTCAGCAGGATCACCGAATCCTCCAGCGCGGCCAGGTTGTGACGCTCACCGGGTATCTCGAAGAAATCACCCTCGGCGCCCTCGACGGCGTCGGTCGCGGTTCCCAAGCGGACCCGGCCGCGGAGCACCAGAAGCGTTGCCTGGCCGGGACTTTCGTGGTCGTCGAGCCCGTGGTCGGCGGCCAGCGCGATCAGGGTGTGGCGCAACGTGTGCTCGTGGCCGCCGTAGATCGTGTGCGCGGCCCGCCCGGAATGCGCACTGCGGGCCAGCGAGAGCTGTTGTTCGGCGAGGTCCGTCAGTGACAGTGCATCCATCTCAGTTCTCCTTCGTCGGGCCGCTCGGACACGTCTTCAGTCTTTCATGGCACGACCCCGACAACCGCGACGGCGGTCAGCGAACGCCGGTAGCGGCGGAAGGTCCGGCGCATGCCGATGACGCGCCGGCGGGCGGCGCCGCGGCGGAGGAGGTTGCCCACGATGCGCAGTGCGCCGAACGGCCCCTCGTCGGCGAGCACCCGCGCCGGGTTGAGCAGTGCCATGGGCGCGTGGCCGACACTGCTGATCTCGAACCCCGCCTCGGTGAGCAGGCGTGTCCACTCCTGCGTCGTCAACGGTCGCGCGTTGACTTTGATCGATCGCGACATGTCCCGGCGGATGTCGTCCTTGGCCTCCTGGGATATGTCGTCCGGTGCGAGGCCGAGTTCGTGGATCGCATAACGGCCCCCGGGCCGCAACACCCGGAATGCTTCGGCGACGATCGCACGTTTCGCCCTCTCGCCCTGCATCGTCAGCATGGCCTCCCCGATCACGACGTCGGCGCTGCCGCTGGGCAGTCCGGTGTCGGCGGCGTCGGCCACCACCACGGTGCCGTGCACGGCAGCGACGACGGCCCGCACGGTTTCCGTCGCGGCCGCGGTGTCGTCGACCCCGACGTACGAGCGCGGCCGTTTGGCGACGATGTCGGCCGCGGTGCGGCCCAGGCCGGGTCCGAGTTCGACGACGTCGGCATCGGCGAGCCGGGCCTCGTCGAGAAGTCGGGTCGTCAGCTCGAGGCCGCCGGGTCGCAGCACCCGTTTGCCGAGCCGGGCCAGCAGCCAGTGACCGGGCAGGTCGGCATCCGAGCGTCCGGCCAGCGGCAGGAAGTCGGCGTCAGTCATCGGATCGTCCTTTCGGTGTGGGTGTAAATGCGGTGGCCGACGCGCCGGATCCGAACATCGCGGCGCACAGGCAGCACACGTAGAGCAGGGCGACGTCGCGGCTCCACGGCGGGACCAGCACGGTGTCCTGGCCGGCGGCGTACCCCGCATTGAGGGCCGGCATGAACCGTTGCGCGGCGAGCCCGCCGGGCAGATAGCCGGCGGCGGCCTCGAGCACGTAGGTCCACGCCACGATGACGGCGCCCGCCCCCAGCGGCGAGCGCACCAGGGCGCCCACCCCGACACCGGCGCCAGCGGCGAAGAACGCCAGTAAGGCGGTGGCCCATACCAGGCGTCGCCCGGCGGAGTCGGCGACCGACACCGTTCCATACACATGTGGCGACACCGCGGGCAGGGCGGTGAGCGTGACGAGCATCGTCACCGCGGCCAGCACCGCCCCGAGCAGTCCGTAGAATAGCCACCGCCCGACCGGCGCGGACCACCGCGATGACATCACCAGCCTTATGTATTCGGCTGTCCGGTAACGACTTTCACTGGACTGACCGTCGGCTGCGGCGACCGCCACCACCGCGAGGGTGACGGTGATGACCCAGTAGCCCGCGTTGGACGTCGGCACCTGCAGCACCGACAACTGACCGGGGATCCGGGCGAATGCTTCGGCCACCGCGGCGATGCCGACGCTGATCACCAGCGGTGTCACCATTGCCGCGGGGACCAGGACGGTCCACAGGCGGCCGGTCCCGGCGGTGCGGATCTGTTCGGCGTGTGCGCTGCGGATGACGGCGGTGCTTGTCATGCGCAGTCCGTCAGCGCCGACTCGAGCCACTCCCGCGGCTCGCGGCCCGCCGGCACCAGATCATCCAGCGCCCCGTCCATACGCAGCCGCCCGCGCTCGAGGAGCACCACCCGTTCGGCAGTGAGAACCACTTCGGCCAGCAGGTGGGTGGCGATCACCACGGTGGCACCGCCGTCGGCGAGTTCACGCAGCAGGCCGCGGAACCACAGCACCCCCGGAACGTCCATGCCATTGAGTGGCTCGTCGAACAACAGCACGCGGGGTCGGGACAGCAGGGTCCCGGCGATGGCGAGGCGTTGACGGACTCCCAGTGACAGCGCGCGGATCCGGGTGCGGCGGCGATCGGTCAGTTCCGTCGCGGCGAGCACCTCTTCCACTCGCGCCGCACCGAGCCCGGCCAGCGCCGCCAGCCACGTCAGGTGCCGCTCGATTGTGTGCCGCGGGTTCATCGCGGCGGGTCCGAGGTGCGCGGCCAGCAGGTGTGGCCGGCCGCCCGGGGGCCGACCGCACACGGTGACATCACCCGCGTCGGGGGCGATGAGGCCGGCCAGCAGCCACAACAACGTGGTCTTGCCCGCGCCGTTGAGTCCGAGCAGGGCGGTGACCGAGCCGCCCGGAAAGCTGACCGTCACGTCTTCGACAGCGCTATCGGCGCCGAATTTCTTTGTCAGTTCACGTGTTTGGATCATTCGAAGTTGCAGGGGATCGGGAGTCCGACGGTCTTGACGCCGTTGCACAACGATCTGCTGGCCAGCTTCCACTGCCCGTCGATCCGACGCCACTCGGCGGTGACCTGGACGGTCGGGGCGCCCTGGCGGCTGGCGTTGATCACCGCCGTGTGCCGGGTGGGCTCGTGGGTCTCGGGACCGGTCACCATGCTCGATCCGCGTGGGGGCCGGAAGAAGCCGATGCGGTAGATCATCTTCGGCACGATGACGGCACGGATGCCACCTTCGAGTTGCGCGGCCTTGACGTCGTCCGGCGCCTGGGTCGCGACCAGCAGCCGGATCTGGGCACCGAGTTCGGCCAGCGTCGGCACCTCGGAGGTGATCGCGAAACCTTGGACGGCCGCAGGCTCGCCGTGCGGCTCCGGGTCGGCGTGACCGACGGGGGACACCGCGACGAGCACGAGAAGCGGCACCACGGTCGCCGAGCGAGCCAGCAAGTGTGCCAGCGAGTAAGCCAAAGCCCTACCGCCTTCGTCAACAGGAGAGGTTTCCGGTCAACCTAGCGGCGCGCAGCAATTAAGGCAAGGCTTACCTTCCAGGCTGGCGGGTGGTGGCTGGAGGTAGGCAGGGACGATTCGGTCTACGGGTTCTCCGCGGGCGCGCTCCCCGCGTCCTCGGGTGCACGGTGGCGGCCAACGCTTTCGGCGTTGTCGGCACCGGTGTCAGATGTCGTGCTCGCCGCGTTCTCGGGTGCACGGTGGCGGCCAAGGCTCTCGGAGTTGTCGGCACCGGTGTCAGATGTCTCGGACGGGTCGACCTGCGGCTGCTTGTTCGCCGGGGCCGCTGTCGTGTCGTCGGAGTCAGTCGTGGTGTCGGGATCGGCCGCGGAGCTCTGGGCGGCTGCCGGCGCGTCGTCCGACGGATCGGCTTTGACATCTTCTGCCGCAACGGTTTTTGTCTCCGCGACGTCCCGGCTGAGGGACTTCGTCACGGCCGGAGTGGTCTTGCTGCCGGTGGGCTCGGACGGATTTTCGACGCTGTCGAGGGCGACCAGGGTGGCGGCGCCGAAGGTCGTCGGTGCGAGTTTGGCGCTGGTTGGCGCCGGCGTGCTGGCCGGCACACCGTGCAGTGCGTCGTCGACGGCTTTCTGCGCTGCGACGGGATCGGTGATGATGCCGGGATAGTTACGGTTGTAGGCCGCATCGACGAGCGCCTTCAGCGGCGCGTTGATGGCATCGGCCACAAAGTTCAGCCCGAAGAAGCGCAGCGGTGCCAACATCGGCGCCAGCAGGGGCAGATCCTTGGTACGGATCAGCACGTAGGTGGTGTTGCCCTCCTTCCACACCAGCTTCTCGTCTTTGACCAGGTCGACATCTCCGTATGCGGGATGCACGACGTAGTAGGCGGCCATCGAGTTCAACAGTGCGAAGAAATTCCAGGGGTCGAAGGTGGCGTCGGCCACGTTGTCGTACTCACGGGCCACGTCAAGGAGGGTGTACTTCGTGCTCGGCGTCGTTGCGTTGCTGGCGTAGGCCCAGCTTGCCCCGCCGTACTTGCGCTTCGGATTTCCCATCAGGATGAACGACAGATTACTGGCCGAAGGGGCATCGGCCTCCGTGGCGTGCTTGGCCAGCCACTGCGACGCAACGACCGCGCCTGAGGAATAGCCGAAGATGATCTTCCGCGTCGAGGTGCTGCGCAGCGCGTCCTCGAGGATCGACGTGCCCCAGGCGACGCCGAGGTCACCGAATATCTCCGGGTATACGAGGGTGGTGCAGGTGTTGTGGCTGGCCTTGTTGCAGACCACGCCCTTCAGCCCGGTGTCAATCGACCAAGGTATTACGCCCCTGAGGGTGCGGACTTCGGTGGTCAGAGCTACGGCCGGTTGGTGAGCCGCGTGGTCGTTCGGTACACCGACGTTGACTCCGGCGATTGCCGAACCGGCAACTAAGGTGCCGACTGCCAGGACTTTGCCTATGCGGGACACTCGGCACGACTCATCACGATTGCTCGCATCCGGGAGATCCGGAAGATCCACGTTAACAGCTTCGTTCGCCATGCTGCCCCCAACTCTCTAGGTGAGAATGACCATAAACTTAAAGTTGCTGGAATTCAATTGACACGCGGCGATTCGTGGCGTGAGTGTGTGCTCTGATGCCGAGCGATTGAGGCTCGATCAGGGGAATTGCGCCATCAGCGGCGAACTGATCGCGATCGACCCCGCCAGTGCGTAAGCCGATGTCGAGCGGCGTGGGGGTGACTGGCGGCTCCATGGATGTGCTGTTAGACATGGCCGGCCAGGTAGGGCATGCGTGGAGGGGTTTGCGATGACGTTGCGGATGAACCCGCAGGCCTTGACGGTCACCGGTCGCGGTGACGAGTCACGGTGAATCCCTGGCGACCGAACACGCCGCTGCTGACGGCCGTATCGAGGCTGCACTGTCCGGCTGGCGAGGGTTGTCGTCGGCGGCATTGACGGCGAAGTCCACGGCCTGGCTGCAGATCACGTCGGAACTGCTGGTCCGGATATCCGATCACGCGCAGAGATTGCACGACGGCGCGCAGACCTACGCCGACGGCGAGGAACACAGTTCGGCACAGCTGCAGAATGTCGCTGTCCAGGCAGCGCATCGGTCGTGAGCCTGACGGTGGGCGATATCGAGCGCTGGGACGCCGGCTCGGTCCGAGAGGTGTTCCACGCCGCGTCCGGTCGCGCGCAGGTAGCCGCCGAGGCCGCCCACGGACTGGCGAGCTTGCCGGCGTTCACCAACTGGGGTGGCGTCGCAGCCAATGCGGCGCGCGAAGCGATCGGTAAGACGCGTAGAGACCTTGACGCGCATGGGCGCGAGGCCCGGATCGTGGCCAACGCCGCCCGCGACGCTGCTCACGAGATCGATCGCATCAAGTCCGACCTTGCGAGATTGAAGGCCGACGCCGAGTCGATCGGTATGGAGATCGACGCGGTGGCCGGAAAGGTGTTGCCGGGCAGATCGGTTCGCGATCCGATGGAGGCGTTGCTCAAGAAGGAACAGTTGCAGCCGCGGCTGGACAAGATCGTCGCCGAGGCGAACCTGGTCGACATCGCGCTGGCGAACGCGATCCAGATGGCCGACGGTTCGGTGCCGATCCCTTCTGGTCCTCGCGGCCTGGCGCCCCATGATCCACCACCTGAAGACTCGCGAACCGACGAGTCGGCTCCGTCAGGGGTCGCGGCTGCACCAGCCGACGCAACGGATGCATCGTCTGGTGCGCAGCCAGGCACCGCCGCGGGCTCGGGTCAACCGACCAACCTCGATGAGGCGTTGGGCGGGGTCGCAGGGCAACCCGTCGCCGCGCCGACTGCGGTGTTGGACCGCATTCTCAACCAGGACGTCGGCAACGGCAAAGGTGACGAAGCACCTTCCACGCGTTCACCGTTGACCGCACCGATCATCCGCGCCGACCCCTCAGCAGTCGATCGACAACGCGCGCGAGTCGACTCTGCCCGCCAAACCCTCAACGCCGCACAAGCCAAGCTGGACGCTGCCGCTGCACAAACATACGCCCGGGGAGTCGGCGCCGGTCCCCGCCGGGGCGACACCGATGCGTTGAGCCAGGCCGTGTTCGACGCCCGCCGCGAACTGACCACACAAACCAAATTCCTCGAGGATCTCAATAATGCCGCCGCCGAGACCGGCCGCCCGCCCGTACCGGTGCCCGCCCTGCCGGAAAACGCTGACGTGCAAGCGTTCCCGGCCAAACCTTCACCGATCGCCGAAGGCAGTCGCGCGCTGAGCGAAGGCAGTTTTGGCCTGATCCCCGATGTCGCCAAGGACGTCGACGTGTTCACCAACTGGGGCAAACACTCCGGGGCCCAACAGGCCGAAGCCGTCCTCGACGCCGCAGGAATGGTCCCCGTCCCCGGAGCCAAAGGACTCACCGAAGGAATCGCACACGGCCTCGACGCCCTCAACGCGGCCCGGCACCTCGGCGACGTACCCACACCCCACACCCATATCGGCGACATCGCAGGCACACCCCACTCGCCTGATGCACCGCACCATGCTGCAGACACCGCTGATGCCCACCAGATCGGTGACGACACGGGGTATGTCGCCCCGTATGGAATCGAGGACACCACCGCACTGCTGACCACGAGCGAAGCCGTCGGCGGACACCTCATGGAACGCCACATAGGCCAAACCGTTGACGATCTCTCGGCACGTTTGGTGACGAATCCCAGACTCGGCGAGGTCTCGACATTCGTTTCTGTCGACGAAGCGGCATCGGCAATCAGTACCGCATTTCGGCACAATCAAGCCGCGCTGGACAATTGGATCGCGAGCGGAGCGTCGAAAACACTCGTTCTCACAGCGCCTTTCGACGGTGGCGAGGTACTCGTCCGCGGTGCAGTAGAATCCCTCCCTGGGAGCACAGCAAGAGTGGTGCTGAAAGGTGACGGAATGGGCAACTGGCACATTCTTACGGGGTACCTACTGCCATGAATGCTGCGGCTTTGTACGCGATGGAGCAGTTCTTCGGCGGCAACTTCCATCCAGACTGGGATCTCGACGCTGCTGACTGGCATCAAATAGTGGACAGCTTTGTTGTTGGCGAGGAACCGCACCAGCTGCATTCCTTGGCCCAAAGCATTGATGAATTCCGTCAGAGCGCAACCGAGGTCGAACTACACACAGCGATGCTGAAGATGGGCGGCTTCTATGATCCACGGCCGGAAATGACATACAGGGAATGGCTGGGTCAAGTCGCGGACCGGCTGCGCCAGCACGCCACCAGAAGCGAGAGCGAGACCACGGTCTAACGGATTGCGTTCAGCACTGGCGCCCAATAGTCAAGCGACAGTAGATATCACACAGCTTTGCATGGAGAGCCTCCAGCGCTCGTAAGTCCTAGATAGCGGTATGTGAACTCTGACCGGAGCCTGACCCCGCAAATCACGTCACCGGTTGGACGTTCGGCGGTCATGATCTGCGCTGTCAGCGATGAGTCGTCACAACATGCAGCTGACGCAACCCTCCACCTCAGTGCCTTCAAGCGCCATCTGGCGGAGCCGGATGTAGTACAGCGTCTTGATGCCCTTGCGCCAGGCATAGATCTGCGCCTTGTTGACGTCGCGGGTGTTGGCGGTGTCCTTGAAGAACAGCGTGAGGCTCAGACCCTGGTCCACGTGCTGGGTGGCCGCGGCGTAGGTGTCGATGATCTTCTCGTAGCCGATCTCGTACGCGTCCTGGTAGTACTCCAGGTTGTCGTTGGTCAGATACGGCGCCGGGTAGTAGACGCGGCCGATTTTGCCTTCCTTACGGATCTCGATCTTCGACGCCACCGGGTGAATCGAGCTGGTCGAGTGGTTGATGTAGGAGATCGACCCGGTCGGCGGGACGGCCTGCAGGTTCTGGTTGTAGATGCCGTGCGCCTGCACCGACTCCTTGAGCCGGCGCCAGTCGTCCTGCGTCGGGATGTGGATGTCCGCGTCGGCGAACAGTTTTCGCACCTTGTCGGTGGCCGGCTCCCAGACCTGCTCGGTGTACTTGTCGAAGAACTCACCGCTGGCGTACTTGGAGTCCTCGAAGCCCTTGAACTTGCGGCCCCGCTCGATGGCGATCTTGTTCGACGCCCGCAGCGCGTGGAAAAGCACCGTGTAGAAGTAGATGTTGGTGAAGTCGACACCCTCTTCGGAGCCGTAGAAGATCCGCTCGCGGGCCAGGTAGCCGTGCAGGTTCATCTGACCCAGGCCGATGGCGTGCGAATCGTTGTTGCCCTGCTCGATCGACGGCACCGAGGTGATGTGGGTCTGGTCGCTCACCGCGGTGAGTGCCCGGATGGACACCTCGATGGTCTGCGCGAAGTCCGGTGAGTCCATCGCCTTGGCGATGTTCAGCGAACCCAGGTTGCACGAGATGTCTTTGCCCACTTTGGAATACGACAGATCGTCGTTGAACTCCGAGGGCGTGGACACCTGCAGGATCTCCGAGCACAGGTTGGAGTGCGTGATCTTGCCGGCGATCGGATTGGCCCGGTTCACCGTGTCCTCGTACATGATGTACGGGTAGCCGGACTCGAACTGCAGCTCGGCCAGCGTCTGGAAGAACTCGCGCGCCTTGATCTTCGTCTTGCGGATCCGGGCGTCGTCGACCATCTCGTAGTACTTCTCGGTGACCGAGATGTCGGCGAACGGCACGCCGTAGACCTTCTCGACATCGTAGGGCGAGAACAGATACATGTCCTCGTTCTTCTTGGCCAGCTCGAAGGTGATGTCCGGGATCACCACGCCCAGCGACAGCGTCTTGATCCGGATCTTCTCGTCGGCGTTCTCGCGCTTGGTGTCCAGGAACCGGTAGATGTCGGGGTGGTGTGCGTGCAGGTACACCGCACCGGCACCCTGTCGCGCGCCCAACTGGTTGGCGTAGGAGAACGAGTCCTCCAGCAGCTTCATGATCGGGATGACGCCGCTGCTCTGGTTCTCGATGTTCTTGATCGGCGCGCCGTGCTCGCGAATGTTGGTCAGCAGCAACGCAACTCCCCCGCCACGCTTGGACAGCTGCAACGCGGAGTTGATGGATCGTCCGATGGACTCCATGTTGTCCTCGATGCGAAGGAGGAAGCATGACACTGGCTCACCGCGTTGGGCCTTCCCCGAGTTGAGGAACGTCGGGGTGGCCGGCTGGAACCGGCCGTCGATGATCTCGTCGACCAGTTGCTCGGCCAGTGTGGTGTCACCGGAGGCCAGGGTGAGCGCCACCATGACGACGCGGTCCTCGAAGCGTTCCAGGTAACGCTTTCCGTCGAAGGTCTTCAGCGTGTAGGAGGTGTAGTACTTGAACGCGCCCAGGAACGTCGGGAACCGGAACTTCTTGGCGTACGCGCGGTCCAGCAGCGTCTTGACGAAGTTGCGCGAGTACTGGTCGAGAACCTCACGCTCGTAATAGTTCTCGCGGATCAGGTAGTCGAGTTTCTCGTCCTGATTGTGGAAGAACACCGTGTTCTGGTTGACGTGCTGCAGGAAGTATTCGCGGGCGGCGAGCACGTCCTTGTCGAACTGAATCCTGCCGTCGGCGTCGTACAGATTCAGCATCGCGTTGAGCGCGTGGTAGTCCGTCTCCCCGGGCAGCGCGTGGGTGCCAGAGGTTACCGGCTCAACAGCTGTGACGGTTGGTGACACGTCAGTTCCTTCCAGAAGTCTTCCAGGCCCGCACGGACGGCTTCCACGTCGTCGGGTGTCCCCATCAATTCGAATCGGTAGAGAAACGGCACGCCGCACCTGCCGGAGATCACGTTGCCCGAATAGGCGAACTCCTCGCCGAAGTCGTTGTTGCCGCCGGCGATGACGCCTCGGATCAGCGACCGGTTGTGCTCGTTGTTGAGAAACGCGATGACCTGCTTGGGCACGTAGCCGCCGCTGTTGATGTCCGGGTTGGCCTTACCACCGCCGTACGTCGGAACGATCAGCACGTACGGCTCGTCCACCTCGATACGCCCGTGCAACGGGATGCGCGTGGCCGGCAGGCCCAGCTTCGTCACGAAGCGGTGGGTGTACTCGGACACGCTGGAGAAGTAGACGAGATTGCTCATCTGATTCTCCTTCCCCGTTCGACGTCAGCTCATGCAGTGGCTGCGGCAACGCCGCCCAGCGTCTTGATGCGGTCCGGGCGGAAGCCCGACCAGTGCTCGTCACCGGCGACCACGACCGGGGCCTGCAGGTAGCCCAGCGCCATCACATAGTCGCGGGCTTCGGAGTTTTCGGTGATGTCGACGACGTCGTAGGCCACACCCTGCTTATCGAGGGCCTTGTAGGTGGCATTGCACTGCACGCACGCGGGCTTGGTGTAGACGGTGATCATTCGGTACGGCTCCCCTCAACCTGGCTTCAGCGAAACTCACTCGGACTTGATCTGGACTAACGCAGCTCTGATTCGGTTCAGAACCCACTGCTTGTTCAGCAGACCGCCTAGCCCCGTGATTCCCCTGTTGCCGGAACTGTTGGAAGCGGGACTTCGGTCCCCTTCCGGGGATCCGAGAAGCCTCGTTTCCGACCTCCCGGCGGACCTTCTGACGCTTGAGAACGTTTGGGTCTGTCGGCCTCACAGACACTACACCTAGTGGCTGACAATGCGAAGAGATACAACATGTTCTGAACAACATTCGTGAAATTCCCTGGTCGTAACCTCCTGTCAAGCTCACTTCCCGGCGTGTCGCAGATCACAACACGCCGGGAAGACCCAGCCGGCGCGCCCCACCCGCCTCCCCCCGGGCGGGCCCCGCCACCATCTGTGTATCACCGGCCACCGACAGGGCCGGCGCGCCGGATCGCGGGACGGGTACAGCAAAGCCGCCGACGGGTCAAGGGCGACCCGCCGGCGGCTCGTGCTCTCGGCTCAGGCCACGCCGGCGGCCAGTTTCTCCAGCGCCTCCCGGACTCCGGACACCACGTCGGCCGCCTCCCGGGGGTGCCGTCCGTCCAGGGTGCTGCTGGGCACCGACAGCGTGACCGAATCGATCACCCGCCCACCGGCGATACCGAAGGACTTGCGGCTCTCGTCGTGGGCCCACACCCCGCCATACTGGCCCAACGCCGTCCCGATCACCGCGATCGGCTTGCCCGTGACCGCACCGTCGCCGTAGGGGCGCGACAGCCAGTCGATGGCGTTCTTCAGAACGGCCGGGATACCGCCGTTGTATTCGGGGGTGACGGCCAGCACCGCGTCGGCGTTGCCGACGGCGTCCCGCAGAGCCGTGACGCCGGCCGGGACATCGGCGGTGTCGAGATCCTCGTTGTAGAACGGCAACTCGTCCAGGCCCCCGTACACGGTGACATCCAGCCCCTCGGCCGCCCCGAGTTCGACGGCCACCTCGGCGATCTGCCGGTTCAGGGACGCCGCCCGCAGGCTGCCCACCAACACCAGGATGTTTGTCATCAAGAGTCCTTTCGACGGTCGGTCCACCCCCGCACAGTCTAACCGGACCACAGTCCGATTGATTCCGGCTGGGCTAAAGTCGGGCGGGTGAACACCCCCGGGTTGCTGCCGCTGACCCAGCCCGACGGCCCGCCCGCCGAGCGGGGTGACGCCGCGCGCAACCGGATGGTGCTGCTCGACGCCGCACGTCGCCTCATCGCCGAGCGCGGCGCCGACGCACTGACCATGGACGACCTGGCGCAGGCGGCCGGCGTCGGCAAGGGCACCGTGTTCCGGCGGTTCGGCAGTCGAGCCGGGCTGATGACGGTGCTGCTGGACGAGGACGAACGCATCAGCCAACAGGCCTTCCTGTTCGGGCCCCCGCCACTGGGTCCTGCCGCACCGCCGCTGGACCGCCTGCTCGCGGTCGGCCGGGCCCGCATCCACTTCGCCCACCTCCACCACGCGCTGCTGTCGGCCGCCAGCCGCGACCCCGCCACCCGTCACAACCCCGCGACGACGGTGCTGCGCACCCACCTGCGTGTGCTGCTCCAGGAGGCCGGCACCAACGGTGACCTCGACGCCCAGGCCGATGCGCTGCTGGCCCTGCTCGACGCCGACCACGTCGAACACCAGCTCGCCACCGGCAGAACGCTCGACGAGGTCGTCGACGCCTGGCAGAGCGTGGCCCGCAAACTCTGCGGGCGCTGAAGCAGACCGAGGAGGCCGATCCTGCGCTGGATCCTGCACGTGGACCTCGACCAGTTCCTGGCGTCGGTGGAGCTTCGCCGGCGGCCCGATCTGGCAGGACTTCCGGTGGTCGTCGGCGGCCGGGCGATCCGTCCGCGCCGCGCACGGTGGTCACCTGCGCCTCCTACGAGGCCCGCGGGTTCGGGGTGCACGCGGGGATGCCGTTGCGCGCGGCCGCCCGCCGTTGCCCGGACGCGGTGTTCCTGCCGTCGGACCCGGCGGCATACGACGCCGCCTCCACCGAGGTGATGAACCTGCTGCGCGACCTCGGACACCCGATCGAGGGCCGTCTGCCCGTCGACACCCTCTGGGGAATCGGCCCGAAGACGGCCAAAAAGCTTGCCGCCCTTGATATCACGACGGTCCGAATGCTGGCCCACGCTGACGCCGAGACGCTCATCGCAACGTTCGGCCAGCGCACGGGACTGTGGATCCTGCTGCTGGCCAAGGGAGGCGGCGACACCGAGGTCAGCGCAGCACCGTGGGTGCCGCGCTCCCGCAGCCACGTCGTCACCTTCCCCGCCGACCTGGTCGATCTGAATGAAATGCGTTCGGCGATAAGGGACCTGGCGCAGCGTACGCTCGCCGAGGTCGTCGAGCAGGGCCGGGTGGTGACGCACGTCGCGGTCACGGTGCGAACGGCTGGCTTCTACACCCGCACCAAGGTGCGCAAGCTCACCGCGCCGACGGTGGTCGCCGTTACGGTCGTCGACGCGGCGCTCGGCGTGTTCGGCCTGTTCGACATCGACCGCCCGATCCGGTTGCTGGGCGTCCGGCTCGACCTGCTCATGCCCGGCTGACAGGTGGACTACCATCGCCTGCCATGGCCGAATTGCAACAGCGCCCCGGGCTTCGCGAACGAAAGAAGCAGGCGACCCGGGCCAAGCTGATCGATGCGGCCGCCGAACTCATCGACAAGCAGGGCTACTCGAAGACCACGGTCGAACAGATCGCCAACGCCGTCGACGTTTCGCCCCGCACCGTCGCGCATTACTTCCCCAGCAAGGAACAGCTGCTGCTGTCGATGGTCGACGCCTACGCCGCCGCGGCCGGCGCGGAATTCGCCACCGTGCCCGCCGACCTGCCGCCGCTGCAGGCACTGCTGGCGGCGAACGCGACCCTGCTGGACCGGATCGCCGGTCAGGAATCCCTCGTCGACGTCCGCCGGCTCACGAGCCTGCTGCGCACGATGCACGTCTCCCCGCCGCTGAGTCCGCTGTCGGCGCGGATGCGCTGCCCGGGGATGGTCGAGGAGATGGCGAGGCGAATGGGCACCGACCCGGCCGACCGCCGGGTGCAACTGATCTTCGCGGTGTGGGGCGCCGTCGTCGGGTCCGCATGGTCGGGCGTCAGCGCGATGCTCAGCACGGGGGACGTCGACGCCCGTGGACTGCCGGGCCTGCTCAAGCAGCGCCTGAACGACGCCGTCGCCGATCTGGCCGTCCTCTCGGACTGAGGCCCGGGCTATCCCACCCGCGGGTGCGGCCGCAGCGCGCGGGAGAAAAGCACGTTGACCTGCCGCATCGCCACGCTGTAGGGCCACCAGGCCACCCGCTTGAAGGTGTACAGCGCGCGGATGTCCGGCGACGTGTAGATCAGAAACCGGTTCTTTACGACGCCGGCCAGGATGGCCGCCGCAGCACGTTCGGGTGTCACGGCGTGGCCGGAGAACCGCGCGACCCACCGTTCGACCTGCGGGTGCTCCCGGTCCACACCCGATATCTCCACCGAATCGACCAGCGGCGTCTTCACCGCCCCGGGCACCACGACCGACACGCCGATGCCGTGCCGGGCCAGGTCGAAACGCAGAACCTCCGAGAGCCCGACCAATCCGGCCTTGCTGGCGGTGTAGGCGGCGTGCCAGGGCAGCGCGATCAGCCCGGCGGCCGACGAGACGTTCACCAGCTGACCTCCCCGCCCCGCGGCCACCATGGGCGGCAGGAACGTCTCGATCACGTGGATCGGGCCCATCAGGTTGACGTCCACCATCGAGCGCCACTGCCGGTGGGTCAGCTGATCGACGGTGCCCCAGGCGGACACTCCGGCGACGTTCAGCACGACGTCCATGGGCGGATGCCAGGTGTGGATGTCCGCGGCGAACCGCGCGACCTGGTCGTAGTCGGAGATGTCCAGCGCACGGTGTTCGGCGATGGTGCCGCCCAGCGTCCGCGCATCGGCCACCGTGGCCTCCAGCCCGTCGGCGTCCCGGTCGGTCAGATAGAGTTCGGCGCCCCGGCGGGCCAGCGCCAGCGCCGTGGCCCGACCGATCCCGCTGGCCGCACCCGTGACCAGGCAACGCTTCCCCGCAAATCTGGACTCACCGGTCACTGGGTAGCCCCACCCCACAGCGACACCAGCCAGAGCTGCTCGAGAACGGCCACCACCCGATCGGTGTCTTCGTCGGCGCCGACGAAGGACGACTCGCCCGACAAGGCCATCACGGTGGTGGCGCTCAGGGCCCGGATCAGCATCGGGAGGTCGTCGCTGATCGGGCGGGCGGTGCCGGCGGCGCGTTCATCTTGGACGATCTTCACGATTCTCTCGATGATCCCGCCGATCTGGTCGTCCTGGATCCGGCGGATCTCCGCGTCGGTGGCGCGGGCCTGCATGCAGGCCGACATGATCGGGTCGTTGTTGGCGAAGATCACCGCGGCGCTGTGCACCATCCGCTTGGCGAACGCCGCGGGCAGCTCGTCGGGTTCGCGTGGGGCGAAGTGATGGGTGAGCTCCTCGAGCTCCTGCTGGGCCTCCCCCAGGATCTGGGCGAGCACCGCGTACTTGGAGTCGAAGTAGAAGTAGAAGCCCGAGCGGGCGACCCCGGCCCGGTCGCTGATCGTGCTGACCGAAAGGTCGTCGAACGGGCTCTCCTGTAGGAGTTCGCGCACGGCGTTGACGATCGCCTGCCGCTGCCGGTCGCCGCGGCGGCGCGGGGCGGCGGTGGCGTCGTCCGGCGACTGGGAGGCGGTCACGGGGATTACCTTGCACCACGCCGCGCCCGAACAGAAACTTGACAGGCGTCAAATTTCTGGGTGAGATGGTCCGGACGTGGCGCGGGCCACACTCTCGGGCCAGCCAGAGCGATCGAGGAGTTCCGATGACGGCGACCATCAGCACCCCCCAGTACCTGCTCGACCAGGCCAGGCGCCGGATCAAGCCGACGCCGGTGACCATGCCCGGCATGGGTGTGCTGGAGAAGCGGCTCAAGGACAAGCAGTGGGACGAGTTCGTGTTGGCCGATCCGCCCGCGGGCAGTGATCTCAAGCCGATCCGAGGCGATGCGGGCTTGCCGATCATCGGGCACATGATCGAGATCTTCCGCGGTGGGCCGGACTTCGTCCTGGAGATGTACCAAAAGCACGGTCCGGTCTACTACATCAAGTCCCCCGCGCTGTCCTCGGTGATGGCACTGGGCCCCGACGCCACGCAGGCGGTGTTCTCCAACCGCGACAAGGAGTACTCGCAGCGCGCCTGGGACCCGGTGATCGGGCCCTTCTTCGAAGGCGGCCTGATGCTGTTCGACGGCGAGGAACACATGTTCCACCGCCGGATCATGCAGGACGCCTTCACCCGCACCAGGCTGACCGGCTATGTGCCACACGTCGATTCGGTCGCCTCGGCCGTGCTGGCCAACGACTGGGCGACCGACGACCCGCGGTTCCTGTTCCACCCCGCGATCAAGAAGCTGACCCTCGACATCGCCTCCGAGGTCTTCATGGGCGTGCCCGCGGGCACCGACCGCAAGCTGGTCACCACCGTCAACGAGGCGTTCGCCACCACCACGCGGGCCGGCAATGCGATCATCCGCAAGCCCGTGCCCCCGCTGTCGTGGTGGCGGGGCCTCAAGGCGCGCCAGACGCTGGAAGACTACTTCGCCGGCCGCATCGCCGAGAAGCGCCGCGTGGAGAGCACCGACATGTTCAGCGTGCTGTGCCACTCCGCCGACGAGGACGGCCAGACGTTCACCGATGCGCAGATCATCAGCCACATGATCTTCCTGATGATGGCCGCCCACGACACGTCGACGTCGACGATGACCACGATGGCCTATCACCTGGCCGCCAATCCGGAATGGCAGGACCGGCTGCGCGAGGATTCGGCGCGGATCGGCGACGGCCCGCTCGACATCGAGGCGCTGGAGAAACTGGAAACCTACGACCTGGTGATCAACGAGTCGCTGCGGCTGCAGACCCCGCTGCCGTTCAACTTCCGCCGGGCCGTGCGCGACACCGACCTGCTGGGCTACTTCATCCCGGCCGGCACCGACGTGGTCACCTGGCCGTCGATCAACCACCGGCTGCCCGAGCTCTGGACCGACCCGGAGCGCTTCGACCCGATGCGCTTCGCCGAACCGCGAAACGAACACAAGGCGCACCGCTATGCGTTCGCGCCATTCGGCGGCGGCGCGCACAAGTGCATCGGCATGGTGTTCGGCCAGCTGGAGGTCAAGGCGGTGATGCACCGGCTGCTGAGCCGCTACCGGCTCGAGCTGCCGCATCCGGGCTACCGGCCCCGCTGGGACTACGGCGGCATGCCGGTTCCCGTCGACGGAATGCCGGTCGTGCTGCGTCCCCTGACTTAATCTGGCAGGCGTGACGAACGCCACAATCAGCACGCCGGAATTCCTGCTCGGGCAGGCCCGGCGCCGCTTCAAACCGGCGCTGAACAACTTCCCCGGCATGTACGCCGCCGAGCGCAGGCTGCGCGAAACGCACTTCCGCCAGCGGGTGCTGTGCGAGCCCCCACCGGGCAGCGGCCTGCGACCCGTGATCGGCGACGGCGGGATGCCGGTGCTGGGGCACATGATCGAGATGTTCATGGACACCCCGGACTATCTGCTGCACCTGTACCGCAGCCAGGGCGCGGTGCTCTACGCCCACTCCCCCGTGCTGCCGTCGGTGGTCGCCCTCGGGCCGGACGCGGTGCAGGAGATCTACACCAACCGCAACAAGGACTACTCGCAGGAGGGTTGGAAGCCGGCGATCGGGCCGTTCTTCAAGCGTGGCCTGATGCTGCTGGACTTCGAGGAACACCTCTACCACCGGCGGATCATGCAGGAGGCCTTCACCCGCGCGCGACTGGCCCGCTACGTCACACAGGTCGACCGGGTGGCCTCCCGGGTCGTCGCCGACGACTGGGTCGTCGACGACTCGCGGTTCCTGCTGTATCCGGCGCTCAAGGAACTCACCCTCGACATCGCCTCGGCGGTGTTCATGGGGCACGAGCCCGGCGCCGACAAGGAGTTGGTCACCGAGGTGAACGAGGCGTTCGCCATCACCACCCGGGCCGGCAACGCCATCATCCGGATGCCGATCCCGCCGTTCACCTGGTGGCGCGGACTGCGCGCCCGCCGCCTGCTGGAGGAGTACTTCACCGCACGGGTCGCCGAGGCGCGCCGCAAGTCCGAGGGCGAGGCTGCTGACGATCTGCTGACCGTGCTGTGCCATTCGGCCGACGAGGACGGCAACCGGTTCTCCGACCGCGACATCGTCAACCACATGATCTTCCTGATGATGGCCGCGCACGACACGTCGACGTCCACCGCGAGCACGATGATCTTCAACCTGGCCGGCAGTCCCGAATGGCAGGAGCGGTGCCGCGAAGAGTCCGACCGCCTCGGCGACGGGCCACTGGACATCGAGGCTCTGGAGAAGCTCGAGAGCCTCGAACTGGTGATGAACGAGTCGATCCGGATGGTGACGCCCGTGCAGTGGGCCATGCGCCGCACGGTGCGCGACACCAGCCTGCTCGGCCACTACATACCCGAGGGCACCAATGTCATCGCCTATCCGGGGATGAGTCACCGGCTGGCCGAGATCTGGACGGATCCGGAGGTTTTCGATCCGTCGCGGTTCACCGAGCCGCGAAACGAGCACAAGCGGCACCGGTACGGGTTCACCCCGTTCGGCGGCGGCGCGCACAAGTGCATCGGCATGACGTTCGGCCAACTCGAGGTCAAGACAATCCTGCACCGGCTGCTGCGCCGCTACCGGCTCGAGCTGCCGCATCCGGGCTACCGGCCCCGCTGGGACTACGGCGGCATGCCGATTCCGATGGACGGTATGCGAATCGCGTTGCGACCCTTATAGATTCGCCAGCGCGGCCTGCAGACGACTTCCGACCTCGCCGGCGATCTCCGCGAGAGCCGATTCGCCGGTGACACCGACCATGATGGCAGGATTCATCGCCTCCACCACGACATCGGTGCTGTCGGGTTTGCTGCGCAGCACGACGTTGCACGGCAGCAGCACCCCGATCTGCGGGTACAACCGCACGGCACGGTTGGCGAACTGCGGATTGCACGCGCCGAGGATGAGGTAGTCGCCCACCTCGTCGCCAGTGCCGTCGCCGAGCTTCTTGTTCAGCGTCGCCCTGACGTCGATCTCGGTGAGAACCCCGAAGCCCTGGTCGGACAGCACATCCCGGACGCGGGCGACGGCGGCCTCGAAAGGCCCGGCGGTGGTAGTGGTCAATGCGATTTCGGACACGTTCGACTCCTTGTCTCAGGCCAGGGCCAGGAACAGTTTCTCGAGTTCAGCCTGCGTCATCGGGTCCTGCGCACCGTCGGCGGCGGCACCGATCACGCATTCACGTAAACCCGTCGCGACGATCTTGAATCCGGCCCGGTCGAGGGCCTTGGATACCGCCGCCAGCTGGGTGACCACATCTTTGCAGTCGCGGCCCTGTTCGATCATCGAGATGACGCCGGCAAGCTGGCCCTGCGCGCGCCGTAGCCGGTTGAGCACCGCTGCGATGGCGTCTTCGTCGCCGACCATGGTGGACTCCCTTCCTGGGAACTCGGTTAGCCACAGTGTACCCGTGGGGGTATATGCTCGGCACCATGTGTTACCCCGTCACCTGTCCACGCTGCGGCAAGACCACCTGGGACGGCTGCGGCGACCATGTCGCCGAGGTCAAGGCATCGGTGCCGCCCGCACAGTGGTGCACCTGCCGCGAGAAGACCACCTAGCCGCACGACCGGGGCCAACGGTCGCCGGTTACGCACGTCGGACACCTTCGGATATTATGGATTGACTATTCGCTCAATTCATAAATTGTGAGGGACCGCCCCGTGCCGACGCCATTCCTGCCCGGTTCCGCGCAACCGCTCTACGAGATCAAGGCGAATCTGTTCAAGGCTCTCGCGCATCCGGCCCGCATCCGGATCCTGGAAATCCTGTCATCGGCCGACGGACCCATTCCGGTCAGCGAACTCCTGCGCATCACCGGCATCGAGGCGACACTGATGTCGCAGCACCTGGCCGTCCTCAAGCGGTACAAGGTGGTAACCGGCGAACGCGTCGGCAATGCGGTCTTCTACGCACCGACCCACCCCAAGATCTCCGAGCTGCTACTCATCGCCCGGACCTTCCTCACCGACACCTTGTCCGCGGGCCGCGACCAGCTCGCCGCGGTCGACTCGCTGCCGCCCATCCGCGAGCCGGCCGGCACCTCCCCGGGCGCCCCGGAATGATCGCCCGGCTGCTGCCTCGGCGTGCCGACTACGCGGGGCTGGCGCACTCATGGCGCGGCGACGTCCTGGCCGGCATGACGGTCGGCGTGGTGGCACTGCCGCTGGCGCTGGCATTCGGCATCAGCTCCGGCGTCGGCGCGGCTGCCGGCCTCGTCACCGCCGTCGTCGCCGGGCTGGTCGCGGCGATCTTCGGCGGATCGCACGTCCAGGTGTCCGGCCCGACCGGCGCGATGGCCGTGGTGCTGGCACCGATCGTCGCGCACTACGGACTGGGCAGCGTCGCGTTGGTGACCATCCTGGCGGGGGTGCTCGTGCTGGCGACCGGAATCTCCGGACTCGGCCGCGCAGTGACCTTCATCCCCTGGCCGGTGATCGAGGGCTTCACCCTGGGCATCGCGACCATCATCTTCCTCCAGCAGGTACCGGCAGCCCTGGGCGCCAAGGCGCCCGAAGGACGAAGCCCATTGATGGCGGCCTGGCACGTGATCACCCACGTCGACTGGGCCGACGCCAGACCGGCGCTGCTGGTCGTCGGGGTCACCGCCGCCCTGATGATAGGGCTGCCGTTGCTGCACCGCGCCATCCCGGAGTCGCTGACCGCCGTCGTCGCCGCCACCGTGCTGGTCGTCGCGATCGGCCTGCCGGCGGCCCGGATCGGCGGGCTGCCGGCGCACCTGCCCGCACCCGTGCTGCCGCACGCCGACCTGACCGCGCTGCGTACCCTGCTCGGTGCGGCCCTGGCGATCGCCGCACTGGCCGCCATCGAATCCCTGCTGTCGGCACGCGTGGCCGCTACCATGCCCGGTTCCGGCGGGCCCGCGTTGCCCTACGACCCCGACCGCGAATTGGCCGGCCAGGGCCTGGCGTCGATGGCCTCGGGCTTGTTCGGCGGCATGCCCGCCACCGGGGCGATCGCCCGCACGGCCGTCAACGTACGCTCCGGCGCCCGCACCCGGGTGTCGGCGATCGCGCACTCGTTGCTGCTGCTCGGTGTGGTCTACCTGGCCACCGGACCGGTGTCGGCCATTCCGCTGGCGGCGCTGGCGGCCGTACTGATGGTGACGTCGCTCCGGATGATCTCGGTGGCCACCATCGCGACGATCCTGCGCTCGACGCGCTCGGATGCGCTCACCTTCGTGCTGACCGCGGTGGTCACGGTGGGCTTCGACCTGATCGAGGCCGTCGAGATCGGCATCCTGGTGGCGGCGTTCTTCGCCCTACGCACGGTGGCCCGGCGCAGCAGCGTGACCCGAGAGGAGCTGCCCGGACCGCCACAGCCTGGCGACGAGCGGATCGCCCTGCTGCGGCTCGACGGCGCGATGTTCTTCGGTGTGGCAGAACGCATTTCGACGATGATCACCGACCCCGAGCACCACGATGCGCGGGTGGTCATCATCCGGATGTCACAGCTGGGCATGCTCGACGCCACCGGCGCCAACACCCTGGCCGCCATCGTCGCCGAACTCGAGGCGCGGGGCATCACCGTGATCATCAAAGGCGTGCAGCCCGAACATCTCAAATTGCTGACCAACGTCGGCGTCATCGAATCGCTGCGTCACGAGAACCACCTGGTCGACTCTCTCGACGAAGCGGTGGCCCATGCCCGCAGTCACGTGATGCCCGTTTAACTTGTAGGCGTGACGCTGGTCTTCCTCGACACCGAGACCACCGGGTTGCACCGTGCCCGCCGCCCGTGGGAGATCGGGATCATCCGGCGCAACGGTCACGACCAGACCAAGCTGCACGTCTGCGTCAGCAATGTCTCGCAGGAATGCTCGACCGGCACGGTGTTTCGCCCCGGTGGGAATCCACCGTCGACGTCCTGCCGTTGGCCGTGGCGGCACACCGCGGTCGGCGACGCCCGGTGGGCGATGCGGTGGTACGACGCGCTTGAGCCACGCAGCCGGTGAGGAGCGAGGCAGTCAGATCGAGTCGAAAGAGGCCGTCGACGCCGCGAACGTGAGTTTGCGGCGGATGCCCGCCACCTCGCGGGCGACGTTGCGCAACACGGCGCGCTCCTGCGGGGCGACGCCGACAGCGACACCGTGTCGTCGACCCGCTCATGGCGCAGCCATGGCCCGATGCGGTGCCGCCAGCGGTAGCGCAGCAGCCACTCGGAGCATTCCCGCAGGCTCGAAACATCCTCCGCGTCAAGGGTGTTCGCGGCCGCCGCGGCGTTGGTGGGCGGGAAGTAGCTCTCGCCGAAACGTACGTCTCGGCGAGAAAGTACGAGTGCCATGCACCAATTCGTCGGTCTCGGCACTCGCAAGAATTCACCCAATCGTACGTCTCGGCGAGATGAGGGATCAGCAGATGCGGGGCAGTTGTTCGCCGAGTTCACGCTCGATGACCCGGGTGGTGCCGAAAGCGGTGCGGCCGACGGCCATCCCCGGGTGATCGGCGACAACGCGACCGATGACGGCGGCGTGGGCGCCTTCGGGTCGCGCCCGCATGGCCGCCAGCACGGCGTCGCTGTGCTCGGCGGCCACGAACGCCACTAGTTTGCCCTCGTTGGCCACCTGCAGCGGATCGAGCCCCAGAAATGAGCAGGCCGAGGCGACCGCCTCGGGCACCGGGATCCGGGCCTCGTCCAGTTCGACGCCAACGCCCGCGGCGCGGGCGATCTCGACGACGGACGCGACCAGCCCGCCGCGCGTCGGATCACGAAGGGCGTGAATCGAATTCCCGCCGGCGGCGATCATCGCGGCCACCAGCCGGTGCAGCGGCGCGCTGTCGGTGGTGACGACGGTGCCGAAGTCGATGCCCTCCCGGACACTCATGATCGCCACGCCGTGCTCACCCAGGTTGCCCGACACGATGACGTGATCGCCGGGCCGCGCCCGGTCCGGGGCGATCTCGACCCCGGCCGGAACCACGCCCACCCCGGCCGTATTGACGAACAGCTGATCGGCACCACCGCGTCCGACCACCTTGGTATCCCCGGTGACGATGCCGACGCCGGCCGCCGCGGCCGCGCGGCCCATGGTCTGCACGACCGCGCCGAGCACCTCGAGTTGCAGGCCCTCCTCCAGAATGAAGCCCGCTGTCAGGCCCAGCGGTTGGGCCCCGCTGCAGGCCAGGTCGTTGACCGTGCCGTTGACCGCCAGGTCGCCGATGTTGCCACCGGGAAAGAACAGTGGTTGCACCACATAGGAATCCGTGGTTACAGCTATGCGGCCCGCCGACACGTCGAGCAATGCCGAGTCCCGGGCTGGCCCGGGATTCGGTCCGAACGCCGGCAGGAACAGGTTCTCGATCAACTCCTCGGAGAGCACCCCGCCACCGCCGTGCCCTAGCACGATCCGGGTGGTCTCACGCAGCGGCAGCGGGCACACCCACCGGCTCGGGTCGACCGCGCTTTCAGGCATGGGCGGGCGACCCCAGACGGCGGAACTGGTAGTAGGCCGCACAGGCACCTTCAGTGGACACCATCGTCGCGCCCAGGGGTGTGCGCGGTGTGCAGGTTTTCCCGAAGGCCGGGCATTCATGGGGTTTCAGCAGACCCTGCAGCACCTCACCGCTGTGACACTCGGCCGACTCGGCGACCTTCACATGCCCGACACCGAACCGCGCCTCGGCGTCGAATTCCGCGTAGGCCGCCGCCAGCCGCCAGCCCGACTGCGGGATCATCCCAATGCCGCGCCACTGCCGGTCGGTCACCTCGAAAACCTCCCCCAGCGTCTGCTGCGCGACGGTGTTGCCGGCCTCGGTCACCGCCCGCGGATACGCGTTGCACAGTTGCGGTGTCCCGGATTCGAGCAGGTCGATCACCTGCCGCACCGCCTCGAGCAGGTCCAGCGGTTCGAATCCGGCGACCACGATCGGCACCCCGTACTCCTGCACCAGCGGGCCGTACTGCGACGTGCCCATCACCGCGCAGACGTGGCCGGCGGCCAGGAAACCCTGCACCCGGTTGGTCGGCGAGTTCAGGATCGCCCTCATCGCCGGCGGCACCAGCACATGCGACACCAGCATCGAGAAGTTGGTCAACCCGAGGCGCTGGGCGTGCACGACGGCCATCGCGTTGGCCGGTGCGGTGGTCTCGAAGCCGACCCCGAAGAAGACGACCTGCTTGTCGGGGTTGTCCGCGGCTATGCGGGTGGCATCCAGCGGCGAATACACGATGCGCACATCACCGCCGCGGGCCCGCACCGAGAACAGGTCACGGTGGCTGCCCGGGACGCGCAGCATGTCCCCGAAGGAGCAGAAGATGACGTCGTCACGGGCAGCGATCTCCAGCGCCCGGTCGATCATTTCCAGTGGTGTCACGCACACTGGGCAGCCGGGGCCATGGATGAACTCCACCGCCCCGTCGAGCAGTTGGTCGATGCCGTTGCGGATGATCGAATGTGTCTGTCCACCACAGACTTCCATGATTGTCCAGGGCCGGGTGGCGCGCGCCCGGATCTGTTCGACCAGGGCGCGCGCAACCGCTGGCTCCCGGAATTCGTCGAGGTATTTCATGCGGGTTGCTCCCCTGCCAGTTCGTCGTCGAGGATGCCGAGTTCGGAGAACATCCGCAAGGTCTCCTTGGCCGACGCTTCGTCCAGTCGGGTGATCGCGAAACCGGCGTGCACAATGGTGTATTCACCGATCTGCATGTCGGGCAGGTAGGCCAGACACACCGTCTTGGTGGTGCCACCGAAGTCGACGGTCGCCATCCGGGTGCCCGCCTCCTCCCATATCTCGACTACCTCTCCGGGGATACCGAGGCACATCTGTCAGTCCTTTCCGTCACCGCGGACGTACACGCCGCGACCACCGCCTGCCCCAGCGCGAGGCCGCCGTCGTTGCACGGCAGCACCGCGTGGGTGAGTACTTCGAACCCGTTATCGGTCAGCGCCTTCCGCAGCCCCTCCCGGAGTATCCGGTTCACGAACACTCCGCCGGTGAGGCCTACCGTGCAGATCCCGGCCGCGGTGGCGCAGTGGCGCACCGCGGCCGCCGTCGCCCGGATCACCGCCTGATGGAACCCGGCCGCCAGATCGGCTCGCGCACACCCGGCCCGCAGCCCGTCCACCAGTCCGGCGATCAGCGGTGCCGGATCCAGCACCGCGGCAGCCACGCCGAGGTCCAGTGGTACCGGCCGGCCGCTGCGGGCCAGGTGCTCGAGCTCGACGGCGGCCTGCCCCTCGTACGTGACCGTCTGGCAGACCCCGAGCAGGCTGGCCACCGCATCGAACAGCCGGCCCATGCTGGAAGTCGGGGTGACGCCGGCGCCGCATTCCAGCTGCTGGCGCAGTACGCGAATACCGTTGTGCCCCAGTTCATTCACCGGCGGAAGCGTCGGATGCCAGTCGATCCCGGCACGGTGCAGCAGGTCCAACGCGATCCGGGCCGGGTTGCGCACCGCCCCGTCACCACCGGGCAGCCCGAACGAGGCGAGGTGACCGGCGCGGGTGAACCGGGCCGGATCGGTGAGCGTCAGCAGCTCGCCGCCCCAGATGGTGCCGTCGGTCCCGTAGCCGGTGCCGTCGTAGGCGACCGCGATCATCGGGGCACCCAGCCGATTGTGTTCGGCCAGAAGGGAAACCGCATGTGCGTGATGGTGTTGCACCTTCAGCACCTCGCGACTGCTGCGATGCGCCCAATGTGTGGTCGCATACGACGGGTGCAGGTCGCAGGCCACCAGGTCCGGGCACCGGTCGGTCATCGCCGCCAGGTGCTCCACCGCGTTCTCGAAGCAGACCTGGGTGCGGGGGTCGGCCATGTCGCCCAGGTGTGACGAGAGATGCGCGCGCCCGTCTGGTGCCATCAGGCAGAAGGTGGTCTTCAGGTCGCCGCCGGTGGCCAGAATGGTGCGTCCCGATCCGATTCCGTCGACACGCACGGGCAGTGGCGCGTACCCGCGCGAGCGCCGGATCGGCACCGCGGCGCCGCCGACGTCGACGGTCAGCACCGAATCCTCGCACGGCACATGGATCGGACGGTCGTGGGTGAGCACACCGTCGTACAACCCCGCGATCCAGGCCAGATCCTCATCGGCGAACACGATCGGCGATCCACCCGCGTTGGCTGACGTCATCACCAGCGGACCGGCGCCGAGCCGGTCGAAGAGCAGGTGGTGAACGGGTGAATACGCCAGCATGACGCCGATGTCGTGCAGTCCCGGAGCCACCGCCCGAACCATCGCCTCATCCCGGGCCGGCAGCAGCACGATGGGCGCGGTCGGTGCGGTCAGCAGCCCGGCCGCAGCTGCGCTGACGTTCGCAATGCGTTGCGCTGCAGCGAGATCGGCAACCATGACGGCAAACGGCTTGGCGGGCCGCATCTTCCGCCGGCGCAGTTCGGCCACCACGTCGGGCCGGTCGGCGCGGCAGGCCAGGTGATAGCCGCCGATACCTTTGACGGCGACGATCGCACCGTCGGTGATCTCCGCGGCCGCGGCCGCGATCGGATCCGCCGCGTCGCCGCGGCCGCGCCAAGTCAGCCGGGGACCGCAGTCGCCGCAGGCGATGGTCTGCGCGTGGAATCGCCGGTCGGCCGGATCGTGGTACTCGGTCGCACACGCCGGGCACATGCCGAAGCCGGCCATCGTGGTGGCGGGCCGGTCGTACGGCAGGCCGGTGATCACGGTGTAGCGCGGCCCGCAGTTCGTGCAGGTGATGAACGGATGACCGAACCTGCGGTCGGCGGGGTCGCGCAGTTCGCGCAGGCAGTCCGTGCAGATCGCGATGTCGGGCGGGATCAGGGTGCGCGCGCCGTTTTCGTCGGCCCGGCTGGCTACGATCTCGAACCCGCTGCCGCCGACCACATCCACGGCACGCGTGGTGATGTGTTCGATGAGCGCCATCGGCGGAGCCTGGTCCCGGATCGCCGTCACGACGGCGTCGACCGCCTCCGGCGGTCCCTCCAACTCACAGTGCACCGACCCGGCGTCGTTGTAGACGAAGCCACTGACACCGTGCCCGACGGCCAGGCGCGCGACAGCCGGCCGGAATCCGACGCCCTGCACGACGCCGGTGATCTCCAGCCGCAGCCGACAACAGACGCTCATCAACCTCCCGAACGGCCCGTGCGCAGTGGGCTGTCGCGCCCGGATCCACATCCACCAACTTAGCCCCGCCCGGCGGCCGGCAATCCGCGTTCGGCACAAAGATCGCGGCGTAGGGTCGCGTTCGTGCATGAACTCTCGCTGTGCCACGCCATCGCCGGGGTGGTCACCTCCCACGCCGACGGGCGCCGCGTCGAGGTGGTGCGGGTGCAGGTCGGGGCACTACGCCAGGTGGTCCCGGACACCCTGGGTTTCTGCTGGGAAATCGTGCGGGATCAGGACGGCCTGCCCGGGGCCGTACTCGAACTCGAACTGATCCCCGGGGCAGTCGAGTGCGGGCCCTGCGGGATCCGGTCAGAGTTGACTTCGCGCTGGTCGGTTCGGTGTCCGCGCTGCGGTGGCGCGCAGGTGACGGTGGTGGCCGGCGAGGAGTTCCTGGTCACGTCGGTGGACGTCAGCGACGCGCTGCCGACGGCCGAGGGCGTTCACCATGGGTAGGTTTCACCGCCATGACGACGGCACCGCGCACTCTCACGACCACTCCGGTCAGCACGACCACGGCGACCACAGCGGCTACGACACCGGGGTCCAGCGGGTGGACGTGCTGGAGTCCATCTTCGCCGAGAACGACCTCCGCGCCGATTTCAACCGGGCGGCATTCGTCGAGAACGGGGTCCGCGCCCTGAACCTGATGAGCTCACCGGGTTCGGGCAAGACCACCATCCTGGGGGCCACCCTCGACGAGTTCGCCGGCGACGTGGCCGTCGGCGTCATCGAGGGCGACATCGCCACCGACCTGGACGCCGTCAAGCTCAGCGGCCGGGGCGCGCAGATCGCACTGTTGAACACGGCCGACGGCTTCGGCGGCGAATGCCACCTGGATGCCCCGATGGTCAACCGTGCGCTGCAGGGACTCGACCTGACCGCGCTGGACCTGGTGATCATCGAGAATGTCGGAAACCTGGTGTGCCCAGCCGAATTCGACGTCGGCGAGCACGCGAAGGTGATGGTCTACTCCGTCACCGAGGGTGAGGACAAGCCGCTGAAGTACCCGGTGATGTTCCGCTCGGTGGACGTGGTGCTGCTCAACAAGATCGACCTGGTGCCGCACCTGGATGTCGACGTGGACACCTATCTGGCCCATGTGCGCGAGGTCAATCCGACCGCCGAGGTGTTTCCGGTCAGCGCCCGCACCGGGGCCGGGATGGAAGCGTGGTACGGCTGGTTGCGCCGGTTCCTCAGCGCGTGATGGTTTGGCCACTGCAACCGCGATCACGTGTTTCTCAGCGCCGCAGAGGTTTTCGGGAATCTGGCACTGAATTCCGCCGAGTGGGACCGTGTCGAGGTGGGGCCCTCCGAGCGCGAGGGCATCGGGCCGAACGGTCGGCACGGCACACTGGTCGACAACCTGATCGTGTTGCGCCGCCGCGATTAGGCCAAGTCGACGAAGCACGCGGATCGAGACAACCGAGCATTCAGGCCAAAGCCGGGTCGATGCTCGCCCGCGCCGTCACAGACCCGGCGGCGGCGGCCACCGTCACCGTGGCCGCCCGCTGTTGTGCGGCCGAATCGCCGGGCAGCAGGACCCCGGCGCTGTCCGGCCCGTCGCGGTGCGCCATCAGCCAGTCGTAGAGCAGCCAGTCGAGCGCGCAGGCCACATCCAGCGGGTCGGCACCGGGCATCCCGGCTGCGGTCACCACGCTCTCCATCGCGTCCAGGTGCTCGCGGCGGGCGGCATCCTTGTTCACCCCGGAGCTGTCGAACAGCATCATCTCGAGGGTCAGCGGCAGCCGCCGTCCCGATTCGGTGCGCAGCACCCACCGGCCACCGCGCCACGGCCGGCCGGGGTCGACGACGACGAAATCCCCGTGACCGCCGACGACGCCGAGCTCCGGGACATCCAGGGCGCCGTCCAGCGGGGCGGGGCCGAGCAGCCCGAGCGACTGCCGGGCCAGGATCGACATGAGCATGGCGGTCCCGATGATCTTGCCGGCCCGGACATCCGGAGCGACTCCGGCGGTGTCGGCGGCCGTGGCGTAGTCGCGGCACAGCAGGTCGAGTACGCGATGAAGTTCGCGCAGCTCGTCCCGTTCGGCGCCGGCCGCCCTGCGCCCGCCGCCGAGCAGTTCGCCGAATCGGCGGGCGGCGTCGATCAGCGCATCGTCGAGGGCGGACAGGTGCGTGGCGCACAATCGGCTCGGTTCGTCATCGACGGCGACGAGGACACTCAGGGTGGTGGGCGTGCCGGCGGAGGTGGCCCAGGAGAAGCCGATCTGGTTGTCGTGCTGGATGATCCGCGGCCTCACCCGCACTGCCTCCACAGCATCACACGGTTGTTGCCAGAGTCGGCGACGGCCAGGGTGTCACCGTGCAGGCACAGTCCGTAGGGCCAGCACAGGGTGTCCCGGCCGACGAGTGCCCAGCGATTCTCGCCATTGGACCCGAAATCGGGCTGGGCCAGCACATGATCGGCATGCGCACCACAGAGACCGTCCCACAGCAGGATCCGGTTGTTGGCGGTGTCGGCGACGGCCAGCCGGCCGGCATCCATCGACGCCGCATAGGGGAACCGGAACCGGTCACCGGTGTGGGGACCGTAGGGCCACTCGGTGGCGGAGGTGAAATCAGGCTGCCCCAGAATCGAATTCGCCGGGCAGTCACCCGACGGGTGCGGTCCCCAGCCGAGGACGCGGTGGTCGCCGGCGTCGGCCACCAGCAACAGATCTTCGGTGCCGGTGATCGCGTGCGGCCAGCGGAAGCTGGACGGGCCGGCCGGGCCGCCCCGGTTCTCCTCCCGCGCAGACGGATCCGGCTGACCGAGTACGACGTCGGCCGGCTGGCCGGGTCCTGGAATCCCGTTGTCCCAGCCGAGAACCCGGCGATTGCCGGTGTCGGCGACCCAG
>WBZP01000545.1_pt1 | contig 50808 bp, 42 predicted proteins | sample 5204301 | NCBI WGS metagenome assembly WBZP01 (sample SAMN12412401, study PRJNA552823) | activated sludge metagenome | isolation source: activated sludge from nitrification reactor of wastewater treatment plant... | place: USA: Pennsylvania | collected 2017
TCGACGAGCTCGTCGCCGACATGGGCGACGAGTCGATGCCGATCGAGGTCCGTTCCCTCGCCCGCACCCTGACAACCTGGCGTGCTCAGATCCTGGCCTGGCACGACGCGAAGGTGTCCAACGGGCCAACCGAGTCGATCAACAACCTGATCAAGCGGATCAAACGCATCGGGTTCGGGTTCCGCCGCTTCGCCAACTACCGGATCCGAGTCCTGCTCTACGCCGGCACACCCAACTGGGACCTACTCGACACCGTCACACCCCGCTGAACTCCGAAGAGCCGGTTTGGTCCGCCCCGGAGCGGCTGTGGGATCCTGTTGCAGGCCGCGCTGTGGCCGAGTCGACCAGTGGACCGTGTCGACCACAGACCCCTGCAGGAGGACTCTTCCGTGGACGAGCAGCAGCTCAACAAGATCACCAACGATCCGGGCTTCATCGCCGCCCTCGACCAGAGCGGTGGATCCACGCCCAAGGCGCTCAAGCTCTACGGCATCGACGAGAGCGAGTACTCCGGCGAGGACGAGATGTTCGACCTCATCCACCAGATGCGGACCCGCATCATCACCGACCCGGCGTTCAACGGCGACCGCATCGTCGGGGCGATCCTCTTCGAGCAGACGATGGACCGCCAGATCGACGGCAAGGGCACCGCGGAGTACCTGTGGCAGGACAAGGGCGTGGTGCCGTTCCTGAAGATCGACAAGGGCCTGGCCGACGAGGTCGACGGCAGCCAGGTCATGAAGCCGATCCCCGGCCTCGACGACCTGCTCGAGCGGGCCAAGACCCACGGCGTGTTCGGCACCAAGATGCGCTCAGTCATCAAGGTCGCCAACGAGGCCGGTGTGACCGCCAACGTGGCCCAGCAGTTCGAGATCGGCCGCCAGATCCTGGCCCACGGCCTGGTCCCGATCATCGAACCTGAGATCGACATCAACAGCCCCTCCAAGGCCGAGGCCGAGAAGCTCCTCAAGGAGCGCATCCTGGCCGAGCTCGACGGCGTCGACGGCCAGATCATGCTGAAGCTCACCCTCCCCGAGCAGGACGGCTTCTACACCGAGCTGGTCGAGCACCCCAAGGTGCTGCGGGTCGTCGCCCTCTCCGGCGGCTACAGCCGTGAGGAGGCCAACGCCCGCCTGGCCCGCAACCCCGGGGTGATCGCCAGCTTCTCCCGGGCCTTCACCGAGGGCCTGTCGGCCCAGCAGTCCGCCGACGAGTACACCGCGGCGCTCGACGCCTCCACCCAGAGCATCTTCGAGGCCTCCAACACCTGACCCGACCGGTCGATCCACTCGGCCGGGGTGCCCCGACGGCCCTCGGGCTGACAACATCCGACGATGACCGTGCGGCCCGTCTCCGAGCACACCTCGGAGGCGGGCCGCCGTCGCGTCGGTGACCCGTTCACGAACCTGCCGGGTCTCGACGGCCTGCGAGGGTTGGCGGTGGTCGCCGTCATCGCCTTCCACGCGGGCCTCGGACGCATGGTCGGCGGCTTCCTGGGCGTCTCGACGTTCTTCACGCTCTCGGGCTTCCTCGTCACCGGGCTGCTGGTCCGCCGGTCCCGGCACTCCCCTGCCATCGCCCTCCGTCCGTTCTGGGAACGACGGGCACGACGGCTGCTGCCCGCATCCCTGGCCACGCTGGCCGGGATCGTGCTCCTGTTCGGCCCGTTCGTCGCCACGGCCGATCAGCGCCGGGCGATGCCTGCCGACGTGCTCGCCGCCCTGTTCGAGGTCGCCAACTGGCACGACATCGCCAGCGGCAGCTCCTACGGGGCGTTGTTCACCGCGCCGTCGCCGGTGCTGCACTTCTGGAGCCTGTCGATCGAGGCCCAGTTCTACGTGGCGCTGCCCGTGCTGGTGCTCTCCGCGTGGAGGTTCGGACGCCGACGGCGGGTGACGCTGGCCGCGATCCTCGGCGGACTCGCCCTGCTGTCGGCGCTGGAGCCCGTCGTGTTCTCGATGAGCCCCGACCGCGTCTACTACGGGACCGACACCCGGGCCGTCGAGCTCCTCATCGGAGGCCTGCTCGGCCTGGCGTGGACCCACGAACCGATCCGACGGCGGCTCGTCATCGGCCGTGGCGTGCGGGTCACGGTGCCGGCGCTGGGAGCGCTCGCACTGGGGCTGCAGCTGTGGTGGTGGTCGTCGTTGCCGCTCTCCACTCCGTGGCTCTCGCGGGGCGGCTTCACCGGCTACGCGGTGCTGTCCTGCCTGGTGATCCTGGCCGCCGCGGTGCCGGTGGGTCCGGTGAGCGCCGTCCTGCGGTCGGCACCGTTGCGCTGGCTCGGGGTCCGCTCCTTCGGCATCTACCTCCTGCACTGGCCCGTCATGCTCGCTGTCCGCCAGCTGCACCCCGGGGTGGGGCCGGTGACATCGGCGGCGATCGCGGTGGTGATCTCGGTGCTCGGTGCCGCCGCGTCGTACCGCCTCCTCGAGCAGCCGGTGCGAACGGGGCGATGGCCCGCACCCGGGCGCGTCCTTCGGACCTCCACCGCGGCAGTGGCCGTGATGGCGGTCGCCACGCTCACCCTCCCGTCGGCCAGCCGTCACGAGTCCGCCGGCGGCCTGGTCGCCGATCCGGCCACCTACGACCGCCTGATCGAGGCCCACAGGTCCGCGGCGTCGCCCGACTCGACGAACCCGGCCCGGCCCGCCGCCGATCCCGTCGCGTCGAGCACCGTCGCCGTGGCACCGGTCCCCACGATGGCACCCTTCGGGGACTCCACTGTCCTCGGGGTCGGGATGGCCCTGGCCCGCTGGGCGATGGACACGAGGCGGTTGACCGGGACCCGGGGCGACTTCCGGGTCGGGTGCGGGATCCCCCGCTTCGACGCGATCCGCACCACCGGCGTCAAGCCCGACGATCCCGAGTGCCGGGACTGGCCCGGGCGATGGGCGGAACGGATCCGCACCGACTCCCCCGACATCGCGCTGGTCATGTCGGCGGTGTGGTCGGTCCCGGACGCCCGGCTCCCCGGATCCGACCGCTGGAGCGCGATCGGTGATCCCCGCACCGACGACTTCATCCGGGACGAGTACCTCGCCGCGGTCGACGTGCTGTCCTCCCGGGGCGCACTGGTGATGCTGGTCACCTGGCCCCGGTTCGGCGACTGGGTCGCCGGCGGACGATCAGGGGTGCTCGGCGACCAGGTCGACGGGGAACGCATGGCGCGGATGAACCGCATCCTCACCGAGGTGGCGGCCCGACGACCGGAGTCGGTCCGCGTGGTCGACCTGGCCGGATGGCTGGGCGACCGGTCCCAGGATCGGGCTCTGCGACCCGATGGCGTCCACTTCAGCGAGGCGACGTTCCGCCCGATCGTCGACGAGTGGATGGGGCCCGAGATCGAGCGGATCTGGACGGAGTGGTGGACCCGGCATCGGACGGCCATGGCGGCCGGTCCCGCGGCACCCGGTCCCGCGACTGCCGATCCCGCGACGGCACAACCGGCCGTACAGATCCCGGAACCTGCCGCGTCGACGCCGGAGGGCCCGACCACCGGCCGGGCCTGAACGTCAGCCGGCGGCACGCTCCGCTGCGTCGAGGAAGTCGGGCTCCGCCCGGGCCACCTGGGTGAACAGCAGGCGGGCCTGGGGCACGTCGCCGGACCGCTCGTAGAGGTCGGCCAGGGCGTAGGCCCGACGGAGGTGGTGATCCATCGGCCGCTTGGGGATCCGGAACCCCTTGCCCAGCAGCGCGATGGCGTCGGCCAGTCGACCCTGGTCAGCGAGGGCGCCCGCGGCGACGATCCGGCCCTCGTTGACCAGCGGGCCCGACGGCGACGACGTCCGCAGCTCCTCCCACAGCTCCTCGACACGGCTGTACTGGCCGAGCGCCCGACGGCAGTCGGCGAGCACCGGATGCTGCTCGGTCGATCCTCCGGTCAGCTCGACGAAGGCGTCGAGCTCACGGGCGGCCTCACGCCAGCGACCCAGCCGGTACAGGGTGAGCCCGTAGAGCTCACGGGCCTCGGCCAGGTCCGGTACCTCGGCCACCACCGGGGCGAGAACGGCCCGCGCCTCCGGGTAGCGCTCCGCCGCGTACGCCGTCGCAGCATCCGACAGCCGACCCTCGAGCCGGACCGCCCGCTTGGAGCCCACCAGGTCGACCAGCTGCGGAGCGTGCACCTTGACCGGACGCCCCGATCGCCGGGACGAGCTCCGTCGGGGTGGCCGCGACGACACAGGGCCCTCGTCGATCCACACGTCGGCCTCACGGGCCGGAGCGGCCGGGGGTCGATCGGACTTGTCGGTCCGCCGCGGCGGCGGAGGGATCGGTCGGGAATCGCGCTGACGGCTCCGGGCAGCGCCCTGGCGTGTGCCCTGGCGCCCGTCCCGATCCCGGTCGTTGCGATCCCGTCGATCACGGTCCGGGCGAGGACCTGCCGGTCGCGAGCCCTGCGGACGCGGACCGCTGCGTGCTCCGCCCGGTCGCGACCCGCCGCTGCGGGCCGGTCCGCTCCGAGGTCCGCCGCTGCGCGGTCCGCCCGTGCGGCCTCCACCCGACGAACGTGAGCCGCCCTCCCGCGGCTCTCCGCCACGGGAGGCACCAAGCCGGGCGCCACCGTCTCGTGACCCGCCCGGGCGGCCGGAGGTGCCCCGCGGGCCGCCGGGACGCGGTCCTCCCGCGCCGGGTCCGGATGACCTGGTACCGGATGACCTGGGGCCGGACGAACGAGCTCCCGGACCGGTTCCGGAGGGTCGGGGTCCCGAGGATCGAGCGCCACCGGTGCGGGGCCCGCTCGCCGGCCCCCGCGACCCGCCGGGTCCTGACGATCTGGTGCCGGATGAGCGGGCTCCACCGGAGCGCGACCCCCCCGAGGACCCTCCGGATGGCGCACGAGAGCCTGAACGCGAGCCCTGGGAGCCTGTACTGCGCCGCGGCGGCCGAGCGTCATCGTCGGAGTCAGGTCGCCGCCGGGGCGGTCGGTCGTTGGCGGGGGTGGGCATCAGGACCTCTTCAACAGCGTCGACGGCTCGAACGCGAGTGGCCACGCTACCGGACGCAGCGCGGTGACCCGCATGCCCGACGGGGCGGGAAAAATGGAGAAGGGGAGGCGCTCTCGCGCCTCCCCTTCGAGAAATCCGGCGGCGTCCTACTCTCCCAGGGACGAACGTCCCAAGTACCATCGGCGCTGGAGGGCTTAACTTCCGTGTTCGGGATGGGAACGGGTGTGACCCCTCCGCTGTGGCCACCGAAATCTGTTGTCAACTGACGAGCGGGTGGCCCCGACTCCGGGGCCGGCGTCCACTCGAGGACTTCATAGCGAGCACGAACGTCTTGTAAGACGAACCCAAGCCCTCGGCCGATTAGTACCGGTCAGCTGAACACATTGCTGTGCTTACACTTCCGGCCTATCAACGTGGTGATCTGCCACGGGCCTTACCAGGTTGACCCTGTGGGTGAACTCATCTTGGAAGAGGCTTCCCGCTTAGATGCTTTCAGCGGTTATCCCGTCCGTAGGTCGCCAACCAGCCGTGCCCTTGGCAGGACAACTGGCACACGAGAGCTACGTCCATCCCGGTCCTCTCGTACTAGGGATAGCTTTCCTCAATTCACCTCCGGCTGCAGAGGATAGGGACCGAACTGTCTCACGACGTTCTAAACCCAGCTCGCGTACCGCTTTAATGGGCGAACAGCCCAACCCTTGGGACCTGCTTCAGCCCCAGGATGCGATGAGCCGACATCGAGGTGCCAAACCTTCCCGTCGATATGGGCTCTTGGGGAAGATTAGCCTGTTATCCCCGGGGTACCTTTTATCCGTTGAGCGACGGCGCTTCCACACGCAACCGCCGGATCACTATGCCCAGCTTTCGCTCCTGCTCCACGTGTCAGTGTCGCAGTCAAGCTCCCTTTTGCCATTGCACTCGACGCCTGATTGCCAACCAGGCTGAGGGAACCTTTGGGCGCCTCCGTTACTCTTTAGGAGGCGACCGCCCCAGTCAAACTACCCACCTGACGCTGTTCCCGACCCGGATAACGGGTCTGGGTTAGAGCCTCGCCATACGCAGGGTGGTATTTCAAGGATGACTCCACACTGGCTGGCGCCAATGCTTCCTCGTCTCCCACCTATCCTACACAACGCATAACAAAACCCAACATCAAGTTGCAGTAAAGGTCCACGGGGTCTTTCCGTCCTTCTGCAGCTAACGAGCATCTTTACTCGTACTTCAATTTCGCTGGGTCAGTGGTTGAGACAGTTGGAAAGTCGTTACGCCATTCGTGCAGGTCGGAACTTACCCGACAAGGAATTTCGCTACCTTAGGACCGTTATAGTTACGGCCGCCGTTTACTGGGGCTTAGGTTCAGAGCTTCGTCCGAAGACTAACCCTTCCCCGTAACCTTCCAGCACCGGGCAGGCGTCACAGCGTATACAGCGCCTTACGGCTTCGCACGCTGCTGTGTTTTTAGTAAACAGTCGCTTTCCACAATTCTGTGCCACCCCTTCGAGCTCCAGCCGCGTGGGCCTTCACCCTAATGGGGTCCTCCTTCTCCCGAAGTTACGGAGGCATTTTGCCGAGTTCCTTAACCACTGTTATCCCATTCGCCTTGGTATTCTCTACCTGTCCACCTGTGTTGGTTTGGGGTACGGGCACCACATGAACTCACCGCTAGGATTTTCTTGGCAGCATAGGATCAATGACTTCCCCTGAAGCGGGTCCGTATCACGTCTCAGACTTCGTGAGGCCCGGATTTGCCTGGTCCTCGTCCTACACGCTTACCCCGGGACTACCATCGCCCGGGATCATCTACCTTCCTGCGTCCCCCTACGGCTTTCCGCCTAAAGCTGGGTCGGTTCGTGACGGCTCGAAAGCCGGCACAGCCCCTTAGCAAGCTGAAATTGGAATGGACGCGCATGTGGTGGTACCGGAATATCAACCGGTTGTGCATCGACTACGCCTCTCGGCCTCGCCTTAGCTCCCGACTCACCCTGGGTGGAATAGCCTTCCCCAGGAACCCTTGGACATCCGGCGGAGGGGTTTCTCACCCCTCTTTCGCTACTCATGCCAACATTCTCACTCGACCACGCTCCACGACCGGTCACCCTGCCGCTTCACTGCGAGATCGACGCTCCGCTACCGCTCGATCAAAGATCGAACCCGTGGCTTCGGTACCAGACTTGAGCCCCGTTACATTGTCCGCGCAAGATCACTCGACCAGTGAGCTGTTACGCACTCTTTCAAGGGTGGCTGCTTCTAAGCCAACCTCCTGGCTGTCTTCGCAATCTCACATCGTTTACCACTTAGTCTGGATTTTGGGACCTTAGCCGACGGTCTGGGCTGTTTCCCTCTCGACCCCGAAGCTCATCCCCCGGGGTCTCACTGCTGCGCTCTGGATCCGTGGCATTCGGAGTTTGGTTGGGGTCGGTAAGCTTGTGGGCCCCCTAACCCATCCAGTGCTCTACCTCCACGGATGAACACGCAACGCTGCACCTAAATGCATTTCGCGGAGAACCAGCTATCACCGAGTTTGCTTGGCCTTTCACCCCTATCCACAGGTCATCCGCCCAGTTTTCAACCTAGGTCGGTTCGCGCCTCCACGGGGTCTTACCCCCGCTTCACACTGCCCATGGATAGATCACTCGGCTTCGGGTCTGCAGCATGCGACTGTACGCCCTATTCAGACTCGCTTTCGCTCCGGCTTCCCCTCACGGGTTAACCTTGCCACATACCGCAACTCGTTGGCTCATTCTTCAAAAGGCACGCCATCGCCCGGCCGAAGCCAGGCTTTGACTGCTTGTAGACCAACGGTTTCAGGTACTATTTCACTCCCCTCCCGGGGTACTTTTCACCTTTCCCTCACGGTACTAGTTCGCTATCGGTCGATGAGGAATACTTAGCCTTACGAGGTGGTCCTCGCTGATTCACGCCAACTTTCTCGGATTCGGCGTTACTCGGGATCATCGATCAGAGACTGCACAGGTTTCGTGTACGGGACCGTTACCCTCTGCGGTGCGCCTTTCCAGACGCTTCCACTACCTGGCAGCTTTGTAACTCTGTGGGGGGCCGACGCGCCCCCTATCGAGTCCCACAACCCCGGACTGGCAACGCCGTCGGGCTATCACACCAGTCTGGTTTAGGCTCTTCCGCGTTCGCTCGCCGCTACTTACGGAGTCGTTGTTACTTTCCTTTCCTCGGGGTACTGAGATGTTTCAGTTCACCCAGTTCCCTCTACCCGCCCTATGTGTTCAGGCGGGAGTCACACCCCATTACGAGTGCGGGGTTTCCCCATTCGGATATCCACGGATCGACGGTTGGTCGGCACCTTCCCGTGGCTTTTCGCAGCCTCCCACGTCCTTCATCGGTTCTCATCGCCAAGGCATTCACCGTTGGCCCTTTGTAGCTTGGGTATCGCATTACAAAGATGCTCGTGCTCGCTATGAAATTCTCAAGGGGCGCGACAACGAGACGAGCTCGCCGAGGAAGAAGGGCTCGAGCCCGCTCACTCGGAGCGGGCGAGGCGTACCTTCACAACGGAAGACAGGACGGGCACCCGGGGCACACTCCGAACGGCTCGAGAGCTCGATGGAGGGTACTGATCCGGATGCCGGCGAGTGCGTCAACTGGGTGTCCGTGTCCGGCACACAGCGTGATGCTGCATGAACCGGATGGATTGGACTCCTTAGAAAGGAGGTGATCCAGCCGCACCTTCCGGTACGGCTACCTTGTTACGACTTCACCCCAATCGCTAACCCCACCTTCGGCAGCTCCGTCCCAGAGGGTTCGGCCACTGACTTCGGGTGTTGCCAACTTTCGTGGTGTGACGGGCGGTGTGTACAAGGCCCGGGAACGTATTCACCCCGGCGTTGCTGATCCGGGATTACTAGCGACTCCAGCTTCATGAAGTCGAGTTGCAGACTTCAATCCGAACTGAGACCGGCTTTTTGGGATTCGCTCGACCTCGCGGTTTCGCAGCCCTCTGTACCGGCCATTGTAGCATGTTTGCAGCCCTAGACATAAGGGGCATGATGACTTGACGTCGTCCCCACCTTCCTCCGAGTTGACCCCGGCAGTCTCCTACGAGTCCCCACCATTACGTGCTGGCAACATAGGATAAGGGTTGCGCTCGTTGCGGGACTTAACCCAACATCTCACGACACGAGCTGACGACAGCCATGCACCACCTATCGCAGGCCCCGAAGGACACCACATCTCTGTGGCTTTTCCTGCATAGTTCAACCTAGGTAAGGTTCTTCGCGTTGCCTCGAATTAAGCAACATGCTCCGCCGCTTGTGCGGGCCCCCGTCAATTCCTTTGAGTTTTAGCCTTGCGGCCGTACTCCCCAGGCGGGGCACTTAATGCGTTAGCTACGGCACAGAGAGCGTTGACGGCTCCCCACACCTAGTGCCCAACGTTTACGGCGTGGACTACCAGGGTATCTAATCCTGTTTGCTACCCACGCTTTCGCTCCTCAGCGTCAGTTCCAGCCCAGAGCGCCGCCTTCGCTGCAGGTGTTCTTCCTGATATCTGCGCATTCCACCGCTACACCAGGAGTTCCACGCTCCTCTACTGGACTCAAGTCACAGCAGTATCGGGTGGCCTCTCCGAGTTGAGCTCGGAGCTTTCACACCCGACTTACTGAACCGCCTACGAGCTCTTTACGCCCAATGAATCCGGACAACGCTTGCCCCCTACGTATTACCGCGGCTGCTGGCACGTAGTTAGCCGGGGCTTCTTCTGCAGGTACCGTCATTTTCGTCCCTGCTGAAAGCGGTTTACAACCACGAAGGCCGTCATCCCGCACGCGGCGTTGCTGCGTCAGGCTTTCGCCCATTGCGCAAGATTCCCCACTGCTGCCTCCCGTAGGAGTCTGGGCCGTGTCTCAGTCCCAGTGTGGCTGATCGTTCTCTCAAACCAGCTACCCGTCGTTGCCTTGGTAGGCCGTTACCCCACCAACTAGCTGATAGGCCGCGAGACCCTCCTGAAGCGATAAATCTTTCCTCGGTCGGCCATGCGACCATCCGAGGGTATGCGGTATTAGCTCGAGTTTCCCCGAGTTATTCCCCACTCCAGGGCAGGTTTCTCACGTGTTACTCACCCGTTCGCCACTAGGTCTTCCGGGAGCAAGCTCCCATGGACCCCGTTCGACTTGCATGTGTTAGGCACGCCGCCAGCGTTCGTCCTGAGCCAGGATCAAACTCTCCATCAAGACCTCAGGATCTGCTCCGAAGAGCTCGTCCGTCGATCGGAGAGCCGGTGGCAGGCCTGAACCTGATCACCGACTGGCACAGACTGGCGTTGGTCCACCGATCCGAAGACCGGCAGATCATCATCCGGAAAGTGCATAAATATATGAATTGATCGGGTTGACTGCTCGTGGGTGTGACCCCACGGGTAGCCTCCCGCACTCGCCTTTTGGCATCCTGTCTTCCGTTGTCAAGGAACGCCTGAGCTCCACGAGTGGGGCTCGAGCTTGGAACGTGATGGCACGGTGACCGTGCGAACCAGGGGTTCCGTTCCCCGTTCCGGTGCCGAAGCTGCCGTGCGGGGCGAAGTGAGAGAATAAGGCACCCGGTGGCCGGGGTCAACTCGATGTCGTGAGACGCCCGTCACGTCCCTCAGCGGCGGACCGTCCGTCGGCCGAATGGCGGCACGGATGACTGCTCACCCCACCGTGACCAGGTGGTGGGTGCGGCGCCCACGGGCGAGCAGGACGTATCGCCCGTGCAGCAGGTCCGACTCCCCCAGCGGAGCACCCGGCCGGTCCGAGAGCTTCACCTGGTTGACCGAGAACCCCTGCAGGTTCCGGCGCACCTCTCCCTTGGAGCGGGCCAACCCGACCGCCCCGTCGGCCACGAGGTCGACCGGGTCCGAGCCGAGGAGGTCGCCGCGGGAGGCGGTGCTGGACGGGACCTCGGCCGCGAGCAGGTCCAGCGCACCTACCGAGGCCGAGGTGATCGGCTGATCGCCGAACAGCACCGCCGCGGCCTCCTCGATCGCGGCGATGGCGTCGGATCCGTGCACCACCGCGGTCAGCGCCCGCGCCAGCGCCCGCTGACCGAGCCTGCGCTCCGGGGCGGCGGCGTGTTCGACCGCGATGCGGCGGCACTCCTCGACCGCCACGGTGGTGAGGCGGAGCAGGAGCGGCTCGACGTCCTCGTCACCGACGTTGAGGAAGTACTGGTACAGCCGGTACGGCGAGGTCCGGGCCGCGTCGAGCCAGATGTTCTCGCCCTCGGACTTGCCGAACTTGGTGCCGTCGGCGCGGACGATCAGCGGTGCGGTCAGGCCGTGGACCGCCTCGCCGCGGCGGCGACGGACCAGGTCGACGCCCGCGGTGATGTTGCCCCACTGGTCAGATCCCGCCACCTGGAGGTCGCACGCGTGGCTCTGGTGCAGGACGTCGAAGTCGTTGGCCTGCAGGAGCATGTAGCTGAACTCGGTGTAGGAGATCCCCGACTCGCGCTCCATCCGGCTGCGCACCGAGTCCTTGGCCAGCATCGTGTTGATCGTGACGTGCTTGCCGACGTCGCGGAGGAACTCGAGGACGCTGACCGACTCGGTCCAGGTCCGGTTGTCCACCACCGTCGCCGCGGCTGCGCCGTCGAAGGACAAGAAGCGCGCCAGCTGGGTCCCGATGGCGGCACGGTTGGCGTCGAGCACGTCGGTGTCGAGGAAGGTCCGTTCCGAGCTGCGCCCCGAGGGGTCGCCGATCATGCCGGTGGCCCCGCCCACCAGGGCGATCGGCGGGTGGCCGGCGTCCTGGAAGCGCCGCAGCAGCATGATCGACTGGAGGTTGCCGATGTGCAGCGAGTCCGCCGTCGGGTCGAACCCGCAGTAGGTGGGTGTGGGACCGGCGTCCAGGCGGTCGCGCAGCGCGTCGAGGTCGGTGTGGTCCTGGACCAGGCCTCGTGCGGTCAGGTCGTCGATCACCCCGCCGCCGTGGGGTCGGACCTCTCCGGTCATCGCTCGGTCTCTCCTCCGGGCCGGGTCGGATCGACCTCCTGCGCCCACGTCGTCGGACCCGTCGCCAACGGAGCCGACGGGCGAGCTGAGAGCGTACCGCCGCTCTCTCAGCCGGCTGGCACCAGTTCGGGCAGCGGGTCGGCAACACTGGATCGGTCATGGCTCGGATCCCCCGCCCCCTCGCGGCCCTCGTCGGACTGGGTCTGCTGGCGTCGCTGACCGTGGCCTGCAGCGGAACCGCCCGCGACGCTCCCCCGCTGCTGCTACCGGTCAACTCGGCGCCGACCACCGTCTACGACGCCAAGGGGCGGCCGATCACGGTGCTGCGAGACGAGAACCGCACCAGCATCCCCCTGGAGCAGATCCCCAACATCACCCGCACGGCGGTGGTCGCGATCGAGGACTCCCGGTTCTGGTCCCACCGCGGCGTGGATCCCCGGGCCGTCGCACGGGCCGCCAGCTCGAACGCCGAGGAGGGCGAAACCGGCCAGGGTGGCTCCACCATCACCCAGCAGTACGTGAAGACCGCTCTGCTGTCGCCCGAGAAGACGCTGCAGCGCAAGCTCGAGGAGGCGTCGATGGCGCTGTCGATCGAGCGCAACTACTCCAAGGAGCTCATCCTCGAGCTCTACCTCAACACGATCTACTTCGGAGACGGCGCCTACGGCATCGACGCGGCGGCCCGCTCGTACTTCGGGATCCCCGCCAGCGAGCTCGACCTGGCCCAGTCCGCCCTGCTCGCCGGCCTGATCCAGGCCCCGTCCCGCTACGACCCCAGACGCCACCCCGAAGCCGCGTTCAAGCGGCGCAACGTGGTGCTCGCCCGGATGCTCGAGCTCGGCGACATCACCCAGACCCAGCACGACGCCGCGCTGATGACGCCGGTGACGCTGGCGCCGCCCCAGCCGCTCCCCGAACAGGTCCCGTACCCGGCCGCCCACTTCGTCGATGCCGTCAAGGAGTACCTGCTGAAGGACTCGAAGGTTCTCGGCGACACCCAGGGCGAGCGCTACAACAACCTCTACCGAGGTGGGCTCCAGATCCACACCACGATCGACCTCGACCTCCAGGCCCAGGCCGAGCAGTCGATCGCCCAGGTGCTGCCCCAACAGGGCGTCGACCCCAAGATGCCCGATGCCGCGCTGGTGTCGATCGACCCGGCAACCGGTGAGGTCAAGGCCATGGTCGGCGGACGCGACTACTTCGGATCGTCCGACTACCGCCAGACCAACCTGGCCCGCGGCGCCGGCCGTCAGACCGGCTCCGCGTTCAAGCCCATCGTGCTCGCCGCCGCGCTCGACAACGGCGTCTCACCCGAGAAGCTCTTCGACGCCCCGTCCGCCCAGGTGCACAAGCTGGCCGACGGCACCACCTGGAAGGTCAAGGGCGGAGGGATCGGCCGCGGGACCATGGCGCAGTGCACGGTGGTGTCGTCCAACACCTGCTACGCCAACATCGTGTTGAACCCCGAGGTCGGCGCCCAACGATCGGTCGACATGGCCAAGGCCCTCGGCGTCGTCGACACCAAGCTGTCGGCGGTGCCCTCGGCGGTGCTCGGAACCAACAACGCCACGGTGCAGGACATGGCGTCGGTGTACGCCACCTTCGCCAACCAGGGGGTGTACGTCCCGCCGGTGCTCGTCAACCGGATCGACCGACCCGACGGCACCATGCTCTACCAGCACGACCACACCCAGAAGAAGGTGCTCGAGCCCGAGGTGGCGGCGCAGATCTCGACGATCCTGCCCGGCGTGATCGAGGACGGCACCGGCACCCGGGCCAACATCGGTCGACCGGCAGCGGGCAAGACCGGGTCGTCGCAGAACAACGTCGACGGCTGGTTCTGCGGCTACGTCCCCCAGCTGGCCACCGCGGTGTGGGTCGGCTTCGCCCAGCCCCGGGCCGGCAAGGACGGGAAGCTGCGACCGGTCCCGATGACGTCTCCCAACACGCGGATCACGGTGTTCGGCGGCACCTACCCGGCACAGATCTGGGCGTCGTTCATGAGCAAGGCCGTGCACGACCTGCCGGTGGAGCCCCTCGTCGATCCGCTGGCGGCGGCACCCACCACGACGACGGTCCCGCCCTCGAACGAGGCGCTCCTCAGCCCGGTCACCGTCCCCCGCGACGCCAAGGTCCCCGACGTGGGCGGCAAGGACACCCGCAAGGCGATCGCCGCGGTGCGCTCGGCCGGGTTCGTCGCCGTGCGCGTGGACGCCACCGTCGCCGGGGTGGGTCCGGGGATCGTCACCGGCCAGAGCCCGGCTCCGGGAGCCGCGGCCGCGGCCGGCTCCACCGTGTTCATCGAGTCGACCCCCGGCACCTTCGTCCCACCCGACGCGGTTCCCGACGTCATCGGCTTCGGGACCGGCCAGGCCCGCCAGCAGCTCGAGTCCCTCGGGTTCACCGTCACGTTGGAGCCGCTCGCGGCGCCGGAGGCGGCGCGGCGCAAGGACGGCCTGCCCTTCGAGGCGGGTCAGGTGTGGCGCAGCACACCGGCGGCCGGGAACGCTGCGGTCGACGGCAAGGTCGTTCTCGCCTACCAGGTCGCCAGCGCCGCGCCACCGACGTCGGCTGCGCCGTCGACGAGCGCCCCCCGCCGCCCCGCCCCCAACGACTGACCTGGGCCCCACTCCCGTTCTGTAGTGCGAGATCCAGGCGTTCGTGTGGATCTCGCACTACAGAACGGGAGGGGTGACGTCGGTCCGCCGCTTCGACCCGGTCGGGGCGCCGCTGGCAAGCTGGGGCCCGTGGGTTCCACCGCTTCCGACGCTTCCGACGAGCAGACCTCGAACGACACGCCGGACTCGGCTCCGGCCCCCGGCCGCCGCCGGTGGTTGCTCATCGCCGGGATGCTGTTCGCCGTGGCCACGTTCGGGGTCTGGATCTACGCCCTGTTCATCTACGACCCCGGGTTGATGATCGACGAGCTGTCGGACCGGCGGTTCCCGAAGGCGGCCGAGCAGATCTGCCACCGGGCCCGGGTCAAGATCGAGAAGCTCCCGACGGCTGACCAGACCGAGGACAACCGCGAACGGGCCGCCGTCGTCGACCAGGCCAACGACGCGCTCCGCCAGATGACCGACGAGCTCCAGACCGCGGTGCCCCAGGGCCAGGGCCGGATCACCACCGGGATCCAGCAGTGGGTCGAGGACTGGAACACCTACATCGGCGACCGCGACGACTACGCCGACCAGCTGCGAGACGACCCCGACACGCGGTTCACCGAGTCGCTCAAGTCGAACCGTCAGATCTCACGGGCGATCGACGCCTTCGCCATGGTGAACCGCATGGACAGCTGCGCGGTCCCCGGCGACGTCGGCTGACCGACCCCCCTCACCCCCGTTCTGTTCGTTCGATCACACCGTCATCGGTGTGATCGAACGAACAGAACGGGTGGGCGGCGCGGGCGAGGCGGAGGATCCCCTCCTCGTCGACCGCGTCGGGCAGCTCGTCCCAGGTGACCCACCGCAGCGCCAGCGACTCGTGGTTGCCCACCTCGACCGCCCCCGGCGGAGCGACGACCACGAATCGCACGTCGAGGTGCAGGTGCTCGCCCAGGGCGTCGCGGTGGTCGACGGGGTGGATGTCGACGTCGACCGCTGGCACCAGGACGCGCAACCCCGCGATCCCGGTCTCCTCGGTCGCCTCCCGCAACGCCACCCCCGCCAGTCGGTGGTCGCCATCCGCGTGCCCGCCCGGCTGCAGCCAGCGACGGAGCTTGGCGTGCAGCATCAGCAGGACCCGCTCGCCCTCCGAGTCGACGACGAGGGCCGAGCCCGTCAGATGCCCCGGAGCCGTCGTCCGGTCCGCGAGGGGGGCGCCGTGGGTGTCGAGCAGCTCGAGCACCCGGTCCCGGTCGGCCTCCTGGGCGGGGTCGATCACCGCCTCCTCCAGCGACCGGCGCGACACCTCGGGATCCCGGCTGGGCGAAAGGCGCGGGTCGCCCACGGACAACCACAGAGCGGTCACGAGCCACCCCCGGACGGTCGTCCCCGCGACACGCCGGGATGACCGGGGACCAGGAACCGCCAGCGGTGCTCCACCCCCCGGGTGATGCCGACCCGGGTCGTGCGGACCGGCCGGGCCGGAGGGCCCACGTCGTCACGAACCAGCCGGATCCGGGAGCGGCGCCCGCACAGGTCGACGCCGTCGTCGGCCCCGGTGATGGCGAGCGCCGCGCACAGCTTGCCGGGACCGTTGGCCAGATCGACGTCCCGGGCGATGCCGGGCCGATCGCCACGCATCCGCTCCAGTCCCGCGACCGGTTCGACGGCCCGGATCAGGATCGCTTCGGCGACCCCGTCGACGCCGGCGACCACGTTGGCGCACCAGTGGATGCCGTAGGAGCGGTACACGTAGAGGTGACCCGGTGGCCCGAACATGGTGGCGTTGCGGGCGGTCCGACCACGGTAGGCGTGGCTCGCCGGGTCACGTTCGCCCCGGTACGCCTCCACCTCGACGATGCGGCCGACCCGCACGGAGCCGTCGGTGTCGCTCACCGACACGAGCGCGTTCAACAGGCGAGGTGCGACCGCGGTCGAGTCGCCGACCAGGTCACGACGAGGGAACGGCCGGCTCACCCGGCCGGCTGCGGATGGGCGCCCTCGGCGAGGGCCGACCAGCGGGCCCGCTCGGCGGCGATGCGCTCGGCCAGACGACCGCGCTGGGCCGCGACCGGCTCGGGGCCTCCCCCGCCCGGGCTGCGGCGGTTGGCCGTGCCCGCCCCGGGCCGGAGCATGGCCACGCCCCGCTCTCCCAGCTCCGGTTCGGCGGCGACGAGGTCGACCAGGGGGATGCCCTCGTCGAGGGATCGACGCACCAGCGCCCCGACGATGCCGTGAGCCGATCGGAACGGGACGCCGTCGGTGACCAGCAGCTCGGCCAGGTCGGTCGCCGCCGCGTACGGCGAGTCCGCCGCCGCCGCCATCGACTCGGGTCGGAAGGTGATCGTCGCGTACAGCCCGGTCATCGCGAGCAGCGCCAGGCGAACCGTGTCGAGCGCGTCGAACAGCGGCTCCTTGTCCTCCTGGAGGTCCCGGTTGTACGCGAGCGGCAACGACTTCATGGTGGCGAGGAAGCCGGTCAGGTCACCGATCAGGCGACCGGCCTTGCCCCGGGCCAGCTCGGCGACGTCGGGGTTCTTCTTCTGCGGCATCATCGACGAGCCGGTCGCGTAGGTGTCGTCGAGAACGGCGAAGCCGAACTCGTCGCTGGTCCACAGGACGACCTCCTCGCCCATCCGCGACAGGTGCAGGCCGATCGTCGTGCACACGAACAGCGACTCGGCGACGAAGTCGCGGTCCGAGGTGGCGTCGAGGGAGTTCTCGAACCGCGCCGGGAACCCGGCGTCGGCCGCGGTCGCGTCGGGATCGAGCGGTAGCGACGACCCGGCCAGCGCGCCCGCGCCGAGCGGCGACACGTGGGTGCGGCGCCGGCAGTCGGCCAGGCGGTCGACGTCTCGCAGCAGCGCCCAGGCGTGCGCCATCAGGTGGTGGGCCAGCAGCACCGGCTGCGCCCGCTGCAGGTGCGTGTAGCCCGGCAGGCGCACCGGGCCGCCGTCGACGCCGCCGGTCAGCGACCGGTCGGCCCGATCGGCGAGCACGTCGACGAGACCGAGAACCAACTCCGCGGTCGCGGCCATCTGGCCCACCACGTGGTGGCGGAACGCGGTGGCGACCTGGTCGTTGCGCGACCGACCGGTGTGGATCTTGCCGCCGACCGGACCGACCAGCTCGGTGACCCGGCGCTCGATGGCGGTGTGGACGTCCTCGTCGGAGGCGACGAAGTCGAGCACCCCGGTCCGGTACTCCATCTCGACCGAGTCCAGGCCACCGAGGAGGGCGGCCAACTCCCCCTGGTCGATGAGGCCGGCCCGGTGCAGCCCCCGGACGTGCGCCTTGGAGCAGGCGACGTCGTCGGGCAGGAGGCGCTGGTCGTAGCTGAGCGACTCGGTGAACTCGACGAGCGCCTCGGCCGGCGGGACGTCGAACCGACCGTGCCAGAGCTGGCCCCGATCGGCGGGCGAGCCGTCCTCGGTCATCGCTGCGAACCCGGGCCCTGGACGTCGGACCAGGTCTGCACGCCGAGACCCCAGATTCGCACGAAGCCCTCGGAATCCGCGTGGCGGAACCGGTCCGCAGCGTCGTAGGTGGCGAGTCCGTAGTCGTAGAGCGACTTCGGGGCCCGCCGGCCGACGACCCAGCACCGATTGGGCTCGAGGCGGAGCCGGACGTCTCCGGTGACGTGCTGCTGGGACACGTCGACGAAGGCGTCGAGGGCGTCGCGCAGCGGCGAGTACCACAGTCCGTCGTAGACCAGCTCGGCGTAGCGGTGCTGGAGCGCGATCTTCTGGCGGCCGAGGTCACGCTCGACGGTCAGCGACTCGAGGTCCCGGTGCGCCAGCATGATCGCCAGGGCACCGGGGGCTTCGTAGGTCTCGCGGCTCTTGATGCCGACGCGACGGTTCTCGACCATGTCGAGGCGTCCCCAGCCGTAGCTGCCGACCAGGTGGTTGAGGGCGATGACGATCTCGAACAGCGGCCGGACCTCGCCGTCCAGGGCGACGGGAACTCCCCGCTCGAAGCTGACGGTGAACTCGGCGGGTTCGGTGGCGGTCCGCTCGGTCATCTTCCAGACCCCGGCGGGCGGCTCGGCCCACGGGTCCTCCATCTCGCCGCACTCGATCGCCCGGCCGAAGAGGTTGTCGTCGATCGAGTAGAGCTTCTCCTTGGTGGCCCCGACCGGGATGCCGTGGGTGGCGGCGTACTCGATCGAGTCCTCGCGGGTGAAGCCCCAATTGCGCACCGGGGCGAGCTGCTCCAGGTCGGGGGCGAGCGCCATGTAGCTGACCTCGAAGCGCACCTGGTCGTTGCCCTTGCCGGTGCAGCCGTGTGCGACTCCGTCCGCGCCGTACTTGCGGGCGATCTCGACCTGCTTCTTGGCGATGAGCGGCCGAGACAGCGCCGACACCAACGGGTACTGATCCTCGTAGAGCGCGTTGGCCTTGATGAGCGGGGCCAGGAAGTCGTCCGCGAACTCCTGGCGAAGGTCGAGCTCCTCGTACGCGATCGCCCCGGCCCCGAGCGCCTTCTCCCGGTTGCCCTCGAGGGTGCCCTCCTGGCCGACGTCGGCCGACAGGCAGACGACCTCGACCCCGAGGTTCTCGATCATCCAACGCACCGCCACCGAGGTGTCGAGCCCGCCGCTGTAGGCCAGCACCACCCGCTTCGCCATGTTCTGTCGTCCTTTCGATCAGGCCGGTCCGGCCAGTTTGCGTTCAGGCCGGTCCGGCCAGTTCCAGATCAGGCCGGTCCGGCCAGTTCCGGATCAGGCCAGTCCGGCCAACTGTTGCAGCTGAAGCGCCACCGGGTCGCCCTGGCCCTCACGGGCGATCACCAGGAGCGTGTCGTCGCCGGCGACGGTGCCGACGACCCCGTCGAGCCCATTGCGGTCGATGGCCGACGCCACGACGTGCGCGGAGCCGGGCGGGGTGCGCAGCACGACCAGGTCGCCGGAGCGCTCGACCTCGACCAGCCAGTCGCCGAGGACGCGCCGGAGGTGGTCCTGGGGGCTGACCTGCTCACGGGGCAGCTCCGGGATGGCGTAGACGGTGTCGCCGCCGGGGACCCGGACCTTGATCGCCCCGAGCTCCTCGAGGTCACGGCTGACCGTGGCCTGCGTCACGGTGACGCCGTCGGCCGCGAGCAGCTCGGTCATCTGCGCCTGGTTGGTGACGCGGTGCTCGACCAGCAGCCGACCGATGCGGTGCTGACGCTGCTGCTTGCCGGCCATCAGGAGGGTCCGCCCCGTTCGGGGTCCTGTTCGGCACTCAGCTCGGCGAACCAGAGGAGCAGGCCGCGGGCCGAGTGCATCCGGTTGTGGGCCTGGGGCCAGATCCGGCTCCGGGGGCCGTCGAGGACGCCATCGGTCGCCTCATCGCCGCGGTGCGCCGGCAGGCAGTGCAGGAAGACCGCGCCGTCACCCGCCGCGTCCATCAGGGACTCGTCGACGCGCCACCGGGCGAAGGCCTCCTGGCGGATCCGCTTCTCCTCCTCCTGACCCATCGAGTACCAGGCGTCGGTGTAGATCGCATCCGCGCCGGAGGCGGCCTCGGTCGGTTCGTCGACGACGGTGAGGTCGGTGCCCGCCGAGCGGATCCGGTCGGTCGACGTGTCGTCGAAGCGGTAGCCGGGAGGGCTCGAGATCCGGAACGCCGCGCCGACCAGGCCGCAGCCGATGGCGAGCGAGCGGGCGACGTTGTTGGCGTCGCCGACATAGGTGACGGTCAACCCGTCGAGTCGGCCGAAGCACTGGCGCAACGTCAGCAGGTCGGCCAGGGTCTGCACCGGGTGGGCGTCGTCGGAGAGCAGGTTCACCACCGGCACCGACGCCACCGACGCCATGCGCTCGAGCTTGTGGTGCTCGAACACCCGGGCGCCGATGACACGGCCGTAGCCCGACATGAGACGGCCCAGGTCCTCGGCGGTCTCGCGGGTGTCGATGCCGACCTCGGACCCTGACAGGCTGACCGGATGACCGCCGAGCTGGTCGATCGCCATCTCCATCGAGGTGCGGGTGCGCGCCGAGGGCTTCTCGAACAGCAGCACGCCGCCGCTGCCGGCCAGGACCGGCGGCGGATCGGTCAGCTCGGCCAGATCGAGGATGCGGGCGAGCTCGACCGCGCTCAGATCGTCGACCTCGAGCAGGTGCCGCAGCGGCGGGTTCGCACTCATCAGTTCTCGTCACCTTCCAGGATCTCGGCCACGGTCTCGGCGATCGACGAGGTGCCCGAGCGGAGCTCGGCGTCGTCGATCAGCAGGCTGGGGGCAAGGCGCAGGGCCGTCGGCGTGACGGCGTTGACGACCACGCCCCGGCCGAGCAGCTCCGAGCACAGCTGCCGGGCGTCGACGGCCACCTCGACGGCGATCAGGGCGCCGAGGCCCCGGACGTCGAGCACCCCGGGTGCAGCGGTCAGCTCCGACGCGACGACCTCACCGATGTGACGGGCCCGGGCCGGTACGTCCCGGTCCTCCATCACCGCCAGGACCGCTCGGGCCGCCGCGGTCGCCAGCGGTTGACCGCCGTAGGTGGTGGCGTGGTCGCCGGGCTCGAAGGCGGCGGCGACATCGGCGCGGGCCCAGCAGGCCCCGATGGGCACGCCGTTGCCCAACGCCTTGGCCATCGTGACCACGTCGGGCACCACACCGAAGTGCTGATGCGCGAACCAGGCGCCGCAGCGGCCCAGGCCGGTCTGCACCTCGTCGACCATGAACAGCACGCCGCGCTCGTCGCACAGGTCCCGGACGCCCCGGAAGTACTCGACGGTGGCCGGGTTCACCCCACCTTCACCCTGGACCGGCTCCAACAGCACCGCCGCGACCGACGGGTCGATCGCCGCGGCCAGGGCGTCGAGGTCGTCCCAGGCGACGTGGACGAAACCGTCGGGCAGCGGTTGGAACGGCTCGTGCTTGGCGGGCTGGCCGGTGGCGTGCAGCGTGGCGAGCGTCCGACCGTGGAAGCTGCCGAGAGCCGAGACGACCTTGTAGCGGCCGGCCGGCGCGCCGGCCCAACGACGGGCCAGCTTGATGGCGCACTCGTTGGCCTCGGCGCCCGAGTTGGCGAAGAACACCTGGCCACCCCCGCCGAGGAGCCGGTCGAGGGTGGCGGCGACCTGCGGGCCGGGGACCGTGCCGAACAGGTTGGAGACGTGCAGCAACGTGCGGGCCTGTTCAGCCAGGGCGTCGGCCACATCCGGATGCGAGTGCCCGAGCGAGGTCACCGCCAGACCCGACAGCAGGTCGAGGTATGCCCGGCCGGTGTCGTCGTAGAGCCAGGACCCCTCGCCGCGCACGAAGGTGACCGGCGCCGGCGGGTAGGTCGACATGAGCGGCGACGACGCGGTCACGAGGTCTCCCCTTCGTGCGCCACAGCGGCAGCGGCAGCCGCCGGGACGACCATCGTGCCGACCCCGGCGTCGGTGAGCAGCTCGAGCAGCAGCACGTGCGGCCGGCGCCCGTCGATCAGGTGCACCGAGCCGACCCCGCCGCCGACGGCGCGGGCGCAGCCCGACATCTTGGGGACCATTCCCCCGGAGATGGTGCCGTCGTCGATGAGTCGTGCGACCTCGTCGGTGTCGACCCGGGTGATGAGCGACGTCGGGTCCTCGGCGTCGGCGAGCAGACCGGGGACGTCGGTGAGGAAGATGAGCTTCTGCGCGCCGAGCTCCTCGGCGATCGCGGTGGCGGCGTCATCGGCGTTGATGTTGTAGGTCTGGCCGGTCCGGTCGACGCCGATGGTCGCGATGACCGGGATGAGGTCCATGGCCAGGGTGCGGGTGATCAACGCCGGGTTGACCCGGGTGACCGCTCCGACGAAGCCGAGCTCGGGGTCGTGCGCCTCGGCTTCGATCAGATGCGCGTCGGTGCCGGCCAGGCCCAACGCCAGCGGACCGAAGCCGTTGAGGGCGGTGACGATGTCGGCGTTGACCTTGCCGATCAGCACCATCTGGGCCACGTCGAGGGTCTCGGCGTCGGTGACCCGGCGGCCGTCGACGAACTCGCTGGCCTTGCCCAGCTTGTCCAACCACTCGCCGATCTGCGGGCCGCCGCCGTGCACGACGACCGGGCGCATCCCGACGCGGTGCATCAGCACGATGTCGGACGCGAACTGCTCGAACAGGTCGGGGTCGCCCATGGCGTTGCCGCCGAACTTCACCACGACGACCGCGCCGCGGAACGCCTCGATGTACGGCAGAGCCTGCAGCAGGACCTGCACGGCCAGGTCGGGGTCGCGACGGGGGTCGAGTCCCCCGCTCGGGGCGCCGCTCGCCTCGGGGCTCACGGAGCTGTCCCCACGACGGCGAGTCCCTGGGTCTCGGGAAGCCCGAGCGCCAGGTTCATGCACTGCACGGCCTGACCCGACGCGCCCTTGCCCAGGTTGTCGATGGCGGCGATGGACACGACGGTCCCGGTCCGGGCGTCGTAGCGGGCGGTGACGTGGGCGGCGTTGGTGCCGAGGGTGGCCTTGGTCGACGGCGACCGGTGCGACGCGACGACGAACGGTTCGTCCGCGTAGCGCTGCGCGAGCACCTTGAGCACCGCGTCGGTGCTGAGCCCGTCGACCGCTGGTCGGGCGTAGCAGGTGGCGAGGATCCCGCGGTTCATCGGCACCAGGTGCGGGGTGAACAGGACGGTGGCGCCCAGGTTCATGTCCATCTCGGCGGTGTGGCGATGATCCAGCAGGCCGTAGGCCTCGACGTTCTCGTCGACCGCGCAGAACGTGGTGTGCGGCTTGGGAGGTCGACCGGCCCCGGACACGCCGGAGACGGCGTCGACGATGATGCCCTCGGTGTGGATCAACCCGGCGTCGACCAGGGGGCGCAGCGCCAGGGTGGTCGCGGTCGGGTAGCAGCCCGGGGCCGCGATCGCGTCGGCGCCCTCGAGCCGATCCCGGTGCAGCTCCGGCAGCCCGTAGACGAACCGGTCGAGGAGCTCGGGTGCGGTGTGGGGTTCGTGGTACCAGCGCTGGTAGTCGGCCGGGTCCGAGAGTCGGAAGTCGGCCCCCAGGTCGACGACCGTGCGGACCTTGCCGAGGACGTCGGCCATCAGCGTCTGGCTCGCGCCGTGGGGCAGTCCGACGAACACGCCGTCGACCCCGTCGAGCAGAGCGGGGTCCCACGCCTGGAACACCAGGTCGGGATACGCCGGGGCGAGACCCGGGTACAGGTCGGCTGCCGCGGTGCCGGCCTGGCTGTCGCCGGTGGCGAAGGCGACGTCCAGTCCCGGGTGCTGGGCGCAGATGCGCAGCAGCTCGGCGCCGGTGAAGCCCGACGCTCCGATGATGCCGACCCGGGCGGTGTCACCTGCCATGGCAGCACCCTAGCGCACTCTCATGCACGACGCCGCATACTTCTGCACCCCCATCCGTTCTGTTCGGCAGATCACAACGCTGAGGGTGTGATCGAACGAACAGAACGGGTGGGGTCAGGCGCGGAGGGTGGCGTCGTGGGTGGCGACGACCTCGTCGATGATCGCCTGGCGCACGACGCCGACCTCGGCGTCGGTCAGCGTCCGGTCCTCAGCCTGGAACCGCAGCCGGAACGCCAGGCTCCGACGGTCCACGCCGAGCGACTCCGAGCGGAACACGTCGAACAGGTCCAGGTCCTGCAACAGGGGCGCGCCCACGGCACGGATGGTCGTGCGGACCGCGGCGGCCGGGACCCGGTCATCGACCACGAAGGCCAGGTCGACGTCGGTCGACGGGAACCGACTCACCGCCCGGGCCCGACGGACCGGAGCGACGAGCTCCAGCAGCGCCCCGAGCTCCAGCTCCAACCACGCGACTCGCTCCTCGATGCCGAAGCGGTCCAGCACCTCGGGGTCGATCTCACCCACCATCCCCGCGTCGAGGCCGGCGACTTCGACCACCGCGGTACGCGCCGGGTGCAGACCCGGCCGCTCCTCGGCACGCAGCACCACCGGCCCGATCCCGAGCGAACCGAGCACGACGTCGAGCAGCTCTACCGCGGTCGGGGCCTCGGCCCCGGCCAGCGCGGCGGCCAACTGGTCCCGTTCGCCGTCGAGCACCCGCCCGAGGCGAGCCGACTCGGCGACGTCGACGACGACGCCCCGCTCGCCGGTCTCGAACACCCGGCCGATCTCGGCGAGCCACACCCCCGGCCGACGGTGGCTGGCGTTGTAGGCGATCGCGCCGAGCAGACCCGGTCGCAGCGAGCTGCGCAGCACCGACTCCTCGGCCGCGAGCGGGTTGGCCAGGACGAGCCCGCCGGCGGGCAGACCGCAGCGCTCGAGGTCGCCCGGTGCCAGGAACGGCATCGGCATGGCCTCGCTGACGCCGAACCCCGCCAGCGCGCGCCGCACCGACCGTCGGGCCCGCTGCGCGGCGTCGAGACGACCCGGATGGGCCGACACGGGAACGGTCCGCGGGATCCGCGACAGCCCGTACATGCGACCGATCTCCTCGATGACATCGACCTCGGCGGTCGAATCGGGCCGCCACGACGGGATGGTGACCGACAGGTCGTCGCCCACGGTGTCCGCCGTGAAACCGATCGGGTCGATGAGGTCCACCATCGTCGACCGGTCGAGAGACAGCCCCAGGACGGCGTTGACCCGCGCGGGACGGACGGCGACCGTGACGCGCTCGGGAAGGTTCCCTTCGGCGACCACCGAGCCCGGGCGCAGCGTCGCGGCATCCTGTTGCACCAACAGCTCGGCCAGCCGATCGAGCGCACGATCGGCGATGTCGGGATCCATGCCCCGCTTGAAGCGGGCCGAGGCCTCGGAGTGTAGGTTGTGTCGGGCGGAGGTGTCGGCCACCGACTGCGGGTCCCACCAGGCGGCCTCGACGATGACGTCGGTCGTGGTGTCGGAGATCTCCGTCGATGCGCCGCCCATCACTCCGGCCAGGGCGATCGGGACGTCGTCTCCGTCGACGATGACCCCGTCGGCCGGGTCGAGGGCGCGGAGCACGCCGTCGAGCGTCTCGAGCTGCTCGCCGGCCCTGACCCGACGCACGCGCAGCTGTGCACCGCGCACCTTGTCGAGGTCGAAGGCGTGGGTGGGTTGGCCGAGCTCGAGCATCACGTAGTTCGACGCGTCGACCACGTTGTTGATCGGACGCATCCCCGCCGCGATCAGGCGCTGGGCCATCCACCGCGGCGACGCTCCGATGCGGACCCCGCCGAGCCCGCGCAGGGCGAACCGTCCGCACAGGTGCGGATCGTCGATCGTGACCGACACCGCTCCGTCGAGGGTCGGTCCCGATCCGACCGGCGCAGGCGTCGGGATCGTGAACGGCACCCCCTGGCGGGCGGCCAGGTCACGGGCCACACCCGCGACGCTCAGAGCGTCGGGCCGGTTCGGGTTCACCTCCAGGTCGAACACCACGTCGGCGCTCAGCCCGAGCGCCTCGGTCAACGGGACCCCTGGGACCTCCTCGGCGGGCAGGATCAGGATCCCGGAGTGGTCGTCGCCGAGCTCCAGCTCCTGGGCCGAGCACAGCATCCCGTTGCTCATCTGCCCGCGCATCTTCCGCGCCGCGATCTCCATGCCGCCGGGCATCACCGTGCCCACCGTCGCCAACGGGACCAGGTCCCCCGCGGCCATGTTCGAGGCGCCGCACACGATCTGGAGGGCCTCGCCGTCGCCGGTGTCGACGTCGACCAGGCGGACCCGGTCCGCGTCGGGGTGCTCACGGACCTCGAGCACCCGGGCGACGATCACCCCACCCAGGGCCGAGCCGACCGGGGTCACCTCGCCGACCTCGAGCCCGAGGTCGGTGAGTTGTTCGGCGATGTCGTGCGGGCTGCCCTCGACCGGGGCGAACTCCCGCAACCAGTTCAGTGTCACCCGCATGTCAGTGTCACCCGCATCTCAGAACTGCTCCAGGAATCGCATGTCGTTGGTGATGAAGTCGCGGATGTCGGTCACGTGGTGGCGGATCATGGTGAGCCGCTCGATGCCGAAACCGAAGGCGAACCCGGACCACTCCTCGGGGTCGAGGCCGCCGGCGCGCAGCACGTTGGGGTGCACCATGCCGCAGCCGCCGACCTCGAGCCACGAGCCGTCGGGCTGGGAGATGTCGACCTCGGCGGACGGTTCGGTGAACGGGAAGTACGACGGACGCAGTCGCGAGGTGAGCTCCTGGCCGAAGTAGGCCTTGGTGAAGGTCTCGATCGTGCCGGACAGGTCGCCCATGGTGATGCCGCGATCGATCACCAGCATCTCGATCTGGTGGAACACCGGCAGGTGCGTGGCATCTGCGGTGTCCTGGCGGTAGGCCCGGCCCGGACAGACGACGTAGATCGGAGGGCCGCTCCCCTCACGCACCGCCCGGAGCATGGTGCGGACCTGCACCGGCGAGGTGTGGGTCCGCAGCAGGAGCTGCTGGTCCCCCACGCCGTCGAGGTCGGTCGTGTCGAGGTAGAGGGTGTCCCACAACGAGCGGGCCGGGTGCGACGGGGGCAGGTTGAGCGCCTCGAAGTTGAACCAGTCGGTCTCGACCTCGGGCCCGGTGGCCACGGTGAAGCCCATGCCGACGAACACGTCCTCGAGTCGTTCCCAGGTCTGGGTGACCAGGTGGCGATGACCGGTGCTCGCCCGGCCCTGGTACTCGGTGAGGTCGAGCCGCTCGGCCGCCAGGACCGCCCGACGTTCCCGGGCAGCCAGGTGGTCCAGTCGTTCGGCCGCCGCGGCCTCGAGCTCGGTCCGGGCCTGGTTCAACGCCGCGCCGAGCACCCGCCGGTCCTCGGCATCGAGGTCGCGCATCCCCGCCTTCATCTCGGTGAGCCGGGAGCGCTTGCCGAGCAGCTCCGACTCGATCGAGCGCACCTCGGCGGAGCTCGGGGCGTCGGCCAGCCGCGCCAGGCCGGCCGCCACCAGGGTCCGGGTCTCCTCCGCCAGTTCTGCACCGCTCACCGGGATCGCTCCTCGATTCCGTCGCTCCCTCCCCCGCCGTCGCCGACGGGAGAGCTGACATCATGGCCCAGCGCGACGGCACTCCCACGAACCGGTTCCCGGTCCGTCGGTCCGGGGCCGGTCCCGAGGCCCACCCGTCGCTGTCGTGCCGCCTCGAAGGCGACCAACGCCCCGGCGACCGCGGCGTTGAGCGACTCGACCGCTCCCTCCATCGGGATGCTGAGTCGCCCCGTCGACGCGGCGACCACCTCGGTGGGCAGCCCGTGGGACTCGCTGCCCACCAGGAGGAGTCCGCCACTGCGGAGGTCGACCGCATCGATCGGTGTGCCGCCGTCGCGGACCGTGGCCCACGACGGGATGCCCATGCCGTCGGCTGCCGAGACCAACCTGAGCGCATCGGCGCCCTCGGCCACCGGCAGTCGGAACAGCGCTCCTGCGGTGGCTCGGACCGTCTTGGGGTTGTGGAGGTCAACCGAGCGCTCGGTCAGCACGACACCGGCGCATCCGGCGGCCTCGGCGACGCGGACCAGGGTTCCGGCGTTGCCCGGGTCCTGCACCTCGACCAGCACCATCACCGGACGTCGAGCGCTCCGGGCCTGCTCCAGAACCGCGTCGGCCTGCACAGGATCCGCGGCGGCGACCGCGACGACCGACTGCGGGGTCGGCATGTCGAGCACCCGGGCGAGCGCACCGTCCAGCACGTCGTGGACGTCGACACCGGCCCCTCGGGCGGTTCGCACCGCCGGCAGGTCCTGGCCGGCGGGCTCGACGAACACCGAGCGGATCTCGACGCCGGCTGCCAGGGCCTCGGCGAGGAGCACCGGACCGTCGACCAGGAACGTGCCGGAGTCCTGACGCGCCCTGCGGCGCCTCGAGAGGCGCCGCAGGTTGACCAGTGCCGGGTTGGACGGGCTCAGGCCGGCCCGGGGACGGGCCGACGAACGATCGTCCGCGTTCGGCGACAGGGTGATCCGCTTCAGCTCGCGGAGGCGGGCGCAGCGTCGACCGCGGCGCGGGCCACCTCGACCAGGGCGGCGAACGCCTGCGGGTCGCGCACGGCGACATCAGCGAGCGCCTTGCGGTCGATGTCGACCTCGGCCAGCTTCAGGCCGTTGATGAACCGGCTGTAGCTGATGTCGTTGAGCCGGCACGCCGCGTTGATGCGCTGGATCCAGAGCTTGCGCATCTCGCCCTTGCGGGCCCGACGGTCCCGGAACGCGTAGTTCCCGGCGTGCATCACCGCTTCGTTGGCGGCCCGGAACGTGCGGCTCCGGTGGCCGTAGTAGCCCTTGGCCTTGTTCAGTACGGCGCGGTGCTTCTTCTTGGCATGAACGCCACGCTTGACGCGTGCCATCTGTGACTCCTTCTGCGGGGTGGTCCCCGTCGGGGCGCACATCTGCGGTGCGCACCGAGGGGACACTCGGGCGGGACGGGGTGGTGCCGGAGCGGTCTCCGGCGGGTCTCAGAGGCCCAGCTGACGGCGGGCCCGGTTGCGGTCCCCGCCGGTGAGCTCGGTCGTCCCGGCCAGGCGTCGCTTGCGCGCCGGGGACTTCTTCTCGAGGATGTGGTTCAGGTTGCTGTTGCGGCGCAGGATCTTGCCGCTTCCGGTCACCTTGTAGCGCTTCTTGGCGCCGCTGTGGGTCTTCATCTTGGGCATGGTGGTTCCTTGTGCTCTCGAGCGGTGTCCTGTCGGTCCCGTCAGGGCGACGTCGGGCGGCTGACCCGACCGGGGTCAGGTCTCGGCGGCCGGGGCCGGAGCCCTCTCCACGGCATCCGCGACGGGGGCGACCTCGTCGCCGGGTCCGTCCGATCCGTCCTCGGTCGCCTTCTTGGCGTGGGCGGCCTGCGCCTTCTTGTCGGGGCCCAGGACCATGGTCATGTTGCGGCCGTCCTGCTTGGGCATGACCTCGACCCGTCCCAGGTGGGCGACCTCTTCGGCCACCCGGTCGAGGATGCGGCGCCCGAGCTCGGGGTGCTGCATCTCCCGTCCGCGGAACATGATCGTGACCTTGACCTTGTGGCCCTCGCCCAGGAACTGGGCGACCTTGCGGGTCTTGGTGTCGAAGTCGCCGCCACCGATCTTGGGGCGGTACTTCATCTCCTTGACCACGATGTTGGTGGCCTTCTTGCGGGACTCCTTGGCCCGTTGCTGCGCCTCGTACTTGAACTTGGTGAAGTTCATGATCCGACACACCGGCGGGTTGGCCTCGGCCGCCACCTCGACGAGGTCGAGGTCGAGGGACCGGGCGGTGGCCAGGGCCTCGGGCAGCGGCTTGATGCCGAGCTGGTCCCCGTCGGGTCCGATCAGTCGGACCTCACGAGCGCGGATGCGATCGTTGATGCGGGGCTCGTCGTTCGATGCGGCAGCTATGGCCGATCACTGCTCAACAGCAGTTCCTTTCCTCGGTGGTCTGTCGGTGCCGAGCCCGCCATCGGAATCGACCGGGGTCGAAAACGAAAGAAGCGGATGCCCTCGGGCACCCGCAATGACGTCGTCGGCCCACCCGGTGGGGAGGGTCGGAATCGACGAATCCCGGGCGCACCGTCACGGTGGGTCGCCGGCTGGGCCGGGACCGGATCCGTCGTGGCCGGGAGGGGCGGGAGCCCGCTTGCCTCGGTTGTGCGCAGTAGCGTACCAGCCGAGGCCGGAGCGGTCAGGTCCGGGTGCCGATCGGCACGCCGACCGCCACCGCCGGGACCTCCCTCGACCCTTCCCCCCGACCGACCTGGAGCACACCCATGAGCTCGCTGTGGACACCCGACGGCGAACGGCCCGTCGCCCGAAAGCCGGCGCCGGAGTCAACCACGTCGAGCGGGGCAGCATCGGCTCCGATCGATCCGGCCGACACCGACCCCGGCGCGGACCCGCTGCGCGCGGCCGCCGCCGCGCTCGGGTTGGACCTCGACGCGATGACCGAGGAGGAGCGGACCCAGTTGGCCGCCGAGCTCGAGGAGATGATGCAGGTGCGTCGCCAGGTCGCGGCGACCCCGGCGTCGGAGATGCTGACCAACTACCTGATGCGCTTCTTCGACCTGGCCACGATCTACCTCGAGGCCGAGCCGCCGGCGTTCGCCGAGGCCGCCACGGTGATCGAGGCGTTCCGCAGCGTCCTCGACGGCGTGGGCGACCGCTTGGGCGAACACGAACCGCTGCTGCGCGAGGCGCTCGGACAGGCGCAGATGGTGTTCGTCCAGGTCAAGAACGCGGCGGGGGCCTGACCGGGCGTCCCCGAAGCGTTCCGGGGCGCGGAACCGACAGGTCCTGTCGGTTGCGACCCCTATGTTCCGGGGACGGGGGTGACCGGGGAGGCCTCGACGGTTCCGGCGTGCGCCGCGGCCAGCCCGATGAGCACCCGCGAGCCGACCGCGATGTCGCGACTGCCGTCCGCTATCGCCGTCGAGTGGAACCCGAGGCGTTCTCCGTCGTCGGTGACGACCACGCCCAACCCGACCTCACGGTCGAACTCGACGACCGTCGCCTCGAGCGGTGCAGCGCCCATCGTCGGGATCGCGTACGTCGCGGACCGTCTCAGTGGACGATCTTGGACAGCGGGAGCTCGATGATGTCGGTGGCGCCCGCGTCCTTGAGCGCCGGGATCAGGATGTTGATCTCGTTCTTGGGCACGACCGTCTCGACCGCGTAACCGGCCGAGCCGTACAGCTCGTTGACCGTCGGGGTCTTCATGGCGGGCAACACCTCGATCACCGCGTCGAGGGCGTCGGTGGCGACGTTGAGCTTCACCAGCACCTTGCCCCGCGCCTCGAGCACGCCGCTGAGCAACGTGAGGACCTGCTCCATGGCGTGGCGCTTGTCGGGATCGGCGAAGGCCGCCGGGTTGGCGACCAACTCGGTATACGACACCAGGATCACGTCGATGACCCGCAGCCCCGCGGCGCGCAGGGCCGAGCCGGTCTCGGTGATGTCGACGACGCAGTCGACGATGTCGGGCACCTTGGCCTCGGTGGCGCCGTAGGAGAGCCGGATGTCGGCGTCGACGCCCTTGTCGGCGAAGAACCGGCGCGTCAGCTCGGGGTACTCGGTGGACACCCGCACCCCCGACGGCAGGTCCGACACCGACCGGTACTCGGAGTCGCCCGGCACCGCGACGACGACCGTGATCGGGTTGGTCGTCGCCTTCGAGTAGCGCAGCTCACCCAGCGACGTCACCTGGGAACCGGTCTCCTCGACCCAGTCCCGACCGGTGATGCCGAGGTCGAAGAGGCCGTCCGCGACGTAGGTCGGGATCTCCTGGGGGCGCAGGATCCGCACCGACTCGATCCGGGGGTCGTCGATCGTGGCCTTGTACGACACCGACGAATCACGACGGACGGGCAGGTCGGCCGCCTCGAACAGGTCCATGGTGGACCGTTCCAGCGAACCCTTCGGGAGGACGAGCTTCAGCACGCGGCGAGGGTAGTCGGAGCGGCTCGGACGGCCGAAGCCGAATAGCAGCGCCACGGCGCGCTCGCGACCGTTTCCTGAGATGCTCACCGAAGTTCTCCTAGCGCGACCCACCTCCCATGTGCTGAACTGCCGCCCGGCTCACCTCCGTCGGGGGGAGCTGGGGAAGAGCCCGGCCTGAAGGGGCAAGGCACGTGGCGCAGACTGCAACTCCAACCATCGTCGGTGGTTCGACCGGGCTGGCCGTCATCACTGATGACCCGCTGTACACGTTCACACCTGAGAAGCTCGACCCAGAGCTCGTTTCGGAACACACGACTCCCGAGACGGACATCGGTCGGGTCGCCGAGCGGTTCGTCTACGAGATTTACCGGGTTTCGGGGTTCTGCAAGGAGTCCGAACGTGGTGTCGTGGAAGAGACCGAGCCATGGCGGCCCGGCTCCGCTCTTCACATCGTACGGGCAGACGATCAAGTCCTCGGGACGGTTCGCACCCTGCTCGGAACCTACCAGCAACTGCCGATCGGCCAGTTCGAGCCGATCGTGACTCCACCGACCGGACGCCTGTGCGAGGTGGCATCCCTGGCCGTGAAGCCCGATCGACGAGGGATGGGCGTCGCCAATGAGCTGCACCGAATGACTTTCGAGTTCGGCGTGCGCCAACAGGTAGAAGGCTTCTGCTTCCTGGTCGACTCGTGGATGGTGACGTTCTTCGAGGACTACTACGCCTTCCCGGTCACCCGTATGGCACCGATCCAGGACTACATGGGGGGCCAGATCGAACCGATCTACGTGCCAATGGATCAGCTGCTCATCGACTTCCCCAGCCGCCGCCCATTCGCATATGAGGTCGCCATCTCCGGGTTCACCCCTCAGGAGATCGTGGACTTCGACCTGCCGATCATCTTGCGGTGATCGACGTGTCCGGGAACGACGTGATCAGGACACCCGTCGCTACGATCAACGAGCAGGGGGGCCCATTCATCGGGAGCACGGCGTTGTCGGATCAGAAGATCGGTTGGGTCCAGGACCTCCGTTCCCTCGGCCTGTTCGGCCGCGCCTGGGCAGTGGGCGTCGTTCTGTTCTCGGTCGCCAGGGCATTACTGACCTGGCCGACGCTCAGCACCTACGGCGTCGACCCGTGGGTCTTCCTGGCAATCGACGTGATCACGGCGCCGCCTTACGGCGTGGGTCAGGCGCTGACAGTGAAGATCCTCCGTGATCCCTCACGGCACACTCGTGACGCCACCGGATGGGCAGCCCTCGTGGTGGTGATGTTCCTCGCGCCCTACATCTACATCCTGATGGCGTCCGGAGAACGAATGCCGCTCGCCGCATACGTTCTCGTCGCCCTGTGGGCGCTGCTGTTCGGCACTCTCGCGATCGTCCGGATGCGCAAGCAGGTGCTTGCAGACGACGACTTGGCCTGACGGCGTCTGGCCCTCCTAGCCGGGTTCTCACCCGGTGATGAGGTCGCAATGGCTCAGTTCCGGTAGCAACGCGCCGATGGTTCCGTGGAGGCAACCCCAGGGACCGGAATGGCGGAGCATCATCACCACGCACACATCGGCGCATCGGAGTCACTCCTCGCCACACGGCATCATGCGATCCGCGACTACGTCATCGGTGCTGTCGCCTGGTACGCGATCTTCGCCGCGCTGCCCAATGACCTGAAGGGCCCGTGGTTCGTCGTCGGCGGATTCACCACCGCGATCGTGTCGATCACGAGAGCACTGAGGATCCCGCCCCCGGTGCGGCGTCCAGCCATCTTGATGGTCGCAGCTGGATTCTGCAGTCTGACCGGTGGCGTCGTCAGGGGCGTCGAGTCGATGCTCACCGGCAACCCCTACCCGTTCCCCAGCACCGCCGACGTCTTCGTCGTGACCTCCTACCTTCTGTTGCTCGCGGCGATGATCCTGGTGGTGGCCGAGCGGCTTCCTCGATTCTCAATCGATCCGCTCCTCGACGCCGTCGTCGCGGCGATCGCTGTCGGTGTCGTCCAGTGGTCGGTCATCCTCATCCCCCACCTTCGGGACGCGTCGGCGACGACCGGCGCACTGATCATCAACCTCCTCTACTCGGCGATGTCACTCGTACTCATCGGCATCGCCGTTTTCGCACTCGTAGCCGGCGGACACCGCTCGACGGCCAACCGCCTGCTCGCGACGGCCTTCGTGATGGTCGTCCTCGTCGACTGGATCGCGACCCTCGTCACCGGCGGGGTGATCGACGAGAGCGTTCGCCTCTGGGCCGCGCCGGTGCCCCTCATTCTCGGGACACTCGGTCTGATGCAACCGTCGGTGGTACTCGTCGCCAGTCGCCCCACGGACCCATCGGCACTGCGCATCCTCACCCGAAAGCGGATCGCCGTCCTCGCTCTAGCTCTGCTCACGTGCCCGACTCTGCTCCTCGTGTTCGCCGCCCTGGGCCAGTCCAACCGCATGATCCTGCCCGCTGTCGCCTCCATAGCCCTCGCCCCTCTGGTGATGGTCCGGCTGGGACGTCTCGTAGGTCAGAACGAGATGCTGGCTGCGCTCGAGGCGACCCTGCGTTCGGTCGGTGAGCGCCTGGTCGCCGCGGAGACCGAGGAGGACGTCGTCCGGATCATCACCGTCGGACTCGAGCAGGTGCTCGGCGCGCGACTACTCGACGGCGGGCTGATCCTCGACCCAACGGATCGGCGACGCAGGCCCGATACCGGGTCGCTCACCCCAGCGATCCGTGCACTCGATCCGGGATCATTCATCAACCCGCGAAGCCTGCGCACCGGTGAGGTCCGACTCGTAGATACGAACGAGCCGGGCCAGTGGTATCTGGCGAATGTCGTACTTCAACGCGAACTGCGCGCCCTCCTCGTCGCCGTCTCCCGCAGCGAGATCTCCGACGACGAACACAACGCCCTGCAGTCGCTGAGCCGTGAGGCGTCGATCGCGTTGCGAGCGGTGGAGCAGACCGAGATCAACGTCCGGCAGCGGTCCGAGGAGCGATTCGGGTCCCTCGTCGACAACAGCTCCGACATCGTCACAATCGTGGACGACCACGGACACCTCACCTACGTGTCGCCGGTCGCCGTGCGCCTCCTCGGCTACCCGTCGGACTTCCGGGGCATCGACCACGTTCTCGACCTGGTCCATCCCGATGATCGCGACGCCGCGGCACGGATGCTCGACGACGTGCGCTTCGGCAAGCGGGTGCCCATCGAGGTCCGGTTGCGTCACGTCGCCGGCACCTACCACTGGTTCGAGGTGCTCGGCGTCGACCTGCAGAGCGATCCGAACATCGCCGGCATCGTCCTCACCGCCCGCGAGATCGGGGACCGCAAGGCTGCCGAGCAGCAGCTGCAGCTGTCGGAGGCCCGCTTCAAGGCGCTGGTTCAGAACTCGAGCGACGTGGTCCTGGTCGTCGGGGCCAACGGAACCGTCCGCTACGCCAGCCCGTCGGTGGTCTCGACCATGGGCCTCAGCCCCGACGAGCTGATGGGCCGCACCCTCGAGGAGGCCTTCCGCGACAGCGGCGTGGACTGGGAGGTCGCCCTGCGGTCCGGTCACGACCAGGGCGAGCACCCCGAGCTGCTCGAGTTCGGGTTCCGAAACGAGCGCAGCGACTGGATCCACATGGAGGCGTCGGTCACCGACCTCCGTCGCGAGGAAGCCGTCGGTGGGTTCGTCCTCAACGCCCGCGACGTGACCGAGCGCACGACCATGATGCAGCGGCTGCGCTACCAGTCGACCCACGACGCCCTCACCGGCCTGGCCAACCGAGTGCTGGCCGCCGAGGAGCTGGGCGGGATGTTGAGCCGCAACGCCGGCGGCAGCACGGTGGCGGTGATCTCGCTCGACATCGACGACTTCAAGGACGTCAACGACAGCCTGGGACACGGCGTCGGGGACCGGCTGCTGTACGCGGTCGCGGACCGCATCAAGGAGAGCCTGGCCTTCGGCGACATCGCGGCACGCTCCTCCGGCGACGAGTTCGTCGTCGTGCTCGAACGGGCCCACGGTGAGGCGCAGGTCCTGGAGCTCGCCGACCGCCTGCTGTCGTCGTTGGAGCGGCCCTTCGACGTCGACGGTCGGGAGCTCACCGTCACCGCCTCCGCCGGGGTCGCCTACGACCACGACCGCGAGACTGCGGCCGAGGTCCTGCTGCGCAACGCGGACACCGCCATGTACAAGGCCAAGCAGATGGGCAAGCGGCGCTCGGTCGTGTTCGAGCCGCACATGCACACCGCGTCGGCGGACCGCCTGGAGCTGCGCGCGGATCTGGCCCGGGCGATCGACACCGAGCAGTTCGTGGCCCACTACCAGCCGATCGTCGACCTGCTCACCCGCCGGATCGTCGGCTGCGAAGCGCTGATCCGTTGGCAGCACCCGCAGCGCGGCCTGCTCTCCCCCGCCGTGTTCGTCCCGTTGGCCGAGGAGTCGGGCCTGATCGGCGCCATGGGCGAGTGGATGATGGAGCGGGCGTGCCGCGACCTGTCCGAGTGGCGGTCGTCCATGCCCGAGGTCGCCGAGGCCATGACCATCTCGGTGAACCTCACCGCCCAGGAGGTCCACGGCGAGCGACTGGTCCCGGTGGTGACCGACATCCTCCGCCGCACCGGTCTGCCGGCTGACCGACTGGTGCTCGAGGTCACCGAGTCGAACCTCCTGTCGGACACCCAGGTGATCCAGGACCGGATGCAACGCCTGCGCGAGCTCGGCACCCGGCTCGCGATCGACGACTTCGGGACTGGCTACTCGTCGCTCGGCTACGTGCAGAAGTTCGCCTTCGACGTGTTGAAGATCGACCGCTCCTTCATCGAGGGCCTCGACCGCCAGACCAACCGCCAGATCGTGACCGCCGTGCTCGACCTGGCCCGCGAGCTGCAGGTCCGGGTGGTGGCCGAGGGGATCGAGGAAGAGGACCAGGAGCAGGCCCTGATCGAGCTCGGCTGCGTCTACGCGCAGGGCTACCGGTACTCCCGTCCCGTCCCCGCCGCCCAGTTCCGCAAGCTGCTGATCGAACAGACCGCTCCCGCCCGCGCCTGACCGGGATCCCCACGACGGTCGGGTGCGGGAGACTGGGCCGGTGCACGACGCCGGTCCGATCCTGATCCGGGACGTCGAGGACCCGCGTCTGGCCGACTACCGCCACCTCAACGACGCGGCGGCCCGCACCGCGGCCGGCCGCGACGACGCCACCGGCGGGGGCTGCGCCATCGTCGAGGGGGCGGTCGCCCTCGAGGTCGTGCTCCGTGCCGGCGTCCCGTTGCGCTCCCTGTTGCTCACCCGGGCCCGGGCGGAGTCCATGGCCCCGCTCCTCGAGCGCCGCGCCGCGGACGTGCCGCTGTTCGTCGCGGACCGAGACGTGCTCGCCGAGGTGGTCGGCTTCGACCTCCACCGAGGGGTGCTCGCCTCAGCCGAGCGACGGCCGCCCCCACCCGCCGATGAGGTGCTGCGGTCCTGCTCGCGGGTGGTGGTGACCGAGGGTCTCAACGACCACGAGAACCTGGGCGCTCTGTTCCGCAACGCCGCCGCGCTCGACATCGACGCGGTGCTGCTCGACGACCGCACCGCCGACCCGCTGTACCGACGATGCATCCGCGTGTCGTCGGGCTGGGCCGCGGTGCTGCCCCACGCCCGCCTCGGAGCGCTGCCCGGCGGCTACGACCGGCTGCGGAGCCACGGGTTCCGGGTGGTCGCGCTCACCCCGTCACCGGACGCGCTCGCCGCGGACCGGGCCGCCGCGGCCGGGTGGCTCGACGACCGGGTGGCGTTGGTCGTCGGGGCCGAAGGTCCGGGTCTCGCGCCGGCATCGATCGCCGGGGCCGACGCCGCGGTGAGGATCCCGATGGCCCCCGGGGTCGACTCGCTCAACGTGGCGACATCGCTGGCGGTGGTCGCCGCGTTCGCAGCCGCGCGCCGGCAGTGGCGCTGACGTCGTCCGCTCAGCCGACGCGCAGACGATCGAGCACGGCAGCCATCTCGAGTGCCGTCTCGGCGGCCTCGGAGCCCTTGTTGTCGCCGGTGACGTCGCCGTCGACCACCGAGCGCACCAGCGCCTGACGTCGGTCCTCGACGGTGAGGACCGCCAACACGATGGGAACCTCGACGGCGAGCTGGGCGTCCATGATGCCCGCCGCGGCCGGGCCGGCGACGTACTCGAAGTGCGCGGTGTCGCCGCGGATGACGCACCCGATGGCGATCACCGCGTCGTAGCGGCCGGTGCCGGCCATGACCTTGGCCGCCAGCGGGAGCTCGAACGCCCCCGGCACCCACGCGACGTCGATGTCGTCGTCGCGGAGCCCGCAGGTCCGCAGGGTGTCGGTCGCACCGCGGAGCAGTCGGTCGGTGACCGTGCGGTTCCAACGGGCGCAGACGATGCCGACGCGGCGGCCGGTGCCATCGACGCTGGCCCCGGTGACGTCGGGGGTGGAGAAGTTGCGGGCCATGCGGATCCTCCGGCGGATCGGTCAGTCGTCCAGGTTCTCGAGCAGGTGGCCCATCTTCTCCCGCTTGGTGCGCAGGTAGCCGATGTTCTCGGGGTTCGGGGCCGACAGGACCGGCACCCGCTCGGTGATCTCCAGCCCGAAGCCCTCGAGCCCGCCGTACTTGGCCGGGTTGTTGGTCATCAGGCGCATGGTGGTGATGCCCAGGTCGTTGAGCATCTGCGCGCCGATCCCGTACTCGCGGGAGTCGACCGGCAGTCCCAGCTCGACGTTGGCCTCGACGGTGTCGTGACCCTCCTCCTGGAGGCTGTAGGCGCGGATCTTGTGGCCGATGCCGATCCCGCGGCCCTCATGGCCGCGCAGGTAGACCAGGACGCCCAGGCCCTCCTCCGCGATCCGCTCCATGGCGGCGTCGAGCTGCACTCCGCAGTCGCAGCGCAGCGAGTGGAACACGTCGCCGGTCAGGCACTCGGAGTGGACCCGCACCAGCACGTCCTCCTCGCCCTGGACCGCGCCGCGGACCATGGCGACGTGCTGCTCGCCGTCGAGGACGGACTCGTAGACGTAGCAGGTGAAGTCGCCCCACGGGGTGGGGATCCGGGCCTCGGCCACCCGCCGCACGAGCTTCTCGTTCTGTCGGCGGTACTTGATCAGCTGGGCGATCGTGATCATGAGCAGCCCGTGCTCCCGGCAGAACTCGATCAGGTCCGGCACCCGGGCCATGGTCCCGTCGTCGTTGACGATCTCGCAGAGGACGCCCGCGGGGTCCATCCCGGCGAGGCGGGCCAGGTCGACGGCGGCCTCGGTGTGGCCCGCCCGCTTGAGCACCCCGCCCTCGGAGTACCGCAGCGGGAAGATGTGGCCGGGGCGGGCCAGGTCCGCGGGGCGGGTGGCGGGGTCGATGAGCGCCTGGATGGTCGCGGCCCGGTCCGCGGCCGAGATGCCCGTCGAGGTGCCGTGGACGTAGTCGACCGAGTAGGTGAAGGCCGTGCGGTGCGACTCGGTGTTGTCGCGCACCATCAGCGGGATCTCGAGCTCGTCGAGTCGTTCGCCGGTCAGCGGAGCGCAGATCACCCCGGAGGTGTGGCGGACGAAGAAGGTGATGGTCTCGGCGCTGGCCGCGCCGGCGGCCATGATCAGGTCGCCCTCGTTCTCGCGGTCCTCGTCGTCGACGACCACGATGATCTCGCCTCGGGCGATGGCCGCGACGGCGTCCTCGACCGAGGCGAACACCGAGCTCTCGCTCCCCTGCTCGGACAGCGGTTCACGGGTCATGACGGGTCCTCCGATTCGGAACGGGTGCGGTCGAGCACGCCGCCGAGCAGGCGCTCGGCGTACTTGGCCATGACGTCGACCTCGATGTTGACCGGGTCGCCGACGGCACGGCGACCGAGCGTGGTCACCTCGGACGTGTGGGGGATCAACGCAACGGTGAACATGTCGTTGCGGACCTCGACGACGGTCAGGCTGACGCCGTCGACGGTGACGGACCCCTTCTCGACCAGGTAGCGCACCAGGTCCGACGGGACCCGCACCGCGAGGTCGGGCGCGGGTGCCACCACCTGCCCGACCGCATCGACGTGACCCTGGACCAGGTGCCCGCCCAGGCGGTCCTGTAGACGCACCGGTCGTTCGAGGTTGACCGGGTCTCCGGGGGCGAGCGAGCCCAGGGCGCTGCGGGCGAAGGTCTCGTCGCTGACGTCGGCTTCCCACCAGTCGTCGCCCCAGGCGACCACAGTGAGGCACACGCCGTTGACCGCGGTCGACGCGCCCATCGTGACGTCGTCGAGCACGGTCGAGGCCCGGATCCGAAGCCTCGGCCCGTCGAGGGAGTCGACCGATCCCAGCTCCTCCACGATCCCGGTGAACATCACGAACCTCCTGCGGAGCCGGGCTCGACGCCGGATCCGTCGGTGCCCGCGCCCGTGTGGTCAGGGACCATCTCCAGGCGCAGATCGGTGCCGACCCGCTCGACGGCGACGAAGCGGCCGCGGCGGACCTCGGAGATGTCCCACGCGCCGTTGCCGCCGAACAGACCGCGGGCGTCGTCGCCGCCGAACAGCGCGGGGGCGGTGTAGATCACGTAGTGGTCGACCAGCCCGGCCCGGTGGAACTCCCCTGCCACCTTGGCCCCGCCCTCGACCAGGAGCTGCAGGATGCCCTTGGAGCCGAGGTCGTCCAGCACATCGCCGAGGTCGCCGGAGGTCGAGTAGCAGGGCTGGACCCGGGCGTGGTCGTCCACCGCGCCGAGCACCACGCGCAGCGGGTCGACGGATCCGCCGGCCGGCATCACCGGAGGCCGGTAGTCGCGCACGGTGAGCGACGGGTCGTCGCGGCGGATCGTGCCGGCCCCGACCAGGATGGCGTCGGACTCGGCCCGCAGGCGGTGCCCGTCGGCGCGGGCCTCGGGACATGTGATCCACTGGCTGGTTCCGTTGGGAGCCGCGGTTCCGCCGTCGAGGGTGGCGGCCAGCTTGAGCACCACGTACGGGCGACCGGTTCGACGGTGGGTGAGGTAGGCGGTGAGCTGGCCGGCGACGTGGTCGGCCTGCACCCCGAGGGTCACGTCGATGCCCGCGGCGCGGAGCTGGTCCAAGCCCCGACCCGTGACCTGGGGGTCGGGGTCCTCGATGCCGACGACGACCCGTGAGATCCCGGCGTCGATGATCGCCCGGGTGCACGGCCCGGTGCGGCCGGTGTGACCGCACGGCTCGAGGGTGACGTAGAGCGTCGCTCCCCGGGCCCGGTCGCCGGCCTGCCGGAGGGCGACGACCTCGGCGTGCGCACCCCCGGGGGCTTCGGTGGCCCCGTGGAACATGCGCCCGTCCGGTGTCCGCACCACCGCTCCGACCCACGGGTTCGGCGAGGTCGCGCACCGCACGGTCGCCGCTGCCGCGAGCGCCCGGGTCATGCACTCGCGGTCGACCGCGTCGTGGGGCCCGGGTGGGCGGGGACCGTCGGTGGGCGTGGGAGCGTTCATCGGGATCGGGCCGGACCGTCCGGTGCGCCTGTGCATCGACGGGCCGACGGTGGAGCCAGATGGTACCGCCCGGCCCCTGCCTGGTCGAATCTTGTCCGGTCGTTCAGATTACGACCGGACACGACTCGATCGGTCCGACGCCGCCGGGACGGCTCAGGCCGAGGTCGGGTGACCGCCGGATGCCCCGCCGAGGAGGTCGAGAGCGTGGGGAACGACGTCGAGCACCGCGTCGAGCATCTCCACCGCCCCCGAGGTGGACCCGGGGGTGTTGAGCAGCAACGCGGAGCCACGGATGCCGGCGATGCCCCGCGACAGCCGTCCGAGCGGGTTCACCGCCCGCATCGCCTCGGCCAGACCCGGCGCGGTGCGGTCGAGGATCCGCTTGGTGGCCTCGGGAGTCAGGTCGCGCACGCCGAACCCGGTGCCACCGGTGGTGACCACCAGCCCGTTGAACCCGTAGGCCATGTAGGACAACGCGTTGGACACCCCCTCGATGCCGTCGGACACCACCCGGTGCTCGATCACCTCGAAGCCCCGCCGCTCGAGCAGCGACACCAGCGCTGCGCCGCTGCGGTCCTCGCGCACGCCGGCGATCACCCCGTCGGACACGGTCAGGACCTTGGCCTGGTGGTGACGGGTCGGAGCGGAGCTGTCGGTCATGGGCCCGGATCGTACCGACCGTGGGTGCCGGGCCCGACCCGGCGGTAGCGGAACAGGCACATCCCGTCGGTGTCGGCGGCCTGGGGCAGCAGGATCGCCCCCCTCCCCCACGGTCGCCACGGCTCGTCGGGGGCCGGCAGCGGTTCGAGAGCGGGGTGCCGGGCCGAGACGTGGTCGTCGACGGCCAGGCTCTCGGCCGCGGTGAGGGTGCACACGCTGAAGACCAGGGTGCCGCCGTCGGCCAGCAGCGGCACCGCGGCGTCGACCATCCGGGTGGCGAGGGCGCCGAGGCGCTCGGGAGCGTCCGGACCGATCCGCCACCGGGCGTCCGGTCGTCGGCGCAGCACGCCCAGCCCGCTGCACGGGGCGTCGATGAGGACGCGGTCGAACCGACCGGGGGCGAGCGGAGGGGCGGTGGCATCGGCCACGACGACGTCGAGCCGGGCGGACCCGGGCCGATCGGGCGAGGTCGTCCGGGCGTTGGCGACGACGAGCCCGGCCCGGGCCGGGCTCAGGTCCGCGGCGACCACGTGCGCACCGAGGCCGGCCATGGCCGTCGCCTTCCCGCCGGGGGCGGCGCACAGGTCGGCGACCCGATCACCGGGACCGGCGTCGACGAGCCCGGCGACCCACTGCGAGGCCAGGTCCTGGGTGTAGCCGTCGGCTCGCCGGTGGACCCGGGGAGCGAGGTCCATCGTCTCGAGCGCGGCCAACGCGTCGTCGTGGCCCAGATCGGCCACCAACCGCTCGACGATCCAGTCGGGGTAGCTGAGCCGCGTGGCGTCGTCGGGGAACTCGACCGGCGCGGTCGCCACTCGGCGCAGCACGGCGTTGACCAGCCCGCGGAAGCGCTTGGGTGCCGCGGCGACGGTGGCCGACACGACGGCGTAGTCGGGCAGGTCGTTCCGGAAGGCCAGCTGGTAGGCGCCCAGGCGCAGTGCTCGGCGCGCCGCCGGAGGCGGATCCGAGGTCAGGAACCGGTCGACCAGGTGGTCACAGGCCCGCCGACGACGCACCGTGCCGTAGACCAGATCGGTGAGGAAGCCGCGGTCCTCCGACGAGAGGTCCGCATCGTTGCGGTCGAGCACCGCGCTCAGCACCAGGTTGGCGTAGGCACCGTCGTCGTCGATGCGAGCCAGCGCCTCGAGCGCGACCCGACGAGCCGTCACGCCCTCCGTGGACGACGCCATCTCAGCGCTGCCCCGACGGGTCGCCGCCCGACAGGTCGCCGCCGGACGTGTCGGCCCCGAACGACTCGCCGTCCGGTCGCGCCCCGTTCACCCACGCCGCGGCGTCCATGGCGGCACGGCCCGCGGGTTGGACCACCGAGAGCCGCAGGACGGTGCCCGGAGCGCATGCCACGTCGGTGCCGTCGATGACCCCGGGACCGTCCGGGACGACGTCCACGTCGACCGGTTCGGCGGCGAGGACCTTGAACCGCTCACCGCGGAAGGTCGTCCACGCCCCACCGATGCGGACGATCCGCGCCACGTCGACCGCCGGCAGCATCCAGTCCAGACGCCGGTCCTCAGCGGTGATCTTGTGGGCGTAGCTGACTCCCGTCGCCGGCTGCGGACGACCGGCGTCCAGGCCGCCCTGCAGCGCGTCCACCATCAGCTCGGCGCCGACGCGCGCCAACTCGGCAGTGAGCTCGGCCGCGGTGACCCGGTCGTCGACAGGGACCTCGGTCCGAGCGTGGACGTCGCCGGTGTCGAGGCCCTCGGCGACGTCCATGACGCAGACGCCGGTCACGGCGTCGCCGGCCAGGATCGCCCGTTCGACCGGCGCCGCTCCCCGCCACCGGGGCAGGAGGGAGAAGTGGACGTTGACCATGGGGACGGCGTCGAGCACCGCCGTCGGGATGATCCGGCCGTAGGCGACGACCACGCCGAGGTCGACGTCGGCGTCGACGACGTCCTCCAGCCGATCGGTGACCGGCAGACCGAGCTCGACCGCGGCCGCCTTGACCGGGGTCGGCCCCTTGGCCGCACCCCGACCGCGCCGCTTGTCGGGGCCCGACACGACCAGCGCGACGTCGTGACCGGCGGCGACCAGGGCCGTCAGAGTGGGTACCGCGGCCGGGGGGCTGCCGAGGAAGGCGAGACGCATCGGGGTGAGCGGATCGGAGCTCAGCGGAGCCGGAAGAACGAGGTCCGGGACCTCGGCTCCGGGGTGAGGCACGCCTCGGCGGGCTCCGAGATCCGCATCTGCAGCTCGCGGACGGCCCGCTTGGCGTCCTTGCGCTGGTCCTCGCCGAGACGGTCGAGGAGCAGGACGCCGTCGAGGTGGTCGAGCTCGTGTTGGATCACGCGGGCGAAGAACTCGTCGGCCTCGAAGTCGACCGTGGCGCCGTCGAGGTCGATCCCGGTGACGTGGATCCGCTTGGGCCGCACGATGTCCCAGTGCAGGCCGGGAACCGAGAGGCAGCCCTCCGTGAACTCCCACTCGCCGTCGCTCTCGCGGATCTCGGGGTTGATCAGCACCTGCCCACCGTCTCCCTCGCCGAGGTCGTAGACGAAGAAGCGCTTCTGGACCCCCACCTGCGGGGCGGCGAGGCCGACCCCGGGGGCGTCGTACATGGTGTCGAGCATGTCGTCGACCAGCTTGACCAGCCGCCCGTCGATGTCGGAGACCTCCGCGGCGCGCTGGGTGAGCACGGGGTCGCCGACGATGCGGATGTCGTAGGGGGCGGACATGGTGGCCAAGGCTACCGTGACGGTCGTGTCACCCCCGAGCCGCCCCGTGCCCCCCGCGGCTCCGAACGGCGGTCAGTACTTCGCCGAGCGCCCGACCGCGTCGTCCCGCCCCGGGCGGGTCGAGCTGACGCTGCCCGACGTCCACCTGCGACTCGACACCGACGCCGGCGTGTTCTCCCCCGGACGGGTCGATCCGGGGACCAAGCTGCTGCTGGCCGAGCTCCCGCCGGCGACGGAGTGGCCGGCGGGAGACGTCGCCGACGTCGGCTGCGGCTACGGCGCGATCGCGGTGACGCTGGCGCGGAGGCTCGCCGACAGCACAACGGGAGCCGCCGACGGCGGAGACCGGAAGGTGTGGGCGGTCGACGTCAACGAACGGGCGCGGGACCTGTGCCGGCGCAACGCGGCGGCATGCGGGGTCGGTGAGCTCGTGCGGGTCGTCGGCCCCGAGGACCTTCCGCCGGGGCTGTCGGTGGGCCTGATCGCGTCGAACCCGCCGATCCGGGTCGGCAAGTCCGTCCTGCACGACCTGTGCCGGTCCTGGATGGAGCGGTTGGGACCCGACGGCGAGGCGTGGTGGGTGGTGCAGAAGCACCTCGGGTCGGACTCGCTGCAGGCGTGGATGAGCGCCCAGGGCTGGCCGACCGAGCGGGTGCGGTCCCGCCAGGCCTACCGGATCCTCCGCTCGACCCACTCGGGCTGAGCCCGACGGCCGGACGCCGGCGGTCAGCGGGTCCGTACCGGGTCGACCCAGAGTCGGAGCCGGCCCGGCGGTCGTTCCACCGCTCGGAGGGCGTCGAGAAGGACGTCGCGGTCATCGGAGCGGGCCAACCAGTTGCCCCGCTCGTCCGGTCCGAGGACCTCGACGCCCAGCGGCGCACCGAGGCGGTGCACGAACTCCGCTCCGGCCACCCCGCCGATGACGGCGATCGTCGCCGACGGGGGGTAGCCCAGCAGCTCGCGCGTCGGCGCCTCGAGGGCGGAGACCAGCGCCGGGTCCCCCTGCCGGGCGGCCCGCAGCACCACGTGGTCGGGGCGACGGGTCTGCACCAGCACCCGCCCGGGTCTCCCCCCGTCGACCACGGCCGGTTCCGCCACGGCCCGCGACGCCAGCGCCAGCAGGCGCAGCGCGTCCTCGGCGGCCCGGTAGCCGACCGAGAGCAGCTCCTGGTCGACGTCGAGGAACGCCACGAGACCGGCCCCGTGGGTCCGGTGCAGCACGGCGCTCGTACCGATCAGCGCCCGACCGCCGACATCGGCCGGCGACGACGACGCGGTGACCAGGCCGACGGGCTCCCGCAGCAGCGCCTCGAGCTCCTCGCGGGCCCTGGTGACCCCGGGGCGCAGCAGCGACAGGGCGGTGGAGCCGCACGGGAGGCACACCTGTGGGCGCCGCGCCCCGCAGCGGGAGCACTCCAGCTCGAGGCGGTCGCTGAGGTGCACCGCGGCGTCGCAGCGCTCGCAGGTGGTGACCGTCCCGCAGCTTCGGCAAGCGAGCAGACGGGCACGGCCGGTCCGGTTGAGCACGCAGACGACACGGCCGCCGGAGCCGAGCACGTCACGGGCCACCTCGACGAAGGTCGGCGAGAACAGACCGCTGCGTCCCACGTCCTCGTCCCGACGGTCGACCACCACCAGGGGCGCCCACCCGTGGCGGGCCGTCCCGGGGCCGAGCGACGTCACGCGGTCGGCTACGGAGCGCGCCACCACCGACGGGCACGGTGAGACCAGCAGGCAGGGCACCCCGGCCCGACGGGCCCGCTCGATGGCGACCTCGCGGGCGTTCCAGGTCGGCGACGACTCGTTCTGCAGACCCGGATCGTCCTCCTCGAACACCACCACCGCGCTCAGCGCCGGAAGCGGAGCGAAGACCGCGGAGCGCCCTCCCACGACCGTCGATCCCCCGGCCGCGGCGGCGAAGTCCTGGGGCCAGCGGGCCACCGCCGCTCCCCCGCGCCGCAGCGAACGGGCCAAGCGGTCCGCGGCGACCACCGAGGGGTGCACCACCAACGCCTGGCCGCCCCGGGCGGCCGCGGCGGCGATCGGTGCGGGATCTGCGCCGGGCGGCACCGTCACGACGACCGGGCCGGGCCCGTTCGCCAGCACCGCGAGGACGTCGGAATCGACGCCGGCATCGCCATGGGGCCGGGGCCGGACCGGCGGGCGGCGACCGAGCATCCGGTCCGGCGACGCGGCGCGCATCAGCGTGGGGAACCGACCCGCCCACCGGCGCGCCGCCCACCGGCAGATGTCGATCGTCTCCGCGTCGGGGCCCGCCCCGGACACCTTGGCGATCGGCTGCAGCACCACACCGGGCGGAGGGGTCGAGCTCGGATCGATCACCCATCCGGCCACCCGGCGACCGTGCAGCGGGACCCGCACCATGGTTCCCACCTCGATCCGGGACGCCAGCGCGTCGGGCACGAGGTAGTCGTAGGGCCGCTCGACCGCAGCGACGTCGACCAGCACCGACGCGGAACGAGCCCCGACCGGCGCCGGGGCTCGTTCGACCGCCGGCGCGGAGCGCGGCGGATCGGGCGGGAAGAGGGTCCCGTCCCGCTCGGTGGGTGTCGGCGTGCTCAGAGGCCCAGCGCGGACCGGAGGTCGTCCACGCGATCGGTGTTCTCCCACGTGAAGCGGTCACCGGTGCGACCGAAGTGGCCGTAGGCGGCGGTCGCCCGGTAGCCGGGCCGACGCAGGTCGAGGTCGCGCACGATGGCCGCGGGGCGCAGGTCGAAGATCTGCCGCACCGCGTCGTCGAGCTTGGCGGGGTCGACCGTGGCGGTGCCGAACGTGTCGATCAGCACCGACACCGGATGGGCGACGCCGATGGCGTACGCGACCTGGACCTCGCAGCGCGTCGCGGCGCCGGCGGCGACGACGTTCTTGGCGACCCAACGCGCCGCGTAGGCGGCGGAGCGGTCGACCTTGGAGGGGTCCTTGCCCGAGAAGGCACCGCCGCCGTGACGGGCGGAACCGCCGTAGGTGTCGACGATGATCTTGCGGCCGGTCAGGCCGGCGTCGCCGACCGGGCCGCCGATCACGAACCGACCGGTCGGGTTGACGAACACCTCGTAGTCGTCGTCGCGGAACTGCTCGGGGATGACGGGCCGGATGACGTGCTCGACCAGGTCGGGACGGATCTCGCTGTCGCGGTCGATGCCGTCGTTGTGCTGGGTGGAGATCAGCACGGTCTTGAGCGCGATCGGTCGGCCGTCCTCGTACTCGAAGGTGACCTGGGTCTTGGCGTCGGGGCGCAGGTACGGCAGCGTGCCGGCCTTGCGGACCTCGGCCAGGCGTTCGGCCATGCGGTGCGCCAGGTGGATCGGCAGCGGCATGAGCGCGTCGGTCTCGTCGACGGCGTAGCCGAACATCATCCCCTGATCGCCCGCACCCTGCTTGTCGAGCACGTCGGACTCGCCCGCGGTGCCCGAGCGCACCTCCTCGGAGTCGTCGACGCCCTGGCCGATGTCGGGGGACTGCTCGTCGATGGCGACCATCACGCCGCAGGTGTGGCCGTCGTAGCCGAAGCTCTCGCGGTCGTAGCCGATGTCGCAGATGGTCTGACGGGCGATCGACGGGATGTCGACGTAGGCCGAGGTGGTGATCTCACCGGCGACGATGCACAGGCCGGTGGTCACCATCGTCTCGCACGCCACCCGCGCCGAGGTGTCCTGTTCGAAGATGGCGTCGAGGATGGAGTCCGAGATCTGGTCGGCCATCTTGTCGGGATGCCCCTCGGTGACTGACTCCGAGGTGAACGTCCACCTGCTCATTGATTCTCCTCATCCGGCCGCCCCGCACGGTGCAGGGCGACGATCGCTTGGTCCAGGACCGCTCGGGCCACGTCTCGCTTGTGGGCCAGGGGCACATGATGTTGCTCGCCGGAGCGTTCCAGGATCAACACCTCGTTGGTGTCGTGCTCGAAGCCCACCGACGGCGCCCCGACGTCGTTGGCGACGAGCAGATCCGCGTTCTTGGCTCGGAGCTTGTCCGCCGCGTTGGCCGCCACGTCGGCCGTCTCCGCCGCGAACCCGACCAGGACCTGCCCGGCCGGCTTGGCCGCTCCCAGGGCGGCGAGGATGTCGACGGTCGGCGTGAGCTCGACCGTCGGGACGCCGTCGCGCTTCTTGAGCTTGCCGGGAGCGACCGACACCGGGGTGAAGTCCGCCACCGCGGCGGCCATGACGACCACGCCAGCCGACGGGGCGACCGCGGCCACCGCGCGGTGCATCTCCGCGGCGGTGTCGACCCGGACCCGTTCGATGCCGGCCGGGACGGCCAGGTCGGTGGTGGTGACCAGGGTGACCGATGCACCCCGGGCGGCGGCCTCCTCGGCGATCGCGTGGCCCTGCTTGCCCGACGAGCGGTTGCCGATGAAGCGCACCGGATCGATCGGTTCGCGGGTGCCGCCGGCGGTGACGAGGACCCGCACGCCGTCCAGGTCGCGACGCCGCGACGGTGACCCTTCTCCGACCCCGGCCAGGACGGCCTCGGCCGCGGCGACGATCTCCTCGGGGTCGGCCAGCCGGCCGGCGCCGACGTCACCGCCGGCCAGACGACCGGACGCGGGTCCCACCACGTGGGTGCCCCGCGACACGAGGAGCGCCATGTTGTCGCGGACCGACGGGTGCTCCCACATCTCGGTGTGCATGGCCGGGCACACCAGCACCGGAGCCCGAGTGGCGATGAGCACGTTGGTGAGCAGGTCGTGGGAGTAGCCGTGGGCGTACGCCGACAACAGGCGTGCGGTGGCGGGCGCCACCACGACCAGATCGGCTCCCTGACCGAGGCGGGTGTGGGGGATCGGGTCCGACTCGTCCCACAGCGTCCGTCGAACCGGCTCCGACGCCAGGGCCGACAGGGTGGTCTCACCGATGAAGTGCGAGGCGCCCGCGGTCATCACCGGGACGACGTGGGCGCCGGCGTCGACCATCCGACGGCAGACCTCGACCGCCTTGTAGGCGGCGATCCCGCCGCACACGCCGAGGACGACCCGACGGCCGGTCAGGGTCGACACGTCGAGCCCGTGGTCAGCCGGTCGGGTCGGATCCGTCGACGGGAGCGTCCTCGCCGTCGGCCAGCTCGGCCTCTTCGTCGGAGGCGGGCAGCATCGACTCGGGGATCGGCTTGCCGGTGGCTCCGCCGACGCCTTCGATCTTGTCGGCGTCGATCTCCTCGAAGGCGATCGACAACGGCTTGCGGGCCGTCGAGGTCACCTGCGGCGGGACGACGGTGCCGAGCGCGTCGCCGAGCTGGTTGTAGTACGTGTTGATCTGCCGGGCGCGGCGCGCCGCCAGGGTGACGAGGGAGAACTTCGATCCCGCCCGCTCGAGGAGCTCCTCGACGGGGGGCTGCATCATGGTGTTGTAGCGATCGGCCACGTGTGCTCCGGATGATCGGCGGGCGGTCCCCGGCAGGTGTCCCGGGGCAGCGGACCAGTGTAGACGGTGCAGCCCCGTGGCCCGTGATCGCGGCTCCGCCCGAGCGGGACCTTCCGCTCGGTCTGGGAACCACCGATGGGGTGGGTGATGTTTTGGCGGAGGTGCTTCTCGTCTTGGGGTCATGCGGGTGTTCGAAGCCGAACCGTCCGCGACGAATCTAAGGCCCAGGCCTTGCGTGATCGAACACGTGTTCGATATGGTGATGGGCATGGACGCCGGCACCACGATCACCTTGGATCGGCCAGAAGCTGCTGGAGCTGGCGCGGTTGATGAGTGGGAGTCGCGTCTGCGCGAGTTGGATGATCGCATCGGTGTGCTGTCCGCTCAGATCCACGCGTTGGACGCGGATCTGGTCGGTGTCCTCGCCGAGTACGACGCGGTCGGGGGATGGCAGGGCCGGGGGTGGCGGTCCTTCGCCCACTACCTGTCGGTACGCACGAACTTCGCTCCTCGCGACGCGGAGCGGCTGGTGTCGATCGCGGCGCGGGTCGATGAGATGCCGTCCTTGCTCGCGGCGGCACGCGGCGGGCAGGTGTCCATGGGTGTGCTCGCGTCCGCGGCGCGGGTCGTCACTGCCGAGAACGAGGCGAGGGTCCTCGACGTCGTGCGGGCCTGCACTCCACGTCAGGCGCAGCGGGTGCTCGCCGCGTACCGGTCGCTACGCCCCACCACCAACGACGACGCCAACGACGGCAGCGGTGACGGCGGCGCTGATGGTTCTGTTGCTGATGATCTCGAGTTGGATCACTGGTGGCGGAACTGGATCGATGACCACGGCCGCTACCGGATCGACGGCGCCCTCGACAAGCTCACCGGAGAACTGCTCGAACAAGCCCGACGAGCCGTCATCGCCG
>WBZP01000547.1_pt1 | contig 50775 bp, 49 predicted proteins | sample 5204301 | NCBI WGS metagenome assembly WBZP01 (sample SAMN12412401, study PRJNA552823) | activated sludge metagenome | isolation source: activated sludge from nitrification reactor of wastewater treatment plant... | place: USA: Pennsylvania | collected 2017
CGCGAACGACTCCATCTGCTTGAGCATCCGCTCGTAGGAGCGGTCCGGGTAGACGTGCACCGACAGGATCGGGCCGAAGTACTCGGTGCGCAGCGACTCGTCGGTCGGGTCGTCGCACTTGAGCACGGTGGGCCGCACGAAGAAGCCCTCGGAGTCGTCGTAGCTCCCGCCGGCCACCACCTGCACGCCGCTGGTGGCGTGTGCCCGGTCGATGGCGCCCTTGTGGTCGGCGAACGCTCCACCGTCGATGACGGCGCCGACGAAGTTGCCGAAGTCGGTGACATCACCCATGGTCAGCGACTGCACCTCGTCGGTGAAGTCCTTGGCCATCCGCTTCCAGATCGAGGCCGGCACGTAGGCGCGCGAGGCGGCCGAGCACTTCTGGCCCTGGAACTCGAAGGCCCCGCGCACCAGGGCGGTGCGCAGCACGTCGACATCGGCCGAGGGGTGCGCGACGACGAAGTCCTTGCCACCGGTCTCGCCCACGAGCCGGGGATAGGTCTTGTATGCCGCGATGTTGCGACCGACCTGTTCCCACATCGAGTGGAACACCCCGGTCGACCCGGTGAAGTGGATGCCGGCGAAATCGCGATCCGCCAGAACGGCATTGGACAGCGTCGCGCCGTCACTGGTGACCAGGTTGATCACGCCGGGCGGCAGGCCGGCGGCCTCGAGGATGAGCATCGTGTAGTGCGCGGCCAGCTGCTGGGTGCGCGCCGGCTTCCACACCACGGTGTTGCCCATGAGCGCCGGAGCGGTGGGCAGGTTGCCGCCGATCGCGGTGAAGTTGAAGGGGGTGATCGCGTAGACGAAACCCTCCAGCGAGCGGTAGTCGGAGCGGTTCCAGACCCCTGTGGAGTTCAACGGCGGCTGCTCGCTGTAGATCTGCTGGGCGAAGTGGCAGTTGATCCGCCAGAAGTCGATGAGCTCGCACGCCGAGTCGATCTCGGCCTGCGACACCGTTTTGCTCTGGCCGAGCATCGTCGCGGCGTTGAGAGTGGCCCGCCACGGGCCGGACAGCAGCTCGGCGGCCTTGAGCAGGATCGCGGCTCGGTCGGCGAAGGGCATGTCACGCCACATCGGCGCAGCCGCCTTGGCGGCGTCGATGGCGCTCTGCGCCTCGGCGGAGGTGACCAGCTTCATCGTGCCGAGCACCTTGCGGTGGGCATGCGGCTGGACGACCTTCGCCGCACGCCCACCGCCCATGACCTTGCGGCCGCCGATGGTCGAGGGCAGCTCGATCTGCTCACCGGCGATCCGGGCCAGCTCCTGCTCCAACGCGGCCCGCTCCGGGCTGCCGGGGGCGTAACCGAGCACCGGCTCGTTGACCGGCGCGGGGACTCGGAACAGGGCATCCATGCGAGGGTTCCTCCTCATCGAGGTTCAGCGGTTCGCGGCCGTGCGGTTGACAGCCGGCGGTGGATCACACAGCGATGCAGCATCAAAGTCGGGTGGCGTGGCAGCGGTCGGCTGCTCAGCGCCCATCGTGTCAGAAGCCGCGCCGCCTGCCGACCCACTCGTGCCGACCCGCCTCCCGGATCGTGACTCTCCCGGATCGTGACTCCCCGAGCGTGCCAGACTTGCCAGACGTGAGCGCACCGGAACGAGTGGCCGTCTTCGGCACCGGCAGCTGGGGCACGGCTTTCACCTCGGTCCTGGCCGAGGCCGGAGCCATGGTGCAGATGTGGGGCAAGTCCGCCGACGAGGTGGCCGACATCCAGCGCTACCGCACGAGCCGTCGCTACCTGCCCCAGCTGACCCTGCCGGACACCGTCACCGCGACGACCGATCCGGCGGCCGCCCTCGACGGTGCCGGCATCGCGGTCTTCGCGATCCCGGCGCAGACCTTGCGTGCCAATCTCACCGCCTGGGCGCCGCTGTTGCCACCCGATGCGGGCGGGCCGATCCTCGTCTCGCTCATGAAGGGTCTGGAGACCGGAACGCACAAGCGGATGACCGAAGTGATGCGCGAGTGCCTCGATCTCCCCCCCGGCCGGGTCGTGGCACTGTCCGGGCCGAACATCGCCCGTGAGATCGCCGCCCGCGATCCGGCCGCCACGACCATCGCCGGCATCGACCTCGCGGCGGCCCAGCGGGTCGCGGACGCCTGCGCCACCGGCTACTTCCGGCCATACGTGCACGACGACGTGGTCGGAGCCGAGTTGGCCGGGTGCGTCAAGAACGTCATCGCGCTCGCTTCGGGCATGACCGAGGGACTCGGACTGGGGCACGGCATACAGGCCGCTGTGATGACCCGGGGGCTGGCCGAGATGACTGCGCTCGGCCTGGCCATGGGCGCCCACCCGGCCACCTTCGCCGGGCTCGCCGGGGCCGGCGACCTCATCGTCACCTGTCTCTCGCCGCATTCGCGCAACTCCACCTTCGGCCGACAACTGGGCTCCGGGATGAGCGTCGAGCAGGTCGTCGCCGTCACCGCCCAGACCGCCGAAGGGGTCACCAGCGCCGCGGCGATCCTCGAATTGGCGCAGAGCCACGGGGTCGACATGCCGATCGTGGCCGGCGTCACCGCGGTTGTCCGCGACGGACAGAGCGCGGCACGCTTCGGTCAGGACCTGCTGAACCTCCTCGGGTATGCCGCGAGCGCCTGACCCGCTGCCGACCTGCAGGTGGCGCCCGAATGGTCCTTCCGCCTGCGGCATGACACCCTGTCCTGGTGGGAGCCGGGGACTATTCGTATTTCGCTGACCCGCCGATCGGCATGGCGCACCGGGGCGGCTCGAGCTATCCGCCCAACGTTGGGTTCGAGAACACGGTGCGCGCCTTCCAGACGGCCGTGGACTTGGGCTACCGCTACCTGGAGACCGACATCCAGGCCACCTCCGACGGGCAGGTCGTGGCCTGCCACGACGACCGCCTCGACCGGGTCACCGACCGCACCGGTCTCATCGCGTCGATGCCGTGGCGGCAGGTGCGGGAGGCTCGGGTCGGCGGCACCGAACCGATTCCCACCCTGCCCGAGCTGCTCGACGCCTTCCCGGACGCCCGGTTCAACCTCGACCTCAAGGGACCGGGCACGGCGGGCCCGGTCTGGGAAGCCATCCGCCGGCACGCGGCATACGACCGCGTGTGTATCGGCTCGTTCAGCCCACGCCGGCTCGGGCAGTTCCGCAAACTCGCCGGCACCCGGGTCGCGACCGCTGCGGGCCAACTCGGGATCGCCGCGTTACGCTTTCTGCCGCAACGGATCTCGTCGCTCGGGCACTCCCCCGCTCAGGTGCTGCAGATCCCGGTCGGGCACGTCGTCGCCGGCCGGCCGGTCACCGTCGTCACCCCGCAGATCGTCGAGGCCGTGCACCGGGTGGGGATGCACGTGCACGTGTGGACGATCGACGATCGCGCCCAGATGGAGCGACTGCTCGACATGGGTGTGGACGGGATCCATTCGGGGCGGATCGACGTGCTCAAGGACGTGCTCGTCGCCCGCGGGCACTGGCCGGCATAGCTGCCCCGCCGTGAGCGCCGCCGACTATCCCTACTTCGCCCCGCCGCCGATCGGGTTGGCGCACCGGGGCGGATCACTGCACCCGCCCAACGTCGGCGTCGAGAACACCCTGCGCGCCTTCACCGAGGCGGTGTCGATGGGCTTCCGCTACCTCGAGACCGACGTGCACGCGACGAGTGACGGTGTCCTCGTCGCCTTCCACGACGAGGACCTGGCTCGGGTGACCGACCGGCCGGGGCTCATCACCGACCTGTCGTGGCAGGAGGTCAAGGCGGCCCGGATCGGCGGCCGCGAACCGATCCCCACCCTCGATCAGGTGCTCGAATCATTGCCGCAGACACGGGTCAACATCGACATCAAGTCCCCGGGCGCGATCGAGCCGCTGTGGGCGACGATCCGGGCGCACGCGGCATACGAGCGAGTGTGCGTCGGGTCCTTCTCGGGCCGCAGCCTCACCGCATTCCGTCGACTGGCTGGCCCCCGGGTGGCCACTGCTGCCGGCCGACTCGGCACTGCGGCGATGCGCTTCCTGCCCGCTGCGGTGACGTCGTGGCTGGCCACGCCGGCGCAGGTGCTGCAGATCCCCCGAACCCACGTGGTCGCCGGGCGAGAGGTGGCGTTGGTCACCCCGGCTCTGCTCGCCACGGCACACCGGTTGGGTAAACAGGTGCACGTGTGGACGATCGATGACGCCGACGAGATGACCGAGTTGCTCGAGCTCGGCGTCGACGGGATCGTGAGCGACCGGATCGACGTGCTGCGTGACGTGCTCACCGCGCGTGGAGCGTGGCCGCAGTGAGCGAGCCCGCCGCCGAGCCGGCCGCGACACCCACCCAGGCGAGGACTGCGGCCTCGACAGAGACGTCCTCGACGTCACCGTGGGCGCCGGCGTATCGGGTCGTCACCCTGGCCCTGATCATGCTCGCGACGATGATCGCGTTCGAGGCGATGGCCGTGACGACTGCGATGCCCCGCGCCGCGGACGAGTTGGGCGCGGTCGGCTCCTACGGACTGGCCTTCTCGTCGATGATGACGGCGATGTTGCTCGGCAACGTGCTCGCCGGGAGGTGGGCCGACCGCGTCGGACCGTTGCCGGGGCTGTATGCCGGGCAGGTCCTGTTCGCGGCCGGGTCCATCCTGGCTGCCCTCGCACCCACGTGGCCGGTGCTGCTCGGTGCGCGGGTCGTCGCCGGGCTCGGAGCCGGGTTCGTCGTCGTCACGGAGTTCGTCGCGGTCGGTCGGGTCTACCCCGCGCACGTGCGACCCCGGGTCTTCACCTGGTTATCCGCCGCCTGGGTGGTCCCCTCGATCGTCGGCGCACCCGCGGCGGGCTGGCTGACGACCAGCCTGTCGTGGCGGTGGGTCTTCGGGGTCGTCGTCCTGCCCGCCGTGGTCGCCGCGGTCCTGGTGACCGCCCGGCGCACCGCCCTCGACCCACCCGCGCCTTCGACGACACCGGCCCTCGACTCCCTCGGGGCACCCGATGCGGTCGACAACGACGTGACGGCGCATCGCCGGGCCGCTCGACTCGGCACCGTCGTCGCGGTGTCGGCGGGATTGCTGCAGTGGGGAATCCAACAGATCGAGCTCGTCCGCAGCGCCGCTGCGGCCGCGCGGGCCACCACCGGCGAGGTCGGCGGGACTCCCGGGCTCAGCGGGCCCGGTGGGCTCGATGGGCTGGGTGGGGTCGGCGGACCGGTCGCGCTGGTCGTGCTAGGTCTGCTCGGTGTGGCGCTGGCGACGCCTCGGCTGCTGCCCTCCGGAGCCGTGCGCGCCGCCCGTGGCCTGCCGTCGGTGGTCGTGTCGCGGGCCCTCTTCAACGCCTCGTTCATGGCGACGGTGACCTTCCTGCCGCTGCAGCTCGTGCAGCGCTACGGGCTGAATCTCGCGGCGGCCGGAGCCGTGGTCGCAGTCGGCGCGCTCGGCTGGAGCACCGGTTCCTGGCTGCAGGGCCGGGCTCGAACCGGCACGGCAGGGCGAGCGCGCCTGGTCTGGTCGGGCGCCGTGGCCCTCACCATCGGCACTCTCGGGCTCGCGCAGGCGGCGGCCACGACGGCGCCCGTGGCGGTGCATTGCCTGTGGATGGTGCTCTGCGGCCTGGGCATGGGCATCGGCTCGACGACCCTCTCGGTGCTCCTGCTCGACCTCGCCCCCGGTCACGAACACGGTCAGGCCTCGGCTGCGCTGCAACTGTGTGACGTGCTCGGCTCGGTGCTGGGCATCGCCGCTGCCACGGCTGTCTTCGGTGCCCTGCACCGGCCAGGCGAGCCGGGGGTCTTCGCGATCATCGAGCTGGGGCTCGCCGCAGTCGCTGTCCTGGCTGTCGTCACCGGGCGTCGCTGCGCCCCCCGCGACAGTCAGCGCGCGAGCACGTGACCGGCGGGCGTGCGTAGCCGTAGCCAGCGGCCGCTTCGATAGACCGGCAATGCCGGCCCGTCGGGCTGGACGAACCCCAGCACGTATGCCGCGAACGCCGCGCCCGCGGGCAGGCTTCGGACGGTGCTGCCCGCGGGGGCGTCACGGGGCGGGCCCACCCCCGCCGACGGGTCGGCCGCAGCGTCGAAGGGCACCGGCCGGCTCCACACCCGCTGCCGAAGTGCTTGGACAGCAAGCGAGCCCGCGCCCTCCGCGGACCCGGACATGATCTCCTCGATCCCAGCCCGCGCAGTCTCAGCGACTCGGGCCGATGACAGCGACCCCACCGGCACCCAGCCACCGGCCCCCGGCAAGGCTCCGGCCCACGGCGCGAAGACGGTCGCCGCCGGGACGGCCAGGCGCAGCGGTCCGCTCGCGAGGAGCTCCGGGCCAGCTGCAGTCGGCGTGGTGGCGTGCTCGTCGCGTGCGAAGCGATCCGTGAGCGCAGCCGCGGAGACGACGAGGTCGAGAGCTGCCGGCGTGGCCAGCTCGGCGGCCCGCACGCCGACCACCGCCCCGTCGGCGAGCAGGCCCGACCCGGCCAGGACCCCGACCCATGTCACGAGGGTGGTCCCCGTGGCCTGGAGCCGCACGGCGGCGTCCGGGTCGGCGCGGTGGGCTCGGCGCACGAGGGAGGCCAGATCGGCATACCCGAACGCATCCGGGAAGACGAGATGCCGAGCCACGTCGGTCGCGGCAGGGGTCGAGAGCATGGGCTTCATCCAAGCATCCCAGTGGGCTCGGGCCGACGTGCCGGCCAGGCTCGAGCGACGATGTCGATCGGCGCACGATGCTCTCCCGCGGCGAGGGAGCGATAGTCGGATGGCGCGCCAACCACCGCGACCAGCCAAAGCTGAGAATCTGCACGCCATACGCGTGCAGAGTCTCAGCTTTCGCCCACACCCCGGCCCTCCGACCCCCCAAGGGATGCGGTCGCCAGCTGCAGCCCCGCCATGCGCGCCATCATGATTCGCGGCACGACGAGCGGACCGGATCGACCGGCGGGGTTGTTCGGCACCCAGTCTCCTAGGATCGGCACATGACCGAGACTGGCGCTGGGTCGCGCCCAGCCGCCGAGCCGGAGCACCGCAGCACCCTGCCGAGTTCGTCGGTCGCGGATCTGCTCGACGTGTTGGACCTGCACGAGCTCGGTGAGTCACGGGTGCGCTACGAGGGAGTGCCTGGCGACGAGGAGACCGACCTCGGCGAGTTCAGCCCGACGGTGTTCCTCGGGCGCAGCCAGAAGACGCCGCACGGGCGGGTCTTCGGTGGTCAGGTGCTCGCCCAGTCGATCGTCGCGGCAGCCCGCACGCTGGCGCCGGCCGACGGCCTGCCGAGGCGAATCCACTCACTGCATGCGTATTTCGTGCGCGGCGGCGACGACAGCCACCCGATCCGCTTCCTCGTCGAGAAGGTGCGCGACGGCGGGTCGTTCTCGACCCGGCGGGTGCAGGCCGTCCAGTACGGACGGACCATCCTGTCGGTCGGTTGCTCCTTCCAGCAGGAGGCGAGTGGGCTGGACCATCACGACCCGATGCCGCCGGTGCCCTTCCCCGAGGACGTCCGCACTCTCGACGAGTCGATGAGTGTGCACGGACTGGATGCCGACCCGGCCGTGCAGGCCTATCTGGCGCGTGACCGGCCCATCGAGATGCGGCATGTCGAGGGTGACATCTACGTGCGCCCCGGTCGCAATCGGATTGCCCGGCAGAACCTTTGGCTCCGCGCCAAGGGGACGTTGCCGGACGACCCGGTGATCCACGCGGCGGTCCTGGCCTACGCCTCCGACTACCCGCTGCTCGAGCCGGTGCTGCGCCGGCACGGTATCCACTGGATGGACCGCCGGCTGCGCCCCGCGAGCCTGGATCACACGATGTGGTTCCACCGGGCCGTCCGGGCCGACGACTGGATCCTCTACACGATGAGCAGTCCCTCTGCCTCGGGCGGTCGCGGTCTGGGCGTCGGGCGCATGTTCACTCAGGACGGCGCCCTCGTGGCCACCCTCGCCCAGGAGGGCATGCTGCGGCTCAAGGACACCCCGCGTGGGGAATTCAAGGTCCAGGACGTGTGACCGACTGACTCACCGATGTCGGTCGCGCAGCGATCTCGCGATCACAGCGATCACAGCGCTCCGCCGAGGGTGACCCCGCCGTCGACGACGAGGGTCTGACCGGTGATCCACGACGCATCGGGGCCGAGCAGGAAGGACACCGCTCCGGCGATGTCATCGGGCACACCGAGGCGCCCCATCGGGTATGCCGCGGCGACCGCCTCCTCCTTCTCGACGTAGAGGGCCTCGGCGAAACGGGTCTTCACCACCCCTGGGGCGACGGCATTGACCCGCACCGCCGGCGAGAGTTGGTAACCCAACTCGGTCGTGAGATGGATGAGCGCCGCCTTCGAGATGCCATACCAGCCCAGCGGGCCACTGGCCCGGACCCCGGCAATCGAGGCGACATTGACGACCGCCGCCGGATGCGCGGGCGACCCGAGGCCGGCCGCCACCGTCTTGCGGATCCACGAGTATGCCGCGATGACGTTCGTGTCGAGGATCTTGCGCACGACCTCGGGGTCGACGTCGAGGATCGGCCCGTAGACCGGGTTGATCCCGGTGTTGTTGACCAGATAGCTCACCCCACCGAAGTGGTTGTGCGCCAAGGTGATCGCCGCATCCTGATGCGCGGGATCGGCGGCGTTGCCAGCCAGCCCCGCGGCATACCCAGGACCACCCAAGGTCTCGACAGCCACGGCCAGCGGCTCCGGCTTGCGAGCGGTGATGACGACTCGGGCACCCTGCTGGACCAGACGCTGGGCGATGCCCAGGCCGATCCCGCGACTGGCTCCGGTGACGATGGCGACCGCACCAGCATGCACGCCGGTGCGGTCGTCGCCAGGAATCTCCGTGGTTGACATGGAACCCGATTCTTGTCGAACTCGACCGCCGATGTCAGAACCCGGGGTCAGAAGCCCAGGTCAGAAGCCCAGGTCAGAAGCCGAGGTCAGAAGCCGAGGTCACGGCCGATGAGTTCCTTCATGATCTCATTCGAGCCGGCCCAGATCTTGGTGACGCGGGCATCGCGCCAGGCCCGGGCGACCCGGTACTCGTTCATGAAGCCGTAGCCGCCGTGCAGCTGGACGCAGTCGTCGAGCACCTCGCTCTGCACCTGCGAGGACCACCACTTGGCCTTCGCGGCGTCGATGGGGCTGAGCTTGTGCGCGGCGTGCGCGGCGACGCAGTCATCGACATAGGCCTGACAGACCTCGAGCTTGGTCAGCATCTCGGCCATCTTGAACTTGTTGTATTGGAACTGCCCGATGGACTGCCCGAAGGCCTTGCGTTCCTTGGCGTATTGCACTGTCTCCCAGAAGATCTGGAAAGCGTGCGCGGTGTTGGCGACGCTGGCACCGACGCGCTCCTGCGGCAATCGCTGCATCATCGCGACGAAGCCCAAGCCCTCCGGGCCGAGACGGTTGGCGTCGGGGACCCGGACGTTCTCGAAGAACAGCTCGGCCGTGTCGGACTCGTCCTGTCCGACCTTGTCGAGCTTGCGGCCGTTGACGAAGCCTTCCATGCCCCGTTCGATCATGAAGAGCGTGATGCCTTTGGGGCCCTTCGCCGGGTCGGTGCGGGCCGCGGCGATGACCAGGTCGCACTGGTATCCGTTGGTGATGAAGGTCTTCGAGCCGTTGACGATCCAGTCGCCGGAGCCGTCGTCCGCGCGCACGGCCGTCGTCTTGAGAGCGGCCAGGTCGGAGCCGCCGGAGGGCTCGGTCATACCGATCGCACAGATGAGCTCGCCGCTGGCCATACCAGGTAGCCAGCGCTGCTTCTGCTCCTCGGTGCCGAGGTCGACGAGGTAGGGCGGGCAAACGTCGGCGTGGATGCCGAAGCAGGCGGCCGTGGCGGCGTTGAACGCCCCCCACTCCTCGGCGAGCACGGCATTGAACCGGTAGTCGCCCGCACCCGCGCCGCCGTACTGCTCGGGAATGTCCATGCCGAGCATCCCCTGCTTGCCGGCCTCAAGCCAGATGTCCCGCGGAATCGACTTGAGCTGGATCATCTCGTCGACCCGAGGTGTCATCGAGCGCTCGATGAACTCCCGGACACTGGCCCGGAAGTCCTCGTGCTCCTCGGAGAACAGGTTGCGCGGCATGGGTGACCTCCCGATCGGACACACAACAAGAGGCGCTGACTAAGCGCTTGCTTAGCATCGCATAGGTGCGGCATGCTGTCCACTGTGTCGAGCATCCCCAGGCTCTCGACCGACCCCGATGACGTGGCCGCGAGTGGCACCGTGGGGGCGCCGCAGAGCGATACCGTGCAACGCCTGCTCGACGCTGCCGCGCAGGCCTTCGCCGACCGCGGCTACCACGCGACGACCACCCGCGACATCGCGTCACGCGCCGGGCTCTCCCCAGCCGGCGTCTACGTGCATTTCTCCTCCAAAGAGGATGTGCTCTATCAGTTGAGCCGACGTGGCCATCAGCAGGCTCTCGACCTCGTCCGAGCCGCCATCGCCTCTGCTGCGTCCCCGGCCGCGCAGCTCGCGGCCGCGATGTCACGCTTCACCGTGTGGCACGTCGAGCACTACGACATCGCCCGGGTCGTGCAGCATGAGTTCCCACACCTGTCCCAGGAGCATCGCGACGAGGTGCTCGATCTGCGCAAGCAGATCGACCGGGCGCTGCGTCAGGTGCTTATCGCCGGGCGGGCCAGCGGCGACTTCGCGCTCGACCACATCGCCAACACGACGCTCGCATTGCTGTCGATGGTCGTCGACGTCGCCCGTTGGTACACCCCGGCCATCGCGCGCACCCCCGAGCAGATCGGGCAGACCAACGCGGTGCTCGGCCTGCGCCTGGTCGGCTATGCCGCGAGCCCCACCCGCGCGCGCCCCTAACGATCATCCCCGAGCCCGGCTGCTGCATCGATCCCGAGCATCGCGAGGTCAGCGACCGACCGGGACGATCGTTGCCGCCTGGCGCACGAGCTCGGCGACCGCCTCGAAGGCACCTTCGTGGAAGTCGTTCGCCATGCCCATGATGACGTGATCGGTGCCGATCTCGGCGAGGCGCCCAAGCTTGTCCACCGCCTGCGCGACGGACAACGTCGGCGTGCCCGTGGCATCGGGCGATCCGTCGCCGAGGGTGATCCGGGTGAGCACGGTCTTCTCGATCTGCGCATAGTCGCGACCCACGTCTGCGCAGTGCGCTCGGATGACGTCGTACTTCGCGGCGATCGCGGGCGGCCCCATGTCGAAGATGTTGCAGGCGTCCGCGTACTGCGCGACCAGACGCAGGGTCTTCTTTTCACCACCACCACCGATGAGGATCGGGGGGTGGGGGCGAGTCAACGCCTGAGGCACGTTGAGCGGCCGATCAAGGTGGAAGTGCCGACCGGCATACGGGCTGTCATCGCCCCGCCACATCTGCAGCGCGATCTGCAGTGTCTCTTCGAGCTGTTGGAATCGTTGTGCGACAGGCGGATACGCAATGCCGAGGCCGCTGTGTTCGGCATCGTTCCAGGCCGCACCGATGCCGAGCCAGGCCCGACCGCCGGAAAGCACGTCGAGGGTGGTGACCTGTTTGACGAGCACACCAGGATGGCGGTAGGTCACGCCGGTGACCAGCGTGCCGAGCGTGATCCGGCTCGTCTGACCCGCCGCGAAGGCCAGCGCGGCATACCCCTCGAGCATGTCGAGCTCGGGCGGGCCGATCATGGCGATCTGGAAGAAGTGATCCATGACCCAGAGCGAATCGAGCCCGGCGGCGTCGGCGTCGCGGGCGATCCGTCCGAACGTCGGGCCGATCGACTCGGGAGCACCGGGCCAGGAGAAGTAGGAGACCTGCACGCCACATCGCATCGCCCCAGTCTGACCCCTCGACGGGTGCTGCGGAAGGGTGCATGGAAGAACGCTGCGGACGGGTAGCACACCCCAAGCCCTGCCGACGCGTCGCGCACCGCGCGCAAGACCGCTTTGTGCCCGTATGCCGCGCGCCGGACGCGTCGTGGCGGCCTGGCGCCGAACCTGATAGGAGTGGAGCGTGCCTCCCTCTCGGATCATCAGATTCGGCCCGTTCGACACCGACCTGTACGAGGTCTGGGAGCCGTCACCCGGCACTGCCGCCGGCATCACCGTGCCGCTCGTACATGGTGGCCTCTGGCTCGCCGACTACGACCGCGGCTATCTGCGACCACTCGCCAACGCCCTGGCTCGGGAGGGCCTGCATGTGGCTCTCATCGAATACGCCCGGGTGGGCATGCCCGGCGGCGGGTGGCCAGGCACCGGAGAGTCCGTGCTTGCCGCTATGGCCGCCGCCTCGGCTGACGCCGACCTGCCAGATATTCATGTCTCGGTGGGTCATTCGTCCGGTGGACACCTCGTCGGGTGGGCCGCGAGCGAAGATCGCGCGCCGTGGTTGCGCGGCGCGGTGACGATGGCTGGAGTGCTCGACCTGCACTCGGCCGACGCTGCGGATCCAGTCGCGTCCGCGGCGATCCGTCAGCTGCTCGGGGGTGGGCCGACGGAGGCAGTCGACGCGTGGGCCGAGGCCGACCCGATGCGCCAACGGCTCACCGTACCGACCGTTGTCATGCACGGCCGTCAAGACCCCGATGTGCCGGTGCAATTGGCCATGCTCTACGCGCGGTCCCGTACGAGGGAGGAGCCGGCCTGTCGGCTGGAGATCGTCGACGACAGCGATCATTTCGGGCTGGTCGACCCAGGCCATCCGGCCTTCGAGACCCTCGTCTCGGCAATTCGTCGGCTCGCCGCCGCCGAACCGTGAGCCGGCAATACCGAGCCGTGACCGCACCGGGCGCGTGGCCGGGGCACAGCGCCCTCGTCGTGCCGGTGCCGCCCCTGGAGCCCTTGGTGCGGGCCCGCCACGAGTTCTACGACGCCGCCTATGTCAGCGCCGATCCCACCTTCGCCCACGCACACGTGACGGTCCTGGCACCCTTCGTCGGCCTCGACGCGCTCTCCCCCACCATCGACCCCCGCGACGCCCGGCCAGCCATCACCGTGATGGCCGAGATCGCCTCGCGGACAGCGTCTTTCGAGCTCACGTTCCGCAGGGTGGCCACCTTCCCGAATGGCATCGTCCACCTGGTCGCCGAACCGACCGATCCACTGCGGCAGCTCACCGCGCAGGTGCGGGCCGCCTTCCCCGAGCTGATCCCGTATGCCGGTGTCTACGGCAGCGAGCCGGGCGACGTCGCGGCACACCTGACCATCGACGCCCTCGGTCCTGGTGTCACCGAGCGGATCGTCCGCAACTGGGTCGCCGACCTGCTTCCCGTGCAGGTGATCGTCGACCGCGTGCAGGTCTCCTGGTATGAAGCCTGGGCCTGCCGCACCGTGGTCGAGTGGCCGCTGGGGCCAGCGGTGCCGGCGACGGCCGTGAGCTCATGAGGACCCTCCAGCACAAGGGCTCGGGCAGCCGGAGGTCGGATCGCGTTGCCACGCAGTCGAAAGGCCTGATCCGCAGGTCAGGATGGCTCAGTCTCGGGTGAGCTTGCGGTAGGTGACCCGGTGCGGCCGGGCCGCCTCCTCGCCGAGGCGTTCGACCTTGTTCTTCTCGTAGGCCTCGTAGTTGCCCTCGAACCAGTACCACTTGGCCGGGTCGTCGTCGTCGCCCTCATAGGCGAGGATGTGGGTGGCCACCCGGTCGAGGAACCAGCGGTCGTGACTGATGACAACGGCACAGCCGGGGAACTCCAACAGGGCGTTCTCCAACGAGGCGAGCGTCTCGACATCGAGGTCGTTGGAGGGCTCGTCGAGCAGCAACAGGTTGCCGCCCTGTTTGAGGGTGAGTGCGAGATTGAGCCGGTTGCGCTCTCCGCCGGAGAGCACCCCGGCCGGCTTCTGCTGATCGGGGCCCTTGAATCCGAACTGCGAGACGTACGCCCGAGAAGGGATTTCGACCTGGCCCACCTTGATGAAGTCGAGCCCGTCGGAGACGACCTCCCACAGCGTCTTGGCCGGGTCCAGGCCCGACCGGGCCTGGTCGACGTAGGAGATCTTGACCGTGTCTCCGACCTTGACCTCACCGGCGTCAGGCTTCTCGAACCCGACGATGGTCTTGAAGAGGGTCGTCTTGCCGACCCCGTTCGGACCGATGACCCCGACGATCCCGTTGCGCGGCAACGTGAATGACAGGTTGTCGATGAGCACGCGGTCACCGAAACCCTTGCGCAACTTCCTTACCTCGATGACCTGTGACCCTAGCCGCGGACCGGGCGGGATCTGGATCTCCTCGAAGTCCAGCTTGCGGGTGCGATCGGCCTCGGCGGCCATCTCCTCGTAGCGCTGCAACCTGGCCTTGCTCTTGGCCTGGCGGCCCTTGGCGTTGGAGCGCACCCACTCGAGTTCCTCTTTGAGGCGCTTGGCGAGCTTGGCGTCCTTCTTACCTTGGATCTGCAGCCGCTCGGACTTCTTCTCCAGATAGGTCGTGTAGTTGCCCTCGTAGGGATAGAGCCGACCCCGGTCGACCTCGGCGATCCATTGGGCGACATTGTCGAGGAAGTAGCGGTCGTGGGTGACCGCCAGCACCGCACCGGGGTACTGGGCCAGGTGTTGTTCGAGCCACTGCACCGACTCGGCATCGAGGTGGTTGGTCGGCTCGTCGAGCAGCAACAGATCGGGTTTCTGCAAGAGCAGCTTGCACAGCGCGACCCGGCGGCGCTCACCGCCGGAGAGCACCGAGACGTCCGCATCAGGCGGCGGACAGCGCAGGGCATCCATGGCCTGCTCGAGCTGGGAGTCCAGATCCCACGCGTTGGCGTGGTCGATGTCGTCCTGCAGCGTGGCCATCTCGTCGCCGAGCTTGTCGTAGTCGGCATCCGGCTCAGCCATCTCCAACGCGATCTGGTTGTACCGGTCGAGCTTGGCCTTGATCTCGCCGGCACCCTCCTCGACATTGCCGAGCACGGTCTTGGACTCGTTGAGCGGCGGCTCCTGCAGCAGGATGCCGACCGAGTAACCGGGCGAGAGCCGGGCTTCACCGTTGGAGGGCTGGTCAAGACCGGCCATGATCCGCAGGATCGTCGACTTGCCCGCGCCATTGGGCCCGACGACCCCGATCTTGGCGGTCGGGTAGAACGCCATCGTCACGTCGTCGAGGATGAGCTTGTCGCCCACCGCCTTGCGCGCCTTGGTCATGGTGTAGATGAACTCGGCCATGCGCCGAAGGCTATCCGCCGGGCCGGGCGGTCACCCAATCGCGCCCGGCCCGGCCGCGTTCGTCGCCCGGGCCCGGCCCGGCACCGGCACTAGCCGGCCCGCCGCACGAGGTAGTCGTCGGTCTCCGGGTCTCCGGTGTATGCCGCCCACGTCGCCCCAGTCTCGGCACCGGCCGAGTCCTCGCTCCCGCCGGCGTCGGCACCCTCGGCGTCCTGCGCTGCTGCCGTGCTGGGCGCCTCGGGGGCTTCGGCCAGCCCGGTGACGTCGACGAGCGGCCGCGCCCACGGGTCGTGGTGTTCCACGGGCTCGGACAGCTCGGGGGCTTGCGGTGCGTCGGCGTCGTCGACGACGGCCAGCTCGCCGGGGCGCGGGGTCTGCTCACCGAGGGCCTGCAGGTCGCCCTGCACTGCCGGGTCGGCCATCCGGTCGAACGGCTCGGTCTGCTCACGCCGCTGTCTGGTGAACCGGCTCACCCCGAACAGAAGGCTGTGCCCGACCGTGCTGGCCAGCAACTCCAGCGAGGTGATCTGGCGGGCCTCGTCGCCCCAGGTGCGCGCCCGCACCCGCCCCTGGACGAGCACCGGCTCGCCGCGGGTCACGCTGTTGGCGATGTTGACGGCCAGGGCGTTGAACGCGATGACCGACAGGTAGGTCGTCTCGCCGTCCACCCAGGTGCGGCTGCGTGCGTCGAAACGTCGTTGCGTGGAGGCCAGCCGGAAGGTGACGTACTGCTGCCCCGACGTTCCGGTGCGCAGGATCGGATCTGCTGTGACATTGCCGGATACCGTCATGTAGCTGTCGTTCATCTCGGTCCCTTCGCCGATTCGGTATGCCGCGTGGGCCGTGCCCGCGCTCATGGCCCACGGTGCACCGTGGGTGGACAGCCCGGCATCCGGAAGGGAGTTGCCTGTGGACGATGTGACTCGGTGTTGGGGGGATGTGGATAGGTGGCGATGCGGCGACTCAGCCGAGCCGGGCGCGCTCGAGTAGCTCGCGGGTGCGCCGGTGTCGGTCGAGCACCTCGGTGACGGGAGCCACGACCCGCTCGGCGGCGACGGCCCGGATCGCCTCCCGGAGCCGTTTGCCGACGAGCCGTGCCCGATAGCGGGCACCGACGATGCCGGCCGAGCGAGTGACGAGCGCGGCAAGGAATCCGAGCAGCAGGCCGCCGGCCAACAACACGAAAGGCCACGGCAGGGCACCGATCGTGGGGGTCGGCAGCGGCGGGAGTTGCAGCCAGCCCACGACCCCGAGGACGAGCAACCAGAGGAACCCGACGATCGCGGCCAGCCCGAACACCCACTGCACTCCGCCCATGACCTTCCACCACAACGGGTTACGGGCCCGTAACCGGGTGCGCAGGACGGCTTGGTCAAGGGCGTCGGCGAGGTCGTCCTGGCGTGGGGTGGCCGCATCGGCGACGGTGTTCGCCCAACGCACCGGCAGGCCCGCTCCGGCCCGGTCGGCCAGCTGCCGGATCGCCAGTGCGACTGCCGCCCGCGCCGCCGGCGACGGCGGCGGGATCGACGAGCGCCCCAGCACGGCACGCACCTGCTCCTCCCGCACCTCACTGCGCACGAGGGTCTTGTCCAGCCGCAGCCGGGCCAGGGGGTCGGCCCGCAGCGAGGTGGCCCACCGGGTGAACAACCACCCGCCGGTCTGCGTGGCAGCTCGTCGATAGTCGTCGGCGACCGCCGCCAGCACGACCGGGACGCCCGCGCTTCGGGCGAGGGCGTCGACGAGTTCGTCGTCGGCCTCGCCGGCCAGGGTCACTTCCGTGTCACCGACCCCTTTGCGCAGCCGGGTGGCCACCCCGACGACGTCGGCGGACAGCCGCTGGCGGGTGGCGTTGGATCCGGCGACGTGGTTGGCCAACCGCTGGCGCAACTCGTCGACGCCGTCGCCGGTCGTGGCCGAGGTCAGCAGCACCGGCACCTGCGGCAGGCCGTCGGCAGCGAGCAGCCGACGCAGATCCTCGCGGCACTGGGTGGCGGCGGCGGGGGTGAGCCGGTCGGCCTGGTTGAGCACGACGAGGGTCACCGCGTCGTGGGTGGCCAGGGCGGCGACGTGTTCGTCGTGCAGCATGGCATCGGCATACTTCTGCGGGTCGGTGACCCAGACGAAGACGTCGACGAGCTCGAGCACCCGTTCGGCCTCGGTGCGGTGCGCGGCGACCCGCGAGTCGAAATCGGGCAGGTCCAGCAGCACGAGCCCGGCCAGTGACCCGAGCACCTCGGCCGCCCCCGCCTCGACGTGGTGGCGTTGGGGCACCTGCAGCCAGTCCAGGAGCGGCCCGGCCGGCTCGTCGCCCCAGATCGCCGCGGTGGGTGTCGACGTGGTCGGGCGGCGGGCACCGATCTTGCTCACCGCCCCCCCGACGAGAGCGTTGAAAAGGGAGGACTTGCCGCTGCCGGTCGCACCGGCCAGTGCGACGACGGTGTGACTACCGGCGATCGAGGTGCGCTCGCGGACCTTCTCCACGAGGTTGGTGGCCAGGTCGACGGCGGCCGGTTCGAGGTCATAGGCGGACAATTCCAGTGCCGCACCGAGGGCTTGGGCCTGCTCGGCGAGCACCTGCGCCGGCACTGCGGTCACGTCGGCGGACCCCATCCGCATCGGGCTCATCGGGCCGCCTTCACACCGAGTGCCGCGGCCCACAGCAACCGCTCCTGATCGCGTGGGACCTCGACCTGCGCCACGGCCGCACCGAACCGGGCCGCCTCACCGGCCACGAGCTCGCGCACTCGGGCGTCGAGGGCGGCTCGCGCCTTGTCCGCGAGGCTGCGCACCGCCTGGTCACCGAAGACCGCTTCGAGCAGCTTCTGGGCCAACACCGCGGTGCCGCCGGCGATCCCGACCTCGGCGCCGGTGATGCCCGCGGTGTGCGCGAAGGTCACCAGCATGACGACCGCACCGAGCGCGTTGACCCCGTATGCCGCGACCTTGGCCGTCGTGCGCCGGTCCTTACCTTCGCCGCGGACCAGGTCAAGCACGTCGTCCTGCCAATCCCGCACCATTCGATCAACCCGCTCCTCGAATTCAGCGCTGGGAGAAGCCAGCCCGGGGTCACGATCGAGCAGCAGCTGGCCACCCGGCATACCTCGCCAGGAGCGCACGACATGCGAGGCCGCCGAACGTGCCTCGGCGTTGACGAGGGTGGCGACCCCCGAGTGCAGCGCCTCGCCCAGCTCGCGGGCCGGCGGCGGCTGTCCCTTGAAGGCGGCGACGACCCGGTCCCGCAGTCGGGAGACCGTCGACTCGACCTGTTTGAAGAACTCGCCGGTGCCGACGAATTCCTGCCAGCGGGAGAGCACTTCGCCGCGCAGCAGGGTGCCGTCGCTGAGCCCGCGGGCGACGTTCGTCGCGGCGTCCTGGTATGCCGCGTCGGCCACTCGAGCCAGCGCCTGAGTGGCCGACGATTGCTCCTGGGTCGCGTCCGTGAGGACCGCGATCCGGGTGTCGATCGAGTCCAACGCCCCGCTGAGCGTGTTTCGCACGACGATGGCCCGGGCCCGAGCGTCCAGCGCCAGGGTGCTGAGCCATTGGCGTAGCTTGGCCACGTGCTCGGGGGCCAGCAGACCGTCGGGCTGCAGCGCCACCTCAGGCACCGTGAAGATCGGTGCGAGAGAGAGCCACTGCTCCTTGAGCATGCTGGCCAGGTGGTCCCGGATCTCGTCCATCGCCTCGGGAGGCACCCGGTCCAGGATGATGGCGATCGAGGTGCCGCGCTCGGCCGCCTGACGCAACAGGGCCCAGGGCACGGCATCGGCATACCGGGCTGCCGTCGTGACGAACAACCACAGGTCGGCGGCGGCGAGCAGTTGGGTGGCGAGGTCACGGTTGCGGGCCACGACCGAGTCGATGTCGGGAGCATCGAGCAGGGCCAGACCGGCCTCGAGCGACTCGGTGGCCACGAGCCGGACCGCGGACTGGTCGCCCTCCCCGGCGTCGAGCGGCCCGGTGATCCGGGCCAGCCCGGGCAGCACCCGCTCGTCCTCGAACCAGTGGCCGTCACGGGGGTGGTGCACAAGCACCGGCGAGCGCGTCGTCGGGCGCAGCACACCCGACCGCGACACGACGTGCCCGAGCAGGGAGTTGACAAGGGTGGACTTACCGGCGCCGGTGGACCCCCCGACGACGGCGAGCAACGGTGCGTCCATGGCCCGCAACCGGGGTAGCACGTAGTCGTCGAGCTGATTGAGCAACTCGGTGCGCACCCGAGCGGCTGCCGGCGCGTCGGGCAGGGCCAGCGGCAGGGTGGATTGGGCGATCGCACCGCGCAGCGCCTCGACCGCAGACAGCAGGCCCGAGAGCTCCCCGCTGTGGGTTGGTGCGGCGGTCACGGCGGCATCCTGTCAGACTCCCCTGCTCGCGACCCGCAACGTGCGGGCGAGTCGTCGTGACTCTGATCAGGGCGCGCCCCCGGCAGGACTCGAACCTGCAACCTGCGGATTAGAAGGCCGCTGCACTATCCGTTGTGCTACGAGGGCCGGACGAGGGCTGCCCCGACCGTCTTGACGCACCAGTTTAGGCGGCCAGGGCGGCATACCGGAGCAGGTATGCCGCCGAGCCGACCGTGCGCCCGACCCTGCGTTAGCCGCGAGGTCAGAGCCGGGCGAAGGTATGCCGGTGGGTCGTCACGATCTCGAGCAGGGCTCGTTCCCGGGCGCCGGCCTGGGGCTCGGCGACGCCCCGGTGCATCCGGGAACGCAGCAGCGCCAGGTCGCTCGCGGCATCCTGGAAGGCGCGCATCGCCGCTGCGGGCGCGGCCCCTCGGGACCGAGCCCAGACCCGGGCCGCACGTCGCCCGCCGGCGGTCGCGAGCATCGCCACCTCGGGGTGGGAGAACCAGCCGGCGTCGGCGTACTGACTGAGGAACCGGCGGATGGTCAGCGACTCCCGATGCCGCAGGACGACGACGAGCACGACGAAGCCGACGAAGATCGGCACCTGCACGGCGAAGTACACCGTGAAGTAGGCGTTGAAGGCAGCGCTGGCGTTCCAGATCCCGTGCAGCAGGACGGCCACCGCATAGCCGCCGGCCCCCAAGCCGATCCGCGCGGCGGTGCTTCGCGCGACGGTCACGGCCAGCCCCAGCCCGATGCCGAGGGCTGCCGAGAACAGCGGGTGCGCGAAGGGCGCCATGACGCAGCGGGCGAAGAAGACGAAGGTGAGGGCCTCGGTGCCGCTCTGCCAGGCGTGCGAGAGATACATGACGTTCTCACTGAAGGCGAACCCGGCGCCGGCCAACCCGGCATACACGACCCCGTCGATGACGCCGTCGAACTCCCGCCGACGGAACAGCACGATCGCCAGGACGGCGACCCCCTTGAGTCCCTCCTCGACCGGTGGCGCGCTGATGATAGCCGCCCACGCGTCCGCGTCGGGGGTGCCGTTCATCGTCAGCAGGATCTCGGCGGTCGTGTTGAGCACGAGGGCGCCGACGGGCGCGCACAACGCTCCCCAGAGGAAGGCAAAGACGAGGTATCGGGTCGGCTCGGCCTCCAGCCGGTCCAGCCACAGGAAGGTCGGGATGACGACGAGCAGCGGGATCGCGGCGAGCAGCGCCGCCAACGAGGCCAACTGCCAGCCCACGTCGATCTCGTTGACAACGGCCAGCACCAGCCAGCAGAGCAGGAAGAGCGTGCCCAGGCCGCCGTAGAGCAGCACCCGACGCAGGCCCGGACGGCCGCTGGTCACGGCCGGCCCGGCCGCCACAGCCCCGCCGGCCGCTGCAGCCCCCACGGCCGCCGGCGGAGCGGGCGACGAAGGGCCGTACGACATGCGGGTCAGGGTAGTGCAGGCCCTGCTGCGGTCGCCTCCCGAGCACGCACCGATCGGGCGGAAGCAGCCGGTTCGGGGCGGCCCGCGCAGCCGGTCTCCTAGGCTGTCGCCGTGACTCTCCATCCGCACGACCCTTCGCAGTCCGAGCGCCCCCAACTGTCCACGGGTTCGGGGGAGCCCGACTCCCTCGCGGGCCTGGCGGGCGGCGTCGGCTCGGCGAGCGGGGCCGATGCGGCGGGCGGGGCAGGCGCGGCATACAAGCCGAGCGAGCGAGCCCTGGCCGACCGCATCGTGTGGATCGACTGCGAGATGACCGGGTTGTCCTTGGAGCACGATGCGCTCGTCGAGGTGGCCGCGCTCGTCACCGACTACGAGTTGACCGTGCTCGGCGACGGGGTCGACGTCGTGATCCGGCCGCCCGATGCGGCGCTGGCCCAGATGGACCCGTTCGTGCGCGACATGCACACCGCGTCGGGGCTGCTCGACGAGTTGGCCGACGGCGTCCCGATGGCTCAGGCACAGCAGCAGGTGCTCGACTACGTGCGTGCGTGGGTGCCCGAGTCTCGGCGGGCGCCCTTGGGCGGCAACACCGTCGGCACCGATCGGGGGTTCCTGGCCCGTGACATGCCCGAGTTGGAGGCACACCTGCACTATCGGGTCGTCGACGTCTCCTCGATCAAGGAGTTGGCGAGACGCTGGTATCCACGGGCCTATTTCAACGCCCCGGCCAAGAGCGGTGGGCATCGGGCGCTCGCCGACATCCGCGAGTCGATCGCGGAGTTGCGCTACTACCGGGCCGCAATCTTCGTCCCTCCCCCGGGCCCGGACACCCCGACGGTGCGGGCCCTCGGTGAGCGCTTCGCCGTCGACCACGGGCCCGACCACCCGGCGCGTGGAAACCGCGTCGAGAGCACCGGCGCCGACCCGGTACGATAGGCGGCTGTGCGCGCGACCGACAGGGCGCCGCTCATGGTGGGTGTAGCTCAGCTGGTAGAGCACCGGGTTGTGGTCCCGGGTGTCGCGGGTTCGAGTCCCGTCACTCACCCCACTGCCGCACTGGCCGTCCTGGCCGGCTGCGCACCTCGCTGGTTCGCCATTCCCGCGGAGGCGCCGTGATTCCCTCGGTCGATTCGGGCCGCGTCGGGCGGGTGCCACGGGCCGCTCGCCTGCGGCGCTGGCTGGGTCTGCTCCTGCTCCTGTATGCCGCGGCGCTCACCCTCGGCGCCACCTCCGCGCAGGCGCGCGGCACGTTCTCCGACCGCGGCGCCCTGGCGGTGCACAGCGCGCTGGTGAGCGTCGTGCCGGCCGACACGTCGGTGCTGGATCGGGGGCCGAGCGAGATCGTGCTCACCTTCAACGAGGACATCGCGCCGTCGTTCGCGCAGGTGGCCGTGAGCGTCGAGGCCGCCGGCTCGCCCCCCGTGGGCTCCGGAGCCGGCGTCGTGGCCACCTCCCCGGTCGCGGTGGCCGGCCGGGTCGCCCGGGTGACCCTCACCCCGCCAGGCCCCGGCGCCTATCGGATCGCCTACCGGGTGGTGAGCGCCGACGGGCATCCGATCTCCGGCGAGAGCACCTTCGCGGTGCGCGGGGCCACCGTGCCGAGCACCGGCCCCGGCGCCAGCGCCTCTCCCACGACCTCGCCCGCCGCCGGGGTCCCCACCGCGCCCGCGCCCGGCATACCGCCCACCCAGCCCTCGGGCGCGCCGACCGCGCCGCCCACCGCGCCGCCCTCGTCCGCCCCGGCCAGCGCCGGTGCTGCCGCCGGGCCGGCCGGCACGGCCCCCGCCGCCGACGAGGGGCGGCCGGTGCTGCTCGCGGGGTTGGGCCTCATCCTGCTCGCCGTGCTGGTCGGCGGCTGGGAGTGGCGCCGGCGTCACTGAGGTGCGGCCGCGGCATACCAACGCAGGGACGGCATACCGGCGCAGGGACGGCAAAGGCGGCCTCCGGATGGGAAGCCGCCTTCGGTCGCCTTGTGGGCTGGTGCGCCGCCAGGGATTCGAACCCCGAACCCAGTGATTAAGAGTCACTTGCTCTGCCATTGAGCTAGCGGCGCGCAACGAGCCAGAACTCTACACGTTCGCCCGGGTCGGCGTGAAATCGATTCTCCGGGAACCGACCTCAACCCCGACTGCGCGGGGCTAGCATGCGCCCGTGGCACCGGGCGCAGGGGACCGCCGACCAGCCGGGCGGCGGCCCGCGCCGGGGCTCTCGAGGCGCCTCACACCGGCGCCCCACCCCCTGGCCAAGCGCGCTGCGTCGCTGCTCACCGCTGTCACCGTGATCCTCGCCGGCGGGACCGGCTCGGCGTCGGCGGACGCGCTACCGGCCCAGGCCCGGCCCGGGCTCGGTGTCCACGCCTATTTGCTGCGGGCGAGCCCTGCCGACGGCGCGGTGCTCGACGCGAGCCCGAGCGTCATCGAGCTGGTCTTCACCGAATCGATCCAGCCGGACTTCGTCCAGTTCGTGCTCACCCGCAGCGGGGAGCCGGTGCCGACGTCGCGGCCGCAGGTGCACGAGGCGACCCTCACCGTGCCGACGCCCCGGCTGGAACCGGGGCTCTATCAGGTCGCGTGGCGGGTGCTCGGCACTGACAGTCATCCGATGCCGGATCGGCTCGGTTTCACCGTCCGCGATCCCGCACGCGCCGCCCCGGGCACCTCGAGCACCGCAGCCCCGACCACTCGACCGGGCGACCCCAGCAGCCGGCCTGCCACTGCCGCTGCCACAACTGCAGCCACAGCCACAGCCACAGCCACAGCGATGCCTCAGCTCACGGCCGCGCGCAGCGATCCGGGCGGGATGCCGGCCCTGGTCTGGGTCGGCGCACTGGCACCACTGGCGTTGGGCGCCGGCGTGCTCGTGGCGACCAGGACACGACGTTCGAGGGCCGCCGGCGAGGCCACCGGGCGCACGGCGCAGACCCGCGGCCCACCCACCGATCAGAGGTAGAGACCGGTCTGACCGTCGTCGACCCGGGAGGCCGCGACGGCGTGGATGTCCTTCTCGCGCAGCACGATGTAATCCTTGGTCTGCAGCTCGACCTCGTGCCGGTCCTCGGGGTCGAACAGCACCCGGTCGTCGACCTCGATGTGCCGCACCGTGCCACCGGTGGCCACGACGGTCGCCCAGGACAGCCGCTTGCCGACCGACGCGGTCGCCGGGATGAGGATGCCGCCACCGGACTTGCGCTCGCCCGCCTCTCGGTCGACCGACACCAGGACCCGGTCGGCGAGCATCCGGATGGGCAGCCGCTCGGCGCCCCGCCCGGCCTTCGGGGTGGGGGCCATCGCTCAGCCGCGCCGGCGCCGCAGCAGACCCATGCCGAGAAGCACGAGGGCCACCGCGCCGAGGACGGCCGCGATGCGGTCGGTGCGCAGCTCACCGTGCTCATCGCGGGTGGCCCCGTGGAACGACAGCGCCAGCGACTCCTTCTGCCGGCGGACCAGCTCCTGCGGGGAGGCGCGGAAGGTGAGCTCGTCGACGGTGCGCGCGAGCCGCGCCCGGGTGGCCTCGATCTCGGCCTCGAGCTGCTCGATCGACTTGCCCTGCTCGCTCATCGCGGTCCCTTTCTGCTGCCCGCCCAGCGTAGCGACGCTGCGTGCTGGGTTGCGCCGCCGGAGCTCACAGCCCGAGATCCTGGCGCAGTTTCGCGACGTGCCCGGTCGCCTTGACGTTGTATCGGGCGTCGCGGATCGTGCCGCCCTCGTCGACGACGAACGTGGAGCGGATCACCCCGACGACGGTCTTGCCGTAGAGCTTCTTCTCGCCGTAGGCGCCGTATGCCGTGAGGGTCGCCTTGTCGGGGTCGGACAGCAGGGTGATGGTGAGGTTGTCGCGCTCGCGGAACTTCGCCAGCTTCGCGGGGGCGTCCGGGGAGATGCCGAGCACGGCATACCCCTTCGCAGCGAGCGCGTCGAGGGAGTCGGAGAAGTCGCAGGCCTGCTTCGTGCAGCCGGGGGTCATCGCGGCCGGGTAGAAGTAGACGATGACCTTGCGCCCGGCGAGATCGGCCAGCGACACCTGCTCGCCGGTGTCGCTGGTGAGGGTGAAACTCGGGGCCGGGTCGCCCGGCTGCAGACGGTCGCTCACGTGCACTCCTTTGCTTGTTGCAAGTCTTTCGCAATAAGATCCCGCTTGGGCCCGCGGCGTGACACCACCGTAGTCGCCGGCTCCGACCGTGACAGCGTGCCGCCGGGCCGGCCGCCCGTCGCACGAGCACACCGGCCGTGATAGCCGGCGAAGGGAGCAGCGCATGCACGTGCCGGACGGCTTCCTCGACGCGCCCACCTCGATCGGCACCGGGGCCCTCGCGGCGACCGCCATCGCGATGTCGTTGCGCGGGGCACGCCGCGAACTCGACGACCGCACCGCACCACTGGCGGGCCTCGTCGCGACCTTCGTCTTCGCCGCGCAGCTGGTGAATTTTCCAGTGGCAGCTGGCACTTCGGGGCATCTGCTGGGTGGCACCCTGGCGGCCGTGCTGGTGGGCCCGTGGACCGCCACCCTGTGCCTGACCGTCGTGCTGCTGGTGCAGGCCCTCCTCTTCGCCGACGGTGGGCTCACCGCCCTCGGCACGAACATCACCCTCATGGGCGTCGTCGGGGTGTGGGTCGGGTATGGCGTATTCCGCCTGGCTCGCGCTGCCCTGACCCGGGGCCGGCTCGGGCTGGGCGCCGTGCCGCTGGCCGCCGGCCTCGCGGGGGGCCTGTCGGTCCTCGCCGCGGCCTTCGGCTTCGTCGGCCTGTATGCCGTGGGCGGCGCGGCCCCGGTGCCCCTGGGCACGTTGGCCACCGCAATGGGCGGGGTGCACGCCCTCATCGGCATCGGTGAGGGCGTGCTCACCGCCCTCGTCGTGAGCAGTGTCGTCGCGGTGCGCCCTGACCTCGTGCACGGCGCCCGCGGAGTGGCCCGTCGGCCCGAGCCGCTGACGGTGGGCCGGTGACTGCGCCGCGCCCGGACGCGCGCCCGGGCGAGCCGGGCGGGACCGCGGCCGCCGCGGTCGGCCCCACCGTCGGGCGGAGCGGGCGAGGGCTTTGGCTCACCGCGCTCGGGGTCTGCCTGCTCGTCGCCGGGCTGCTGGCCCGGTTCGCCTCCGACCAACCCGACGGCCTGGAGCGGGTCGCCGAGGATCAAGGGATCGCCGAGCACGCCATCGAATCGACCGGCCTGCTCGACTCCGCGCACGCGTCGTCGGCCCTGCTCGGGCTGGGCATCGTCCTGCTGCTCACGACCGGGCTCAGCTGGGCGCTGCGTCGCCGGGAGCCACCGGCCCATGGGCGCTGAGCACGGGCACACGCTGCACTACCACGGGCATTCGCGGGTGCACGCGATGCCCGCGCACCTCAAGGTGGTCTCACTGCTCGGTTTCGTCCTGCTCGTCGTCGCCACCCCGCGGGAGACACTCTGGCCGTATGCCGCCCACCTCGCCGCGCTCGGCGCGGCCGTGCGGGCGGCGCGGGTGCCCGCGGCATACCTGATGAAGCGGCTGGTCGTCGAGCTGCCCTTCGTCGCCTTCGCGGTGGCGCTGCCCTTCGTCGCGACCGGGCCCCGGGTGGTGGTGGCCGGGCTGACGGTGTCGCAGCCGGGGCTGTGGGCCGCGTGGGCGGTGCTCGCCAAGGGCACTCTGGGGGTGCTCGCGGCGCTGCTGCTCGCTGCGACGACCGAACCGCGCGACCTGTTGATCGGCCTGCGCCGGCTGCGGCTGCCCGATCAGCTCGTCCAGATCATGGGATTCATGGTCCGCTATGTGGATGTGGTGGCGGCCGAACTGCGTCGCATGTCGATCGCCCGGGTGTCCCGCGGCTTCGACGCGCGTTCGCCGCGGCACTGGCCGGTGCTGGCCCGCTCGCTGGGTGCCCTCTTCGTGCGCTCCTACGAACGGGGTGAGCGGGTGCATCTGGCGATGCTCGCCCGTGGGTATGCCGGCGCCCTCCCCGACCTCGGTCAGGCGCCCGTGGCTCGGGCGGATCTGGCTGCCGCCGTGGCCCTTCCGTCGGCCGCTGCCGTCGTGTGGGTGACGGCTCGCCTGGCAGGCACCGGCCTGGGGGTGACGCCGTGAGCCCGCCGGTGCTGCAGGTGCGCGGCCTGTCCTACGCCTACCCGGACGGGCAGGTCGCCTTGCGCGGCGTCGACCTGCATGTGCACCGCGGTGAACGCGTCGCCCTGCTCGGGCCCAATGGCGCCGGCAAGACCACCCTCGTGCTGCACCTCAACGGCATCCTCGGGGCTGCCGCACCCTCCGGCGAATCGGCGGGCGCCGTGCAGATCAGTGGGCTGCCGGTGGTGCGCGAGCACCTGCGCGAGATCCGGCGCCGGGTCGGCGTCGTCTTCCAGGACCCCGACGACCAGCTCTTCATGCCGACGGTGCGCGACGACGTCGCGTTCGGCCCGGCCAACCTCGGGCTGCGTGGCGCGCAGCTGCAGGACCGGGTCGGTGAGGCACTCGCGGCGGTGGGCATGGCGGCATACGGGGACCGCCCGCCACACCACCTGTCCTTCGGGCAACGCCGTCGGGTGGCCGTGGCCACCGTGCTGGCGATGCGCCCGGAGATCCTCGTGCTCGACGAGCCGTCGAGCAACCTCGACCCGGCCTCCCGCCGCGAGCTCGCCGAGATCATCCTCGGCCTCGACGTCACCGTGCTCATGGTGACCCACGACCTGCCCTACGCGCTGCAGTTGTGCGAGCGTTCGGTGATCCTCTCCGACGGCGCCATCGTCGCCGACGGACCCACCGGTGAGGTGCTCGCCGACGCCCCGCTGATGGCGGCCCACCGGCTGGAGCTGCCCTTCGGTTTCGACCCGAGCGCCACCCGCTGACGCTGCAGCGTGCGGGTCGAGCGCCGGGACCAGGTTTGGGTTGGTTCGCGAACTCTGGGATCGGTATCGCGGCAGATACGCCGCGATACCGATCCCAGATTCGCAGAAACCAACCCATCGACGGCTGGGCGGGTAAGAGGGCATGCCGCCGGGGCGTCAGTCGGTGGTGGCAGCGCCCTCGGGAGCCTGCGGGTGATGGTTCTGCAGCCTGTCGAGGGCCTCCTCAGCGCGCCCCAAGTCGTCAGCAAAGAGCGTGGGTTCCACCCCCGCGAGAGCTCTCCAGAGCGCGACCGACTCTCGAGCCGGTCCGATCGCCTCGTCGTGCGGCCCACGTCGTTCACCCGAGCCGAGAGGTTGCCCAGCGACCGCGCCAGACCGGGGCTGAAAGCAGCGGGGTTGGCACCGGCCAGCACCCGGCGGATGGTGACCGCGGCCAATCGCCAGTGCACGCTCTCGTATGCCGCGGTGTTCCGCGCAGGCCGCGCCGACCGTACCATCACCGTCGGTGGGTGCAACAGGCAGCCAAGGACCCGGCCCGTCTATGGGCGGCTTCTGGACGATCCTCGATGAAGTCGCCGGCTGCCACCGCCGCGTCGAGCTCCGACTCGCCGGATTCCTGCGTCGTCTGGGGCTGACATACCAGACCTCACCGTCTTGGCGCCGCACGAAGGCGGCGTCGCCGTTCGGCGTGCGCGCCAGCAGCGCCGGCCCTGAGGTCATGGCCCACGATAGCGGCGCCATCGTCTGGCCAGCGCTCCACCAGCTCGAGCATGCGCACGCGCTGTTCCTGTTCGGCCGTCAACGGCTCTCGATTGAGGAAGCGGATCCGCAGCCGACTCCAATCGCGCAGGTGAAGCGCGTCGATCCGGATCTGGACGACCGCCGAGACCGGAATGGCCCCGCCAACGACTCCTTCGCTGAAGTCCGATGCGCTGCACACCATTGCGGCCCAGCTCGACTCGGGCGGAAGCGTCGACGACGCATGCTTGCACACCAGCATCCGACCGCGGTCCGCCCAGGCACTCGCCTCCGCTTCGCAGGCAGTCACCTGCAGGGTGCCCGTGGGTGCATAGCGCTCGGCAGTGTTGCCGGGGAAGCACGCGAGCGCCGAGACCGTGCAGGCGGTACGCATCGGGTAGTGCCGCCCCTGCTCCGCGGCATACGTGTCCTCGGCGGTGCGCGCAGGATCGCGAGACGGGTTGGCCGCGCTGACCTCGCGCGCGCAGACCAGCTCTCCCAGGCGGTCGAACAGATCCAGCTTGTGAGCCTTGACCGCTGTACCCAGGGCGCTGGCGTCAACGGTTCGCGCGAACACCGCAGCCTCTGGGGACCGCCCCTGCCAGAGCGCTGACTCGGCCTGAAGGCGCGGGGTGTTCGCTGCCGCAACGGTGCTGAGGTCTCGGGCCACGGCGACACCATACGAGCACCACCCGACAGTCTTGAGGCACCAGGGGGCACGCGCGAAGGCGGTCCACCAGGTTTGGGTTGGGCTGGCAGCTGTGTCGCTCGGTGCGCGCGGCGGGACTCGAACCCGCACACCCGAAGGCACCAGATCCTAAGTCTGGCGCGTCTGCCAATTCCGCCACGCGCGCGCCTGACAACTGTAGACCGGGCCCGACGACCGACCCAACGCCTTTGCCGTGGACAGCCCCACGGGTCGGCGTGCACCTATCACCACAGCGAGCCGCCGGGCGGCACGGCCGAGGGTGGGCGGGGGTGGGCCGAGGGTGGGATGCGGCATACCGAGCCGTGAGGGTGCCCCGACGCTCGATAGATTGCACCGGGATCCCACAGCGAGGCGAGGGCGGAGAGATGACCAAGACCAACCCGGGCAACTTCTTCGAGGACTTCACGGTCGGGCAGGTGATCGAGCACGCGACGCCACGCACCGTCACCGAGGGCGACCGAGCCCTCTACGGGGCGCTCTACCCGACTCGCTTCGCGATCCCGTCATCGGCCACCTTCGCCGCATCGGTGGGCCTGGAGCCGCACCCGGTCGAGGAGCTCATCGGCTTCCACATCGCCTTCGGCAAGACGGTGCCGGACGTGTCGCTCAACGCGGTGGCCAACCTCGGGTATGCCGAGTGCCGTTTCCACCGACCCATTCACCCCGGTGACACGCTGCGCACCCGCTCGGAGGTCATCGGCCTCAAGGAGAACTCCAACGGCAAGACCGGCGTCGTCTACGTGCGCTCGACGTGCACTGACGCCGCCGGTGCCACCGTCATCGACTGGTGCCGGTGGGTCATGGTCAACAAGCGCAATCTCGACGCGCCGACCCCCGACCCGGTCGTGCCGCAGCTGGCCTCGGCGGTGGCCGCCGCCGACCTGATCATCCCCGAGGGGCTGGACTTCACGGCATACGACGAAAGCGCCGGCGGAGAGCCGCACCGGTGGGACGACTACGAGGTCGGCGAGAAGATCGACCACGTCGACGGCGTCACCCTCACCGACGCCGAGCACATGCTGGCCACCCGCCTCTGGCAGAACACCGCCAAGGTGCACTTCAACACCGAGGCCCGCCCGGACGGCCAGCGCCTCATCTACGGCGGCCACATCATCTCGATGGCCCGGGCCCTCTCGTTCAACGGCCTGGCCAACGCCCAGCTGATCGCCGCCATCAACGGTGGCGCCCACACCGCCCCCGCCTTCGCCGGCGACACCGTCTACGCCTGGAGCGAGGTGCTCGACAAGGCCGAGACGTCTGTGCCGTCGGTCGGCGCGTTGCGGTTGCGCCTGGTGGCCACCAAAGGCAGGGACGAGTCGATGACGCTGCGCGGCGACGACGGGAAGTATGCCGCGGGCGTCCTGCTCGACCTCGACCTCTGGGCATTGTGCCCACGCTGAGAGCCACCGGCGTTCCGACTGCGGGCCGGGTCGGCTCAGCCGACCTGCACCGCGACGCTGTGGTGGCCGGTCGCACCATCGGGCGCGGAGGGGCGCACCTGATCGGTCTGCCACTCCCCGTCGTGGCTGCGGCCGCGCACGGTGAGGGTGTGCGCGCCGGGGGTGGCGTCCCACTCGAAGACCCACTGTCGCCAGGAGTCGACGGAGGGTTCGGCGGCTAGCCGGGCGTCCTGCCACGGGCCGTCGTCGACGCGCACCTGCACGGCCTGGATGCCGCGGTGCATGGCCCATGCGGTGCCGGCCACCGCCACCCGCCCGGGCGTCACCCGTGCCCCCGAGCGCGGCACCTCGATGCGCGAGGCGAGCTTGACCGGGCCGAGCGCCGACCAGCCACGCGGCGTCCAATAGCCCCGGTCGGCAGCGAAACTCGTGACCTTGAGGTCGACGACCCACTTGGTCGCCGAGACGTAGCCGTAGAGCCCGGGCACGACCAGACGCACCGGGAACCCATGTTCGACCGGCAAGGGTTGCCCGTTCATCGCGACCGCCAGCAGCGCGTCGCGGCCGTCGGTGAGCGCCGCCAGCGGCGTGCCGGCGGTCCACCCGTCGGCGCTGCGTGAGAGCACCATGTCGGCACCCGGGCGCGGGCCGGCCTGGGCCAGGAGTTCACGCAGTGGCCAGCCGGCCCACAGCGCGTTGCCGACCAGGTCGCCGCCGACCTCGTTGGAGACGCACGCGAGGGTGACCCAGCGCTGCACCAGCGGCTTGGCGAGCAACTGCTCCCAGGTCAGGGTCACCTCCCGCTCGACCTCGCCCCAGACCCGCAGCCGCCAGTCGGCCGCGGTGAGCCGGGGCGGCACGAGCGCCGTGTCGATCCGATAGAAGAGTGCGCTGGGCACCTGCCACGGGGTCAGGCCGGCCACCCCGAGGTCGGCGTCCGCGACACCCGGCAGGACAGCCGGCACGGTGGCCCCGATCGTGCTCGGCGCGGCGGCGCTGACCGTCGCCCCTCCCGTGACGGTCGGCGGTGGCAGCGACGGCAGGACGACCGTGGCCCGCGACGCTTCCGCAGAACCGGCGCTCGGCCGGGCCGACACACCGGAGGCCAGCGCGGCCACTCCCCCGCCGAAGCCGGCCTCCAGCAGCAACCGACGGGTCGTGGCACCCGACGGCACCCCCCCGGCGTTCGGGCCGGAGCCACTCGGCGCCGACCCACGCCACGACCGGACCAGCGCCCAGAGCGCCGCACCGACCCCGATCACCGTGGGCACCGGGTCGAGGGTGCCGGACCCGGGGCGGGTGACCACCGCGGCGAGCGCGATCCCGCCGAGCGCGACGGTCGCCACCAACGCGACGGTATGCCGCGTGCGCCCCACCAGCCCCACTCCGGCGAACAGCCCGGCCAGCACGACGCCGATCCCCACCCCGAGCACCACCTTGTCGGCCGTGCCGAAGGCCGACACGGCGAAGTCCTTGAGCCAGGCCGGGGTCGCGTCGACAACGGCCGCACCGACCGCGAAGACCGGGTTGGCCAGCGGCTCGCCCAACCCGCTCACAGAAAACACCAGGGCGAGCACACTGGCCACGCCCACCCCGATCGCGCCGGCGGCGAGGCCGGCCGCGGCATACCGGCCCCGGGTGTCGGTAAGTGGCCCGACTGCGCCGGTGTCGGCGCTCGCCGTGGGGCTCCCGCTGGGGCTCGGAGCAGGGCTCGCGGTGGGGCTCGTCATGATGCCAGCAGCTCCCGCAACTGCGCGGACAGAGCCCGAAATGCCTTCCCGCGGTGCGAGATCGCATGCTTCTGCGCCGGGCTGAGCTCGGCCGACGTGCGGGTGTCGCCCTCGACTTGCAGGATCGGGTCGTAGCCGAAACCGTTGCTGCCGCGCGGCGCCCGGGTCAGGGTGCCACGGAACACCCCGTGCTCGACCCGCTCGGTGCCATCCGGCAGCACGAGCACTGCAGCACAGACGAATTGAGCGCCGCGGTGCGCGTCGGGCACGTCGGCGAGCTGGGCCAGTAGCAACTCCAGATTGGCGCGGTCGTCGCCATGTCGGCCGCACCAGCGGGCACTGAAGATGCCCGGCGCACCGCCGAGCACGTCCACAGCCAGGCCGGAGTCGTCAGCCAGCGCCGGCAGCCCCGTCGCGGCGGTGACCGCACGGGCCTTGAGCAGCGCGTTCTCGGCGAAGGTGACACCGTCCTCGACGACGGGGGGCACCGCGGCATACTCACCCTGCCCGACCAGCTCGAGGTCGAGCTCGGTGAGCACGTCGGCGAGGATGTCGCGCAGCTCGCCGACCTTGTGCGGGTTGCCGGTGGCGAGCACGATCCGCCGGGTCATCCCCGCTCCCGGGCGGGAGCCTGCAGCGCCGCTTGCTGGGCCAGGGTGAGCTGCGCACAGCCAGCGGTGGCCAGGTCGAGCAGCCGCCCGAACAGCTCACGGTCGAAGGGCTCCCCCTCGGCGGTGCCCTGCACCTCGACGAAACGCCCGTCGCCGGTCATCACGACGTTCATGTCGGTGTGTGCGGTGGAGTCCTCCGGATAGTCCAGGTCGAGCACCGGCAGACCCGCGACGACCCCGACCGACACCGCGGCCACCGACCCGGTGAGCGGCTGCGCGCCGGCGCGGATCAGACCCCGCCGGGTGCCGTCGGCGACGGCGTCGGCCAGCGCCACGTAGGCGCCGGTGATCGCGGCGGTGCGGGTGCCGCCGTCGGCCTGCAGCACGTCGCAGTCCAGCACGATGGTGTTCTCGCCGAGCGCCTTCGTGTCGACGACGGCGCGCAGCGACCGGCCCACCAGCCGGGAGATCTCGTGGGTGCGCCCGCCGACCCGGCCCTTGACCGATTCGCGGTCCGAGCGGGTGTTCGTCGAGCGGGGCAGCATCGCGTATTCCGCGGTGACCCACCCCTTGCCCTGCCCCTTGAGCCACCGCGGCACCCCCTCGGTGAAGCTCGCCGCACACAGCACCCGGGTGCGCCCGAACTCCACGAGCACGCTGCCCTCGGCGTGGTCGAGCCAGTTGCGGGTGATGCGCACCGGGCGCAGCTGGTCGGGGGTGCGGCCGTCGTGGCGGGGCGTCTGGGTCACGGCCGACAGACTACGTCGGTATGCCGCGTGCCCACCCCCGCGTCGCCCTTACCGACTCGTGACGGCGAGTGCCGACGACGGGCGCCCTCGGGTGAGGGCCACGGGGCCGTTCAGAGGTCGACGACCAGTCCGGATCGGGCGAGTTCCACCTCACCGGGCCAGACCGTGGCGGCCTGCGCGCGGCATACCTGCGGGTCGTTCCAGGCCGGGATGTGGGTGAGCATGAGCCGTTTCGCGCCGGCGTCGAGCGCCACCTGCGCTGCTCGCGAGCCGGTGAGGTGGATGCCGCGCTCGCCGTCGCGCCCGTCGACGAAGGCGCAGTCGGTGAGCGCGAGGTCGGCGCCGGCGAAGAGCTCACCGAGCGCGGGGCAGCTGTCGGTGTCGCCGCTGAAGGCGATCACCTTCTCGCCGCATTCGACGCGGTAGCCGTAGGCCTCCACCGGGTGATTGACCCGCCGGGCCTGCACCCGGAAGGGCCCCACCCCGAAACGGGTGCCGTCGGTGACATCGGCGAAGGTGAACTCCGGCACCGAGGCGGTCGCCTGCCCGTAGTACGCCAGCCCGACGCGGGCCGGCGTGTCGGCCGGCCCGAAGACCTGGATGGGGTGCAACTCACCGTGCCAGGGGCGGTACTTCTGCATGACGTAGAGCCCGCACATGTCCAGGAAATGGTCGGCGTGCAGGTGGGTGAGTACCACCGCGTCAAGGGTCATCGGGTCCAGATGACGTTGCAGCGCCCCTAGGGCGCCATTGCCCAAGTCGACGAGGATGCTCCACGTGCGGCCGTGGTGCGGCGCCTGCACCAGGTAGCACGACGCCGGGGACTCCGGCCCCGGGAACGAACCCGCGCAGCCGATGACGGTGAGCCTCACCCTGCGGCCACCTCCTCACGATGGGCCTGCACGGCCGCCTCCGGCCCGAGGAACCGACGGGCCAACCGGGTGAACACCAGCGGGTCACCGGTCGTCACGAACTCGTGCCGCGGCGGCGGCAACTCGTCGGGGCGCAGCTGCCCGGTGTCGGCGAGCAGCCGGAAGAGGTCCTTGGCGACCTCCTCGGCCGAGGAGACGAGGGTGACCCCCTCACCCATGACGTAGGAGATGACGCCGGTGAGCAGCGGGTAGTGGGTGCACCCGAGCACCAGAGTGTCGATCTCAGCGCTCTGCAGGGGGGCGAGGTATTCTTTTGCGACAGCTATGAGTTCGGGGCCGGAGGTGATACCGCTCTCGACGAACTCGACGAACCGGGGGCAGGGCACCGAGAGCACGTCGAGGTGCGGCGCGGCGGCGAAGGCGTCGACGTAGGCGCCGGAGTTGTGCGTGCCGACGGTCGAGATCACCCCGACGGTGTGGTTCTTCGTGGCCCGCGCGGCGCGCCGCACGGCGGGGCGGATCACCTCGAGCACTGGCACGTCGTAGCGCTCGCGGGCATCGTGCAGCATCGCCGCGCTCGCGGTGTTGCAGGCGATGACCAGCGCCTTGACACCACGCTCGACGAGCCGGTCGAGACACTCCAGCGCGAACTCGCGGGTCTGGGCAATCGGCCTCGGACCGTAGGGAGTTCGTGCCGTGTCACCGAAGTAGACGAGGGCCTCGTGCGGCAGTTGGTCGAGCACCGCGCGGGCAACCGTGAGACCTCCGTATCCGGAGTCGAAGATCCCGATCGGTGCGTCGGCCACCGGAACAGGATATGAAGGTATGCCGCGTGCCGCCGACGCGTTCGGCTGGTCGCCTCGGTCACATCGCGCCGCCGGCGCCAGCGGGATCGGTTCGGATCTGATGGAACCGGAGCAGGAAGGCCGTTCGCCGAGCCCCGGGCGTGTCGGGTGGTGATGCAGGACAGCGCGAACGCCGGAAACCGGTCTCCGGCTGCTTGACGATGGCGAGAGCTGATGCTGGTCAACGCCCGAGCAGCCGAGAACCTGCCAGATCTCGGGGCGCGCTCAGAGAGCGCGCGTGGCGGCGTCGCAGGTCGTGTGCCAACACACCCGGCGACGACGTCATGGGCGCTTTCTCACCGCGCGACGACGGTCGCCGGGCGCCGCGCCGTAGGTTCGACGTGCCGGGCGCGGCATCTCACCCGCACCCGTACCCCCCACCACCGAGCCACGTGGAGGCACCTCCCCAACTCTTCGGGTCAGAACAGGAAGCGGCGCGAGGTCAGCGCGCCCACCATCGAGTCCTGCAGCCAGGTGAGGAAGTCGTAGACGGTGTAGGGGTAGGCGAGGTCGTGCTCGGCATCGGCGATGATGGCCCCTTCCAACGCCTCGATGTCGTCGTCGGTGTGCAGGCCCAGCCGGTCGGCCAGCAACAGGCGCACGTCCGTCAAGGCGACCGCGATCGCCTCGGCCTGGGCCTTGGTCAACTCCAGCCGGTCGTCGGCGGCGTCGTCGACCTGCAGGGCCCGGATCGCTTCGGTGAAGCGCTGGTACTTGCGTTGGCGCAAGTCCTGCTCGGCGAGCGCGCGGAACTCCGCGGCCACCTTCGGGTCGCCACGGTGCGCGTCGGGCAACAGCCGCGTGAGCGCCGGATCGCGCGCTGCGTCGCTGTCGCCGGGAGGATCGGCGGCACCGGTGCCCGCGAGGCGCGGCTCATCGGAAAGATCCATGTGATCGAGCTGCGCATCGAGATCGGTGAGCGGGTCGCCGGTCGGGATGACCTCGGGGGCCAACAGGTCACGGGTCTGGCCGATCAGGCCCGCAACGATGGCGCGCTCGGTGCCGCTGAGTCGCCCGACGACACGGTCGCCACGACGGGTGAACCGCGCGCCCACTACTGATCCCTCTCGAAGGTCGCCCACAACCCGTAGCCCTGCATCGCGAGGGTGTCGCGCTCCATCTCTTCCCGGGTGCCATGGGAGACGACCGCCTTGCCCTTGGTGTGCACGTCCATCATGAGCCGCTCGGCCTTCTGCCGTGAATACCCGAAGTAGCTCTGGAAGACGTACGTGACATAGGACATGAGGTTGACCGGGTCGTTCCACACGAGGGTGATCCACGGCACCGCCGGCTCGAGCGTCTGGGCCGGCACGACCTCCGGCTCCTTGACCGGGGCGGTCGTCAGCGACGGGAAGGCGGGTGGCACGGGTTCCACTGTAGGTCCTCAACCGACCCCGATCGCCGACCTCGGCCGGCCGAGACACCATCGGCTCAGGCACCGCCGCCGAGGCAGCGCCGGCCGACGAGGGCCGCCCGATGAGACGAACGACGCGGCATCGCGGCATACATTGGGCCCCGTGACGCACAGCACCGCCCTGCTGACCGACCACTACGAGCTGACCATGCTGCAGGCGGCCCTGCGCAGCGGCGCGGCGCACCGGCGGTGCGTCTTCGAGACCTTCACCAGGCGACTGCCGGACGGGCGCCGGTACGGCGTGCTGGCCGGCACCGGGCGGGTCTTGGCGGCACTGGCGGACTTCCGTTTCGGCGCGGACGAGATCGCCGACCTGCGGGCCCGGCGGGTCGTCGACGACGCGACCTGTGACTGGCTGGCCGACTACCGCTTCCGCGGCGACATCAGCGGCTATGCCGAAGGGGAGTGCTTCTTCCCCGGCTCGCCGGTGCTCGTCGTCGAGGGCAGCTTCGCCGAGGCGGTCGTGCTGGAGACCCTCGTGTTGTCGATCCTCAACCACGACAGCGCGATCGCCTCGGCCGCCTCCCGGATGACCACGGCCGCCGGGGGTCGCCCGTGCATCGAGATGGGCTCGCGGCGCACCCACGAGGAAGCGGCCGTCGCGGCGGCCCGGGCGGCGTATCTGGCCGGTTTCGCGCGAACCAGCAACCTGGAGGCCGGGCGGCGGTATGGAGTGCCGACGACCGGCACGAGCGCGCACGCCTTCACCTTGCTGCACGACAGCGAGCGAGACGCCTTCACGGCCCAACTGGGCGCCCTCGGCGTCGGCACGACCCTGCTCGTGGACACCTACGACGTCACCTCAGCGGTCGCCCTCGCGATCGAGCTGGCCGGCCCGCAGCTCGGCGCGGTGCGCCTGGACTCCGGCGACCTGCTCGTCCAGGCCCGTGAGGTGCGCGACCAACTCGACGCGCTGGGCGCCCACGGGACGCGGATCATCGTCACCTCGGATCTCGACGAACACGCCATCGCGGCACTCGCGGCGGCCCCCGTGGACGGCTACGGGGTCGGCACCGCCCTGGTCACCGGCTCGGGCCACCCCACCTCGTCGATGGTCTACAAGCTCGTCGCCCGCGAAGGGCCCGGCGGCGAGTTGGAGCCGGTCGCGAAGAAGAGCAAGGACAAGAAGAGCGTCGGCGGGCGCAAGTGGGCGATGCGTCGGCTCGACGCGAGCGGCCGGGCAGAGGCCGAGGTCATCGGCATCGGCACCCGGCCCGCGGACGACGGCAACGACCGGCCGCTCATGGTCGAGCTGGTCCGCGGCGGGGAGCTCGTGGCGGCCCTCGACCTCGAAGCGGCGCGGGCGCGGCATACCCGATCCCTGGCCGAGCTACCGCGGGTGGCCCGGCAGTTGCAGCGCGGCGACGTGTGCCTGCCGACGGTCTACGAGAGCCACGGATAATGAGCCCCATGGCACTGACCAAACGCGCCCTGGTCATCGTCGACGTGCAGAACGACTTCTGCGAGGGCGGCTCGCTCGCGGTCGCCGGTGGCGCCGAGGTGGCCGCCGCGATCTCCAGCTGGCTCGCCGAGTACGCGGACCGGTATGCCGCGGTCGTCGCCACCGCCGACTGGCACGAGAACCCCGGCGGGCACTGGGCCGACGAACCGGACTACCGCAACAGCTGGCCGGTGCACTGCGCGGCCGGCACGCCCGGCGCCCAGTTCCACCCCGCGGTCCGGACGGCCGTGGACCGCGCCGACGCGATCTTCCACAAGGGGCGCGACCGCGCGGCATACAGCGGTTTCGAAGGGCTGCTCGCCGACCTCGACGAGCCGGACACCGCGCACCGACCGAGCCGCAGCGCCGGCGAGCGGCTCGGGCCATGGCTACACGCCGCGCAGATCGAAGCCGTTGACGTCGTCGGCATCGCCACCGATCACTGCGTGCGCGCGACCGCCCTGGACGCCGTCGGTGAGGGCCTGCGCACCCGGGTGTTGCTCGACCTCACCGCAGGTGTGGCCGAGCCGACGACGACCGCCGCACTGGAGCAATTACGCGCCGCCGGAGTGGAACTCGTCGGCAACCCGATCGTGCAAGGCTGACCGGCCACGAAGCAGCGCAGGTATTCCGTGGTATGCCGCGCGCCCCTCTCCTGGGCGGCCGGATCGGTCGGCACCGCCGTCGGCTAGCCTGCACTGCATGGCCAGCAGGCTCGCTCCCGAGCTCCTCGTCCGTCTCGTCGACGACGCGGCGGTCTTCCCCCCCGGGCTTGCGCCGCTGCCGCGCGCGGTCACCGACCACCTGGCTCGCACGGCATACCGGCGCTATGTCGGGCCCCTGCTCGTGCCCGCCGCTTCGGCCGCCGAGGTCGTCACGCTGGCCGCCGGCGCGCACCTGCAGGTCGGGCTCATCGCTCGGCCGGGAACGCCGATCGAGCCGATCCGGGCGGGGGCCGCGATCCTCGACGGCACGTCGGTCGAGTTGGCCGGCGTCGAGGTCGGTGCCGCCGCCGACTGGGCCGCCCTCGCTGCCGACGACGGACCCGGCGTGCCGGTGACCGTCGAGATCCCCCGAGACGGTTTCGACGCCGCGCTCGACTCGGTCGCCAAGGCCTCTCACGCCAGGCCGTGGGGGCCGCTGGTGCAGGCGAAGTTCCGCACCGGCGCCACCGAGGTGTGGGCCTGGCCCGACGAGGCGGAACTGGCCCGCTTCCTCGTCGGCGCCGTCGCCCGCGACCTGCCCTTCAAACTCACTGGAGGCCTGCACCACGTGCTGCGCGAGGACCACCCCGGACCGGCCGGAGGGCCGCAGCACGGACTGCTCAACGTGCTGGGCGCGCTGCAGACCGTGCTCGACGGCGCCGATGTGGCGATGGCAGCCGAGGTGCTCGCCCAACGGGAGCCGCAGCCCTTGGTCGCCGTCCTGGGCCCGCTACGCACCGAGCAGGCCGAGCGGATCCGGCAGTACTTCACGGCATACGGCTGCTGCGACGTGCTCGACCCGGTCCGCGAGCTGGCCCAGCTGGGCCTCATCGAGCGCGAGGAACCCGCGCCGGACGACCCGCCGGACCCACCCACCCGCTAGCCATCCGCACCGACCGACACCCCACCGACCCCTACCGGCGCTCGTGCCGCCGACGTTACCGAGGAGCGACCGTGACCTGGCTCGACCTGCCCGCCGACCACCCGTTCGGCCTGGCCAATCTTCCCTACGGCGTGTTCTCCACGGCCGCCGACCCGGCCCCGCGGGTGGGGGTGCGCATCGGTGACCAGGTGCTGGAGGCAGCCCGCGCCGCCGCTGCCGCGGGCTACGAGGCAGGCGCTGTCTGGGCCTCCGCCGACCTCAACACCTATCTCGCTCAAGGGCGTTCGGCGTGGGACGCCGGCCGGGCCTGGCTGACCCAGGTGTTGGGCGACGCGGCATACCGCAGCGTCGTGGAGCCGCACCTCGTGCCGGTGACCCAGGTGACCATGCACCTGCCGATCACCGTGCACGACTACGTGGACTACTACGCCAGCGAGCACCACGCGATGAACGTCGGCAAGATCTTCCGGCCCGACTCCCCCGCGCTGCCGGTCAACTGGAAGCACCTGCCGATCGGCTATCACGGCCGCTCGGGCACCGTCGTGGTCACCGGCACCGATTACCACCGCCCGTGCGGGCAACGCAAGGGCCCGCAGGACCCGGCACCGGTCTACGGGCCGAGCGTCCGGCTGGACATCGAGGCCGAACTCGGTTTCGTCGTCGGCGCCGGCACCGAGCTGGGCGAGCGGATCAGCGTCGACGAGGCCGCCGAGCACTTGTTCGGCGTCGTCGTCCTCAACGACTGGTCCGCGCGTGACCTGCAGGCCTGGGAGTACGTGCCACTGGGCCCGTACCTCGGCAAGAGCTTCTGCACGTCGATCTCGGCGTGGGTCACCCCGATGGCCGCCTTGGCAGAGGCCAAGGTGGCCCTGCCGCGCCAGGCCGACGACCCGCAGGTGCTCGACTACCTCACCTCGGCCGCCGGCGACGGCGCCTTCGGGCTCGACGTGCACGTCGAGGTGGCCGTCAACGGCACCGTCGTCTCCCGCCCCGAGTACCGCGACATGTACTGGTCACCGGCGCAGATGCTCGCCCACATGACGGTCAACGGCGCCAGCGTCCGGCCCGGCACCCTCTACGGCTCCGGCACGATCAGCGGCGCCGAGAAGGGGCAGCGCGGGTCGTTCCTGGAGCTGTCCTGGGGTGGGCAGGAGCCCTTCGACCTCGGCGACGGCAGCACCCGCACCTTCCTGCTGGACGGCGACGAGGTGACCATGACCGCCTGGGCACCCGGCCCAGGCAGCACGCGGATCGGACTCGGCGAGGTCAGCGGACGGATTCTGCCGGCACGCTGAGCCCGGGCGCCCCGGCGGCGAGCGCCGCGAAGGCCTGCTCGAGATCGGCGACCAGGTCCCGCACGTCCTCCAGGCCCACCGACAGGCGCAGCACGTTGGCACTCGGGCGGGCCTGCGGCGCCACCGGCCGGTGAGTCAGGCTCGCCGGGTGCTGGATGAGCGAGTCGACGCCGCCGAGGCTCACCGCGTGGGTGATCAGCCGAGTCTGCTGCACGAAGGCGGCGGCCGCGGCATACCCACCACGCAGGCCGAAGGCGAGCACCGCGCCGGGGCCGGCGAGCTGACGCCCGAGCACCCCGTGCGGGTCGGTGCCGGGCCGGCCCGGGTAGTAGACCTGCTCGACCTCGGGCCGCTGGGCCAACCAGCCGGCCAGGGTCATCGCGTTGTCCTGCTGGGCGCGCATCCGCACCGGCAGCGTCTGCAGGCCACGGTGCAACTGGTATGCCGCGAGCGGATACAGCAGGGCGCCGGTGATCGCGCGCACCTGGCGCAGCCGCGCCGCCCACTCCGGAGTCGTCGCGACGATGCCGCCGAGCAGGTCTCCGTGGCCGCCGATGAACTTCGTCGCCGAATGCAGCACGAGGGTCGCGCCGTTGCGGCGGGGCTGCTGCAGCACGGGGGTGGCGAAGGTGTTGTCCACGAGCACCGGCACGTCACCGGCGGCCGCGACGACGGCGGCGATGTCGACCAACTCGAGGGTCGGGTTGGCCGGCGTCTCGACGATGACCAGGCCGGTGCGCGGGGTGATCGACTCGGCGACCGTCTCCGGGGTCGCCCAAGTGACCTCGGTGCCCAGCAGGCCGGTGGCCAGCAGGTGGTCCGAGCCGCCGTAGAGCGGGCGGATCGCGACAATGTGCGGCTGCTTCGCCGCGACACACGCCAAGAGGGTCGCGGTGAGCGCGGCCATCCCCGAGGCGAAGGCCACCGCCTCCTCGCAGCCTTCCAACCGGGCCAGGGCCCGCTCGAAACGGTCGACGTTGGGGTTCCACAGCCGCTGGTAGACGAGCGAGCCGACGCCCTCGCCGCGACCGCCGGTCGCGAGGGTCTCGTAGGCGTCGCCACCGGCGTCGAGGTCGGTGATGGGATAGGTGCTGGAGAGGTCGATCGGGGGCACGTGCGCCCCGAGCGCGGTGAGGTCTTCACGGGCCGCATGGACGGCCAGGGTGTCCAGGGTCGGGTCGTCGTACATGACACCAGAGTGCATGTCCTGCGCTGAGATAGCTAGAGATCCGTGGATTCCACGGATTCAACGACTCACCAGCGTGTGATTCGCGGGTCACCCGGCATACAGTGTCGGGTATGCCGCAGAAAGCGCGATCGCTGCCCCCGGGCCCACCGCCCCGCACCCCGCCGGTGCTCGACGAGGTCGATCGGGCCCTCGTCGACGCGCTGCTCGTCGACGGCCGGGCCACCAACGTCGCGCTCGCCCAGGCCGCCGGCATCGCCGAATCGACCTGCGTCGGGCGGGTGCGGGCGCTTCAGCAACGCGGGGTGATCACCGGCTTCCGGGCCGAGGTCGACCTGGGCCGCGTCGGGCTGCCGATCCAGTCGTTCGTCGCGTTGCGCCTCGCCGGGCACGATCGGGACGCCGTCGATGCCTTCGGCGAGCATGTCAGCGGACTGCCCGGGGTGCTCGCGGCCTACAACGTCACCGGGGCCGACGACTTCCTCGTGCACGTGGCCGCCGCCTCCCCAGAAGCGTTGCGCGAGTTCGTCCTGGATCACCTGAGCGGCTATCCCGGGGTCGCGGGCGTGCACACCTCGTTGGTGTTCCGCACGCACGCCGGCCGGGCGCCACTGCCCAACGCATAGCACGGTCGGCTGGGCGAGGGTGGCCGGTCAGCGCAGTGGCTTGGGTTTCACTTCGACGAGGGTGTCGGCGATCTTGTCGTGCAGGGTCTGGCGACGCGGATCCCACAGCAGCCACATCGAGTCGAGCAACCCGACGAGCGAGGAGACCAGGCTGATCACGGGCACCAAGCCCAACAAGCCCAGCCCGATCCGCAGCACTTCACGTCGGAGCGCCTCGCCGAGGGTCAGTGGGCCCGCGCGCCCGGATCGGCGCACCCGGATGCCCAACGCAGCCTTGCCCGGGGTGGCCCCCGAGCGGGTCAGGAAGATGACCTGGTAGCTCACGATGACGAGCAGTTGCACCAGCGTGATCGGGACGATCACCGCGATGAGCTGGTTGGTGAAGGCATCCATGGCCCGTGGGTCCAGCGTGCTCTGCGGGTGGTCGACCACGGAGCGAATCAGGTCGACATAGGAGCGCACGACCGGTAGCCACCAGTAGAGGGTGGCGAGCAGGGCGATCGCCTGGGAGAGGAAGGCGTCGAGCAGATAGGCCAACAACCGCTGCCACCACTCCGCCAGCGGTGCGCCGTCGGGGGTTGCCGGGCCGGTGCGCCACCCCAGTCGCGGCGCGGCGCCGTAGCCGTATCCCGCCGGCGGAGCGCCATAGGGCCCCGGCCCCGCCCCGGTGCCCGGCGCGCTCGGGCCGGCCCAGGGCCCGACTGGCGGGGCCGGCGGGGCCGGCGGATAGCCGGACGCGGCATACGGGTCGAAAGCCCGGCCGATCATCGAATCGGCCACCGTGGGCGAGGTCCTGGGCACGACGTTGTCGGTCCACAGCACCCCGTCGAAGTACCGGAGGCTGTTCGGATCCTGAGGGTCGTCGTACCACCCGGAGGGCTGCGTCATGCACCTACTCTCGCACGCGGGGGCGCGCGCTCGACCGGGTGATCTCGGGGCGCCTGCCCTGCGAGTGTCGGGCGCACACGGCAGGATGGGGACGTGGGATCGAGGTGGGAGCAGCAGCCCGGCGGGTCGGACGGCCCGCTGCCACCGTCGTGGTCCTTCGACCCCTACACACCCAGCCCGAGCCCGGGGGATCCGCACGCCGGCCGCTCCGCCGAGCACCCACCGGGCCCGGGCGCCCGTGGCTCGGACCCGGACAGCTCGGCGCCAGGCACAGTGGGCCGAGCCCGCGGGGCCGCGCGCACCGTGGGCCGGGGAGCGGCTGCGACCGGTCGGGCCACCGCGAAGGCCTCGGTGGCCGGTGCCCGCCTCGTGGGGCGCGGCACCAAGGCGGGCACGGCTCGCTTCCGGGCCTTCGCCGGCAAGGACGGCGCCAGGAACTCGGGCCTGGCCGGCCTCACCGAGGTGCACGCTGTCGCCGCCGCGGGCGACGCCGCCTTCACGATCGCCTTGGCCAGCACGGTGCTGGCGTTGCCGGTGGGGCAGGCCCGCGGGCAGGTCGCCATCTTCCTCGCCACGACGATGGCGCCCTTCGTGCTGCTCGGGCCCTTCGTCGGGCCCCTGCTCGACCGCTTCCGCCACGGCCGACGGTGGGCGATCGGCGGGAGCCTGGCCGTGCGCGCGTTCCTGTCCTGGGGGTTGGCCGGGCTGCTCGACGGCTCGGCCTGGCTGCTGCCGGTCGCCCTGCTGTGCCTCGTCGCCACGCGCGCCTACGCGGTCGCCCGCTCGGCCGGTATGCCGCTCGTGCTCCCTCCCGGCGTCACCCTGGTCACCGCGAACGCACGCACCTCGATCGCCGGGATCATCGGGATGGTGCTCGGCAGCGCCCTCGCGGCACCGGTGAGTCGGGTCGGCCCGGAATGGACGCTGCGGCTGACGTTCGCGATCTACGCCGTCGCCACGGTGCTCGCTGTGCGCCTGCCCGCCGCCGTCGACTCACCACCACCTGGCCCCGAGGAAGGGGCGCCCGAACCCCTGCTCACCGGGTGGCGCAGGCGACCCGAGATGCCCGGCCGGGTGCGCGCGACGCTCGCGGTCACCTCGGGGTCACGGGTGCTCGCCGGCTTCCTCACCCTCTTCCTCGCCTTCTTGTTACAGGAACAACCGTTGGCCGGGCTCAGCCCCCTGGCCGCCCTGGGCCTGGTCGTCGGGGTGGCCGGCCTCGGCAACGGCGTCGGCAGCTTCGCCGGCAACCGCTGGGGCGACCTCGCGCCCGGGCGGATCGCCGGCTCGATGCTGCTCGTGGCCACCGCCGCCGCGGTGGCCACCGCCGTGCACTATGCGCTGGCGACGGTGCTCGTCCTGGCCTTCATCAGCGGCGCCTTCGGCCAACTGTCACGGCTGTGCCTGGACGCCCTCATCCAGCACGAGGTGGCCGGGCCGGTCCAGGCCCGCGCCTTCGCCTGGACCGAGACCCAACTACAGCTGGGCTGGGTCGTCGGCGGCGCCGTGAGCATCGTGCTGCCGCTCGTCCCCGAACTCGGTTTCGCCGTCGTCAGCGGGGCACTGGCCGCCGTCGTGGCGGCCAGCGTCGTGATCCGCCGGCGCTCTCTCGCGGCGGCCGAGGCGCCCGCCGGAGCCCCGGGCACCGACGTCCCGGGCGCGGCGGGGCCGACGCGGCATACCGGGCCCGGGTAGTCACGAGCCCGCGGCAAGCCGGGGCCGCACGGTCGCGAGATGCTCGTGTGCTCTGTTGGCGCGACGTGTTGTTCTAGTTATACTAGGACAATGCTGATTCGTTTGGAGCCATCCTCCGGCCGGCCACTCCACGAGCAGTTGACCGCACAGATCCACGGGCAGATCGCCACGGGTCGAGTGGGGCCCGGTGAGCGGCTCCCCTCGGCGCGCGAACTCGCCGAGGCCGTGGGAGTCAACGTGCACACCGTCCTGCGTTCCTATCAAGCGCTGCGCGATGCCGGCGTCATCGACCTGCGCCGCGGGAGGGGAGCCGTCGTACTCGCGCATCCGAACGCGGTGAGTCCGGTGCATCAGGCGGTCGACGGGTTGGTCGCCGCGGCGAAGGCGGCCGGCCTGGCCCGCGCCGAGGCGATGGATCTGCTCGGGCGGGCCTGGCGATGACCCGCGCCCAGCCCACCCTGGCCCGGTGGGCCGCCGTCGTCGGGTCGCTGGCCGGGCTGGCCACCGCGGCGGTGCTCACGACCGGGTGGATCTTACGGGACCGCCTGCCGACCCAGGTGGCGTCCCATTGGGGCAGCAACGGGGTCGACGAGGTGGCGTCGCTGTCGGCCTATCTGAGCATCAGCGCTGCGCTGGTGATCGGCACGACGGCCGTACTCGCGGTGGTCGTCTGGCGAGCACCGGTGGAGATCCGTCGGGTCATCGGGGCGATCCAGGGCGGGATGAACTGGGTGCTCGGTGCCGCCCTGCTCGGCTCCCTGGCCACCCAGGCCGATCTCAGCGACCCCTATCGCGCCGCCGATCCCGGGGTGTGGTTCGCGGTCGGCTTGGTGCCCGGGGCCCTGGCGGCCGTGCTCGCCTGGCGACTGCTGCCGGTCCGGCCGGCAGCCCCGCCGGCCGGGTCCGCAACCGACCCGTCGAACCAGGCGGTCGGCGCGCACGCGGACGGTGCGAGCGCTGCGGCGACCGTGCCCGTTCGAGTCGGCGAGCAACTGACCTGGTGGGGCCGCACCCCCGTTTCCGGCGGCCCGCTGGTAGCCGTCGGGCTTCTGGTCGCGCTCGCCGTGGGGCTGGCATGGCAGGCTTCGGCGTGGGTCGCGATCGTGCCGCTGCTGGTCGGGGTCGGCGTGGTCTGGATGTGCCGAGCCAGCGTCGTCGTCGACCGCCACGGGCTACGGGTGAGTTCCCGGGGCCGAGTGACCTGGATGCGCATCCCTCTGGAGCGGATCCGGGTGGCCGAGGTCGACGAGGTGCGACCGCTGGCGCAGTTCGGCGGCTACGGCCTGCGCTGGGGAGTCCGTGGCAAGGGCTTCGTCACCCGCAGCGGCACCGCCGTGCGGGTCGACACGAGCGACGGTACATCGACCTGGGTCTCCCTCGACGACGCCGCGCAGGCGGCCGCCACCCTCAACACCCTCGCGGCAACCCAGCGCCACTGACCGACCCGAGGCAGGGTTGGAGTGCCTGGAGACAACGGCCTGCGCCGAGCGGCGTGAGAGCGCTCGTGGCGTCGCCGGGGGCCGGTTGGCACGCTACCGACGGGGCCGCCAGGGGCGCCATATGACTCGCGGGCTCGCGACATGGCCAGGCAGAGGCCGTGCTAGGCCCCCGAGGCGGGGTCGGGCGGCATACAGTGAGGGCCCGTGAGCGAGCCAACCGTCAGCCCCGCCGTCGAGCCCGACGAGCCCCCCTTCCGCACCGTCATCGAGCCGTTCCGGATCCACTCGGTCGAGCCGCTGCGGATGACCACGGCAGCGCACCGGCGCGAGACGGTCCGCGCGGCGGCATACAACCTGTTCCAGATGCACGCTGACGACGTGCTCATCGACCTGCTCACCGACTCGGGCACCGGGGCGATGAGCCGGGACCAGTGGGCCGCGATCCAGCACGGCGACGAGTCGTATGCCGGGTCGCCCTCCTACTTCATCTTCCGCGACGCGGTCCAGGAGCTGTTCCCCTTCAAGCACGTCATCCCCACGCACCAGGGGCGGGCCGCCGAGCGGATCCTGTTCCAGGCGATCGGCGGGGCCGGCAAGGTCATCCCGAGTAACACCCATTTCGACACCACCCGGGCCAATGTCGAGGCCACCGGCGCGCAAGCGGTCGACCTGGTCATCGCCGAAGGCCACGACCCGGCGCTGGTGCACCCCTTCAAGGGCAACATGGACGTCGCGGCCCTGGATCACCTGCTCGGCGAACGCAGCGCCGACATCCCGTGCGTCATGATGACGATAACCAACAATTCCGGTGGCGGACAGCCGGTTTCGCTGGAGAACCTGCGCGAGGTGAGCGAGTGCGCACACCGCTACGGCAAACCGCTCTATCTCGACGCCTGCCGCTTCGCGGAGAACGCCTGGTTCATTCGCGAGCGCGAACCCGGCCAGGGTGGCCGCCCGGTGCCCGACATCGTGCGCGAGATGGCCGGTCTGGCCGACGGGATGACGATGTCGGCGAAGAAGGACCCGATGGGCAACATCGGTGGCTGGCTGGCCCTCGACGACGACGACGTCGCCCAGGCCTGCCGTAACCTGCTCATCCTCACCGAGGGCTTCCCCACCTACGGCGGTCTCGCCGGGCGCGACCTCGAGGCACTGGCGCAAGGGCTCAAGGAGGTCGTCTCGCACGACTACTTGCGCTACCGGATCACCTCGACGGCCTATGTCGCCGATGCACTCGGGCGACTCGGTATGCCGTGTCTCAAGCCGGCCGGCGGGCACGCCGTCTACCTCGATGCCCGGGCCCTGCTGCCGCACATCCCGCCACTGCAGTTCCCCGGCCAGGCCCTCGCCGTGGCGCTCTACGAGCTCGGCGGGATCCGCTCCTGCGAGATCGGGTCGGTGATGTTCGGCCGGCACCCGGACGGCAGCGAGAGCCCCGCTGCGATGGAGCTGGTGCGCCTGGCCATCCCGCGGCGCACCTACACCCAGAGCCACATGGACTATGTCGTCGAGGTGTGCGAACGGCTCATGGCGGTCAAGAACGAGTTGCCCGGTTACCGGATCGTCAAGGAGCCACCGGCCCTGCGCCACTTCACCGCCGAGTTCGAGCCACTCGGCTGACCGAGCACCCGTCTCGCCGCGGGCACCCGCGGCGGCCCGGGTGCAAACTCACGGCGGCTCGGGCTCAGGCTCGGGCGATGTCGCTCGATCCGACAGGAACGGCGGATACATCATCAGCGCCTGGTTCTCGACCACGAACTCGTCGCCGACCTCCTGGCCGGACAGATCGAAGACCTTGCGGCGCAAGGTGTTCTGCCGCACGTAGACGCCCGGCCGGGCCCGCGTCATGGCGTGCTCGGCCTCGTAGACGGCATACCGCAGCGGCTGCGGCAGCTCGGCCCGCCACTGCCCGGTGAGGTGGGTGTCGGTGAGCGAGAGCCCTAGCCGGTATGCCGCGCCGGTGCGGTTCTCGACCTGCAGATCCAGCGCGGGCCACGAGCAGGTGGCGCCGCTGGCGAACGGCTGGGTGCGGCCTGCGTCGGGGAACACATCATGGGTATGCCGCCACCGCTCGACGACGGTGAGGCTGGTGTGCAGCGTCATCCAGTGGATGAGGTTGGTCAGCTGGCACAAGCCCCCGCCGACTCCCCCACGCATCCGGCCGTGGTCGAGCACGAGGCCCTGCAGGAATCCCCGCCGCGCCGTCGGCGCTCGCACGAACCACCAGAACGACAGTCGTTGCCCGGGGCCGAGCACCCGCCCGTCGAGCGGGGCGATCGCCAGGCGCAGGTTGGTCACCTTGTTGGTCTGCAGCTGCGGATCCAGGCCGAGCAGCGGCCGCACCAGCGGGGTCTGGTGGCTGACGACGAGGTGCGGGAAGCCGTCGCTGCTCGCGGTGGGCAGCCGCAGGTCGGCACCGCAGCGGCGCCACTGCCACTCGCGTCGGGCCCGCCGGTAGGCCGGGCCGAGCGCCGGGCGCGCGGCAACCTCGAGGCGCTGCCGCCAGTCCGTGAGCCGTCCGCCCATGCCTGAGCCCTCCCTGCCTCGGTCACCCTGAGGACGCGCACCCACCGGCGCCGGTTGACCGCGGCCCGGGGGCCTGGGCCTGTGGATGAGCGGCGACGGCCGACGCGGCATACCGGCACGCTTGGCCGTCATGCGACCCAGGAGGCACCATGAGCAGCATGACCGACGTGTCCACCCGCACACCCGAGGGGCCGGTCGGCGCGGCCCGTGCCCCGAGCGAGCCGTTCACCGAGGCCGACCTGCAGCTGCTCGCCCTCCCCGGCGGCGGGCATCGTGTCGAGATCCGCGAAGGCACGCTGCGGATCAGCAGCCTCGACGACGCGCCGCTGACCATCGCGCAGTTGGACTCGCTGCCCGATGACCGGCGTCGGCACGAGCTCGTTGCCGGGGTGGTCGTGGTGACCCCGGCCCCGGCGTTCCGCCACCAACAGGTCCTCGCCCAGCTCGTCCGAATGCTCGATCGGGCGTGCCCGGCCCACCTGCGGGTCTATTTCGCGCCCTTGGACAACCTGCTGCCCGACGGCTCGGTCGTCGAGCCCGACCTCATGGTGCTGCCCCGCGCCACGACCTCCACCGGGCGCTTCCCCGACCAGCTGCCGGTGCTCGTCGCCGAGATCCTCTCGCCCTCGACCCGCCGGTTGGACACCGAGGACAAGTTCGCCCTCTACGCCCAGGCCGGCATCCCGCACTACTGGGTGGTCGACCCAGGAGGCCCGAGCATCGCCGTGTGGCAGCTGCGCGAGGGCCGGTATGCCGCGTTCGCGCACGTCACGGGCGATCGGCCGCTGACGGCCACCGAGCCGTTCCTGATCACCCTGACCCCGGCACAGCTGCTCGACTGAGGCCCAGTCGACCCGTGGTCGTGCTGCGGCGAGGCCCGAGCCGGCCCGCCAGGTCACCTCTTCCGGCCCTGTGGACAACGGCCGATGTCCGACGCGAAGTTGGGCCACCCTTGGCGGCGTGAACGCAAGGAGGCACGATGGAGATCATGACCGCCCTGCCGCGGGGCCGCGAGTTCACCCGCGATGACCTCGCGACGATGCCCGACGACGGCAACCGCTACGAGCTCATCGACGGGTTGCTTGTCGTGAGCCCGGCACCGACTCCGCGGCACCAGGGAGTCATCACCGAGTTGCTCTTCCGGTTACGCTCGGCGTGCCCCGAGGACTTGCGGGTCCGCTGCGCCCCGCTGGACATCGTGCTCAGCGAGCACACCGTGCTGCAACCCGATCTGTTGGTGGCTCGACCCGGCGACTTCTCGGTGCGCGATCTGCCGAAGGCTCCGGTGCTCGCGGTCGAGGTGCTGTCCGCCTCCACCCGGCTCTACGACCTGCAGCTCAAGCGAGCCCACCTGGAGCAGG
>WBZP01000548.1_pt1 | contig 50769 bp, 28 predicted proteins | sample 5204301 | NCBI WGS metagenome assembly WBZP01 (sample SAMN12412401, study PRJNA552823) | activated sludge metagenome | isolation source: activated sludge from nitrification reactor of wastewater treatment plant... | place: USA: Pennsylvania | collected 2017
ACCATCGCCAAACTCGTCCAACTCGCCGACCCCGATCCCCGCTATCCCGTCACCGCCGACGACCCCGCCCGCCACTGGTTCGACCGCATCGACAGCTCCACACTGATCGTCGTCGATGAAGCCGGGGAAGCCTCCACCGGCGAATTGGACGCCGTCATCTGCTACGCCATGGCCCGCGGCGCGAGCGTGCGACTCGTCGGCGACGACCATCAATTGTCGTCGGTCTCGGCTGGCGGGGTGCTGCGCGACATCGCCGCCCGCCACGACGCACTGACCCTCTCGGAGGTCGTCCGCTTCGGCGACACAGACCGCGGCAAGGCCGAAGGCGCGGCCAGTCTCGCGCTGCGGCGCGGCGACCCGACCGGCATCGCCTTCTATCTCGACCACAACCGCATCCATGTCGGAGCCGACGCCACCGCCGCCGATCTCGCCTACACCGCATGGGTCGGTGACCTCATTGCCGGGCGCGACAGCATCCTGCTGGCACCCACCAATCCGCTTGTCGCCGAACTCAATGAACGCGCCCGCGCCGACCGACTGCGCCTGTTCCCTACCGAACAGGTCGGCCCGACGGTCACCCTCGGCGACAAGCTGACCGCCTCAGCCGGGGACTGGATCACCACCCGCGAGAACGCCCGCTGGCTGCGCACCGGCGACCGAACCTGGGTCAAAAACGGCCACCGCTGGGTCATCCGGGCGGTCAACGACGACGGCTCCTTGACGGTCAGCCTTCTGCACGGAAACCCCGAGGACGTGTTGCGTCTGCCCGCCCACTACGTGAAGTCACACACCACCCTCGGCTACGCCTCCACCATCGACGTCCGCCAAGGCACCACCGCCGACACCTGTCACGTCGTCGGCGGCGACCGACTTAACCGCCAGCAGCTCTACGTCGCCCTGACCCGGGGCCGAGCAGAAAACCACCTCTACTTCTCCACCTCCGAAGCCGACCCGCATCAGATCCTCACCCCCAAAGCCCTACACCCGCCGACCGCCGCCGACATCCTGGCCGACATCCTTCAGCGCGACGACCGGCAACTGTCCGCGCACACCGAGATCGCCAACGAGAACGACGCCACACTGCGGCTAGGCAAAGCCGCCGCCATGTACACCGACGCCCTGCACACCGTGGCGACCGTCCAAGCCGGCACCGAGACCATGCGCGCCATCGACGCCGCCGCCGACGCCCTGCCCCTGGGACTGCGCGAGTGCGGCGCCTGGCCCGTTCTGCGCCGCCACCTCGCCCTGCTCGCCGTCGACGGACACGACCCCGCCGACGCCCTGGCCCACGCCGCGGCGCGCGGCGATCTCTCCGACGCCAACGACGCCGCCGCCGTGCTGGACTGGCGCCTGCCCCCGGTCTCCGGCGGCTCCGGACCCTCCCACGGACCGCTGCAATGGCTCGACCCCATCCCCGACGCCCTCGCCGCCGGCGACGCGGGTGACTACCTTCGCGCCCGCGCCGACCTCGTCGCCGAATTGGCCGAGCAGGTCCGCGCCGTCGCGCACACCTGGTCCGCCGCGACCGTGCCCACCTGGGGCCGCGCACTCACCGAACACCCCCGCCTACTCGCCGAAGTGGCCGTGTTCCGCGCCTCCCATAACGTCGACCCCGCCGACTCGCGCATCACCGGGCCAAGCCAATTCGTCACCCGATCGGCGATGACGCAGAAGGCGATCCTCAAGCGTCTGGACAAGGCCATCCGGGCCACCGACCTCGGGGCGGCGCGCTGGCGCACCGTCGCCGAAAGCCTCGACCGGCGCATCACCCGCGACCCCTACTGGCCGCAACTGGCCACCCACCTCGATGACGCCGCCCGCGCCGGCGCCGACATCAAAGCCCTCCTCGCTGACGCGATGGACCGCGGCGGCCCGCTGCCCGACGAGCTGCCCGCCGCTGCGCTGTGGTGGCGGCTGGCCGGCAGCCTCTCCCCCGCCACCCTGGACTCCGCGAACTCCCGGCTGCGCCCCGAGTGGACAACTGAACTGCACCGCATTCTCGGCAGCCGCATTGCCGAAACGGTCACCGCCGACCCGGCATGGCCCTCGCTGGTCGCCGCCGTCGCCGCCAGCGACTGGCCGCCCGCCGAGATTCTCGAAGCCGCCGCCGAACACATGCACGACCTCGCCGCCGTCGGCGACGTTCGCCCCGACCAGATCTGCCGGCTGCTGGCCTACCGCGTCGAGCTGCTCAGCAGCGGCGCATCCAGCGCTTTCCGCGACGTGCCCCACCCCGGGGCGGATGCGGCTCAGCAGAGCCCCGACGCCGGAGCCGACCTGCACGCCGAACCAGCCCACGACCCGCTCTACGAGCCACCGCCGGACCCCTACGACCTCGACTACGGGTACGCCGACGACAGCCTGGGTGATCTGGACTTCGACGACCTGCCCCGCTACCGGCCGACCCCATCAACCGTGGACGCCGACCTCACCGAACTGCGGCGTCAGCGCGACGCTGCCCGCCGCGAGGTGGCGGCACTCACCGACGCGATCTTCCGACTCGGTGGCGGCCCAGCCGAAGCAGCGGCGGCCGCCGCGCTCACCGAACTACACCGCCGCCACAGCGAACAGCGTCCCTACCAACATCAACTCGCCCATGCTCACGCCGAATGGGTGGCGGCCGAACACCGCCGCGACACCCACCACAGCCTGTTGGCACAACTCGCCACCGGGATCGCCGTCGCCCGCGCCAAGAACAATAAGAAAGACAACGATCTCGCCGACCGGTTCCAAGCCCACCGCGACGAACTGGTCCAAAACACCACAGCCGTCGACACCGCGGCGACCGAAGCGCGCACCGAGCGCGACGCCGCCCACGCCGCCCTCCTCGACATTGCCGGAGGCCCCGACGGAATCGTCACCGACAGCGATCTGGACGCCACACGCCGCGCGGCCGTCGACGCCGACATCGCCGCACTGCAGCGCGCCCGCATCCACGCCCGCGACCTGGACAACCAGGTGTACCGCGCCGAGGCCGCCGCGGCCCGCATCTTCGCCCAACAGCCCCGCAGCGACTTCGACCTCTCCCGGGAACTCGACCAGATGCGCGAGGAGATCGAACTGGTGGAATCGGCCGGACTACGCTCCCCGGCCACGGTCTACGCCGACTGCCCCGCCGAGGTGGCAGCCGATCTGTCCGCCCCCGCCCAGACGGTCGTAAGCAACCTCGTCGACAGCGACATGGCGGTGCAACTGCTCCACGTCGGCGACAACAGTGCTGAGAAGGCCGCGATCATCCGCGCCGTCGCCCTGGCCGCCCACCACAGCGACGCCAAAGTGCTGGCCATCCCGGCCAGCCCCGCCGCCGCCGATCACGCCCGCCGGCACCGCTACTCTCACGCCACCGCCACCCCCACCGAGGCCATCGACAAACTCACCACCGGCCAATGGGCACCACCGCCGGGAACACTGCTCATCGCCGATGACGCCGACCACCTCGATGATGCCCAACTCCGGCGGTTGGCCACCCACGCCGGGTCCACCAACACCAAACTGCTTCTCGTCACCAGCTCCGCGGCCGCTCCCGGGCCCACCCGACATTTGACTGCCGCGCTGGCCACCACCCTGCCCTGGTCCCAGCACGTCGGCGACACCCCCAAAGCCGCCGCCGACAGTGCGCTAACCCGAGCCGCGACCTACCTCGCAGACTTGGCCACAACCGCTCCCGATGATGCCCACCGCGAAGCAACAGCGCTGCTGACCCGGCGAGACAACCTCATCGCGGTCTACCGCAACCTCGCCGGCCCTGCCGCCGCCCGCGATACCGCTGTGACGAGGCCCGGTAGAGACCTCGGCGCCAGCCTGTAGCAACACCCCCCCGCGGGCACACCACAACAGACTCGAAATCGGCACGTTGAACCGAGCACCGTCGTACCGGATAGGTAGCCTCACGGTCTAGATCAGCACTGCACAGGCCGGTCGCCGTCAGGGGAAGTGGGGTGGGTGTGGACGCCTTCGGCGTACTGGATGGGGTGCTGGGCGACTACCGGGCCTTCGTGGAGGGGTTCCTTAATATCCAGGACGAGGACGTCAAGGCCAAAGTCGACGCCGAGATCGAAGAGGGCCTGCTCTGGCCGGAGCCTTGGCTGGCACTGAACCCCGCCTTCGAGTCTGGCGGCAGCGTCAGTGAGTTGGTCGAGCGCGGTGTGCTGGCCCCGGCATGCCGAGAGGTCTTCCGCTTCCGTAGCGGCGAGAACGACCCCGGCACCGAGGCACGGTTTCACCGCCACCAGGCCGAGGCGTTCGAGGTCGCCAACCGACGCGAGTCGTTCGTCGTCACGACAGGTACCGGCTCGGGAAAGTCGCTGTCCTACATCGTTCCAATCGTGGACCGCGTTCTGCGGGAAGGGTCGGGCAACGGCGTTCGGGCGATCGTGGTCTACCCGATGAACGCCTTGGCGAACAGCCAGCGCAACGAACTGGAGAAGTTCCTCGGCAAGGTCAACCCGAAGGTGACCTTCGAGCGCTACACCGGGCAGGAGGACCGGACCAAACGCGAACAGATTTTGGCCAACCCTCCCGACATCCTGTTAACCAACTACGTAATGCTCGAATTAATGCTGACGCGGCCCCTGGAACGCACGGCATTGATCACCGGGGCCACGAACCTGTCCTTCCTTGTGCTCGACGAACTCCACACCTACCGGGGTCGGCAGGGAGCCGACGTGGCCATGCTGGTACGCCGGCTGCGGGGCGCGGTCGGGGCGACCGACCTTCAGTGCATCGGCACCAGTGCCACGTTGGCGGGGCCGGGAACCAAAGCTGAACAGCGCCAGCAGGTCGCTGCCCTGGCCACCAAAATCTTCGGAACCAGCATCACCCCGAGCAATGTGATCGGCGAGAGCCTGCGCCGCGCGACCGACGGCGAGTTCGACACCGCTGCCCTGACCGCTCGTTTGAGCCAATCCGTACCGACCACCTGGGAGCAACTGCACCGCGATCCCCTAGCGGTCTGGGTGGAAACAAAGTTCGGGCTGGCCCAGGACGACGAGGGCAAGCTGGCTCGACAGTCACCCAGGAGGCTCAGCACCGCAGTCACCGAGTTGAACCAGCTGACTGGCGTCGCCGAAGACACCTGCCGTGAACAACTCCGCAACCTTCTGCTGACCGGGTCGAAGGTCCGCGATCCGGGTGGCCGCCCGCTATTCGCCTTCAAGCTGCACCAGTTCATCGGCAAGGGCGACACCGTCTACACCACGCTCAATCCACCAGCTTCGCGATACCTGACAACGCAGTACCAGCGCAGCGCACCAGAGGAGCCACTGGGCAGGCCGCTGTTCCCGCTGGCCTTCTGCCGCGAGTGCGGCCAAGACTTCCTGGTCGTCAACCGCGACAAGGGCGGGGAAAAGTTCAGCCCCCGCCCGCTGAACGACACCCGCGGAGAGCAGGCCGAAGCCACCGGGCTCCTCTACCTCTGCGACGGCGACTGGCCCTCAGCCACCGACCCGGCTCTGCTCGACCGCATTCCCGACGACTGGGTGATCCTCGACGGCGCAACCCGAACCTTCGACAAGGGTCGAGCGACGCGACTCCCTACGGCTTACCGCGTCGATCAGTTCGGCAGCGTCGTCGACGACGGCGACGGGTTATCGGTGGCGTTTTTCGAGCGCCTCGACTTCTGCCCGTCGTGCAAAACCAGCTACGAAAGCTCTCAGCAGTCGGAGTTCTCCCGCGTGTCCAGCTTGGGCACCGAAGGCCGCGCCAGCGCCGTCACGGTGCTCACCCAATCAGTGGTGCGCACCCTGCGCAATCAGACAGACCTCGACGACGACGCTCGAAAGTTCCTGGCATTCACCGACAATCGCCAGGATGCCAGCCTGCAGTCCGGGCATTTCAACGACTTCGTTCTCGTCGGCCTGGTGCGTTCCGCCCTGTACCGGGCGGCGCAGAAGCAACAAGAGCGCAACCCCGAAGAGCCGTTGACCGACGACGATCTCGGCGGAGCGATTTTCGACGCACTCGGTGGAGACCTCACCCATTTCGCCCGCGACCCCGCGACCGCACATGAGGCCATAGCGGCCAAGAGAATCAAAAGCACGCTGCGGGATGTCCTGTCCTACCGGGTGTGGGCTGATCTGAAGCGCGGATGGCGCATCACCATGCCCAACCTGGAGCAGACCGGCCAACTGCGCCTGACCTACTTCGGTCTCGACGGCGTGGCTGCTGATGAGACGAAGTGGGCTGGCGCCGCGGCACCCCTGTCCGGAGCGGAACCGGCCACCCGAGCTGAGCTGATGCATGTCCTGCTCGACGAACTGCGCCGCAACCTGTGCATCGAGTCCGACTTCCTCACCGAAGAGAAGTACGACTCAGTCAAACGCCTCAGCGCCCAATGGCTCAAAGCCCCCTGGACTCTCACCGATGAGACCGGCGTGTACGCCGGCATCGCCTATCCCGGTAGCCGAAGCAAAGGCGCGCCGACCTTCGGCGGCGACCTCTACGTCTCCGGGCTCGGCCTTTACGGACGCTGGCTGCGTCGCCCCCAACGATTTCCGCTGCACGACCAGGCGCTCAAACCCGCCGATGCCGACGCAATCATCGACAACCTGTTCACCGTCATGTACGACGCGAGCATCCTGTCCAAGGTTGTCGGCCCAAACAAGCGAACGGGCTATCAGATCAAGAGCAGCCTGATCGAATGGCGCTCCGCGCCAGGCGAATTCAGGGCCCAGGATCCAATCCGCGGAAATCAAAAGCAGGGTCGCATCAACCCCTTCTTCAAGGAGCTGTACGCCGAGACCGCCAAAGCGCTGATCGGCTTGGAGGCCCGCGAGCACACCGCCCAAGTCGAGGCCGCGGTCCGCCAGGAGCGGGAGAAGTCCTTCAGCGACGCCAAACTGCCCGTCCTGTACTGCTCACCCACCATGGAACTCGGCGTGGACATCAGCAGCCTCAACGTCGTCGGCATGCGCAACGTCCCGCCAACCCCCGCCAACTATGCGCAGCGTTCCGGCCGCGCCGGCCGGTCCGGGCAGCCCGCAGTGGTACTGACATACTGCGCCACCGGCAACGCGCACGATTCCTACTACTTTGCGCGTAGCCAAGACATGGTCGCGGGGGCTGTCGCCCCACCCCGGCTGGAACTAGGGAATCAAGATCTCGTCCGAGCCCATGCCCACTCAATCTGGATGGCCGCCTGCAGCCTCGACCTCAAAGCCAGCATGGTCGACCTCATCGACATCGACGCCCCCGGTCTACCGCTGCGCTCGACGGTGCTCAACACCATCAATTCCCCCACCGCCCGCGCTCAGGCCGCCAGCGCCATCACCGACGTACTGGCCGCCACGCCCGAGGTGACCGCAGCACCCTGGTGGAAACCGGACTGGATCACCGACACCGTCGATCGCGCACCCGCCCGATTCAATGAGGCCGCCGATCGTTGGCGCACCCTCTACCGCGAGGCGCTCAACGACCTCGATAAGGCCAACACCGTGCTCAAGGAGATCGGCGCCTCCGAGCCAGCCAAACGCGCGGCCCGCGCCCGCATCGTCGAAGCCCGAGCGGCCCTCGACCTGCTGCGGGGACAGGTCGACGACATCGCCCAAAGCGACTTCTACCCCTACCGATACTTCGCCTCCGAGGGGTTCCTGCCCGGCTACTCCTTCCCCCGGCTGCCATTGGCTGCGTTCATCCCCGCCGACCGCAAGACCGCCCACGGCCAAGGCGACTATGTGCAGCGGCCCCGGTTCGTGGCGATCAGCGAATTCGGGCCGGGTGCCTTCATCTACCACGAGGGCGCCCGCTACCAGGTCGACCGGGTCAGCCTGCCCACCGCCGAGGATGGGGCCGGCGTCAGCATCACCGAGATCAAACGCTGCAACGTCTGCGGCTATCTGCACGAAAACCCCGCCATCGTGGAGTTGTGCCAACTATGTGGCAGCGCCTCGCTGGAGACTCTGACGAAGATGATGAGGCTGCTGTCGGTCAAAACCCGCCGCCGCGACCGGATCAGCGCCGACGAAGAGGAGCGCCAGCGCGCCGGCTACGAAATCGTCACCAGCATCCGCTTCGTGCCCCATGGTGAGCGCGCCGGGCAGATCACGACGACGATCACCGTCGACGGCACCACCCTCGGCGCGATGACCTACGGGGACACCGCACAGATCCGACGGATGAACGTCGGGCTACGGCGCCGCAAGGAAAAAGACCACAAGGGCTACCTGCTCGACACGCTAGAGGGACGCTGGGCCAGAGAAGCCGACCTCGCCAAAAACCTCGCCGGGCAAGAACAGCGCATACGACCCGTCATCCCCTATGTCGAGGACCGCCGCAACGCCCTGATGATCGAACTCGACCCCGCCATCACCGAGGATGAACGCCGAGCGGCGATGTACGCACTCAAGCGGGCCATCGAAACCCTCTATCAACTGGAAAGCACCGAGTTGGCCGTCGAGCCGCTACCCAGCAACACCGGCGACTACGCCTGGTCCCGGTTGCTGTTCTTCGAAGCCGCCGAGGGCGGCGCTGGGGTACTGCGCCGCGTTGCCACCGAAGACGGCCAGGTCCGCCTCATCGCCCGAAAAGCGTTGGAGCTGTTGCACTTCGACCCCGACACCGGAGAGGACCTCCATCGCGCCGAATACGCCCGCGAGGACTGCGCCCAAGCCTGTTACGACTGCCTCCTTTCCTACTCCAACCAGTCCGACCACCAGCACCTCGACCGCCACACCGTGGTGGACCTGCTGCAGCGGCTCATGCGTGCCCGGACCGAGCTGCCCGCCGACGAACCGGACGCCGACGAGAAGTTCCAGAAGCTGGACGCCCCCAGCAACAGCTTGGAACACCGATTCCTGGCACTGCTCAAGTCCCACGGATACCGGCTTCCTGACGACGCCCAACAGATCGTTGACGGCTACTACGTCAGACCGGACTTCGCCTACCACGTCGGCGGCATGGATGTGGCGGTGTTCCTCGACGGCCCAGTCCACGACGACGACCACCAAAAAGGCAAGGACGAGCAGGCCCGCGCCAAACTCGAAGACGAACTCGGTTGGTTGGTCTTGCGATTCAACTACACCGACGCCGAGCAGGGCTGGCTCGACACCATCGCCGCTTACCCCGATGTCTTCGGCACCGGAAAGGCCGGGGCATGACCGCACCGACGTTCCCTGCGGGCAGTTTGGTGCGTGCCCGCGGCCGCGACTGGTTGGTGATTCCCGGCGGCATAGACGGCATGTTGCGTGCGCGCCCGCTCGGGGGCAGTGACGCTGAAAACACCCTGCTGCTCACCGAGCAGGACCGTCCGACACCCGCCATCTTCCCACCCCCCACAGTCGGTGACCGCGGCGATGCCAGCCGCGCCCGCCTGCTACGCGACGCGCTGAGGTTGTCCTTCCAGGCGACCGGTGGCCCGTTTCGGTCCTTCGCCAAAATCGCCGTCACCCCGCGCAACTACCAACTCGTCCCCCTGATGATGGCCGCCGCCCAGAACACCACCCGGCTGCTGATATCGGACGGCGTCGGCGTCGGTAAAACCGTGGAAGCCGGCCTCATCGTGGCCGAACTGCTGGCCACCGGAGACGCCGCGCGCCTGGCCATCCTCTGCTCCCCACAACTGGCCCCGCAATGGCGCTCCGAACTGAACACCAAGTTCGGCATCGACGCCCAACTGCTGCTGCCCTCGACGGTAAACCGGCTGCAGCGCACCGTGCCGTTCGGCTCCAGCATCTACGAGCACTATCCCCATCTGGTCATTTCCACCGACTTCATCAAGCAGCAGAGCCGCCGCGACGAATTCGCCGTGCACTGCCCGGAACTGGTGGTGGTCGATGAGGCCCACACCTGCGTGGCGGCCACGGGCAGCGGCCGCAACTCACAGGCGCACCTGCGCTACACCTTGCTGCGAAAACTCGCCGACGACCCCACCCGGCACCTGCTGCTGCTGACCGCTACCCCACACAGCGGCGACGACGAGGCCTGGCAGTCCCTCATCGGCCTGCTCGACCCACGACTGGCCCAACTTCCCGCCGACCTCTCTGGCCGCGACCGGGAAGATGATCGCAAATTGTTGGCGCAGTTCATGATTCAGCGTCAGCGGGCCGACATCCGCGAGTACCTCGATGAGGACACCCCCTTTCCTGATCGAGAGTCCACCGAAACGTCCTACAAGCTCACCGCCGAATACAAGGCCCTCTTCGACGACGTGATGGCCTTCGTACGCAAAGAGGTCGACGACCCGAAACTCAGCAAGGTTCACCAACGGGTGCGCTGGTGGTCGGCCATCGCGCTGCTGCGCTGCCTGGCCTCCAGCCCGGCCGCAGCCCAACAGACACTGCTCAACCGTTCAGCGCTCAACACCGACGACAGCGAGCACGCCATCGACGCACTCGCCGAACCCCGCATCCTCGACACCGACCTGGACGACACCACCGAAGGCGAGGACACGGCGCTGGGCTGGCACAACACGGCGATCGACGAAGCCGCCGGAAAGTCCACCAGCGCCACCCGCCGGCGACTACGCGAACTCGCCGACACCGCCGCCGCCCTCAGAGGACCCACTAAAGACGCCAAACTCAAACGGCTCATCCCGCTGCTGGAGCAACTACTCGACGAGGGCTACCACCCCATCGTGTTCTGCCGCTACATCCCCACCGCCGACTACCTCGCCGAACACCTCACTCCCGCGTTGACGAAGAAACACAAGGACTTACAGATCGACGCGGTCACCGGAACCCTGCCGCCCGAGGAACGCGAACTACGCGTCAACACACTGACCGACCACGACGGCCCTCGCCTGCTGATAGCCACCGACTGCCTCTCCGAAGGCATCAACCTCCAAGACGGCTTCACCGCCGTCGTCCACTACGACCTCGCCTGGAACCCCACCCGCCACGAACAACGCGAGGGCCGCGTCGACCGCTTCGGCCAGCTGGCCCACACCGTGCGCACCGTCACCTACTACGGCGAAGACAACGGCATCGACGGCATCGTTCTCGACGTGCTGATCCGCCGCCACGACAAAATCCGCCGCGCCACCGGCGTCTCGGTTCCCGTCCCGGTGGACTCCACCACGGTGATGAAGGCCATCTGGGAATCCCTGCTGCTGCGGGGCAAGGACACCGAACAACTCGAACTCGACCTGGCCGGCTCGATCTCCCACACACTCGCCGAGGCCGTCGAAGTGGACTGGGTCAACGTCGCCGAACGCGAGAAAGCGTCCCGATCACGGTTCCGGCAGGCCGGCATCAAACCGGCTGCCGTGTCCGAACTCCTCACCGAAATCCGCGACTCCCTCGGCGGGCCCGCCGAAGCCGAGACCTTCACCCGCACCGCCCTGGAACTGCTCGGGGCGACCCTCTCCGATACCGCCGACGGATTCAGCGCCCGTATCGACACCCTGCCGCCCGAAGTCCGCAGCCAACTACCCGCGACCAAAGACCAGCGGCTTCACTTCCACCGCTCCTTCCCCGTGCCACCGGGCCACCAGATCCTCAGCCGGGTCGACCCAGCAGTGGAAGCACTCTCCCGCTACGTCCTCGACGCCGCCCTGGACTCCGCCCTGCCGCCGCTGCTGCGGCCGGGCCGGCGCGCCGGGATCGTCCGATCCGCGGCCGTGGACAAAGTCACCACCCTGCTCGTAGTCCGCTACCGCTTCGAGGTGAAACTCACCGGCTCGCGCACCGCACTCAGCCAGGTCGCTGAAGACGCCCATTTCCTGGCCTACACCGCCACCGGCGACACCCTCACATGGTTGGAAGACAAGCAGATCGAACCGTTGCTCACCGCAGCGGCCACCGGCAACGTCGCCGACAGCCTCGCCGACGCCCAACTCGCCAAAGCCCTCGACCGGCTTCCCGCCGTCCAAGCCCACCTGGAGAGCACCGGGCACGCCAAGGCCGAACAACTCGTCCGTCAACACCGCGACATACGATCCGCCAGCCGCACCGGCACCAAAGCAATCAGCGCTCACCTCCTACCTCCCCCCGACGTACTCGGCGTGTACGTACTGCTCCCCGGCGGCACCGCCCAGTGAGCGGCTCCACATTCCGGTTCGTGCACGCGGTCGGGGCGGTGCTGACCGGCGATGCGTTGGCCGCCGCCGCGGAATTGCGCATGCCCGGCCAAACGGCCAACGACTATCAGCTGCCGCCGGGAACCACCCTCAACGCCGCCGTCGCCCGCGCCTGGGACACCCTGCTGGCCGCGCACCGAGAATGGCGCAAAGCCCTCGACAAGCTGCCCGCCGGCGACCCCGCCATCGCCGTCACCCGCGACAAATGGCTGCTGCCTATGCTCTACGAGCTGGGGTGGGGCCGGGTCGAGGCCGTGCAAGCGGGCCTGGAAGTCCATCCCGGCCTCGGCGACACCGCCGCGCTGCGTTTTCCCATCTCGCACCGCTGGTCCTACCCCGACGCCGCCAACCCCACCGCCTGGGTGCCCCTGCACCTCCTCGGCGCCGGCGTGAGCCTGGACACCAAGACCGCCACCGTCACCGCCCGGGCGCCGCAATCCATGCTGCAGGACTACCTCAACCGCGAAAGCCGCGCCCTGTGGGCCGTCCTCTCCAACGGCCGCCACCTACGGGTGCTGCGCGACGCCTCCGCGCTGACGCGTCAGTCCTACGTCGAATTCGACCTCGACGAAATCTTCACCAACCAGCTCTACGCCGACTTCCGGCTGCTCTTCCTCACCACCCACGCCAGCCGGTTCACCCCACAACTCAGCGCCGCCGCCGCCAAGCAGGCCGCCGACACCGAGACCGATGACAGCGAGGACGAAGCCGAACGCCCCGAAGCGCGCATCGCCCTGTGCTGGCTGGAACGGTGGCGCCTGCACGCCATCGACACCGGCGCCCGAGCCCGCCTCAATCTGCAAGACGGCATCGCCACCGCGCTGGTCCACCTCGGAAACGGCTTTCTGCGCGAGCCCGCCAACACCGAGCTGCGCGACCACCTCGCCGCCGCGCACGATGCCGACCGCGACCTGCACCGCGCCCTGCTACGCATCGCCTACCGGCTGATCATCCTGTTCGTCACCGAAGACCGCGGCCTGCTGCACCCCGACAACACCACCGCCGCGGCGCGGCAACGCTACGCCGACTACTTCTCCACCGCGCGACTGCGACAACTGGCCACCCACCATGCCGGCGGCCGGCACACCGACCTTTGGGACGCCCACCTCATCGTCACCGACGCACTCGCCGACGAGGGCCTACCGGCGCTCGCTATCCCTGCCCTCGGTGCGCAACTGTTCGCCCGAGACTTCCTCGGCATCCTCGCCGATGCCCGCCTGCCCAACCACGCCTTCCTCGCCGCCACCGCCGCCTTGTCCCAAATCAACGATCCCCGTACCGGAAACCCCCGCCCAGTCGACTACCGCAACCTCGACAGCGAAGAGTTCGGCGGCATGTACGAAGGGCTTCTCGCCTACACCCCACGCTACGACCCCACCGACCACAGCTTCACCCTCACCACCGCTTCCGGCAACGACCGCAAAACCAGCGGCTCCTACTACACCCCCTCCGAACTCATCGACGTCGTCCTCGCTGAAACACTTGACCCGCTTATCGACGAAGCACTAAGCGCCGGTGACCAAACTCAAAGGGAGACAGCACTTCTCGCCCTGAAATTCGTCGACCCCGCGGTCGGCTCCGGCCACTTCGTCGTCGCCGCCGCCCGCCGCCTCGGCACCGCACTGGCCGAAATCCGCACCGGGGACCCCGAACCCGCCCCCGCGGCCGTCCGGGCCGCGACCGCCGAGGTTATCGAGCACTGCATCTACGGCGTCGACCTCAACGACCTCGCCTTGGAAATCACCAAAGCCGCCCTCTGGCTAGAAGCCTTCGACGCCAACCGACCCCTGCCCTTCCTCGACGCCCACTTCCGCGCAGGCAACTCCCTGCTCGGCACCACCCCCGCCCTGCTCAAGCAGAACATCCCTGACACGGCATTCGCCGTCCTCGGCGACGACGACAAAGACTGGACCGCCAAACTAAGGGGCCGCAACAAAGCCGAACGCCTCGCCGCCGACCAACTCACCCTGGACTTCGGCCCCGACAATCTCGATGTCTCCACGACCGAAATCCACCACGCCGCCCAGGCCGCTGACGCGGGTCCCACCGCAACCCTGGACCAACTACGGGCCCGCGCCGACGCCTGGCGGCGCATCGACAACGACCCCGAACTCAAGGCCCAAAAGCTTCTCGCCGACGCGTGGTGCGCCGCCTTCGTCCAGAGAAAAATCGGCCTGAACGCCACCGGCCCGGGCATCACCCACGCCACCCTCACCGCCCTGGCCGAAGACCCTCAATCCGTCCCCGACGGGGTCATCGCCGTCATCAAGGAATACGCGCGCCGCTACCGATTCTTCCACTGGCACTTGGAGTTTCCCGGCATCTTCACCGCCGGCACTGCCACCGATGATCCGGTCACCGGCTGGAGTGGCGGCTTCTCCTGTGCAGCAGGGAATCCGCCCTGGGAGCGAGTCAAGACGCAGGACAAGGAGTTCTTCGCCAACATCGGCCGCAGCGACATCGCTGACGCGGCCACCGCAGCCAAACGCAAAGCGCTGATCGACGAGCTCGCCGACACCGACCCCCACCTATATACGGCCTACCGCGGCGCACGTCGGCAGTCCGATGCCACTGCCCACCTTCTCCTGAAGAGCGGTCGTTATCCGCTCACCGGCCAAGGAGACGTCAACACTTACAGCGTCTTCGCCGAAACCATGCGCAGCATCATCAACCCCAATGGCGCAGCGGGCATCATCACCCCCACCGGGCTGGCCACCGACAAGACCACCGCCCCCTTCTTCTCCGACACACTGCGGAACCGGCGCCTCCGGGTGTTCTACGACTTCGAAAACGAAGACAAGATCTTCGCGGATGTTCACCACGCGTTCCGGTTCGCTGTGACGGTCATGACCGGTCTCGCGAAGCGCGTCGACAAGACCCGGTTCGCATTCCTCACCCGACTCATCGCCGACCTGCCTTCACGACGCTTCGCCCTTGCCCCCGACGAAGTCATCAAGATGAACCCCAACACTGGCACCCTGCCGATGTTCCGCACCCGCACCGACGCCGACATCACCCTCGGCATCTACAACCGACACCCAGTCCTCATCCGTGACGACGATGCCTCCGGCAACCCCTGGGGTATCTCGTTCGGGATCATCTTTCACATGGCCAACGACTCCGGCCTCTTCCGACAGCCCGACGACCTCAACGAGGAGCACTTCAACGGCTGGTCCTACATCGACGGCCACACCGAATACTTGCCGCTCTACGAGGGCAAAATGCTTGCGCATTTCGATCACCGTTTCTCCACCTACCGCGGTGCCACCCAAGCTCAACTGAACGTAGGCTCACTACCTCGTCCCTCTGCCAAGGAACACGACGACCCCGACATGGAGGCCCTCGCACGCTACTGGGTCGACCGAACCGAAGTCACCGCGAAACTGAACGGCAGATGGGATCGGGACTGGCTACTCGGCTGGCGAGACATCACTAACGCCAGCAATGAGCGCACTTTTGTGCCAGCAGTAATGCCGCGGTCGGCGGCGGGAGACGCCTTCCTACTCGCGTATCCAGCTGACCCTACAAATGGCCCACTGCTCCAAGCAATTTGGTCAAGCTTTGCCTACGACTTCGTGTCCCGGCAGAAGCTCAGCGGCACACACATGAAGTATTTCACCACTAAGCAGTTGGCGTGCCCGATCCCCGCCACGTTCGCGGCTCCAACTAAGTGGCATCACGACTTAACTCTCGCCGAGTGGGTTCGGCCCTACGTTCTGGAGCTGTCCTACACCTCCTGGCGGCTGCGGCCCTACGCCCAGGATCTCGGCGATGACGGGCCGCCCTTCCGCTGGGACTCCGAGCGGCGGGCACTGCTGCGCGCCGACCTCGACGCGGGCTTCCTCCATGTGTTTGGGCTGAACCGGGTTGAGGCAGAACACGTCCTGGATTCCTTCAACGTCGTCCGCAAATATGAGGAACGCGACTTCGGCGACTACCGCACCAAACGCCTTGTCCTTGAGGCCTACGACCGAATGGCGAAGGCGATCGTGAACGGGGGCAACGGTTGGAGTTCGCTGGGCGATCCCCCCGCTGGTGCGGGTCCCCGGCACCCCAACCGCTAGTCGGCCTGCCCGCTGGGCGCACAGCCTGGCGTCAGGGCATGCGGCTGTCGTTGCGGTTTACGCGATGAGATCGAGCGCCATGACGGTGAGGTCCAGTTCCGCCATCACTATGGCGTGATCGGACAGTCCGCCTTCGGCGACGGGCCCCCGGACGTGGTGGACATGCTCGGCGGCGACGATGCCGTAGCTCAGCGCGGTGGACACGAAGATGTGGTCCAGTCGGAACCCATTGAGGTCGCGCCGGCGGCCCCGCGTGGACTTGGAGTACCACGTGTATTCACGCTTCGTCGGGTGCAGGGTGCGGAATGTGTCGAACATACCCAGACCCTCGAGCCCGTCGATGAACTCCGCGCACTTGTACGCCGTGCCTCCAGGTGTCTTGTCGATGTCGTTGCGGCCGGTGTTGAAGTCTCCCATGACGATCAGCCGGTTGTCTTTTCGCGGCCGCACGTAGCGGATGACCGCTTCCCACATCATCTGCTTGCGCTCCACGCCGAGAAGTGAGTGGGTGCCGGGCCGCACTTTGTCATCGGGTGTTCCGGGGATGTGGACGCACAGCACCTCGACGTCGAGGGTGGGGACGTAGACGGCCACCCAGCGGGCGGGGTCCTCGACGTCTTCCAGCGGGACTCTTTGTAGCGGCACCCGGGAGGCGATCAGCACGCTGTGGATCTTGTCGTAACCGGGGCCCTCGGGGCAGGCGTGTTCGATGTAGGTGTAGCCGAGCCGGTGGAGACCGTCGATCCAGGCGCCCAGGTTGTTGCGTCGGATTTCGGTCAGCCCGACGATGGCGGCTTTGCTTTGCGCGATCTGGCCGAGGATTCGCGGACGGCGATCCCCTCCGCCCTGCATGACATTCCATGTCGCGACGTGGGTCGTGTTGACGGTTTTGGGCACGGCAGTGACCCCTTCCGACGGTGATGGTTGTTCGGGGCTTTGCCGGTCCCCCCGTGCCCCTCGGGTGGCAAAACCGTAGCGCGTGGGTTCGGTATTTCGGTGTAAGCGGAGGTTGTCGGCGTGTCGCCCGCGGGGGTGTTGGCGGCGGAGTCACCGGGTTGAGCGGCCGTCGGGGTCCTATCAACCTGTTGGTTTCGATGGTGGCGGAGTTCCGCGCGGGTGGTTTCAGATGCAGAGGCCGTGCTGGCGGTTGTCTTCTTGCTCGCGGCTGGCTTGTACGGCCTTGGGAGGTGCGGTAAGGGTGGTGTACGCGGCGGCGATCTGATCGTGGCATTGCAGGAGCGTTGCGGCCTGCTGGTGGGCGATGTCGTCGGGGACGAGATCGAGGGCCGACAGGTAGCGCCGGAGGCGGCCGGGGTTGTCGGCGGCGATGGCGCACTGTTGGTAGGCGGAGGGTTCGCCGAGGTGCTGGCTCCAGGGCAGCTGGTGTTGCAGGGCGTCGGTGTTTTCGCGTGATTCGCGGTTGCGGTGGTCGGCCGCGGTTCCCAGGCCGGCACGGTCGGCGGTGACGAGGACGAGTTTGGTGTTGGTTCTGCCGGCCAGGCCGGTGAGTTGGCGCAGATCATCAGAGGCGAGTTCGTCGGCGTCGTCGATGACGATGAGCGCTCCCGGCGGCGGCTTCCATTGCCCTGTCGTGAGTTTGGCGACAGCGGTACCCGGGTCGTCGGCGACATGGTGGGCGTAGCGCTGGTGGTGGGCCGCCGAGCGTGCCGCGGCGGTCGCGGGCACGGCGAGCACGCGCGAGCCGCTGTAGTGCGCGGCCAGGGCGACTGCCCGCAGAACCTGGCGGCCTTCGCGGCTGAACGCGCGCGCGACCTGGGTGAGGTGGGGGTCGGGAGGTGTGTCGGCGGCGTCGAAGGGGCCTTCGATGCTGCGTGACCCGAGCAGACCGTATCCGCGCGGGTCGTCGAGGATGCGCAATGGTTGCACCGACATATCGCTGTCGGTGAGTGCGGTGACGATCTCACGCCCCGCCGGCGTAAGCCCGTCGAGGGCCGACTCAGGTGCGTCGCGGTACACCGCGGCTGGGCTGCGCCCACCGGCGGCCTGCAAATCCCCTCTGTCGCAGTGCAGTCGGGCCAGACGCCACGGTGTGGGATAGCCGGCCGGGAATCTGTTGATCTCGCCGCGCTCTTGCCAGCTGAAAGTGCTGAGGAATCCCTGGTACTCGGTGTGCATTGCCTCTGCCAGCGTTTGCAGCTCGCTGGCCCCGGCTCCGCGCTCGACGGCCGCACACAACTGTTGGTGCTGGCGGTTGAGGAGCGCCTCGCGCGTCCGCAGGTTGTGGTAGCGGTCGGCCAGCCGGTTGGCGTCGAGCGGCTTTTGGTCCAGCCGTCGCAGGAAGTCGTCGTCGAGTTGCGTCACGAGGTGTCTCCTGTTCGTTGCGCCTGCTCGGGATGGGTTACAGGCTTAGGCCGGTATCGCGTTGCGGGCCGGCGCGCCCCGCGTTGCGCACGATTGCTGGTGCGGCCAGCCGGGTGTATGCGGCCGCGAGGGTGTCGCGGCGCGCGATGAGTGCCGCGGCTTCGCGGTGGGCGTCGTCGTCGGGAGGTCGGTGGAGTTCGCTGAGGTAGCGGCTGACCCGGGCGATGGCGCTGTCGGCCACCTCGCGGGCCGGCGGCGAGCCGAGGTACTGCGACCACGACAGCGCCTCGGCCAGCGCCGTGGTGAGCGGGCGGCTCGGACCGGGGGCGCCGGCCTCGTCGGTGACCAGGAGCAGCTTGGTGTTGGTGGCCGTGGCGGTGCGGGTGAACCACCGCAGCTCGTCGGCGTCGAGGTGGTCGGCGTCGTCGACGATGAGCAGGGTGCCGGGTGGCAACTTCCACTCACCGCTGTCGAAGTTCGCGATGGCCTCGGCGGCGGTGGCCCGCTTGCGGCAATAGGTCGCGCTGCGCGAGAGGGCGGCGGCGGTGGGGCTCGCCGGAATCGTGAGGACCTTCAGGTCATTCCGCCATACCGTCTTGGCCAGGGCGCCCATGATGGCGTGCCGTTCGGCGGGGATGACCTCCCAGCGCTCGTGGACGCGCAGCGGCTGAACGCTCATGTCGCTGTCGATGATTCGGGTCACCGCGGCCTGCACTTCCGCTGACATCCGCGTCAGGGAGTTGCCGTAGTAGAGATCGGATTCGCGGGGTCCGTCGTAGACGGTGGCCGGGCTGCGGCCGCCGCCGAGTTCGATCATCTCGAGCTCGGTGCGCATCCGGTTCAACTCTGCCGGTAACGGATAGCCGACGATCGCGTCGGGGCCAAGTGATTCGCGTAGGGCTGCGCGTTCGGCAGCCTTGACGGCTTCTCGCATCGCCGCGGCGTCGGGGAAGCCGTGTTGATCCACCAGGTACGGCGTGGGGTTGTGCAGCAGTGACCAGCCCGGTTTGCGGCCCCGTTGCGCCATACGTTCTTCGGCGGCGGCGGCGCGGGCCAGCGCTTCGGGGCTTTGCGCCGCCAACTTCAGTTCCAAGGTGAGCGAGGCAAGTTCGGCTTGGCGGTCGGTCAGCGTGGCGGTGTGCTCGAACGGCTCGGGTGGGTGGGCCACGAGGTCGTCATACTCGGATTGGTCGCGGTCGAGGTCCAGGCGCAGGCTGTCGTAGTGCCGCGGCAGCTGCGCCCAGATGTTCTCGACCCGCTTCATCAGGCCGCGGGCTTTGGCGCCGCCGGTTTCGTCCGCGGCGCCCATGAGGTCCTCGCGGCTGATCTCGGCCAGGCGAGACGGTACCGCTAGACGCACCAGCAGGCAGCCGTTGATGTGGTCACGGGTGGCGACGAGGTCGAGGCCGCCGATCGAGGCTCCCATCGGCTCGAACTGGCTGGAGGCCCGGTTGCGGGCGTCATCCCAGGCCTGCCGGCAAGCGGCGGCGAACGCCTTGGCCGCCGATGCCGCGTCAGGAAAGGGGGTGACGCCGACGGCAATATCAGGGGCGTGGCCTTGGGCGGTCATCGCGCTCACCTGCTGGGCGATCGGTTCCAACTCGGCCAGTTGGGCGCGGCGTCGCGGAATCGAGCGTTCGTGCCCGGACACGATCCAGTCACGGCGGCGGATCGACTCGTGGTAGGCGCGCTCCAGGGCGACGAGGCGCTTGACCTCGTCCTCCAGCTCGACTTGGCGAAGATACCGCGGATCGCCGGTGGCAACTGCTTTGGTCTCCGCGGCGGCGGTGCCGATATCTCCCCCGTCGAGGCTTTCGACTTCGGCGTCCACGGTGTCGCCGCGGCGCACTTGTTCGATGAACAATGCTTTGGCTTGAACCTTCTGCCACATGACCGTGTCGTAGGTTCCCTCGGTGACATAGGTCAGGATTTCGATCTCGCGGTTCTGGTTGCCCTGCCTGATGATTCGTCCCTCTCGCTGTTCCAGATCAGCGGGTCGCCACGGGACGTCGACGTGGTGCAGGGCCAGGGCGCGGCGTTGAAGATTCGCGCCGGTGCCCATCTTTTCGGTCGAGCCGATGATGACCGATACGTCTCCGCGATTGCAGGCGGTGAACAGCGCCTTCATCTCGCTGGGCTTGCGGGCCTCATGGACGAAGCGAATCTTGTCTGCGGGTATCCCGCGGTCGATGAGCTCGTCTTTGATCGCCGCGTAGATAGTGAACTGGTCGGGGTCTTTCGATGGTGTGCCCCGATCGCAGAACACGATCTGCAGGGGCCCGCGCTCGGCGAGAGGTTGACCTGTCTCGAGGTCGGTATAGACCCGATCAGCCGCCTCAGTGTGGATGCGCATGATCTGATCGGCGACGGCGGCGGCCCGGGAGTTCTGGGGGGCGCCCATGTGGGCCAGCCGGGGGTCCAGCGACACGTTACGTCCGTCGGTCGCGATCTTGAGCGCGTTGTCCCTCGCGGGTTCTCGGGCGTCGAGGTTGTCCATCCGCCAGCCCAGATCAGCGATGAAGTCTCGGACTTCGGTGTCGGCTTGCAGGGAGATGACCTGCCGGCGTCCGCCGCGCAGTGCCGGCAATGTGGTGGGCACCTGGTCGCGCGTGACGACATCGGTGAACACCGACGAGATGGCCAGCAGGTCAGGGACGTTGGTGTACTTGCCGACGCGAGTCACCGGCCGCAGCTTCGTTCCGGTCGAGTTCACTTCGACGGTGCTGTGGGTCGCGGTGAAGGCTGCGCCCCAATCGCCCAACTCCGCCACCCCGGCGGCCTCCAACAGATCCGGGCGCAGGTAGCGCTGCATCACCCACAACTCTCCGAGAGAATTGGCGATCGGCGTTCCGGTGGCGAAGGTGGCGACCCGTTCGACGTACTCATCGCCGCGGATGCCGGCGATGGCGGCTTCGTCGCGTCGGCGCTGGCGCAGCACCTCAAGTTTGAGCGCAAGGTCCTCGGCGCGCTCCGAGGACTGAGTGTAGCTCAATTCCTCGATGTTGCAGAGCCTTTGCAGATTCTTAAAGTGGTGCGCCTCGTCGACGAATAGGTAATCGGCCCCGCTTGCCTCCCAGGTCAAACCGGTGTCCTTGTTGGCCTGGCTGAGCTTTTGGTCGAGGCGCTTCTTGGCGTTCTTGATCGCCAACTCGATGCGCTTCTTGGAACGCGGTGTCTGCGCCGTTTCCATCTGCGCCCGCAGCGCGTGCAATTGTTCTTCGATGTATTTGGCTTTCGTCGCCTCGCTGACGCCGATCAGTTTGAACATCGACTGCGGCACGATCACCATGTCCCAGTCCGAGGCCGCCGATTGAGCGATAAGCCGCCGGCGACCGTCGGCATCGGTGTTAGTCTGCCCCAGAAGGATTTTCGCGTCAGGAAGCCAGCCGAGGGCCTCCCTGCCAGCTTGTTCGCAGATATGGTTAGGAACCACGACCCAGGGCTGCCGCACCAGTCCCAGACGGCGTAACTGGTAGGCGGCGACGACCATGACGCCCGTCTTGCCGGCGCCGACCACATGGTCGATCAACGTCGTTGGCTCAGCGAGAATCCGGGCAATGGCGTCGCGCTGATAGGGATGTGGCGTGATCTTCTCCGACAGACCCGGCAGGGGAAGGTGCTGACCGTCGTGGCGGGGCGCGACGAGAGAACGGAAGCGTTGGTTGTACTCGGCGACAAGGCGGTTACGGCGTTCCTCGTCAGCGAAGACCCAGCGTTGAAACTCCTCACCAATCTTGGCGCACTTGGCTTGGGCGGCGAAGGTTGCTTCGGTGTTGAGGGTCCCGTCCTCGTGGTTGACCACGACCGAGCGTGAATTGCAGAGCGCTTCGAGCAGGCTAACCGCGTCGAGACCCTTTCCTTCCATGCCCCACGTTTCGGTCAACAACCGGCCGCGGCGCATCCACGAGGTCACCTCGACGACCCAGCGGCCGGCCAAGTGTTCGGCGGAGACCGACTGTGTCCCAAAGGTTTCCCTGGCGAACTGCGCCACCACGTCAGCCGGAATCCACGGCGCTCCCGGGCGGGCCTTGATCTCCTCGGCGTTGCGGTCGGCGGGGACAACGGCCTTCAGCGCTGTGATGTAGTCGTTGTAGATCAGTGGTTCCTCGCGGGCGGCCTCGATGGCCTGGGCGAGCTTGACCCGGACATTGCCCGACAGCGCCCTTGTCGCCGGGATGAGTTCGGCGGGGTCCTCCAGGCTCGGATAGACCAGCCCGTTCAGCTGCGCTCGGGCGCTATCGGTATCGGTGTCGAGCAGCTCGGCGATCAGGGGTATGTCGACGTGTTGGCTGCGGTGCAGGCTGATGGCTAGCGCTTCGGCGGGGCTTCCTGCCCGGCTGACGTCGACCGGGGCGCTGAGCAGGTCGGTGGAGAAGATCGCCGCCTTGCGGGCTTCGCCGGTGGCCTCGTCGAAGATTTCCAAGGCGGAGACCACAGCCCAGCCGGGATCGTCCTTGAAGGCGTCGAGGTGAGCGCGGCGCTTGTGCGGGTCGCGTTGCTGCCAGGCCTTTGTGTCCCACTCCTCGGCCAACTGCGGGGGCACCTCGCCGGTGTAGGGCCTGCCCCGTTCCCCTTCCTGCTGGCGCCACTTGGACTCAAGCTCGGCGACTTTGCGGTCGTGGACGTCCTGGGTGATGTCGGCGGGGATGACCCAGGTGAACCGGTTGAGCGGGCCGTGGACGCGGACGTAACGGTCATAGAGGTAGTTCAGGTGGCCGCGCATCTGGTGGCGTTCGGCGACGCTGCGACCGTCGCGCTGGGCGGTGATAAGCGTGTTGGCGGCATCGCGGAGGTCGATGAGCTGGCGGGTCTCTGCTTCGCGGGACGTGGGGACCCGGCGGGACTCCCAGGTGTGTCCGGTCCACTCCTCGAAGCGACGCTGCTCGGCGTTGTAGCGCAAGGTGTACAGCGGGGTCTGTTCACCGTGGTCTGCGGGGGTGAGCAGACCGGGGTCGAAGGAGCGCTCGGAGACGGTGGTCAGCGTTTCAGGCGTTGCCGTCAGGCCCCGTCCGTCGGCGACCGCAGCGGCGATGATGGGTTCGAGCAGTTCGCGCATCTGCTCGGCCAGTTCAGTGCCGGACCAGCCGGCGACAACAAGGTTGGCGCTGCCGTAGAGACCGTGCCCCATGGCAATCTGGCCGAGCACGTTGCCGGGATGGGCCTGGAAGTAGGCGTTGATGTCGAGGCGTTCCTCGCCGATCTCCATCGGTGTCGATTGCAGCCAGACCGGCTTGTCCTCCGCGGCGCGCGGCTCAGTGCGCCGGCGCAGGATGAGCAGATCGGTGACCGCCTCGGTGCCCGCAACGCGAGAGAAGGCTTGGGAGGGCAGTCGCAGGGCGGTAATGAGGTCGGCACGCTGCGCCATCTCTACGCGGGCCTTGTCGGAGACGGCGTCGAGGGTCCATCGGCTGGTAAGGACGGCGACGACGCCGCCAGGTGCGGTCAGGGCGAGCGACTTGAGGATGAACGCGTTGTGGATCGAGTGCTGCCCGGTCGGGTTATAGGCGGGATCATGCACCACGTAACGGCCGAACGGGACGTTGCCGATGGTCGCGGCGAAGGAGCCCTCCGGTACCCGGGTCTGCTCGAACCCCTCATTTCTGATCTGTGCTGACGGGTAGAGCGCTGCGGCGATTCCCGCGGTGATCGGGTCGACCTCCACCCCCACCATCACCGCCGAAGCAGGGGCATGGCCGATGAAGGTGCCACTGCCGCAACCGGGTTCAAGGACACGGCCCCCGGTGAAGCCGGCCTGAAGCAGCGCCTCCCACATCACCGCGGCGACCGCAGGGTCGGTGTAGTGCGCATTGAGGATCGAGGCCTCCGCACGCTGGTATTCATCGCGGCTGAGCAGTTCGGCCAACGCAGCGCGTTCGGCGGTGAAGCGGTCATTTCGCTTGTCGAATACCTCGGGTACCGCGCCCCAGCCCGACCACGCGGCCAGCACGGTTTGCTCGTCGCGGGTTGCCGCGCGAGCCGTCTCACGCAGGCCGGTGACCACCTTCAACGCGGCGATGTTGGCCTGCACCCGCGCTTTGGCGCCGGAGGGCACGAGGACCTCGGTGCCCGGCACGAAATCGGCCGGGCTCAGCAGGGCGGCGTCGACTGGGTCGGCGTCTACTTGCGGTGCCGGCGGCGGCAGGTCGGTGCCGCCAGGGTCGATCCTGCGCGGATCGGTGGGCCGGTCGGTCGCCGGGTCCAACGGCGAGGACGGGTCGGTTAGCGCTCCGGCAGGCCGTCGCTGCGCAGATCGTGGTAGATCATCGCCGCCAGTTCCTGCGCCAACGTCGAGTCGCTGGTCGTCGGAATCGCCAGCCCGTCCTCCTCGCGGGAGGCCAGCAGGTAGCCCGCCTTGATCCGGAACAGCATCGAAAATCTCGGCTCCGGCCAGATCTGCTCGATCAAGGTCTCCGTCGCCTCGCTGGGCTCGCTCCGCCAGTCCGGGTCTGTCCACCTCCGGTCCCACGGAATCTCGTCGTGGACCGGTGCCGGTTCCTCGCGGATCGCGTCGCGGTCCTCGTCCGTCTCGTCCACGCCCGGCGGAATCTGTTCGTACAGCTCGCTGGTGAGGATCTGCTCCCGGGCCGCTATCCGCGCGCTGTTGATCAGGCCGACCTTGGTCAGGTAGTCCGGATGGTGCCCGTGGCTGCGGGTCCACTGGATCACCGACTGGTCGGCCAGTTGATCGGCCAATTCGGCCACCATCCGGCTCAGCCGCTCGGCTTCCTGGGCCAGGTAATGCTGCTGCTCCTGGTCGGTCCACTCGGCGGGCAGCTGCAGATACCGGGGGTACACCTCGTTGAGGATGGTCAGAAACTCCCGGCTCATCGCCGTCTCCTTCCTCCAGGAGGCTGAACAGATCCCCCTGCGCGGGGTCCTGCGGTCGCTTGCCCATATTGTCCTTCCCAACGGTGCCCGCCACGCGGGGTCGAGGTAGCCGTGTTCGGCCATGAAGCTGCGCAGCGCGGCATCACCAAGAGGCATCGCTCACCTGTCCTCGCCCGGCGTGGATGGCCGCCGCCGCTAGGCTGGCCGGCGGCAACTCGTCGTCGGCGTGCAGAATCCCGGTGACCATGCCGATGACGCCGCCGATCACCTGACCGGCCATCCAGACCGCACCGATCGCAGCGACCACCAGACCGCTCAGCCACGGTCCTCGCCGGGTCTTCCTCATACTCCGCAGTCCCTTCCGCCGGCCACGGCGATCGCCCGCCATGAGGTGTCACGTCGACCGGACGCCGTGGCTGCCCGCCCCACTAAGCCGCGCCGCTCCAAGGCCACCAGCCGCCGGTAGACCTGTTCGGCGATCAACGGCTGCACCCGCCCGGCGTTAAGACGCGTCCGCAGCTCGGTCGCGGTGAGTGGCACCGCAGCCGCGCGTAGCGCCGCGAGAAGCTCCCTCTGGACATCGGTCAGGCCGACGGTATTGACCATCACGCGACCCCCGACTTATCATTAAGGTGTCGCCGGTACTCGGCGTGAGAATTTGCGATGCGTCGTTCTCTTTCGAGGTCGTATCGCCTCAAAAACTCTGTCCAGTCAGGTATTTCGGTCTGATGACCTGCTGTGCCGCGTATCAGTAATCTCGCGTGTTCGGTGTTCTCCGGTAGCAGCCGCCGGTACTCCAAGGTCGATCCCTCATGGGAGGACAGCGTCTTCTGGCTACTGGCCTGATCGAAGCTTTCCTGGCGTCGTGTGGTCAGCAGTGTCCATTCCTCAGCGCGGCGCAGTAGGTCGGACTCGGGGGCGCCGAACATGATGAGCGATGCCGGAAAGGTGTCGCGCAGTTCGCGCGCATAGTTGTTGCCGTAGACGGTGTCCAACTGCGACGAGGCCTGCACCGCCACAAGCAGATTCACGCCCAGGCCGCGGCCCTCGCTGACATGGCGACGAAGCGCGGGCATGGGTGCGACGTTGGCCGCCTCGTCGATCACGATGAGTAGGCGGTGCAGCATCTCCTTGCGCGCCGTCTTGGCGCGCCACACCTTGATGAGGTGCTCTAAGAGGGTGACCGCAGCGCCGGCGATGGAACCCTCCGGCGGGGAGAGCACATACAGGGTGGCTTGCGGATCATCGAGGAAGGTGGCGTCGAAAGGCCGGTATGTTCTGCCGCGCAACGCAAGTCGCATCCACGGCGCGACAGCTTTGCGCATCGTCAGGGCGATACTGTCGCGTTGACGGGCGTCCATGTCGAGGGTCCGGGTGAGCGCGTTGTACCAGTACGGAATGTCGCGCACAATGTGCGCCGCCGCCGCCCAGCCCGGCTCCTTGAGTAGTGATCGGTCGGCGTCGGGGTCAAGCTTGGCCATGTTGTCGACGGCCAGCAGAACCCAGTCCATCCCCTTGCTGTTGCCCATCGGCGATGCGGCATAGAGCATCGCCGAGAGTGGCCCCTCGGTGTTGGCCTCCCAGATCCCGGCGTCGGAGACCTGATCGGCACCCGAGCCGAGGCCCACGGCTGACATCTGCATCATCGTGTTCGCCGCTGTCACCGCCTGGTCGGGTGTGGTGATGAGCGTGGTCGGGTCAAACGCCAGGTTGTCCACGCCGAAGTAGTCGGCGTCGTAGTCGGGCCGCAGGTCAATCAGCGCGCTGGGGCCAAAACAGCGTCGGGCCGAAAGAAGTTGGAGTTCGGTGTCTTTCGATGACACGAATACCACCGGGCCGCCCCACAGCAGGGCGGCCGGCAGCAGGATGCGGCGGGACTTGCCGATCTCGGTCGGTCCAGAGACGAGAACATGCGCCGCGGTCCGCACGACATGGAGATGGTCGTTCTCGTCGCGGATGAAGCCGCAATACGGAGTCTGTGGCGGCCTAAACATGATGCTCCGCGTCGCGTCGGATGGGCGTGCGCTCCCCCAAGGGTGCCTCGCCGATCGTGTTGAACGGCGTCGGAGGCATGGTCATGTCGTCGGCGTGCAATCCGAAGTCGACCATGTCGTGGTCCTCCGGTGGCCGCATCGGCCACCAGTCGCGGGCCCCGTCGACAGCAAGCCATCCCTCGACGATGCCGTAGATGCCCGCAGCCAAAAGGGCAGCTGGCACCTGCGCGATGACCCAAGGTATCGCCAGCGTCGACACCCATGAATGCCCTGGGCTGTAGAGCAGCGGCAACGGCAGACCCACGGCGACAGCCGACCAGACGAACGCGGCGATCGGATATGAGCGCAGCTCATCAGGAATCAGCTGGATCACGCTGTGGTACAGCGCCTTTCCCAAGGCCCACCCCACCGGCGCGGCGATCGCCAGCACACCGATGAGCGCCAGGTCCTGCACCGCGTACACGGTGGTGTGGCCACGCCGAAACAGTGAGTGGATGACGTCGTCGTCGGCGGGATCGACGCGGGCGCCGGTCTTCTCCTGCGCCCGATCGCGGATCTGGCGCGCCAGAACCTCCTGACGCCGCTTTTGGAACGTGAACCCATGCTGGTATCGCGCGATCCACTTTCGCCGGATCTCGTCGAACCGGTCAGGAGGCGTGGGCATCGGCCACCTCTCGGCCGGGATCGTCGGGACTGGTGGCATCGGGTCCGTTGAGGACGCTGGCCACGGCCAGCAGCACTTCCTTGATGAGAAGCTCACGATGGGAGGCGCTCACGCCGCCCGCGGCTGCCAGTTCCGCAGCGACATCTCCCACCCGTGCCTCCAGCGGCACAGGTGCGGTGAACTCCGGGGTTCCCCCGGCCAGCACTCTGGGCACCGACCCGACCGGCCACCCCAGCGCCGCCTCCAAACGGGTCGCGGTGCGCGCCCTCAGCGGCCGCGCTTGTCGGCGTGCCTTGTACAGCGTGCCGGGGGCCGGCCCGCCCGCGGCGGCGAGGTCGTCGAGCGACCAGCGCAGCTGCGCCAAGCGCACGTCGATGTAGTAGCTGAGGCGTGCCCAGCCGGTCTCCGGTATTCCGTCCACACAGGCAACGTAACGCCGCTCGCGACTTGTTACTGCCAGCCCTGTCGGTGGCCGTAACAACTACCCCACCGCCCTTACCGTGACGGAAAGGTCAAGGAAAGGAGGCGGTTATGACCGCTTTGAAGGTGATCGTCGCAGCGGTGACGACCGCCGTGTTCTTCACGGTGGCCGCCGCGATGGCGGTGGTCTCGCTGCTCGCCACCCACCTCGTCGCGGTGAGCGTCGTGGCTTTGCTGCTGGCCCTCATCATCGGATACGGACGCCGGCGCGGCCCATCCACCCCGCCCCTCGCCCCGCCCGCGCTGATGACTCCCGGGCCGGCGGCCACGATGCCCTACGGCATGCCATACACGGCCTCTGCCCGGCACGCTCGTGCACTGCCCCCGAGGCCGGCCCAATGACCGGCATCCGCCCGTCGGTCCAACACACCTGGGATCAAACACAGCTGTGGCTCGACGACCTCTACAGCGACTCCACCAGCGCCACCGAGGTGACGGAATCGCCTGCAGCAGAGGCGGTCTCGGCTAACGAACCGCCGCACCCACACCCCACCACCCCCGACGACGAGGAATCTGTTGCCGCTGCCACAGAGTCCGAGGTTGCCGACGACACCCTGAGCGATCCGACGAACCCCTTCCCTCACCTCGACATGACAACCCCCGAACCCTCGCCCGCCGATGTCGCCGCCGCGACTTCAAAAGAGGATGAACCCCACCAACCGGCGCAAACCCCGGCGCAAACCCCGGCGCAGGCCATCGACGACGCGGCCAATGAGTACGGCTCCTGGTGGCTGCAGGAGCCCCCGCCGGACCAGTTCGACTACCCCGATCTCGATCCCGTCGACCTCGATGAACCCCTCGGCCCCCCGCAGCCGCGCGGCAGGCGGGCCACCGGTCGCGCATCCTCGCGGCGCAACGGACATCCCTTGCCGGCCGACGCGCCAACACCAGGTCTTGTTGATCTCGAGCAGGGGTTCGACGCCGCAGAGGACGCCTGGATGCCGCAGCCGGCAGGCACACTTCCCACTTCGACCGCGACGCTGACTGCCGCGACAACACCCGCACCGGTCCTCGCCGGCGACGATACCGGTCGCAGCGCTCCTCGCTTCAACAAGGCACTGGCGCTGGGATTCGTCGCCGCCACCGTGGTCGGAACCCTCGCGGTTACCTCGGTCCTGCTGGGCATGCGGCCCGACCACACCCCCGATGCCGCGATGGACCAGGACGGTTCCACCCAAATCAGCGTCGTGGCCGCCCCGGCACCGTCGGCGGCCCCCGACCCCAGTGGCGGCGACGCACCGATCCCCTTCGTGGCCAGCGCAGACTGCCCCGCCGGCTCGACACCCGCCCAGTCCGTCGCCGGTGGTGATCCCACCCGCGCGTGGGTCTGTGTTCGCGGCGGTGTCGACGGCCAGGTCCTCACCTTGGACCTGGGCCGCACCATGCTCGTGACCGCTCTGTCGATCACCCCCGGATGGGTGGGCGCCGACGCGACCGGAACCGACCAGTGGCTGGCCCACCGGGTGCTCACCCGAGTCCAGTGGGTCTTCGATGGCGCCCCCTCGACCGTCATCACCCAGACCACCGGCAACATCCGCGGCGAAGCGATTCAGCCCGTTCCCGGACGCGGGGTGCTGGCCTCCAAGATCACCATGATCGTCCTGCAGACCTCGCGGCCGCCCGCCGACGTCGCGCCCACACCCACCCCCGGCGCCACCGGCGGATTCTTTGATCCCGCGCTCCCCTCCCCGGGGGCACCGTCACCGGCCGCAGCCCCGACCGAAACCTTCTCGCTACCGGGGCTTCCCAGCTCCGCGGCCTCCACCGATCCGGTCGACACCACCTTCGCGGTATCGGCCATCAAAGTGCTCGGCCACCCCCCGGCCTAGCCGTCCGACCCTCCTGCGACAGAAAGCGTCCGTGATGCTCACTCAGACCTGGACAAACCGGCTGACCACCTCCGGCGGCCTTGCCCGCAAAGCCGCGACGATCGTCGCCTTCGCCTCCTGCACCATCGTGGCCCTGTCGACCATGTGGGGCTGGGTGTTCAGCAAGCCCGTCGATGTTGCAACGCCGGCCCGCAGCGTGGTCAACCGGACCATGTTGGTGGGAACCTTCGCCTCCGACTGCGTGGTACGGCTGCTGACCGCCAGCCAAAGCCAGCAGCGCAGCCTGGCCAACTGCTGGCCAGCCAGCGATCAAACCCGACTGCCCACCACGCCGGCCAGCATCGTGGACACCCCGGGAATCTCGGCGGTCACCCTCCAGGACGACCGCGGCGATTCCCAGCAGTGGTCGGTCGTGGTGTCAGTCTCCGAGCGTCCCTTCGCCTCGGCGGCTCCGCGGCTGAGCTGCTATCGACTGCCGGTTCTCTACAGCCGATACGGGTTGCGCGCCACACTTCGACCCGCTCTGGTCAACTGCCCCGGCCCTGGGGCCGACGTGCCGTTGAGCTACCCGGTGACCGTGGCGGCGAACTCGGTCCTGTTCACCACCGTCAGCGGGTTCTTGAACAGTTACCTCACCGCCCAGGGCAACCTGGAGCGCTACGTCACACCGAAGTCGGGACTGGTCCCTGCCGCCACCTACCGGTCGGCGACTCTGGCCAAACTGGTCTCGACCCGCGCCGTACCCGATCAGGACATTCCCGCCGAGGGTGCCAGCGTCCACGCCGTCGCCACCGTGGATGTGGTCACCAGCCAGTTCGCCCCGCTGCGCCTGGACTATCCCCTGACGCTCACGGTCGCCAGCGGCCGGTGGAGCATCGCCGGTCTTGACCTGGCGCCCCAGATCGCACCGGACGCAGAGCTGACCCCAGTGCTGCCCGGTACGGGAACCCCCTAACCCCAGGGAGTGTTCCTACCCCGGAGGCCGGCGCGGCAGCTGCCCTCCACCTACCCCGGAAAGGAAATCGCAATGTTTGCAACACTTCTCACCACCACACCCCAGGCCACAACCACCGTGCTGGCCGCGACCGATCTCGTCTCGGGTAGCCGCTCGCTGTACAACATCATGGTCGGCGTCATCGTCATCCTGATCCTGGTCGCCTCCGGCGCACGGGCGATGGCGGCCTTCTTCGGCGGCCGTATCGGCGAGACCGTGTCATGGGCAGTCGTCGGCGTGATTGTGGCCGTCATCGTCGGGTCGAGCTACGCGATCTACACCAGCACCAAGCGGACCACCGATCAGACCGGTATCACCACAGGGCAGTTCGGCCAATGACGGACTCCGCCCAGCTCTTCCACGGTATCCACGACACCCCGGTCTACACCGACTTCCTGTTCCGCAAGCCGCTGCGGCTGTGGGTCGCCGCACCGGCGGCGCTTGGCTTGACCGTCACCTTCGTCCTCACCGTCAGAATGCTGGACTCCGGTCACGCCCGGGCGGTACTGATGGCAGGGCTGGCGCTGACCGGCCTCGCAGCCGGCCTCGGTGCCATTCTGCCCACCGGCCGACCCGGCCTGGGGTTCCGCGCCGCGGCGGTGTGGCGGACCGTGCGGCCGCAACTCCGTCGCAGCAGCGCCGATGGGCTTATCAGCCCGCCGGAGAAGGTGATCGGCAATCTGCGGTTCACCAAGCACGGCGTCTACGCCGACTTCCTCGTAGTGGGGCTGCGTTACTACCTGCAATCAACCAAACGGCGCACCGGTGTCGCCGACCGTCACCGCGACCTGGCCCGTGAACTCCCCTCGGGCAGTTGGCTTTACGGGCTGTCGGTACCCCAGGACGACCGACAGCTTCTACGAGCAATGATGCACGGTCACCGCGACCGACTGGAGTGGGCCCGGGCCTGCCAGATGCTCGAGCCACTCCTCACCGAGAACCGGCCCCGCACCCGCGTCTACTGGCTGTCGATCCCCGTCGACGCCGGCCGTGGCGGCCACAGTCCGGTCGGCCAGGCGACCAAGCTCAAGGATTGGTTGGCAGGCCGCGACAAGGACAGCGAATCCTCACTGGAGGCCTACCAACGACTCGCCTACGACATCATCTCCGCCCTGCCCGAGGAGTTCGCGCCCACACCGGTCACCGAGGACATGATCGACTGGTTTTGGAAACGCAACGCCTTCCGTGGCGTCTTCGATCAGCCGCTGCCCCAACTGCGTTCGGTGAGCACCGACCCCGCAGGCCGTTTTGTTGCCACCGAGTTCGACGACGGCGACCAGGCCCACCGCCCCCAACGCCCAGCCCTATTGTCCTGGCTACCGTCATGGAAGCGCGTACTGCGCACCAGCAGCCCCGATGAAATGCTCCCCGACAGTTACCAGGCGATCCTGCCGGTGGTCGACATGCCGCGCGAGGGCATCGTCTTCCCCGGCTCGGAGTTCCTCGACGCCCTCGACGACCTCGACACCGGTGCGGTGTTCGACTTCGCCATTTCACTTCAAATGCGCAGCCGGGAAACGGAGTTCATCCGCAACGACCGTGCCAAGGGCAACCTCAGCGACCAGTTCGAACAACGCCGCGACGTCCGCAACGGCGACCACGAACTGTCCACCACCTGGCGCCAACTCGCCGAGTACAACAGACTGCTCACCGCCAGCGTCGACGAGAGGCCCCTGGAGGCGGCCTTTCTCATCGGGGTCGGTGCTCCTGACACCGCCACCCTCGACTACTCGATCAAACGGCTGCGCGAGGAACTGACCAACTCCGGGCACATCGTGATCCGGCACTACCGGGGCGCACAAACCCGGCTGTGGGCCGCGTTCAACCCGGGCGCTCCCCTGCACCGCAGCGGCGTAGCGCAATTCGCTTATCCCACCACCACCGGCAAGTGGAGCCGCTTCGTTCCGCTGACCTCCTCAGCAGTCGGTAACACCACAGGAATCCTGCTGGGCTTCAATCAGTCCAACGCCCTCAACGCCGCCGTGCTGCTCGACCTACCCGGCACCGCCACACGCAACCACAACCCGGTTCTGCTGTGTAGCGGTGCTCCCGGCTACGGCAAGTCTTATGCGGCCAAGGGCATCACCCGCGCCGAGATCCAGCGCGGTGCCCAGGCGTTCATCGTCGACCCGGGAACCGAGTGGGCCGCCGCTCTGGGTGACCGTCCCAACACCGCTGTTATCGACATGGCCGGCAACGACTTCGGGTGCGACCCGCTGCGTGTCTTTCCGCCCGATGTTGCCGGTGGCTACTGGCTGGACTACATGCTGCCCATGATGGGCATCGACCCGCGCAGCGTTCCCGCCGCGCGACTGCGGACCCTGCTCGCTCCCGATGCCCGCGAACGGCTCGGCATCCATAGCACGGCAGCACTTGTGGACTACCTCGCCAGCATCCAGGCGCCGGGCAATGGTGTCGACACCCGCCCACCCCAGGTGGCCGCGCTGGCTGATGAGTTGCGCAGCGTCCTGGTCAGCTTGCAGTCCTGGGCAACCCACGACTTCACCCGTGCCATCTTCGACCCGACCCTGCCCATCCCCGATCTGGCGTCACTGGATGTGAGTATCTGGCTGACCGGCAGCCTCGACCTGCCCACCGCCGAGGAAATGGCCACCCCTCACCTCTACAACAGCCTCTCCGAACGCAAACTTGCCTCCGTCGCGATCTACGGGATGCTGGTTCGACTGGCCCGCCTGGCCTTCTTCGCCAACCGCGAGCGGTTCGGCCTGATTGTCCTCGAAGAGGCCGGCGGCCTGCTCAACTCTCGCGCCGGAGCCGATGACTGCCACCTCATCAGCCGCCGGGCGCGTAAGCATTTCACCGGACTGCTGCTCATCACTCAGGACCCCGTCGCCGACTTGGCGCTCATGGGCGACCAATTCATCACCCAGCAACTCATCATGCCTTTCGAGGATGAACCGCTGGCCCGAAAAGTGGTCAGCCTGGCCGGAATCCGCATCGAGGACTACCCAGACATTGAAGAGTATTTCCTGGCTCAGCCGGCCGTCGACCAGATGCGTGATCCCACCGCGTTCGACGCCGAGGACTTCACCGGCGATGCCGCGACCCCGCAGCGCGGTGACCGCGAGGGGTTCGGATTCTTCGTCGACGAGTTCCGCCGGCCCGCACCCATTCGCGTGATCCGCCAGCCCGATCCCGCGATCCACTCCGCTTTCGACACCACACCAGGAGCGGCATGACCCCGACCGTGACCCTCAACAGGGCCGCCGAATGGATCGGCTATCAGATGGCGGTGCGGCCGGCGCTGCGCCGTGTCGGCATGATTTGGCTGACCACCCACATGCTTACGCTGTGGGCGGTCCTGACCGCGCCAAAGGCGCTGGCCTACCCCGTCATAAACGCGATGGCTTGGACCGGCATCACCGACAGCCATGGCGTGCCCCTGGGGGCCTACTACCTGTCGACGGTCAGCACCGCTGAAGCGATCACCGAAGCCGGCCCCGATCTGAGCCTGGACCCCAACAGTTGGGTCAGCTGGCTGGCCAGCGCCGTCACTGTCGGATTCAGCCACGACAGCATCGCCATGCTGCTGCAACTGCAAGCCTCCATCTACATCCTCATGCTGACCCTGGCGCTGTGGCTGCTGAAGTTCGTGATGAGCTCGGTTTGGCTGCACTGGCTGGCCACCTGGTTCCGGCCGGTGTTCGACACCCTGCAACGCATGGTCGCCGATTTCTACCTGTTTCCCATCTGTCTGGTGGCCGCACTGGGAGTGGGTGCGTTCCATGTTGTGGCGAACAATCACCGCGGCCACGGCTGGCGGGTCATGTTGTCCACCATCGTCATCGCGGTCCTCGGGTGGACCGTCACGCGCGACCCCATCTCCGAGCTCGCCAACGACAACGGGATGCTCACCCAGGCCCGCAATCTCGGCCTGACTGTGTCGTCGGCCGCACTGAACAACGGCGGCATCGCCCCCGGCGGCAGTTCAGCACAGATGTCCACTCTCATCCAGCACATCGCTGATGCAACTGTGCGAATGCCCCTGCAGCTCTTCAACTTTGGAACTGTCGTTGACAACCTTGGTTCCTGCGGCAACGCCTGGTCGACGGCCATCATGTCCGGTGACACCGGCGGCCCGGCGCACGCGATGACCAGCTGCGGCGCCCCCCAGGCCCTGTCCTACGCCCAACACCTCGACGGGTCCAGCTTCGGCCTCGGTATGTTCTATCTGCTCTTCGGGTCGGTGTTCACCTTCTTCGTTCTCTACGTCGCCTACAGCTACGTCATGGTGGCCTGCGCTGCGTTCATCAACGCCGTCATGCTGCTCTTCGCCGCGCCGCTGGCCATGATCGAGGGAGCACCCAGGCGGCGGGCCCTGTACCGGCTGACCCAGTTCTTCCGCCACGTCGTGCTGGTATTCGCCTACGTCCTCTACATCTCCTTCGCGGCCGTGATCGTGCTGAAAATGGCGGCCCCCGGTGGCTACGCCGCCCAGGTTGGGATGACCAGCCCAGTGGCGCTGATGTTCATGGTCGGCTTCATCGCCGTCGCCGCCACTGGAACCTTCATCTGGCTCAAGAAGCAGCTTGGCGACCACACCCGCCAGAGCCTCACCCAGAAGATCCGCAGCTCGGTCGATCACACTAAGAGCGGCTGGCACAAGGGACAGCGCGCCAAGGACAAGATCGAGGCCGCGGCCATCAAGATGAGCGGCGCGGGCCAGGCTGCCCCCCCAGCCGGTGCGGCCACTAGTGGGGGCGCAGCAGGTGGTGGTGGGCCGCTGACCGGCACGCCCAGCCCCGGCCGCCGCCCTGCCGCTGGACGAACCAGCGGCAGCAGGCGGGCGCAGGGGCCACCCGGTGTGGGCGCACCGGCGAATCGCCCTGTCGCAGCGCCCCAACCGCAGTCTTCAGTCCAAGGCGGTGCGGGACAGCGCACCGGTTCCGCCCCCGCGGCCGGGTCCGCTCGCGGTACCCGCGCCAAGGCCGCCGCCACCACCGCGGCCAAAGCCGCCGCGCCCGAGGCCGCCGCTGCCGCCGGGGCGGCCGGCAAGGCTGCCAGCATCGCGCGGCGGGACCCCTCGACGGTTCAGCAAGGCCGCGACGGAACCCGCCCGATGCCTCCTGGTGCCGCCGCGGGCCGTCAGGGCGGCGGTGCGGCAACACCGCCGATCCCCCCGCCGCACCGCGGTCTCGCCGGCGCCAACCAACCGCCCACCAATCATGGCGCCCAGTGGCCGACTCGGCCTGAAACGGCCGGTCCCGATGGTGGCGTGGGTTTCAACGGCCGACCCGACGACGACGGCTTTGCGGGCCCGGCCCACGGGCGTTCTCCGTATCCGCCCAACGATCACGAGCAAGCAGGCTGAGGCCTCATCAGCCACTGTCGGCGGTACTGGTGTTGGGCGTCTGAGCCTGCAGCGCATGACTTTCCATAGGCCAAGCAAGGCCAGGAACAGCACCGGTGGAAATCGAGTACCGGCGTACAGCGGTGGGTCAGAGGGCTTCTTGTGGACGGTTCTTGGCGTCGGCCACCGCTGAGGCCAACCCTTCAGCGAAGTCTGCAGCAGTCAACTCGCGGAGGCGTCGGATCAGGGCTTCGTCGTTAAGATCGACCTCCTCGGCCGACAACAGGGCGTCAAGATCGTCGCCTTCGTAGAGTCGAGCGTTGCGGTGGTCGCGGGCCTTCTCGATGACATTGCGCACGAAGCCGGCGTTGCCCAGCCAGTCGATACCGCGGATCACGTCACCTTCGGGTGTCAGCGACTCCTCGTTGTAGTAGTGCGAGAACGCCGGCCGCAGCACAGCTTCGGCCTCGGGATCGACGATGTCCTCATCCTGCGCCGCCATCAACGCGGTCAGCTTCCAGAGTTCGTCGGGGTTGTAGGACTCAAAGACGATCGTCGTCGCGAACCGGCGGCGCAACCCCTGGTTGGCCGTCAGCATGCGCTCCATCGCCTTGGGGTACCCGGCGCCGAACACCACTAGATCGTCGCGGTGGTTTTCCATGAACGGCAGCAGGGTTTCGATGATCGCCGTGCCGTAGGGATCTCCCTTGGAATAGCCCGGGTCGTGGAGGTTGTGCATCTCGTCGATGAACACCGCGCCGCCGAGAGCCCCTTCCAGCAATGCACGCGTGGCATTTTCCGTCTCCCCGAGGTGCTCACCGATGAGGCGGGACTTATTGGTCTCCTCCACCGTCGGGCGACGAAGCACCCCCAGGCCGCACAGTTGTTTGGTCAACGATCGGGCCACCGTGGTCTTGCCGCAGCCGGGCGGACCCACCAGCAGTGTGTGCCGGGAGGTCACCGAGACCGGCAAGCCGACCTTCTCGCGGGCGGCGTTGACCTTCGTGGTGGCCCGGATCATCTTGACTTGCTTTTTGGCCTGCTCCATGCCGAGCATGGCTTCCAGCTCCGCTTCTCCTTCAGCCAGGAATCGGTTGGCCTCCACCGCATTCTTGGCCGCTTCAGCCTGCTTGGGGTTCGGCGCGGAATCGGCATCCCAGGGGTCGGTGCGCGCCTCAATGGTTTCGGGGTTGGTCAGCACGAGTCGACGGCCGGGATCATCAAGGGCCTCCCGGGCCGGGGTGAACTTCGCATCCCGCGAATACACCCGCCGCAGCAGCTGGTTGGCTTCCTCAGCCTTGCCCAGGTGCCGCAGGCACATCGCCTGCGTGTAGAGCGCGATCGTGGTCGCGGACGGCACCAAGTCGACATCCACGGTGTCCTTCGCGCGGCGAAACGCATCCTCGAAGACTCCCAGTGAGGCCAAGGCGGTAGTCGCCATCGCCGTTGCCGCCGCGCCGTAAACCGGCTTGCGCCAACGCTTATCGGCGGGAAACAGGCGCAACACATCCGGCCACCGCTGGGTGCGGAAATGCAGAACACCCTCGGCGTAGGTGTGCAGATCGGCGTCAAAAGGGTCGCCGGGTCGGACCTGCTTGAGCAAGGTGTCGGCCTCGCGGTAGCGGCCCTCGCGGGCCAACGCGACCGCCAGCGCCGCACCCAGGCTGCTTTGCGAGGTGACTTCCAAAAGGACGAACAAGCCATCGGAGACCCTGGCGCAGAACTGCGCGGCCGGCACCGATAACCGGCGGGTCTCCCATCCCAGGGTCTCCCGGGACTGCCATGCGCCCTGCAATGCTGCGACACTGTCGTCCCCGGCCACCACGCGGGCCAGCCACGCATCGCACATGCCGGGGTCGAGTTCGGTCGCCTGGCTGAACAGCCGCGACGCCGCCTGCGGGTTGTTGCTCGCCATCAGCCCGTTCACCGACACCCCGGAGGCCAGAAGGCCCCGGGCGAAGGCGTTGCGGGCGGACTCAGTCGCCGCCGCGCCCACGCTGGTCATGGTCATCCTCTCCCCTCGGGTTGCCGAGTCAGGCGGCCCGAGGGCCGTGTTTGATGAGATTGCGTTCCGGATTGACGTCGATCGTGATCCGGGTGGAAAACCCTGCGGTGCGCACCGTGGCGGTGTCGGGCGATTCCTGTTCGAGGTGCACATCGGCGATGCTGGCGCCTGCCGGTCGCACCGCACGTAGGGTGATCGCCGGAGCCGGTCCGCCGAGAGTTCCTGCCGCGCCTGGAGTGTCGTAGATGACCATGACGGGCGGCCCCTCAGCAGGAAGGGATGCCCCCGCCGTGATGATCTGCAGGCCGGTGGCAGTCGCATCGCGCCAGCGATCCGGCTGGGCCGAGACAACCATGACCTGGTAGCCGATCGCCGCGCTGCGCAGCGCCACCTGAACCAGTAGCGCCAACTCGCCGGCGACGGTGACCGTCGAGGACTCCAGGGGCGAGGCTGCCGCCAAGTTCATCAGAAGCGGATGCCCAGAGGGCAAGCTTCCCAACAGGATTCCTGTCGCGCCGAGGGGAACATGGATGTCCTCATCGTCGCCCACCCGGCGGTGCGGAACACGCAGCTGCGGATCCGGTGCGTCGGCCAGCCCCGCCCTCACGGCAAGATCGTGTCGGCCTGACAACGGGTTGAGCCCATCGACGGGCGGCGCGGCCAGCGGGTTCGGGGTGGAGTACCGCACGATCACCCCTACCTCGGCGCCTCCGTCCTCGGTGGGGCGCAACTGCACCGCGACCGCCGTGGAGTCGCTGTCAGGAACCCAGATCCGGTCGAGGTTTTCGGTCGTGATGTCCTTCGGGGTCATCCAGTAGGCACTAACCGATCCCGCGCCATGACGCAGATCGCCCCACCCCGGCCGCGGCTCGGCACCGATTCCGGCGCCCAGCAGCAGATCGACGTCGGCCAACTCGGCGGCATCGAGCATCCGCGCGGTGATCTTGCGCCCCGATAGCTCCGCGGCCAGACGGGCGGCGCAGGCGGCCAGCGTGGAGGCCACCGAATCGCGGCTCGCTATCGCTGTCGCGTTCTGGATGCGGTTCATGCGCAGCACACACCAGCTGCGGCGCTGACCCATCGCGGCGTGATCGCCGATCATGCCCGTGTAGGTGGCCGCGTACGGGTGGTGCGCGCGGGAGGCGCGTCGGCGGCCCACACTCAGGACGTCAATGCCTGAGAGACGAACATCGAACTGGCGCAACGCCACCGCCAAAGCGTCCAGTGGGATGAACGTCGCCGACTCCACCCGATTGCGGTCGAACACCGACGGCGGGTTGTCGGGCCCCTCGATGGCTAAAACGGCCACCACGTCGTCGCCGACGGCGCGCACCGCGGCCGGAGTGTTATCCCACAGCGGGGCAATGTCAGCCGGCGCGGTGGTGTCCAGCAGTGCTGGGCGTGGACGGGCCGGCGAGAGGCGGCGACGCAGCACCGACGTCAACGGCAGCAGCCGCCAGGTCACAACGATGAGGACTGCGGCGGCTACGGCTGAGGCGATCGCACCCCACATCGGACCTGGGCCGCGAAAGAGGCTTCCCAGATACAGGATCCCCGTCACAGTGACGAAAGCAGCGGCCCAGCGAGGCCAGGATGCCGATACCCCCAGTGGGGATTTCGCGCGCATCAGCGGCCCCTCCTCTCCCTCAATAACGCCGACAAGCCGACCGTGCCCATCGCCAGGACCCCCACCGCGGCAACCCCACCGAGGGCCACCCACACCGGCGTCATGTCGCGCGGTGGCGGTGGGGGCGGCAACACCAGCGGGGAGGACCGGTTCTGCGGAGGCAGCGGTTCACCGGCCGGCAGGTCGTAGGTCAGTGCCGCGACGGGGTCCACGATGCCGTGACCGACTTCGTTATCCACCCCGGCCGCAGGAGGCCGGGCCGTGGCGATCAGGCGATTGATGACCTGGTGCGCGGTCAGATTCGGAAACTTCGCCCGCACCAGGGCCGCGGTGCCCGACACGATCGCCGCCGAAAAGCTCGTCCCCGCCGGGGCGACAAGTTGCTGCTCGCGGTCCTCCTCGGCGTTGATCAGTCCGGCATCCCGCGGAGACAAGGACATGACGTCGGTGCCCGGTGCGGCGATCCCCACCCACGGCCCGGCAATACTCAGGTCGGGCAACGGGTTTCCGGCAGCATTGACCGCGCCGACAGTCAGGACGTAGTCGGAAAACCAGGCCGGTGTGACCACGGTTGTCACCCCGGCCCAGTTGCGCGGATCGTCGGGGGTGAGCGGATTGTTGAGGGGATTCTGCTTGCAATCGCTGTCGCCAACGCCGCGCAGGTTGCCGGCGGCCGCAACGATGACCGCGTCCTTGTCCACGGCCGCGTAGCGGATCGCCGCGCCCAGCGCCCGCTGGTCGACGATCTTGGTGGCCGGCATGCAGGACACCTCACTGATGTTGATGACCTTCGCGCCCATGTTCGCCGCGTGCACGATCGCGGAAGCCATGGTGGCCACATCGCCGGCCTTGCGGCGGGTGACCGGATCGGGATCGCCGTAAGCCCCCTCGGGGCTCCAGGCCAGCGACGACTGCCGGATCGAGATGAGCTTGACCTCCGGGGCAATACCGGAGAAGGCGTCCGGCGGCGGCCACGGCGGCGGGGCGGCCGGTTGATCGGAGCCGGGGGCGGGAGCCTCCGGCAGGGGCGCTGGGGCCATCGCGGCGGGTTCGACGCCGGGGACGGCGTCAGTGGTCGTCAGCGCGGCCGGTCCCCCGGTCGGCGATGATGGCGGCGGAGGCGGTGGGGCGGGCTGCTGGCCCCCGTCGTCGGCGGGTGGTGGCGTGTCTCCCGGCGGGGAGGGCAGCGGTTGACTCTCGCGGGGCGGAGGTGGCGGGGAATTGCCGTCATTGGGCCATGCCGCGATCAAACTCGCGATCCAGGTGCCGTGGGCGTCGCAGTCGGTCAGCCCGTCCCCGCCCTCGATGTAGTCCCCGCCGCCGACCAAGGTCGGCAGCCGAGGATGCGGGCTGACGCCGGTATCAATGAGGGCGACGGTAACCCCGGCGCCGCGGCCGAACTTCCAGGCGTCGGGCAGGTTCAGCAGATCCATGTATTTCGGCTGCACCCGGTAGTCGGTGCCGGGCAGTGTTCCTACCCGTGTGCACTGCGCCCCCTGCCGCATCGCCTGCGCCGGTGCAGGCTGGCCGTCGGGCGGCAGAGCGGCGGGGTCGATCGTCGGCGGTTCCACCGCCGCGGCGGTCGGCGTCCCACAGAGGGTGGACATCGCCACCAATGCCGTCGCCGCACCTACCGCTGAGACACGTTGCAGGCCACTCCGTGGGTTCATGCCCGATACCGGATAGCGGCGAAGACCCCCATGAGCCAGAACGCCAGCGGGAAGGCCGCGAAGAACAGGGCGTAGCCGACCCATTCAACGGTCAGCTTGAACGCCGGGTTGTAGATGGTGTTCGGTACAACAGCGGCCATGATCAGACCTGCCACCGGGACAAGCACCAGCGTGGCGCAGGCGGCCAAAACCGCTGCAGCACTGTGCAACTGCACAGCGAACCGCACCGCCAGCACGATCACGACCGCCACAGCGCTGACTGCCAGGATCGTGGCGTGCGTGCGGTCCTCATAGCCGCGGGCGTGCAGCAGGACGGCTCCACTCAGGGTGAGCGCGAGCGCCACCGCCAACCACCGCTGGTCGCGCGTGGGATCGCACAGCCATCCGCAGCACACCACCAGCAGGGCTCCCAAGCCGGTGAGCAGTCCGGTGATGGTGTTGCGGGCTCGGTCGGTCGCCAAAATCGTCTCACGCACCGATTTGGGGCCGTCTAGTGCGGGGTCCTCGCCCCCGGCCACCACGACCGCCGCCGGGAGATCGGCGCGGGTCTCAAAAACCCATCGGCCCGACGCCGATGGAAACACCGGCAGGCGCAGTCGAGCGGCCCACCGCGCCAGCGACGGTGTCTTCTTGATCGCCAGGGTGACCGGGAGAAGGGCGCAGCACAGCAGTGTCGTCGCCGAGGTCATCAGGATCATGCGCGCCAGCCCAGCGCTCAGGGTGGCGATGCCCACCACGATCACGGCGGTGCACAGAGCCAGTGGGCCGCCGACGAATCGCAGGCTCAACGCGGCGGCGGCCAGCAGCACCGCGCTAGCAAGGGCGACCTGGGGTGCGCCCAGTGGCCCGGGAACGGCCGCTCCGATGCCGACGGCGAGCGCGGCAATTCCGTTGAGCCGCAACACCTCGGCAAGAAGCTGGAAGGTTCGCCCCCGGCTGTGGGCCGGTTGAGCCAGATCGGTGTTGGTGTCTGGGCGCAGCAGGATCACCGTCGCGGCGGCCAGCAGGCCGACCGCGATACTGACGCCTACGGCGGCTGCCAGCCAGTCGTGGTGCTGGTTACGCCACCGGACCAGCAGTCCCAGCGCCGCGAGAACACCGACGCTCACCAACGTCATCGCAACCCGGGACGCCCAGGCCGGGGAGACCGCGGGCCAGCGCTTGCGCAGCTCGGCGGGGATCGCGGAGGTGACGTGCTCGATGACCGGGATGCGCGCCTCGTCATCCTCGACGAAACGCAGCCACAGCCGGGTTCCGTCGAGCACGCCCTGGTCCTGCAGGGACCGGTTGCTGCGCAGCGGAGTGCCGTCCACCCAGCAGATCGCCCATCGGCCCCGCTTAGCGGTGCCGCCCTCGGCCTGCGGCGGAGCCAGCCGGGGGCGGTTGACCTCGACAAGACGGCCGTTGACCAGGTCCACCAGCGCCGAGATCTGCATACCGATCGCGGCGACCGCATCCATGCGGATGCCCAGCATGGCCTCGCCGGCCATCAGCCCCACCAGAACCCGGTGGCCGGCCTTGGCCTCCGGCTCCCCTAGAGGCTCTGCCTCCGCTGAGGCGGGTTGCAGGGAGGTCACCGCGCACCCACGTTGCCGGTGAAACCCTTCGCCAGCCATGCCGCGAGATCAATGAATGCGAGCCGGGTGCGCTTCTGCAGCGCAGTGAAATCGAGGGTGTGGCTGTCGCGCAAGTGTTTATCGAAGGGGATGCTCTTCACGGCCCCCACCCGCGGCGACAGACTCTTCTCCACCGTGGACAGAAACTCGCTATCGGCGTTGTCGTGAACGTCGTTGAGCACCACCACCGATCGGCGCAGCAGCTCGTGGCTATTGCGGGCATCCAACCAGTCCAGCGTGGTCTCCGCGGCGGCTGCGCCATCGAAGCCCATCGTGCCGACGATCACCAGGGCGTCGGCCTGGGAAAGCACGCTGCGCATCACCCGGTGCTCGATATGCGGGCCGCAGTCGATCAACGCTAGTTGGTAGAACTGGCGGGCTCGTGCGATGACGGCGTTGAACAAATCGTCGGTCAACACCATCGGGTTGGCCACGTTCTGGTTGCCGGGCAGCACTTCCAAGCCCTGCCGGTTCTTTCCTGTGTAGGAGCGGGCCATGGGATAGGTCGTCACCTGATCGTCGCTCATGAACTCCCGGACGGTCGCCGTCGCCGATGGATCCACGAGGCGACCGAGGTTGCCGTAGGTGGGGTTGGCGTCCAGAGAGATCACCGGCTCGGTGCGGTAGTTGGCGTAGACGGTGCCCAGCCCAGCGGTGACGCGGGTCTTGCCCACGCCGCCTTTCATGGAGACCACCGCGATCGTGTAGTTCCCCGGGATGTTGGCGGTGATCGCGTCGATGTTGGCGCGCAACTCCAACTCGGCGGGTCCGGCGCCGAGGTTGACCAGCTTGCCGCTGCCGACGTACACCGTTTTGCGCCAACCCATCTCGGGGGGCAGCTTGCGAGGCTGGGCGACGTCCTCGACGCGCAGGATGGCGCTGCCGGTCTGGAATGTCGACGTCCGGGCAGATCCCCCGACCGGGGAGGGATTCCAGTCGCGTTGCGGGCGCACCGCAGGGGCGCGGGGCGCGACCGCCGGTGGGGTTGCTGCCGGCCGTGTTCCCCACTGCGGCGCGGCCGCGGGCGGTGCGGATCGAGCGGCGGCTTCGGCGGCATGCCGGTGGGGTGGCGCCGCCGGAACAGCGGGCAAGATTTCGGTGTACTGGTCCTCGGGCCGATAGGACGCCATCGGCTCGGCCACGGACGGGTCATCAAGGGTGGGCGTCGGCGGCATCTGCGGCTCGGCCAGCGGATCAGCGGTCTCGCCGGCCTCGTCGGTGCTCTCCAGATATCGACTCTGGAAATTCGGATCCATCGGGTTTCCCCTGGTTCTGTAGTTGTCTGACACGGTTGGTAGTTGCAATTCTAGGTGCGGCGTTTGCGGCTTACGACCAGTAACCGAACATGCATTCGGGCGCTGTTAGGACCATTGCTGCGGCGCTCTTCTTTTCAGAAGCGGGTGTGCTCAGCCCAGTTGCGGATGTTGAGGCTGCTCAACACCGCCTTGATACCGGCTTCGGTCTGTCCGAGGGTGGCCGGCGCGATGGTCATCCACTCCTGATCGGAGCCTCGAACCGCGGCCAGGCGGTAGATGGCCACCCGGCCGGCATCGGTCGCGCGTATGTCGAGCGCACCAGTGGCCGAACGGGTTTCGGCGTCGTCATAGACGCGGGCGTAGAGGACGGCTTCAGCGGTGGGTTGGTCGAGCACTTCCGCCAATTCGGTCAACGCCGCTCCCCGAAGGCCCAACTCGCGCAATCCGGCCTGACCGACTCCAGCTCCCGCGGCGCGCTCGGCGGCCACTGAAATCAGTTGGTCAGCAGCAACATTGATCGGAGTGATCCGCGACGGCTCGGAAAGATGGGCGCTGTCGAGCAGGGCGAGCAGCGTAGCCGCCAGCCAAGGCGGATCTCCTACACCGGCTTCGTCGGGGATGGTGTCGATGGTGATGTCCTCGGCGGCGCGCGCGGCCGAGACCCAGCGCCCGTCTCGGCGCGCGAGCACCACCCGCAACTGGTTTTCGGGCACTGCACGCCAGGTCGACGGGTCGGCGACTTTCTCTGCCTCCCACTCGATCCGGCCGCGGGAGACCACCATCACCACTTCCACGTCCGGCGCGGTGAGCACCGACAAGCGGCTGGCGAGGTCGGGCAGAACCGCGCCGTCGGCGTCGACCAAGCCGGCTTCCCGAAGGCTATCCACGCCGGGGTGCTGGTCGAGCCATTCGTTGGTACGGGCTGCACCGTAGGGCCGTGCCCGCAGCTCGGGGGCCAACCGGCCGATCCCGCACAGGGCCTGCAGCAGCCACAGTGCGTCGACATTGACGTGGGCCGGGCCGGTCACGGTGTGGTTGTCGGTGGGCACGGTTGGACTCCTCTGCGAAGGCGGCTCAAAGCCTAACGGCGGCAACCGATTTCCTCGGATGCCGCCGCTAGGACTTAGTCGCGATTGACGACCGGTTGTTCGGCGGTCAGACGCTCCAGGACTGCCCGACCATGTGGTCGTGCTCCTGGGTGTTACCCAGAGTCGAGGAAACGCTGGTGCCGTGATTGCCCATCGACTCGGCGATGACGGCGAAGTTGCGGTTGAGGTCGTTGACGAACTGGTCGAAGACGCCCTGGCCCTGGGACTGCCAGAACTCAGCGCACGCTTGCACGTCGGCCATGATGGCCTTGTGGACGGCTTCCAGGTTGGCCGTCGAGTTGCCGATGGTGGAGGCGTGCTGGGCGACGTCTCCGTAATGCCAGGTGATGCTCATGTGTATTGAGTCTCTTTCTCTGTGAGAGGGAATCGGGTCTTAGACGTTCTTCAGCTTGGAGGCCGCGTCCTGCTCGTTGGCCTCGTAGGCGTCCGCGCTGCGGGCGAGGTTGTCGCTGGTGAACTGCATCATGTCGTGGATGTTCTTGAACGCGCGGTTCAGGTCGGTCATGGTGTCGAACGACGCGGTGTTCGCCAGGCCGTTCCAGCCGGCGCCGGAGATGTTCTGCGACGACGCGAAGGCGCGGGTGGCCTCGGAGAGGATTTCGTCTGCGTGGCCGCGGAACTTGGCGGAGTAGGTCCGCATCTCCTGCGGATCTGTCATCAAGCTCATGGAAGAGTTGCTCCTTGTGTCTCAGTGTGGCCCGGGCTGAGTTGCTGGCGGGCTCGTATTTTGTTGTGTATCTCGAGTATCAGGTGGGCTGGGACTTATTGCTGCCACCGTCTTCTTGGGCGATTAACCAGTCCACTCCCCCCTTTTTGGGGCTGCCTGCCAGGCAGTGCTGCCGGCCATTAGCGTGGCCTCGGCAGGACGCGAACCGGCGTTCCGTAGCGCGGTCCCGCGTCGCTGCCGGACGATTCGCGAGCGCTGCCCATGCCGTTCATCGGAGCGACCCCTGGGCTGCCGCCAACGCTGGCCGGGGCCGCTGAGGCCGCGGCGCGAGCCGCGGTCAGTACGGGTGCGTTGGCGCCGGTCTGCGCGCCCGCCGCCCAGCTGGCCGGTACCGATAGACCGCCGATGCGGCCCACCCCGCCCAGTCCTGCGGAGATCGGGCCGAGCCCTGCACCACCCAGGCCGCCGATGCCTCCACCGCCTAACCCCGCAGCGAGCGATCCGAACCCGCCGCCGCCGATGCCGGCCGCGGTCATCAGCGGGGCCGACTCGACGGCCCCCAGGGCGCCGCCCATCATCGACGGGTTGGACGCCATCGACATGAAGGGACTCAGCAGGGACTGGAATTGGCCCACGCCCTGCAGCGGCCCGCTGAAGGCCTGCATGGCCGGTTGGGCCAGACCTTGCAGCAGTTGCGGGACGACCGACATCAGTTGGGGGCCCATGGTCAGCATCGTTTGGGCGTCCATCCCGCCCGGCAGCGACGACGTCTCCTGGGAGACCATGGCTGCCTGCTGGCCGGCTTGACCGGCCGCTTGCCCGCTGGCCTGTGCCACTGCCGCGGCCTGGCCGGCCAACCCTGCCGGATCGGTCATGGGCGGCGGTGGGGTGAACGGCACCAATGACCCGGTCAGCGCCGCGGCATCGGCGGAGTAGGCGTACATCACCGAGGCGTCCTGCGCCCAGAACTCCTGGTAGGCGGCCTCCGTTGCGGCGATGGCAGGAGTGTTCACGCCCAGGAAATTGGTGGCGATCAAGGTTTCCAAGGTGTTGCGGTTCAGTTCGATGACCGGTGGCGGGATCACTCCGGCCCGTGCGGTCTCGAAAGCCGAGGCGGCCTGTGCTGAGGCGGCGGCAGCCTGTTCGGCTTGGCCTGCGGTGGCAGTCATCCAAGCGACGTACGGTGCGGCGGCGGCGGCCATGCTCGCCGAGGACGGTCCTTGCCAGGCGCCGGCGGCCAACCCGTTGACCACAGCCTGGAAGGCCGATGCGGTTGAGCCGAGTTGTGCGGCCAGCGCCTGCCACGCCGCGGCCGATGCCGCCAGCGAGGTCGAGCCCGGGCCGGCATAAATCCGTCCCGAGTTGATCTCCGGCGGCAACACCGCGTAGTCCGGCGGCGCCAAGGCAGGCAAGGTCACGGTGCACTCCCCGTCAAGCGGGAAAACCTCTTACAGCAGGGCGCCGGTGGCCGCGGCGACGTCGACCGCCTCGTACCCGGCCCCGTTGGTCGCCAGGTTCACCGCCGCCAGCTGATGGAACATGTCGGCCACCATGGCGGCGGCCTGATATACCGCACCGTGGGTGGACAGCGACGCCGCCAGCAGGGCGCTGGTCTCTTCCAGGCCCGGGGGGATGACACCCATGGTGGGTGCGGCTGCTGCGGCGCTCGCTCCGGTCATCGCCGACCCGAGTCCCATCATGGTCGCCGCACCGGCGGTCATCTGCGCGGGTTCCACTGAAAAGAAGCTCATGACGTCCCTATACCTCCCCGTGTTGTGGTGCTGGGCACAGCGTACCTGACGTTTGCCAGGCATAACCAATCTTATTTGCTGCTGCTATCAATTCTGACCTCCTGACGGGATGGCGACTTGGGTGTAGCGGGCCGACTCTGACGAGGAAATCAGCAGGCCACGGCCAGGAGGCATGGCGTGACCTCGGAATCGGCCGATGATGAATCCGGGGTCGGGGTTGCTGTCCATCATGAGCAGCGGTGCGTTTGCCTGAACCATCGTCGCGATGACCGGGTCTGCTCGCTGACCGTTGATCCAGGTGCCGAACGAACGCGTGTAGAGCACATGCAGGCCGACGTCGCTGGCTCCGGCGACCAGTTGTGCCATGGTCATCCCGTTGGGGGCGCGCACGTCCAGCGGGGAGTCGAACGCCCCGCTGCCGAGCCGTTCGGCGTCGTCGATGATGAGGAACATCCGCGGCCCCGACCATTGGTGGGCCAAGCTCTCCTCCAGTGACAACCCAGGCGCGGGAGCTCGTTCGGCCAGCCGGGCGGCCAAGTCGGTCATCAGGGCTTTGATCCCGTCGGGCTGGTAGGCCCAGCCCTGCAGGAAGTCGCCGCCGAGTTCCTGGAGCAGCTCCCGGCGCGGCGTCACCAGCCAGACCTGAGCCCGTTCGCGCGGATCGGCCGGATCGGGGACCGCGGCGTCGGCCCCGGGGGCATACACACGCGCGATCTCGGAGAGCACTGTGCGGCACAGGGTCGTCCGGCCGCATTTGGCTTGGCCGGTGACCAACAGGTGCGGGCCGTCGAAGCTGACCGGGCGGGTGAACTCGTCCATCCCCCACAGCACTGAGGCCAACGGTGAGCCGCTGCTGGTGGTGCGGGCCAGGGTGCGCAGGTCCGCCAACGACAGCGCATCGGGCAGGCGGCGCACGGAGGGAGCCGGGTTGTAGCCGGACGCGACGGGGCGCACCGCCGCGACCACGCTGGAGGAGTCGAACACCTCGCTCGGCGTGCCCGACAACGCCGGGCGGGCGGTCATCGTGTGCAGACCGACTGGCTCGACACCCTCACGCGGGTAGTTCTGCGCAACCATCCCCCGACCCGGTCGTCCGACCGGAACCTTCGCCGCCTCACGGGCTTTGACGTTCTGGGAGTCGATGTCGGCGGCCAGCTTCAACTCGATCCGCGACGGGAAGGCATGCCGCGCACCCAGCGGCAAGTTGTTCTCCCGCAGCACCGACACCATGACGTGAATGCCGTAGCTTCGGCCCTGCAAGATCAGTGTGCTGATCTGGGCGACGATCGCCTCGCGGCCGCGGATGGTGGAGGTGTCCTCAGTCAAGGCCTTGAAGTCGTCGATGACCAGGAACACATCGCCGTAGGGATCGTCGGGCACCGGCCCAGGCTCGTCGCCGAACTTGCGCCGGCGGAACTGCTCGACACCGTTGACGCCGCACTGCGGGAAGCTGCGCTGACGCGAGGCCAGCAGCTCCATCAACTCAGCGACGGTCCGGCGGATACCGTCTTCGTCAAGGGCGTAGGCCACCGAACCCACATGCGGCAGTTCCGCGACCGATCCCAGCGCCGGAGAACCCAACGCCAGGATGTAGAACTGGACCGCCTCGGGTGTGTGAGTCAAGGCGGCCGAGCACACCAGGCTCTGCAGCGTCGTGGTCTTGCCGGAACCGTTGCCGCCCACGACCATCACGTTGGCGCCTTCCCCGGCGGCGTTGACCAACTGAGGCTGCTGGTCCTGCTTGTAAGGGCGGTCGATGATGCCGATCGGGAAGACCAGATCGCCCGGGGTGCCGTAATCCTGTGTCCACGGCTTGCCCCGGTACATCTGCACCACCGCGTCGATCGGCAGCGGCTCATCCAACGGCGGGCACCACAACCGGAACGGCTCAAAGTCGATCTGGCGCAACTGATCGCGGATCACCAACCCGACCGTCGGGGTCGCGGGGTCCTCGTCCTCACCGTCACCGCCGCCCTGCCCATTGAGGTCGGCTTCGCCGTCAATGCCCGCAACGCCTTCCAGGCCAAGATCCACGGAGGCGGCCTGAGCGGCGGCTTCGGCCGGATGGTCACCGTTGCTGGTGATGGACTCAGGAAGCGGCAGGAAGGCGGTGGTGAACAGTTGCGGCTCAAGGTAATCCACGCCAGCGGTGGCTACCACAGTCTCCTGCTCGTCACTGTCGCGGCGCTTGCGGTACTCCCGCCAGAGGCTTTCCACCTTGAACTTCAGCAGCTTCTCCGCCGCACCTGTGCGCAGATACCCAACGCCGACCTCGCGGGGCAGATTCACCGCCTGCGGCACGCCGGCGGCGGCGGCGCTGGCGGGGGTGTTGGCACGCAGCACCATCCGGTAGCCCACGTTCTCCAAGAGTTTCTCGGCGCGGCTGTCGATGTCCTGGGAAGCCATCAACATATGCACCCAGTAGGAGCGTCCCTGACGGCCGATCTGGTCGAGGACCTCGGGGGCCGACTGCTTAATGCGAAACAGTTCCTTGAACTCGTCGATGACCACGATGAGCGCCGGCAGCGGGGGAAGCATGTTGCCCTTGCGGGCATCCTTCTCCCGAATGATG